>Ga0182011_10003655_pt1 | contig 12555 bp, 8 predicted proteins | sample 711E1DmetaG_FD_120481 | JGI IMG/M metagenome (GOLD analysis project Ga0182011, IMG submission 120481) | Permafrost microbial communities from Stordalen Mire, Sweden - 711E1D metaG | ecosystem: Environmental > Terrestrial > Soil > Wetlands > Permafrost | place: Sweden: Stordalen | collected... | reverse complement strand
TTTCCATTTTTCTGGCCCCCGGCACGGGATCTGACTGCACAAACGGCACGATGTCCATTGTCGAAGCAGCGCCAGCGGTGATTGACAACTTCACCAGGAATCCCTCATGAAAAGATTTCAGAGGACGGTAGATAGGCTCGTCCATGACCAAAGCTCCCTGCCCATAGACAATATGACCGCCCTGGTATTGCTCATAACCGCCGAGGCAATGGGGATGTTGGACAACTACAGCATTCGCCCCCATCTCAATCATGAACCGGCAGGTGTCCTGAATACGCGGGCTGGGAACGTAAAATTCATCCGCGCCATGCAGCAACACGATCAAATAATCAATCTCTCCCCTCCGGCCATTGACGTTTCTGACGTAATCCATTAAATCGAGCGGGTTTGCCCCGGGGGAGTTCTTCGTGGCGGTTGCGAACTCATGCTCGGCGACGGCAAGGATGCCCACGCGGATATCTTTGACATCCGTCACGAGAATTTGCCGGGCCGCCCGCAGGTTGTCTCCCGCGCCGGTGGTGGCGATCCCCGCCTTGGCGCAGACCTCGATAGTGTTCTTAAGTCCTTTTGAACCATGGTCCAGAATATGGTTATTTGCCAGACCGAGTACGTTAATGCCAGCCGCCTTTATGCCATTTATGCAAGCATTGGCTTCACCGAAAGTCGGTCCTGTTTTGAGAATGGGAGTTGGTTTCTCAATCAGCGGACATTCCAAATTTGCAATACGCAAATCCGCATGCTCAAATTCGACAAGCAGATTGTTGAACAGGTTCCTGGCGTCGCCTTTCTCAAAATATGACCGATTGCCCTCAATGGGACAGATATCGGCGCCAATAAGGATGGTTACCATGCTAAATCCCCATTTCTGACCGTGCTCGGACATGGGGCGCTTCCATTCTCACAGTCTCGTTGAGTTCCGGGCTCAGGTCAGCAGCGGATGTGACCGAATGAAACCGGCCTGCTATGGCGACCATGGCCCAAAACAAGTACTCCAACTGTGGATTGAAGATGGCAACGGTCGCCATGGCCCAAAAAAAGACCAGAGCAGTCGCCACGCAGACCGCAGTGAATTCTTTGTCTTCCTCATTGCTGTGTCGCCAAGTCCTAACCAGCATACCGAACACCGAAAGATAAAGGATTGTTTCCAGCCCGAAGCCGAGGAAACCATACTGCATGAAATTGGAGGCGAATTGGCTGTCCCAACTGGTGTAGCCCAACTCGCCGGCAAGGCCCCCAGCGCCGCGGTCGAAGTAATTGCTCACATCAAGCATTTCGGTGCTGTGCCCACCGTATCCCAGCAACGTGTGGCCGAACGACTTGCTTAATTCATTATACGCAACTCTCCACAACACCAGGCGATAATCGGCGGATCTTCCCTTGATTGTGTTGTCGCTAAAGCTTTGATGCCAAAGACTCGAGATTGTGTCGTAGGTGCCTGGTCTCAAAGCAATGACGACGGCTGCCAACACCCCCAACAACATCAATTTCCTGCGCATGGGCCGACCTCCCAGAGTTCCCATCGCCAGGCCCGCCAACCCACATCCCACCCACGGACCGCGGCTGTTGCTAAAGTAACAGGCGGCGGGCAGCAGGACGATGCCAATCTTGGGCAACCACCGCTTCCACCTGCTTTCCGGCGTCCCCTTAAGGGCCAATGCCAGCGGAAAGCCCATCGCCATGGCATAACCAAACAGGATACGGTGCCGGAAGGTTGCTGAAACCGTGTTGGGTGTAGCGTTCATGCCAGGAATAATCATGGCAGCAAGGTTTCTGCCTGTATATTTTTCGATTGTCCCGATTCCCGCCACGAGGACCAAAGCCAGCAGACTGCTCCAAGCCACATACTTAATCGTTCGGCGTTCGTTTAGGCCCCCGGCGATCAAAACAAAGTAAAGAACGGTCTCGATCAGGAAGCCAAAAACGACTTTGAAACTCGCGGCGGAATCGATTGCCGTTATCGTTGAAAACAGGCGGCATACCGCGACGAGGCCCAGCAGAAGCAAAGGCCGCGAAACAGGCGACAGGGAAACTCTCTGCAACCGGGGCAGCATGTTTGCGAGCAGAACCAGGAGCACAACCCGGTGCCCCGTCAGTTCGGGCAGCGCGCCCGGCATTTCAATCCCCACCTCCTTTGGCAGGAGTATCAGAAAAAAAACAGCGGCGGCCAGCCCCTTGTCAAAATCCCGCCGAAGCAGGAAATGTACGGTCAGAGCGACGAAGGCAACAATAATGATATTGGTCAACACAGCATTCCCCTATGTGGCTTGTGTGCCAATCGTCTGCGCGCGGCCATTAGCTTGATGAATTGCCTGCTCACTTGACGAAACGGAAGGCGTCGCCGAACACATAACCGGACGTGCCATCAGTTCGGAGTTGCACGAAGTCATTCGTGCCGGCAGAGAAAGAAAACTGCCCCAGCGAATTCCAAGTGCCAAAGTTGTCCTGCTCGTCCACGATGACAGTATTCGTGACTCCATTGTGGACGATGTCCACAGGGACAGCGCTTGCAAACAGATAGCTGATATCAGACTTGCCCGGATATTGAATATACACGGTGTAGTTCCCTGACTCCGGAAGTGGTGGTCTAAAGATGAGGCTTTCGCCTACATCAATATTCTCCTCACTCATGAACCCGCTCCCATAGTAACCAGACAGGATGGTAGAAGTGACACTGACCCAAGTGCCGAATTGGGTGATCCAAGGCGGACCATCCGCGTCGTCAAGAATAAGGTCCACGCCACTGCCTGAAGGCCAGGTCACCGCCACCACAGCCGCAGACTCGGCGGAGTAATTGCTTCCCGGATCAAAGGCCTGCACTGTATAGCTGTTCGTGGATTGAGGTGGAAGGCCCCCATCAAAGAAGACAGTGTTGGTCGTGGTTGCGACAACGCTGCCGTTGCGGCGTAGAACGTATCCTGCAATCCCAAAGATGCCGCTCGCTGGGCTCCAATGTAGAGCCACCTGGCTGCTCGAAGTCACCATAGCAACCGGGTTTGAAGGCGCGGCGGGCGGCAAGTTGTCAAAACTCTGGTACAGCGCCGCTATTTCGGTGCCGCTCAGGGCGCGATTGTAGATTCGCACATCATCTATGCTGCCGCCCATCCAGCCGCTATTCGGATACATGTCACCGTTAGGCAGTCCATAATCCAATTGCGGTGTGCCTTCGTGATGCGAACAGCCAATAGCCAGCCAATGGTAGGGGCTGTAGATGCAAAGAAAGGGCGCATCCATTGTATTTGTTGAGAACGCTGTGCCATCATAATAGCCGACGATCTGATTCGATTTGGCATTCCAGGTCACACAGTACCAATGCCAATTGGTTGTAGCATATGTGGAAGTGCCACCGTTGTAGATTGTGTCGTCAGGAAAAGACACCTTGTTCACGGAAGCCGCCGGCAAATTGACTACAAACAGCACGTTCGCCGTGTAACTCCGTTCAAGGGACCAAGAGTTGCTAGCAGCAGCCGGATTCGCCGCGCTCGCCACATTATAGCCAGCGTCCAGCAGCGCTGTTGCTGCGTAGCTATTGGTATCAAACCATGCCCAGACCGAAATCGTGCCGTTCGTCAAGACAGCGATGCCATTCCAATTCGTTACCGCGATGTAATCTCCGTAATTATGCAGTTCAGCACCCTGCATCACCGGATCCGGCTGGCGGTAATGAGCTGCCTGCACTCCCGCGATTCCAATAGTGACGGAAGGCCAGTTAGTCAGGCTGTACCGAACGCCATGATTGCCATGGCCGGAAATGTCCAGAACGGTGCCGTTCGAGAAAGAATTGTCAAACGAGAGATCCATAACCAGCGAGGGGTCGGGAATGTTCGTTTGCACCCCGATGCGATAGAACATTTGATCCGACGGTGACCCCGGAATATGAGTCGTTAAGAGTCCGTTAGTTCCCCAGTCGTAGAAGAAGGGGACCCAAGGTCCGGTGCCCAAATTGGTGGATCGTTCAATTACCGAAAGATTGCCTTGAATGGGGTTGGTCCACACTAGACCTGTGTTTGGATTGAAACTCTTAATCACCGGTTGGTCGGCGAACGTGACCTGCATCCCGGCCAGCAGCGTCAATCCCTGAATTCTGATCAGTTTGGCATTCATAATTACCTGCAATCTAATTATTAAACTTGGACTCCAGACGGATTATTTTAGCACAGATGCGACAATTTGCGAGAGCATTGAAACCCCTTTCCTCAGGATGGCTTCCTCGATCACCAGCGGGGGCAGGAATTTAAGGACTTCATCGTTCGGGCCTGCCAGTTCGATGATGATGCCTTGACGAAAAGCTTCGCGAGACACTGCTTTAGCCAGATCCGGCCGGGGCATTTGCAGTCCGTAGATCAACCCGCGGCCGCGAACGCGGAGCTGCTGCCGGGGATGGCGGGCCTGGATTTCGGACAGCAATTGTTCCAGGATCCGGCCTTTCCTGGCGACTTCCGCCGAAAACTCACCGGTGCGCCAAAACTGAAGCGCTGCGGTTGCGGCGACAAAGGCGAGGTTGTTTCCCCGGAAAGTCCCCGTGTGTTCAGCCGGCTTCCAAACGTCAATTTCGGGGGCGATGAGCACGAGAGACATGGGCAGACCCAGCCCGCCCAAGGCCTTCGACAAAGTGACAAGATCCGGCCGAATTCCAGCCTCCTCAAAACTGAAGAATTTTCCCGTTCTGCCATTGCCCACCTGGATGTCATCCACAATCAGCAGGATGTCGAATTCGCGGCACAACTTTTCAAGACCGCGCAACCATTCGAGGCGAGCGACATTTACGCCGCCTTCGGCCTGGATGGTCTCGATGATAATGGCCGCGGGCACGTCCACTCCACTGCTGTTGTCGAGCAGAAAGCGCCTCAGATAGTCGAGCGTGTTGACACCCTCGCCGAAATATCCATCGTAAGGCATGAAGGAGACATCCAAGCGGTTGACGAAGGCTTCATTGCGGAAATGCCGGTTGCCGGTAATGGCGAGCGCGCCGGCGGACAATCCGTGGTAGCCATTGGTGAAGGCGATGACGTTGGAGCGCTGCTTGACTTTGCGCGCCAGTTTCAAGGCGGCTTCCACCGCGTTTGTGCCGGTAGGGCCTGTAAATTGAACCTTGTAATCCAGATTCCGCGGCTTCAGAATTAATGCCTCGAACGTCTCGAGGAATTCCCGCTTTGCGACCGTCCACATATCCAGGGCGTGCACGACGCCGTCGTGTTGCAGGTACTCCATCACGGCCTGTTTGATGCGCGGATGGTTGTGCCCGTAGTTGAGCGTGCCCGCGCCGGCGAAGAAATCAATATATTCCCTGCCGCTTTCGTCGTACAGAAATGGGCCTTGTGCCCGGTTGAACACCGCGGGAAACGCCCGGCAATAGGACCGGACTTCCGACTCACACCGCTCGAAAACATCATGCATATTCACCTCGAATAATAGACTGTCTTTTCATTTTCCTGCACCCGGAATGGGTGAACCCCCACACTCGTTGCTGCGCGCCGCTGGTCGCCCGTCGGACCCGCTTTCGACTCTTGAACCGTTTTCTTCCTTGCCAGGGTGACGATCTGCGACCCAAGAAATTCCGCGAACAGGCCAAACGTCACGCTGTTTAGGAGCAGGTATCGCCTTCCAGCGATGAGCATGCGCCACTGCTCGACCTCGAATCCGGCGCCACGCAGCATGTTGAAGCACGATCTGCGGGTGAAGAACCGCAAGTGCGTTCGGTCCATGACGCCCGCGTCCTGATAATCCCACGCGCCATGAAACGCCAGATCGGCAAGCACCTTCCAGTGCCGGACATTGGGAAGACTGCATACAAGCCGTCCGTCGTCCTTCAGCCATCCGTGAATCTTTTTTACGATGCTGTAGGGATCCTTGAGGTGCTCGAGGATGTCCCCGCAGAGTACGTAATCGAAGTGCGCGGCGTAAGGCAGCGTCATTTCCTCGATGTCACCCGTGTGCACCGCCGAGTAGTGCCGCGCGGCCTCCTGCGCCGCCGCGGCGAACAACTCGACCCCGACCACGCTGGAAGCCTTGCCTTCCTGAAGCAGCCTTCTGCCCACCGCACCCGCGCCGCAGCCGAGGTCCAGCACCGCGTTGGGCGCGGTCCGCACCAGGCCCACAATGGAAGGGCGCTCGCGGTTGTAATACGTATCTTGGTTTGAGATGTGAGCTTGGTTCAACATGAAACAAGTTCTGGGGCTTTTCGCGGCAGGCGATAATGCTCGATGATGGACCGCCACACAGCCAGTTGGATCAAGCGATAGCCGACCGGCCAGGGCACATCCGGGTTGCGAAACAGCTTTGTGGGATCGCCTTTGAAGACAGTATCCTCGAAATTGCGCAGCTGGCTTCCGTGGTGTGCGATGAGCTCGCCGAGCGCTGCACTTTCGTAAAGGTAACGGGGAAAATCGTGCCAGGAATGGGGAACCTGAAGTCTGATGCCCAGGTTTGACAGAGTGCTCCGCGCCCGCCTTTGCGTCTTGCGCACCGCTCTTTGAAATAACCTCGAAATGTGCCCGCTGCCCGGGCGCACGCCATCGTTGGCGTTCGGTATCCTTCGTCCCTGGCCCAATATTTGAATCGCCGCCTGTTCGAAGAAGTGGCCGCCCGCCTTGAGTCGCATCGGTACTCTGAACGCCAGGTCGAGCAGGGCGCGATCCATGACGGGCAAACGGACGGGCATAATGCGTCGTTCGATGACCCAGCCGGTGTTGTCGCACGCCTGCGAGTAAGGGTAACCGTCGAGCCATTCCCAACTGCTTTCGCGTTGAAGTGCAAAATGGTTTGCGTGGAACGCCCGGCGGCGAACAAGCGTGCTTTCGACACAGCTCTCGCGAAGATACCGACGGCAAAAATCACTCACTTGGTTCACGTAGTCCAGAGTCACCGCCTGGTGCCGGGCCGGCAGCAATCCTTTCAGGCGCGCGACTCTGACGAAATCCTTCGCGTAATAACCCTTGAAATTGTTGTCCATGAGAAGGCCCGTGAAGACGGAGTCAATTCCCATATTGCGAAGTTGGCCGGCGAATCCAATCGTATGGCCGTGATGGTATTCGCCCTCACACCCCGTGAAACGCGTGGCTTCGATGAGCGTGCGTCCGAGGTATTCCGCGTCACGGGTCATAGGTGTCCACTCCCTGTCATAGCACTTTGCGACTTTTCGTGCCAAGCGGGCCTCCCGGTTCATCGAATCGCAGAGGGTGACGCCGGTACACTTTTTCGTCTCGGGGATGGCAGCCAGGACGAGCCGTGAGTCCATACCCCCGCTCAATTGTACCGCCATGTGGGTACCTTCACAACGACCGGCCACCGCCCGGCGCCAGCGTTCGACGAATTCGTTGACCAGGGCTCGTTCATCAGCCGGTGCGCGTATTTCGTCCGGTGGCAGCCAGTAGGGGAATTCTTCGTAACTCGGAGGGCGTTCGGCGTGAAACACAGATACGCAGACTGTACCGGGACGCACTTCCCTTACATTTCGGTGCATCGTGTGCGGGCAACACGGAGTCCCGGTGTTCAGAAAGTCGCACACCGAGACAGGGTCAATCTCAAATTCGTCTCCACTCAGCCTGGCAACGAGGTCAGGATGAGTTCCCAAAGCGATCAGGTTCCCGGCATTGTCGAGGCCGGCATAAACCTGCACGCTCCCCATGGGATCGGTTATCACCACCTCAACCTGGTCGCTGCAGAGCATCACCGCAAAGGCGCCATTAAGTGCTTCCAGCAACCCAACGTGCTTGAGTGATTTCAGCACTTCAGCGGGCGATGAGGTGTCGTTGTGCAATTTCAGATCGTTTAGCATCCTGCCGATCCTCATGAGGCCTCCGGAATAGAGGAGCTCCCCCACCCAGGCGAAGGTCCACCCGTTGTTGCTGACGACGTTGGCGCAATTTCCAATCCTTTCGTCAAGAACGGCCACTGCGCCCCACGGATGCAGGCAGCCTTTGCCCTGTGGTGCGTTTGCGCCATACGGTTGCTTCAGGAGCGCCAGCAATTCCTGCGGGTTGGCTGCGGGATCAAACTTGGCCAGGAAATCAGACATATTGCTTGTTTCTATGCGGGGGAAGCCTCATGCGCGGGGCGAGTACGGCCTGCCCAGTATCCGGCATGCCCTCTGTTTGAGCCAGGCTTTGCCCCCCAGGTAATCCTTCGGGTCATAGGAACAGGTCTGCAGATTCCGCGCCAACTGTCTGAGTTTATTGGTCCACTCCTCAAGAGACATTATTTTGAACGTCTGCGCGCTCAAGGGGTGGAGCCGTCGGAAATCGGCTTCGGTTTTCATTTCCGTATGCGGTGCGCGCGGGTCGTCCATGTGTTCCTGGTAAAGGAACGGATAATACCAGCCATTGATGAAACCCGCAGCCGCTGCCCGGATGCAATAACTGGTGAACGATTCGTGGTCCCGAATGAGTCCGATACGTTCAACGACTTCCCGCTTCATCAAATAGCCGGAACCTTCGACCCAGCAATTCCGAAGGATTTGATGCGAGCCGGCGGATTGAATTTTCTTCATTGCCAAATCCTTCAAGAAATCCTCCTCGGGAAAACGCCAGGTTCCCAGAATGCCAGCCTGGGGAATGTCTCGATGGGCCTGCTCCAGGATTTCCGTCCATTTGTCCGGCATTAAACCGTCGTCGTCCACCTTGCTTACAAACTCTGCTTCGCCGACCGACTGCCAGAACCAGTTCGTCGGGGCGCGCAGTTTGTCGTTCGTGCGGTTATAGACAATTCGTTCAACCAGGCGGTGACCTTCGAATTTCTTGAGCACGTCTCTCATTTCCTGGCCCGAACCGTTGTCCCATACGGTGATTCGCGCGTTGTCCGGCAAAGTGTCGCAAAGCCGCGCCAGCGCCATGGCTGTATAGGCCGGGCGATTGTGTGTAATCATGAGAACACGGATTTTCATTTTACAAGGCGGCGAAAGGAGACTGCCTTTCCGTCCGGTGTTGTTACGACCGTCAATTGGACAACGTCACCTGCATGCGCCGGTGAAAACGACGCCATAAGATTTCGGCCCTGATCAAAGGCGCAACCAACCTCTGGCGCAAGTACGAACGACTGCCCCATCGAAGCCACCGAACACGCCACAATGATCGTCCGTCTTGGGCTATATAGTCTTCGTACATGGCGTCTGCCACGGCGGGGTCACACGCTTGATAGGCGTGCTGCAATAGAGCCGAAGCCAGCTTTTCGCGGACGGCGCGGTTCACTTCCGCCGTCACAGGATATTTTTCCAAATAGTGAAAGTGGAGTTCGCGTGCGGCCAGGAAGAAGCGCAACAACTTCCGCGCATCTTGAGAGCTGCTGGCCGATTCAGCCAGCATGTTCTTGGTGGCCAATGCCTCATGTATGCATCCGACATTGCCCAACCGCGACAGCTCCAGCCAACGTTGGGTATCGCCCATCGGCCATTTTGGATCAGAACATTCCGGGCAAGTTTCCAGAACCCGTTGCAGCTTCTCCCGTCGAGCGACCACCGTGAGTGTCATCATGAGCCGGCGTCCAAGCAGGAGATCCTCATACGCTTTTGTGTCATCCAAGTTGTTTGATACGGTCAGGTTGTTCCGTAACAATCGCTGCTCCGCCACAACATACCGGTGACAATTCGAATGCACCATCACGTAGTCCGGGCGGCTCTCAAGGAAAGCGACCTGCTTGGCAAGCTTGGATGGATCATCCCAATAGTCGTCTCCCTCGCAGTAAGCTACATAATTGCCCCGGCAGGCGCGTTCTGTCCGAAGGATATTCTTGTGGCAACCCACATTGTTTCCGGATGTAACGACACGAATGTGTTCCGGATGGCGGCGTTGCAGGTCGAAAACAAGCTCGCGAGTGCCATCCGTCGAGCAGTCCTCACCAATGACCAATTCCACGCTAAAATCCGTTTCCTGGTTCAGAACGCATTCCACCGCCCGTTCAATGTATGGCCGATGATTGAACGTAATCATCACCACACTCACCAGAGGGGCTGGAGTATTGATTTGAGCTGCCGTTGACATTTAGGTTTGTTTCGACCCGTTGATGGCACTACGGCTTGTGTGCCAGAATCAAATCTTCCTGGGCGTTCATTCCGAACCGGCAGGTTTCTTGTATTGTGGCCACTTCATCATGACGGCAGAGTTCCAGTTTCAGGCTGATTCCATGACAATCCGGAAAAATCGCGCCCGAACAGCGGCACCGATCCCGAGTTGCTTGCTGGCTCATGCGGGAACGGCCGTTCTGCGACGGATGATCGCCATGATCTCACCCAGTGCCGGCAGGTGAAATCCACAACATATCGCCCAATAAACAATTGCGCCGGTGCATACCTTCAGACTGAACTGCGCGACGTGGCCGGCTGGCAACGGCAAGTTCACCAATGCCACGACAATTCCCATTACAATGGAAGCAGTCAGATAAGGACAGACGTCGCGCAACTGCTCGGGAATTGAATAATCGGCGAACCTCTTGGTATAGTAACTGTTCACGAAATAGGAGACGACGCTGATAATGACCTGGCCCCAGACCATGGCGAGGACGCCCCAACGAAAGGTTGTGACGATGTTGACAACGACGAGCGCGCGCCGGATGAGCACCAGCCGGAAAAAAAGGTCCGACCGCCCCCTGGCCATTAATACATTCAAGTTAAGCAGGTGCATTGGGTAGAACAATCCTGCAAAGCACAGCAGTTGAAGATACGGGATGCAAGGTTCCCATTTTTCACCCAGAAGCAAGAGCACCATCGGTCGGGCAACCACGGCCAGACCGATCATGAGAGGAAACTGGGCGAAAGCCAAAGTAGTCATTGCTTTCTGCAGGCCCCGTTTCAGCCGGGCCGAATCATGCTGGAGTTGTGAGAATACCGGGAACGTCACCCGGTTTGCAATCGCCGAGAGCAACCGCGATGCGATATCCTGAAAAGTATAGGCACGGTTGTAGAAACCAAGAGTGACTGGAGTGTAGAGCTTGCCGATCGCAACCGAGTAAAGATTATCAAACAGGGTATCCACCAAAGAAGCGGCCACCATGCCGGAACCGAACCCAAACATTTCCCGCAAAGACGGGAAGCTAAAAAGCCACCGGGGACGCCAGGCGTTCAGCAGCCAAAGAAGGCCCGCCCGCACGGAGCTGAAAGTTATTTGTTGCCAGACAAGACTCCACACTCCCCAGCCGCCCCACGCCAGCGACAATCCAACGGCTCCAGATACGCCCGTGCTCATTACGCTTATCACGGCTTGACCCTTGAAATTCAACTCCCGGACCATTAGCGCGCTTTGAACCACTCCAAAGCTGTTGATGACCAGCACAACCGACCAGACACGGGTGAGGGAGGTCAGCAGATTTTGGTGATAAAAGCCTGCAATCAAAGGAGCAACCAGGCAGAGAAAGCAGGCGAGGCACAAACCGGCAAACACATTGAAATAGAAAACAGAGCATTCGTCGGCGATGGTCAGTTCCTTTCGCTGGATGAGCGCTGAGCCAAAGCCGCTCTCGACCAACGACTGCGCCACGGCGAAAAAGATCGCGAGCATCGCCACCAGGCCGAATTCCTTTGGGCCCAGCAGGCGCGCCAGCAAAATGCCAATGGCCAATTGCAGACCGCGCTGGGAAAACTCCTGAATCAGACTCCAGGAGAGAGCGCTGACGGTCTTCGCTTTGAAAGACCCACTCATTGATTACTCCCTTCACGAAAGACGACGGGAGAAATAGACACTGGTGCACCGGAAGGTGCTGCTGTGATCAAGTCGTTCGCCGCTCGAACCGGCAATGGAGGAAACCAACGATTAATTACGCGCTTGCCCAGTTCTATGCCTGGCTTTTCCAGAACGCGATGAAGCAGCCACGCCGCAAGATAAACCGCAGGGCATATAATAATTGCAAGAACTGCGACACGGAGGGGCGCACTCAAAGCCACGAAGTCTGGCTGCCGAAAAAGAAATCCACCGACAAACGAAATGAAGAAGCAGTGCAAAAGATATACGGAATACGACGCATCTGCCATAAACGCCGCACATCTGTTGCTCAACAGTCCGGTCAACCAGCGATAGACAATCGGATGTCCATGATCGCCCGCCCCCGCGCCGCTCCAAGTCAGCCATAGAATGATCCCGGTTACAACGCTTACCCATATCGAATAATGAGCCGTCACCAACATTGCCGTTATGCTCATGAGCACGCTGCTTACCAGTGCAACACGCGCCCGGCAGAAAGTCTCGCCAACGAGCATCCCGATTAAGAACACCGGGAGTTTCATCAGCAGAAAAGTCGGTTCGGCAAACAACCCATATGTGCCAGGCACGGGACCGGGCAGATGTGCGAACCAGCGGTTGCATCCCTCGCTCAACAGAATCACCACGGCAAGAACGCCCACCCAGGAAATCCGTCGAAACAAAAGATACAATGCCGGGAAGACCGCGTAGAACTGCATCTCAAGTCCGATGCTCCAGTCCGGCGACATGTTGGACGCTGCATATTTCGGCACCATGCCAAACAGGAATGTGGCGTGCATCAGAGTATTGAGCCAGCCGACGTGATAATTGGCCGGAACGTATATCGGAAGGTTTGCCCAGCGCTCCGGCAGGACCTGCTGAAGTGTGGCAAGCC
>Ga0182011_10003653_pt1 | contig 12558 bp, 6 predicted proteins | sample 711E1DmetaG_FD_120481 | JGI IMG/M metagenome (GOLD analysis project Ga0182011, IMG submission 120481) | Permafrost microbial communities from Stordalen Mire, Sweden - 711E1D metaG | ecosystem: Environmental > Terrestrial > Soil > Wetlands > Permafrost | place: Sweden: Stordalen | collected... | reverse complement strand
GGGGGGGTCGAGCCTGGGCGGGGGATGACCAGGACGGTGCCCGTTTGGAGGAGGTGCCAGTCGTCACCGATGACCGCGCGGTTTTCGTTGTAGATGAGGATCCACGGCACACCGAAGCGCTCGCCGATGGCCACGAGCGTGTCGCCGCTCCGGACCGTATAGGTTCTTGGCGTCGGCGTCGGCTTGGGCGTCGGGGTCGGCGTCGGCTTGGGCGTCGGGGTCGGCGTCGGCTTGGGCGTCGGGGTCGGCGTCGGCTTGGGCGTCGGGGTCGGTGTCGGAGTCGGTGTCGGAGTCGGAGTCGGACTCTCGGCCGGGGTGGACGTCGGTGTGGAGGACGGGGTCGAGCTCGGGGTGGGCGTCGAGCTCGGGGTCCTGACCAGCACCGTCGGGCCTTCGCCCATGTCGACGAAGTCGGCTGCGCCGGGGACGACACCTTGGGCCACGATCGTGCCGCCGTTCTGGCTCAAGTCGATCGAGACCATGTTGCCGGCGTCGTCGGCGGCAAGGACGTACGGCGCGGTGCCCGAGTAGACGTGGGTAATGGTCAGGCCCGTGTCGACACCCAGCGCCACAGCCGCCTTGACCGTCTGCGAAACACCGTTCTGAACGTCGTCGAGGGAATTGGTATCGATGCTGTAGATGCGCCCGTCCGACGTCCCGACGTACACCAGCCCGTCGGAACCGACCTGCGAGAACGCCGAAGCGCCCGCGATCGGATACGTGTGGACCAGCGCCCGAGTTGCGAGGTCGTAGACCCTGACGTCCGAGCCGGTTGCCACGAAGGCGCGATCGCCGTATCGGGCATCCAGATTGGCCGTGGCGGCCGGACTGGGCGACTGGTCAATTGGCGACGCCGCGGTCCGAGGCTGGACGAGCACATCCTTGACCGTGACGTTCAGCTGACCCGTGGCCGTGACCTTGTCGTCCGAGAAGAGCGTTATCCCGGCCGCGATGGCGTACTTGGCCAGCATCGGGTGAGTCCACTCGTAGATGCCATGGGCGGAGCCGTAGCGCCAGTCCTGCAGGAACTCTGTCGCCGTCCGGGCGTGATACACCTCGTCGAAATGCATCTGCGGCGGCTCGTCGAGGCGATAGACCCGCATCGACAGGATGGCCACGACCAGCGCCACTACGACCCACAGATCCAGCTTGTCGAGGCGGCCGCGCGGTTCCGAATCGAGTGCGGCCGATCTGTCCGGGAGCAAAGGCGCACGGGCCAGGCGGTGCCACAGCCCCATGACCCAGCGCGGCACATAGAGCGGCCGATCTGTCTCATCCAGGTAGTCGTCGTACTCGGGCCAATCCTCATCCTCGCCGGTCAGATCGGGGTCGTAGGCGCCACCCGGCATGTAGGTCGGGCGCCGGACGGCCAGTTCCGCGGGCGCGAGTCCGACCGAGGGCGCACCAGCGGCTTCGGCTTCGGCTGCGGCTGCGGCTTCGGGCAGCCTGCCGGCGGGCAGGTCGGTGCCGTCCGGGCCGAAGTAGTCCACCGGTCCGAGAGTCGACCACCACCTCGCCGATTCCGGCTCGAGCTCCGCTCTGGTCACTTCTCGCTGCAATGCGGCAACGGCGCGAGGGCGAAGCTGCAGCAGGGCCCAGACCATGGCCAGGCCCGTCGTCAATCCGCACAGGAAGATCGGCCAGATGATCCCGTCGGACCACATGGCCGTCGTTATCCCGGTTCCCCAGCTGGAAAGAGTGGTTCCCAGCGATCCGTCGGCGTCCGGGATGCCCTTGTACTGGACCAGGACGGCCAGCAGGTTCACCGCGTTGGCGGCAGCGAGAACCACGTAGGCAACTGTCCATCGCCAGGAAACCGCCAGAAGGACCGCGCCAATGCCGAAGAAGGGGAAGAGGTAGCGCTCGTGGGCTCGGGTCGGAACGACGAAGAAGGCGATGGTCAGAATGGTCAGAGCCACCAGCAGAGACTGCCCGTCGTCGCGCCATGCCGCCCACGCGCTGACTCCCAGCAGGGTCGCCAGCAAGAGGCCGTCGCCGAGGAGAGCCGCGTACAGCAGGCCGGTAATGGCCCCGACCACGACGCACGCGACGACGATTGCGGCAACCAGAAATGCGCCCCACAGGCCGGCGGCCTCGGTCAGGAGCGCCCGCAGGGTATTGGCGACGACGCTCCCGCCGGGGCCGACCCGAGCGCCCAAGCTCGCGTCCGCCTCCGCGTCCGCCTCCTCACCCTCACCCGTCTCGCCCGGCGAGCTCTCGAGGACGCGACTCAGCATCCGGCCCGCTACCGCGGCCACCACGAGCAGCACGGCCAGGGCCAGCGCCACGACGACGACCGCGGCTGGGAACGGCCCGATGACGTAGCCCGGGCCGCTCGCTCCGGAGGTTGCGTCGCTCCAGGGAGCGTCGTGGAGCCACCACAGCGTCCGGTCCATTGCGTCGGTCCCGTCGGCCATCAGCGCCCACGGGTTGTATGCGTTGAGCGTCAGGTACGGGTACTCGCCGAAGGTGTTGATCAGATGGGTCGCGATGGAGTCGAAGACCATGCCCGCGAACACGACGGCGGTACCCAGGCCGAGCACCGCCGAGGCCAGCGTCCGCCGCGCCGAGTCGACGGTGGGAAGGTACCGCCGTCCCAGGCAGAAGATGCCGAGGCCGGCGAGCAGCCCGACGGCGATCGTCGCCAGCCCGGGTCCGGACACCATCCGGTGAGCGGCACCGAGCAGGTCCAGCCCGGTGAACGGCAGACAGACCACGGCAGCGGTGGCGAGGCCGGCTCCGATCGAGCTGAGGATGCGCTCCGGATCGCGCTCGCCGGTCTTGGGCCACAGCGATCGACGCAGGACGACGAAACCGACGACGAAGCCCAGAATGCCGAGCTGCATCTTGGTGAGCACGGCCAGCACGGCCAGCGCCGAGGCCGACTCGCGGTGGTCCTTCTGTAACTCGCGCAGACCCAGCAGGAGGAAGATCGAGCCTACCGCGTCGGCCTGCCCCCAGATGGCGCTGTTGAACCACGTGACCGGGTTCACGAGCACGATCAGGGCCGCGATGAGAGCCCGCCGGCTGTTGACGCCCAGATCCTGGGCCATGCGCCAGACCACGGCCGCGAGCCCGAGGTCGGCGAGCATTGGGATGAGCTTCACGCCCTCGCCGATGTTGCCTCCGGTCAGCAGGCTGACAACGCCGAGCAACAGCAGATAGACGGGGGGATAGTCGATGAAGGATTGGCGGACGTAGAAGCCGATCGGACCGTTCTGGGCAATGTCATTGCCCCAAAACTGAAACGCGCCGAGGTCGTTGGGAAAGCCTGACCCCGGCAACAAGACGTATGCGATGATGAGGCGGAGGATCAAACCCAGGGCCAGGAGAACGACGATGGCGGGAATACCTGTGAAGGCACCACTCGTTTCCGCCGACGCGCGCCCCCGTGGGCTGTCCCCCCGCAAGCTCGGGCCTGCCAAGCGATTTGGCCTCCTGGGCGAGCGCTGAGGTGGAGCGGAGTATAACCCAGGCCGACGGCCGGGACGGTGCGTCGAACCTGGAGGCGGGTGATCGGATGGGCTCGGTGGAGGCGGATCCGGTGGAGGCGGCCGAGCCTGTCGAGCGGATCGAAGCGGTCGAGCGGACAGAGGCGGCCGAGGCGGCCGAGCCGCCGGAGACGTTGGCCGAGCGTTTCGGGCAGGTCGCGGGGAATCGGATGCTGTGGGGGATAGGCCTCATGCTGCTGTGCCTGGCCGCCTACTACCTGATCCAGCCGAACCGTAGCAATCCCTACCTGCACTTCGTTCTCCAGGCGCAGTCCTGGCTCGACGGCAACACCGCCATTCCCACGCCCGGCTACCAGGATGTGATGCCGCTGGGCGTGCATCCTGACGGGTCGAGTTGCGTGGCCGCCAAGACCGACCCGAGTTGCATGGCCACGGGCTACGGCATCATCCCGTTCCCGCCCCTGCCGGCCTGGGTCCTGCTGCCCTTCGTCTCGCTCTGGCACGTGGCCACCGACGAGCAGCTGCTGGCCACGATATTCGCCGCGATCGACGTGGGCATCGCCTACTGGATGCTGGGCTACCTGCGGGTTCGCCACGCCATTCGCGTGCTGACTTCGCTGTTCCTCGGTCTCGGCACCGTCCTGTGGTATGCCGCCGCCATCGGCACGACCTGGTTCTGGGCGCACATAGTGGCCGTTGGCTGCCTGCTCCTCTCCGTTGGCCTGGCCCTGTCGGCGGACCGCGACGCGGTCGAGCCGGAACCGCTGCGTGGCATCGCCACGTCCATCCGGGGCATGCGCTGGCCGGGCGGCTGGCCGTCCTTCGCCCTGTTGATTGCCCTCGGAGCCGCCGGCGAGCTGCTCTTCGTCCTGGCGGGCGCAGGTACATCGGCGGCCTCGCTGGCCGCAGTCGGGGTTCTCCTGAGCCTGGTCGCCGCCGCGCTGGCCATAGCGGTTGCCAGGCGACCCGGCGTCCTCGCCCCGCTGGTGATCGCGGTCGCCATCGTCGGCGGTCTGCCGGCTTTGCTGGTCGCCAGCGCTCGGTCGCAGGTCGCGATCGAGGCCGTCGATGTCGTGCTTCTCATTGTCGTCGTCGGGTTGTGGTGGGAGACCGGCCGTCGTGAGACCAGGACGGCGCGCGCGTTGTCCTCGCTGTGGGTCGCCCTGTCGAGCCCCGAGGCACGCCAGGTCGGGGCTGGCATCCTGTTCGGACTGGCCGTCACGGCTCGATTGACGATTCTCTTCGGCTTCCCGTTCTTCCTTCTCGTGGGCGGCGGCAGCAGCTGGCTACGTCGCGGCATGCTCGCCGGGGCCGGCGCGGCGGTGCCGATGGCAGCGTTACTCGTCTACACATATGCGGCCACCGGCCAGCTCTTCAACCCCGCCTACCAGTATCAGTACGGGGTCGAGCTGGTCGCCTACGGCAGTGTCCTCAACTACAACGCGGACTGGTCGATCACGGACTTCCGCTACATCCCCCAGAACCTGGCGATCATGTTCGCGGGGATGCCGCGGATCCTGCCTCAATTCTCGAGCGTCTTCCCCGGCGACTTCGGCACGCAGCTGTGCGTCGACACTTCGGCACGCGGGCTCTTCGATCAAAACTGCCCGCTGGCGATACCCGAGGCCACGGGAACGAGCATCCTGCTGACGAGCCCGGCGTTCCTCCTGGCGCCGCTGGCCTGGCGGCCCTTGCGGCACCTCCGCATAGATCGGGTGACCGCCGGCGCCACCATCGCCGTCATCGCCATCGCCACCGTGAATCTGATGCACTTCAGCCAGGGGTGGGTACAGTTCGGTTACCGTTTCAGCAACGACTTCGTTCCGTTCGCGATCATCCTCGTCGCCCTGGGGGCCAGCCGCCTGGGCCGCCTGTGGCCCGTGGTCCTGCTCGTGGCGGCTTCGATCGCGATCAACTTCTGGGGCACGATGTGGGGAGTCATGCTTGGCTGGTGACACGAATCTGAAGAACGATGGCATAGCGCAGGCGGCGGCGACCGAGGCGGCGGCGACCGAGGCGGCGGCGCCTTCCGGTCGCGCCGGCGCAATCCGAGCCCGCCTGGAGAAGGCCGGCCTGAACCGAGGGCTCGCGATGGCGGCCATGGCCCCGCTCATCGCGGCCACGGCAACGCTCTGGCTCGTCATTCCGACGCTGGCCCCCGGCGTCCTCTCCCAGGCGGGCGGGGACACGGCCGAGTTCCAGACCGTCGCGTGGGTGTTGGGCACCGCCCATCCCACCGGCTACCCGTCCTACATCGTCCTGGGCTTCATCGCGTCCCACCTGCTCCCCTTCGGCGACCCGGCATATCGGATGAACCTGCTCCAGGCTTTCCTGGCCGCCGGCGCCGTTGCGGGAACGGTAGCGGTGGTCCAGCTCCAGAGCGGGATGCGCTGGATCGCCCTGGCGACCGGGCTCCTCCTCCTGACAATGCCGACGTTCTCGTCCACCATGATCTCGTTCCCGACCGGCATGGCGGTCCAGTCGAGTCCGGTCTTCTGGCGGCTTTCCACCTACGCCGACCCGCACATGTTCCACCTTGCGCTGGTGGCGCTGATCTTCCTGCTGCTCCTCGTGTGGGAGCGGCGGCGGACCGACGAGAATCAGGAAAGGCGCCGCCGCGCGGACCGCTGGCTTGTGGCCGCGGCCGGAGTCTACGGCGTGGCCCTCGCCAACCACTCGCTGACTCTGATGCTGGCGCTGGGCATCGCCCTCTTCGTCCTGTCTGTGGCGCCGGCGATCCTGTTGCGGTGGCGGTTGGTCCTGACCAGTGCGGCGATACTGGCCGCCACTGCCGTCTTCTTCTGGCTGGAGCTGCCGATCCGTGCGGCCATGCACGCTCCGCTGGTCTACGCCCATCCCGACACCTGGAACGGTTTGATGTATGTCGTCACGGGTCAGCAGTTTGGTGGCATCCCACCGACCATCTGGGACGACCTGGGGCCCAAGTACGCCGCGGTCATGAACCTCGTCTCGAGCTGGCTCGGGCCGCTCGGCTACGTCGCCGCCCTGGGGCTCGGGACCAGCCTGGTTCGACGACCGCGCTACCTCCTCTTGAGCCTGCCCGCGGCAGCCATGACCGCCGGATTCGCGGCCGCGTACGCCAACTCGGATCTCGAGCGCTACTTCCTGGTGCCGGTCTTCGTGGCCTTCACCTTCGTGGGGTTCGGACTGGCGGACGCCGTCTCGATCGGCGTCTGGCTGGTTGATTCCGCCCGATCCCGGATCGCCCCGCGTGCGTCGTCCTCCATGGCCGAGCCGGACGGCGACGACCCGGTCGCCGAACCGGACGGCGAGAACCCGGTCGCCGACTCGGATCGTTCGAATCGGCTCTCCTGGGAAGAAAGGGCGTTTCTGACGTTCGAGGCCGCGGTGGCCATCGCCCTCATCGTGGCCAACGTAGCCATCGTCCCCGAACGCCAGCGCGTGGTGGACGCAGGCCACCCCGGCGCAGTGAGCCAGGCGGATCAAACCTATCAAGAGACCTGGATGCGGGCCGTCCTCGCATCCCCCGCTCAGGGCGGCCTGCCCGCCAACTCGGTGATAGTCAGCAACTGGTACGACTCGACGACGCTCTGGTACGGTCAGAAGGTCGAAGGCCTCCGTCCGGACATCTACATCGTGGATGACAGCATGCGCGTGCCGGCCGGCGAGAACCTGGGCGAAGTGTGGGACGTGATCGATAGCTACCTGGGCCAGCGACCGGTGTTTCTGCTGCGCTTCCCGTGGAACTGTGACGGGATGGACAACTTGAGCCAGTTCTACCAGATACAGGACGTCCCGCTGCCCGACGGGTCGACGATCCCGGAGGTCACGGGCAAGGTCGGGCCGGTGGTCTGCTCTTCGTAATTCTCTCCTTCGTAATCCTTTTGGAAGGCGGCCGCGGTGGAATCGGTCCCGCAGGCTCGGTACCGCGCCAATTCATGCGCCGCCCCGGAGCGCTAGCATCAGCCGAACAGCTGGACCGGTGAAAGGAACGAAGTGAGCGCGAGTAAGGACAGACGCCTGACAGGCTCTTCCGAAGCACCGGGAGGATACCCCGCCGCGGCCGCCGCCGGGCCGGCGCGGGTGGCGGAGCTCTCCTTCTTCTTCCCCGCCCACAACGAAGAGGCCAATCTCGAAGCCCTGGTCGACGAGGCGCTCGCGGCGCTGCCTGCCCTGGCCGAGAAGTTCGAGATCATCGCCGTCGACGACGGCTCGCGCGATCGCACACCAGCAATCGCGGATGGACTCGCCGCCGGCCACCCGGGCGTCGTCCGGGTGGTTCACCACCCTACGAACCTGGGCTACGGAGCGGCGCTGCGATCCGGATTCCAGGCCGCGCGCTTCGGGCTGGTCGCCTTCATCGATGGGGACCGCCAGTTCAGGGTGGCGGACCTTGGCCGGCTGACCGAACGGCTGGCCGCGGCCGACGCGCCGGATGCGGTGGTTGGCTATCGCCTGGACCGCGCCGACCCGCTCATCCGCCGCTGGTACGCTCGAATGTATCGCCTCTCCAATCGAATCTTCTTCGGGGTCCGCGTCCGCGACATCGACTGCGCCTGCAAACTGCTCAAGCGCGAGGCGCTTGTGCCGATCCGCATCTCGTCGGGCGGGGCGTTCTTCACGGCCGAGCTGCTCATCAAGCTTCGCTTCGAGGGCCGCAAGCTGGCCGAAGTCGGCGTTCCACACTACCCGCGAACGGCCGGCTCCCAGACCGGAGCCAAACCCAGGGTGGTCCTCCGGGCAGTCCGCGACTTCTGGTCGCTGCGATTCCAACTGTGGTTCCGACGAAGCGGCGCGATGCAGAAGGGCGAACCGATCCTCGGATAGAGGATCGTGAGCCGGCCGATCCTCACGTCGGCTCCTGCGCCATCGGAAAGCGAGCCTACTCGGTCGTCGGCCCTTCGGTCGGCGGCCCCTCGCGATGTTCCTCTTCGAGGTCGACGTCCAGCGAGTTGACGAACTCGCGGAAGACCTCGAGCTTCTCGTCGACCTGCGTCTCGGGCTCCACGCCGGCCCGATCGAGGACCTCCGTCGAGGCGAAGATCCGAACGCCAGTCCGAACGGCCAGGGCAAGCGCGTCCGACGGTCGCGCGTCGATCTTGTACGTCTTGCCGTCCATCTCCAGCTCGAGAGTGGCGTGGAAAGTCTCTTCGGCCAGGCTCGAGACGATGACCCGTCGGAGCTTCGCGCCCAGTCGGTCCAGCGTGGCGGCGAAAAGGTCGTGGGTAAGGGGCCGCTCGGGCGTCACGCCTTGAAGTCGCGTGGCGATGGCATTGGCCTCCCAGGGCCCGATCCAAATGGGGAGATAGCGCTCGCGTTCGGTTTCCTTCAGCAAGACGACATGCTGGCTCGACAGCATGTGCACCCGAACGCTCTCGACGACGACCTCGGCGAGCGACTCTGCCATTGGCGGATTATCCCACTGTGGGCGCCGGATCGCGCCGGATCGCGCCGCGCCGCGCCGCAGTCGTCGGCGCTACTTGGTCGCTTGAGGCTTGAGGGACCTGGAAGGCGAGGGTCGCGGGGTGGGGGTAGAGGTCGGCGTCTCGACAACGGGCGGAGTGAGCGAGGCGCTCATCAGATTGCCGCTCTCCGTCCAGTAGAGGGTCGGGTTGGAGCCGTCGGACTCGGTCGTGACGAACATGCCGGTCACCGCCGAGAACCAGGGCGAGTTCGGGGCGACCATATACTCCCCGGCGATCGAGCCGTCGCTCTCCTTGAACGCGACGATGCGCCGGCTCGGGCCATCGTAGCCATAGAAGGTGCGGTCGCCTTGATCCGGGTTGTCCGCCGTCAGACGCGTGTAGAACGGCGCCTGCGGCCGGATCAGAGTGTCCGGGAGTGGATCGATGCTCCAGCCATGGACCGCCTGGCCGAGAAGGTAGGGCTGGATCTTGCCGCCGTCGACCATGTAGATTTTCGAGTCGATGTACATGTCGTCGACTTTGGAGACATCCTGAGCGACCGCGAGGTAGTTGGACTGCGTGTTGCGCGGGAAGCCGCTGCCGTCGAGGGCGGGCGGGTACTTGATGACCTCCTGCCGACTCGGGACCACGATGTAGAAGTCGTACTGGCCGATCTGCTTGTTGACGAGGTAGGTGCCAATAGCCCGCGCCCCCAGGCCCCAGTACTCATTGTCTGGGATGCTCACTTTGATAAGTGAGCCACGACCTGTATCGCTGCCCAGTGCCGGACGCCAGCGCCACAACGAGTTGAAGGAGTCGAGGACGAGAACGTCGCCACCGCCGGTGGTGAGCAGGCGAGGATCGCCGACCACACCGCTTCCATCCGGCGGCTGCTGGTGGACCGCTACGACCGGGACCTTGGCGCCGGTCTGCAGGTTCACCCAGTAGACCGTGTTGTTGGTGTTGTCGAGGACGTACCCCTCCCCGTCGGGCCCGAGCACCAGCCCTTCCAGGTCATCGGTCCCGAACGAAAGCACGACACGTGGGTTGACGATGGTGACGTTGTAGTAGTTGTCGAGACCGACCACCACCTGGGCCCGCCAGTCCGCCAGTTCGGCTGGCGGGTAGCCGTTCTGCTGAGCTATGCCGAGCTCCTTGAAGGCATCCTTGAGATAGCCCGCGGCCGTCTCCGGATCGCTCGCCATGAGATTGCGGCCGCTGCCGTAGACGTAGTTGACGTCGGACTTGGCCTGGACGAAGGCTTGCTGAGCCTGTTGCTGGCGGTCGACGTTGTCGGCGCGGCTGGTCCCCGACACGAACCACATACTCGTGCCAACGAGCGTGATGACCGCCAGCAGACCGATGATCGCAACGGCGGCCCGATGCTGCCGCTCGCGACGGACGTTCATTGGTGTGACTCGGCCGCGAGCCGCCGGTCGGCGCGGCAGGCGATCGAACAGGGCGTAGACGCCACGGCGCAACCAGCCGTCGGCGGCGACCTGGGCATGCCGGGCGGTCGTCTGCATTGCGGCCACGCCGCCCGCAACTGTGTCCGCAAGCGGGATCGGCGAGTGCTCCGGAGCTCCGGCCAGCGATTCGCCCGGCCAGACCGGCTTGAGAGGGGAGGCTGTGTTCGTGTAGGCCACCTCGGTGGCCTCAATGAACAGGAGACCGTCCCCGCCAGAACTGCCGAGGCTGCTCAACCTGAACTGGCGGTGGATCTGCTCGACGGCGGCCTGAGGATGCAGTTGGAGCACCGCCTCCTGGATCGGGCCGAGGCCTACGCGCCGTGTCACGTTGGGAGACACGAGGATGAGACAGTCGCCGGCGGTGATGTCGCCGTGCCATACCTCCGGCCCCTCGATGTCCTCGGCGGGCATGCCGCTGTTGGGACTCGCGTCGGGGAGAGTGAGGAGCCGCGCCTGCCGGACCATGTACGCCTCGGCCGGACCGATCGTGGCAACGTACAGTTCGTTGCTCCGGACCACGGCCAGGGCGAGGCCGATCGGTGCCGGCTCGTCGGCGCCGACAGCGGGGCGTTCGGGCCAGTGGAGGAGGACTTTGTTGGCGGCCCGGATCGCCTTCCGTAGACATACCGAGATACCGGCCGACAGGTCGTAGTAGTAGTCGTCACGGATCTTCTCAGCGACGAGTTTCGTCGCCTCGCGCAGCTTGCGCCCGCCGGCCCCCGTGACCAGCAGGAAGAGGCTCCCCTTGGTGCGCGACATCGAGCCGATGGTCGGCTCGACAACGACGATTGTGTCGGCTGAATCAGTCAGCCGTTGTGACTCGGCCAGGAGGCCGAGGTTCATGTGAAGACGGACTGCCATTGGCGGCTGCTAGCGGCGGGACTTGTGGTGCTCGTAGTATCCAGCTGCATCCCAGGCGGCCGGACCGGCGTTCGCAGGTGGGGATTATACGTGTCGCGCGGTAACGCGCAGCTGACGGATGGGCGTCCGCGAGGTTGCGCGCAAGGCGGCCACGAGCTCCGGGGAGCGGAGCCGCACCTCCTGAGCCACGATCGGCAGGTCCGTTTCGATGGTCGCTATGCCCCCGTCTAGGCCGATCAAACGGCACATGCCGGCGCCCTCGGGCATGTGCTCGGCCACGATCCTCAACCACGTCGCCGCGGCTCTTGCCAGCTCGAGTTGATCCTCCAATCCGAACTCCCTGGCGGTCCGCGGCAGCAGATCGGCAACGCGTTCCATGCCTCGGCGCTTCTCCGCGGGATCGCGGTCTTCGTCGAGGCTTTGGGGGTCGCGATCGCTCGAGACGTGATCGCCCGGCCGCCCGGTTCGGTCCCTCACGCGCCACCCTCCACGACACACGCGCCACGCTCGCCATCGGGTACCACGCGCCACGGCCGTGCCTGGCGCCGCAGGTCGGCGTCGATATCGTCCGGGTCGGTCGTTGTGATCAGCGCCTGCGGGAGCTCGGCCAGACGCCGCACGAGATGCCCTCGCCGGGCGGGATCCAGTTCGCTGAAGACGTCATCGAGGAGCAGCAGAGGCGGTCGGCCGTCCAGCGCCGTCAACAGATCGAGCTCGGCCATCTTCAGGGCCAGGATTGCCGTCCGCTGCTGGCCGCGGGACGAGAACGTGGCGAGGTCTCGCCCATCAAGGCTGAATACCAGGTCGTCGCGATGCGGCCCGACAAGGGTCGAACCGTTCCAGACCTCCTTTTCGCCCGTCTCGCGCAGCCGCCGCGCCAGGGCGTCGCGCGGCGTTTCTCCGGGGAGTAGCGCGGCATTCGCTTCGTAGCTGACCGTCAGACGCCCTTCGGCCGGAGCGATCTCACGGTGGGCCGTGGCGAGCGGCTCGGCCAGCAGCTCGAGCAGATGCAGTCGGGCCGCTACGACCGCGGCCCCAGACGCGAGAAAGGGCTCGTCCCAGAGCCGGAGCTGGTCGCGGTCGGCCTCGCCTTCGCGAATGGCCCGCAACAGGCTGTTCCGCTGCTGGAGGGCGCGACCGTAGGTGGCCAAATTGGCGCCGTAGCTGGGGTCGTGCGGAGCGGTCAGTTCATCGAGCGCCACACGCCGCAGTGTGGGCGCGCCGACGATCAGGAGCATCTCCTCCGGCGCGAAGAGCACGGTCCGAAGGTGTTCCGCCAGCGCAGCCGGCCGCCTCGGTATGCCGTTGACCTGGATCTTCTTGCGCCCGCCCGCCTGGAGCGTCAACTCCAGAGCGGCACCCGGCGTGCTGGCCCGCGAGGCGTCGCCG
>Ga0182011_10003652_pt1 | contig 12559 bp, 9 predicted proteins | sample 711E1DmetaG_FD_120481 | JGI IMG/M metagenome (GOLD analysis project Ga0182011, IMG submission 120481) | Permafrost microbial communities from Stordalen Mire, Sweden - 711E1D metaG | ecosystem: Environmental > Terrestrial > Soil > Wetlands > Permafrost | place: Sweden: Stordalen | collected... | reverse complement strand
GGAATCATTCCTGGCGTGTAATCGATGATGGTTGAAATACGGCTTCGCGGGGGTCAGGCACCAATGGTGCCTTTTGGCGCTGAGCCAATCAGTTCAGGGTGGCGAGGGGTGTCCTCTCCGGAGGGTTTTGAGTCCGCGAACACCCGACGGAGAAGACACCCCGAGCGTTCTTAGGGTTGCAGGACCTCGTCGGCGGGCTTTCCCTCCACGGTGACCGAAACGGTCTTCACCGCGGGGTCGTTGGCGGTGATGGTGTTGGACACCTGCCCCAGGATAGCCTGGACGCGCGACGAGCCGCCACCGAAGCTCAGCATCTCCTTGGAGAAGTCGGCGGTCGCCTTCCCGTTGGTTAGCTGGTACGACAGGAGCCTGGTGCCCGCCGGTATCGCCGTGCTGAACCCCTGTGTTTTCTCAGCCTCAGTAGGTCCGGCGAGCATGTCGGCCAGCGCCTGCTGGACCAGGTCCGTGCTGGTCTGGGTTGTCCGGGTCACCTGGCTCACCGTCTCGCCCTTGACCAGGAATACGTTCAGCGTCACCTGGGCCGGCGTCGTCTGGTGCGCTTCGGGGATACTGTTCAGCGGGACCGTGCCCGAGGTGCCGCCCCCCGAGCCGCACCCAGCCAGGACCGTCACAACCAGCAATAGAAGTGCCGCGGCGGCGGGTATTGAGATCCTCTTCAGCATGGCGCCTCCATGGTCGTCGCGAGCAGGTCCGCGTTGTCGGCCGCTCTCTCAAGGACATGATATCAGACGCCCCCGGCGGCTCTCACCGTCGGGCCGCGTGCCGCTTTCAGACGCACGCCGCGTCAGGCCCGGGCAGGCGCGGGGCTCCGTTTCGCATATAATAATTCTATGATGAAGGTTGGAGTGCCTCGCGCACTTTCTTATTACAGATACTTTCCGCTGTGGAAGACTCTCCTCGAGGGGATGGGCACCGAGGTGGTGCTGTCCTCTCCGACCGGTGACAGCCTGCTCGAGAACGGCGTCCGCCACTGCGTCGACGACATCTGCGTTCCGGTGAAGCTCTTCTACGGACACGTGCTCGACCTCGCCGAGAGGTGCGACGTCCTGTTCGTCTCCCGGCTGGTGTCCGTCGAGAAAGCGGAGGTCGCCACCTACACCTGCCCCAAGCTGATCGGGCTGCCGGACATGGTGAAGAGCTCGATAGAAGGCATCCCACGGATGGTCGAGTTCGTGGTGGACCTGCAGGAGCACTCGATCAGGTCCAGCGCGAAGCGTCTCGCCACGGCGCTGGGCGTGCCGCAGCCCCGGGTGCGTAGCTCGCTGGCCGAAGCCGAGCTCGTCCAGGCCGCCTACGATGAAAAGCTGCTGGCCGGCGTCGAGCCCGAGGAGGCCATGCGCCAGGTGCTCGGCAACGGGAACGGCACTGGGAACGGCGGGAAGGACTCTTCCGCGCGGAAGCCCGGCGCCGGGAGAGCTCGAAAGCCGGACATCAAGATCGCGCTGGTCGGGCACGAGTACCTCATCCACGACCACTACATCAGCCACAACCTGCCCGCGAAGCTCAAGCGGTTCGGCGCCGACGTGACCTACATGACCCAGGTCCCCATCGAGGTCATCGAGAGCGAGCTCGCCCGGTACCCGGGGATATCCTGGAGCTACGAGAAAGAGCTGCTGGGCGCGGCGTCCCATTTCCTGGGCCGGTCGGATATCGACGGCGTGATCATTGTGATGGGCTTCGCTTGCGGGCCCGACTCCATCATCAGCGAGATAATCACCCGCGAGGTCGTGACGGAGGCCAGCCCGCCACTCACCACGCTGGTCCTCGACGAACACACCGGCGAGGCAGGGGTCGATACGCGCGTCGAGGCTTTCGTCGACCTGATCAGGCGGTCGCGCAACAGATCATGAAGGTCTCATTCCCCCACATGGGCAACGCCTACATACCTCTTTCGTCCCTTCTGTCCAACCTGGGCGCCGAGGTGATCGTGCCGCCGCGCCCCACCCGCAAGACCATCGACATGGGGGCGCTGCACGCGCCGGAGTTCGTGTGCCTCCCGTTCAAGGTCAACCTCGGCGACAACCTGCGCGCGCTGCAGATGGGCTCGGACACACTGGCGATGGTCAGCGGGATGTGGGCCTGCCGGTTCGGTTACTACGGCCGAGTGCAGCACCAGATACTGCGCGACGTCGGCTTCGAGTTCGACAGCATCCTGCTGGGGCGCGAGGGCCTGGGGACTGTCTACAACAAGTTCCGCGACACCGTCGAGGGCAGCCTGCTGCGCGGCTGGGCGCACGCCGTCCGCTCGTTCAAGCACAAGGCCGAGGCGATGGACGCGCTGGAGATGGCCGCCCGCAAGGTCAGGCCCTTCGAGCGCGAGCGCGGGAGCGCGTCTTCGGTGCTGGCCGACGGGCTCGCCGGCGTGCACCAGGCGCAGACTATCAAGGCCACCGACGCGGCGCTGCGCGAAGCACTCGGGGTCATGGACTCGATAGAGACCGAGCCGCCGGCGCGGGAGCCTCTGGACATCGCCGTGGTCGGAGAGATCTACGCGGTCCTGGAGCCGGCCCTCAACTTCGACATCGAGCGCAAGCTGGGCGAGATGGGAATCATCGTCCATCCGGTGATGAGCGTCTACAAGTGGCTGTTCCGCCCGCTGAAGATCGACCCGTCTATCCTCGTCGACGAGCGCCTGGCGCGCCGCATCGCCAAGCCCTACATCGCCTACGTGCTCGGCGGCGAGGAGCACCAGACGATAACCGGCACGATACGGGCCGCGCGCCACGGCTATGACGGTGTCATCCACCTTTACCCGTTCACCTGCATGCCCGAGAACATCTGCAGGACGATCCTTCCCCGGGTCGAGTCCGAGTTCGACATCCCGGTGCTGAACCTCTGCCTGGACGAGCACGCCTCTCCGGCGGGGATGGCCACGCGCCTGGAGGCGTTCGTCGACCTGCTCCGCGAGCGCCGTCGTCGTTAGCAGGGGAAAAGCGTACCCGGCACTCGTCTTCCCTTTTTTACCCACGATGTCCCCACGGTTGAAAAAACGGGACGACAAGTACCTGTCCCCATTTGTCCCCTTTCCAGATTGACCGCATGGTGTAGAATATCAACCCGGCGGAGCAAACAGGAGGTTCGAAATATGAAACCAGCGCTGGTGACCGGCGCCTGTGGATTCTCGGGCGGCCACATGGTGAAGATACTCGCCGACGAGGGGGTGCCCGTGCGCGGCACCGACCTCGCGCGCGCGTTCGAGAGCCCCAAGGTCAAGATGGTCCAGGAGAACATCGGTGTGGACTGGAACGCGCCCGGGGTCAAGTTCGTCCCCTCGGACCTGTCCGACAAGCAGTCTCTCAAGGAGGCCCTCAAAGGGGTCGGGACCGTGTATCACACCGCGAGTCTGTACGACTATTCCGCGCCGATGTCCGCGCTGGAGAAGGTCAACATCGAGGGCACCATCAACCTCTGCGAGGCAATGGTGGAGGAGGGTGTGGACAGGCTCATCCACTGGTCCACCGCCGGCGTCTACGGCCACCCCTACATGCCGCGGGCATCGATCAACCCGCTGCGCATGATGTACGAGCAGGCCTGGGGCATAGGCGTCCGCCCCTGGCTTCCCGACAAGGATTACAAGCGGCCGCTGGCGCACCCCACCAACCAGCCTTTCACCGAGGAGGGCTCGACGCCGCTGAACACGCCGGCCGACCAGCCGCGGGGCTCGTTCCTGGTCAACGACTACTCGATCACCAAGTGGAAGCAGGAGCAGATCGTCCAGCGCTTCGGCCGCGAGCAGGGGCTGAAGTGGACCATCATGCGGCCGGCTCCGCTCTACGGGCCCGGCAGCGACTACGGCATCGGCGGTATCGTCATCGCGATGTCCGAGGGGCTCACCTCGATGCTGCCCCTCGACCTGCGCAACTACCTGATGGTCAACTGCCACGTCCGTGACATCGGGCGCGCCGGCTACTTCCTGGCGCAGCGCGATGACACCGTGTTCGAGGACTACAACGTGTCCGACCCCACCTTGATAAACCAGCTCGAGTTCCTCAAGATCGGGGCGCTGCTGGTGGGGCGCAAGGTGCACCTCATCCCCTTCCTGCGGATGCCCTGGCTGATGCCTCTCGGCATCTGGTCGGCCCGCATCGTTCGCTGGATGGAGAACCGCTTCACCAACTATCAGCGCATACGCATCTGGGAGGAATCGAGCGCGCGGTACCTGTCGTCCAGCTACTGGATCTCCAGCGGCAAGCTCAAGGGCCTCGGTTTCGAGTGGGAGTACGAGGACTTCAAGCTGGGGCTGCGCGACATGGTCGAGTGGTTTGTGAAGGTGGGCTGGATAAAGTAGTCCGCGCCGGCGGGTTCTTCGCTCTACTTCCAGCCTGACGGGGACGGAGGCAGTGGGGGGTCCTGCGGATCCATTGGAGGCACTGCTGGCAGCGGGGCCTGCTCGGGCGGCGCGGCCGCCGCTCTCTCGTCGGCTCCCAGCAACCTCTCCATCGTCGAAGGCTGGTCCGTCCTTCCAGGCGCGTAGTCGTCGACGGGCAGGCCGGCGATCGGCTGCTCCTGGGGCGGCGGCGCCTGCCCGGGGACCTCGGCGGGCTCAGCCGCGACGGGCGGCGGGGGCGGTACTGGAAAATCGTGTCCGTTCAACGACCCGCCCTGGGGCCACATGTTGGCGAGGCCCGGCGGGACGGGCGTCTCCGAAGGCAGCGTGTGCCCCGGCAGTGAAGCCTCGGCTTTCGGCTCCTGTGGCGGCTGATCCACCGCCGGCGGTGTTGGCTGTGGCTGGCGGGTCACAGGCTGCTGCGCCGGCACGTCCGGCGGATACACATGCGGCTCGAACGGCCTCTGTGCAGGGGCGGCCACCTCGCGTCCCTGCCCCGCGAACTCCGGCTGAACCGGTTGAGGCGGCTGCTGGAACGGCAGCGACTGTGGCGTGACCGCCGGCGAGCGCCTCTCCTGTGGCCCGGTCAGCCCCAGGACGGCGGCTTCTTCGTCGGCAGCGACCGGCTCGGCGGCCATGGGCCCGCCCTTGAGCCTTCGCAGCGATTTCTCGGCGCTGCTGTGCACCATCACGCTGGGGTCCTTCGCGGCCTTCTCCAGCACCGGTATCGCTGCCGGGTCGCCGATCGTGCCCAGCGCTATCGCGGCGGCAGCCCGGATCTCGTCGGGCCTTCCCTTCTTGAAAAAGCCTCCCTTGCCCATGAGCTCCGCCAGCTGCGGCAAGTAGCTGCTGTCGCGCAGGTCTCCGACGGCCAGGCAGGCGGCTTCCATGACGGCATGGTCTTCTTCCTTGCCGCGCATCCCCTGTCCGTTGATTATCTCCAGCAGGAACGGCGCTACGCTCGCGTCCCCGAACAGGCCTATCACCCTCACAGCGGTCCGGCGCACAGCCGGGCTGGCGTCGTTGGCGCCGTTCATGACCACACCGAGCGAGTCCCTGGACCCGATGCGCGCGAGTGTCCTTATGGCCTCTCTGCGGATGCGCTCGTCGGGGTTCGAGGCCAGCGCGGACACCTGCGGGAGCGCCTCGGCCAGGCGAAGGTCCGCGACCACGTTCAACATGTTCCGGTATATGTACCAGGGGTTCTCTTTCTCGAGCTCGCGGACTATCGCGGCGACGCCCGGCGCGCCGGCCGACTGCAGCGCCTCCAGCGCCCGGTCGCGGAACTCGATGCGTCCTCTGTCTTTGACCATGTCCACCAGCGGGGTCAGAGCGTCCGGCCCCAGGCTGGCAAGGGCCTTGATGGTCTTGAGCCTCTTGTCGGGGTCCGGCTCGAGGAGCAGCGCCTCGGGGTCTATCATCCCCTCTGGTCCCATCAGTTCCGTAGTGGCCTCCACGGCGACTTTCTTCAGCTCTTCTCCCTTGCCGGACTCGGCCGAGCTCGCCGACATCAGCAGCTCGAGGATCGAGCCCGCCTGGTCGGCGCTTCCCGCCTTCATGTACAGCTGCGCCGTCTTCGAGGCGGTCTGTACCATGTTGCGGAAGCTCTCGTAATCGTCCTCGCGTCCCATCGCACTGACCAGCTCGTTATAGAGGACGTCGGCGGCCAGCGCTCCGTGCTCTTCGTCGAGGCCGTCCAGCGTCTCGTCGGCGAGGCGCGAGGCGAACCTTCGCACGGTCGGAGAGTCGCTCTTGAAGTTCTCGGCCAGCTTCAGCAGCATGCCCGCGGCCAGGTCGGACTCCTCCATCGCGTAGAGCTGCCGGATCTGCTTGGGCACTGTATTGTCGACGTCGTCGTCGAGCTGGATGTCCTCCTCCCCGAGCCTGCCTCCCAGCATCTGGTAGGCGGAGAGCACCCGTGTCCCGGTGTGGGGGTCGCGCTCCTCGGCGATGCCGGCCGCGTCCAGCTTCTTGTCGATGGCGGCCCCGATCTCGCTTCCACGGTCGCCGCGCACCTCGGTCAGCAGCTGGTTGAGGTCGTTCAGGCGCTCCCTGGTCCAGGTGGGCTGGAGTTCGCCGACCTCCTCCTTCATCTCCACGTACTCGTCGATCAGAGAGTCGATCATATCGAGGAGCTGGTTGTCGGAGAGCATCGTGAGGACGTTCTCACGGATGTGCTTGATGTTTAGGGTCTCCGGCGCGTGGCCGGTCAGCACGCTGGTCATCTCGCGGGGGCTCATCTCGGCCACCACGCTGGTTACCTGCGAGGCCATCGAGTCGCGCAGGCTCTCGTCCTCGACCTGGTCGACCATCTCCGCCAGCGAGGTCAGCGCCTCCTCGGCCTTCTGGCTCTTCATGAGGACGCCGCCCTCACTGCCCTCCTCGCTCAGGAAGGTGGAGAGCAGCCCGCCGACCTTACCCGGGTCCGAGAGCACCTCCAGCAGCTCCCTGTCTTCGACGCTGCCCAGGTCGATCTTGCCCATGAGGTAGCGCATCAACAGCTCGTCCTTGAGCGCGTCCAGTGGCGCGGAGGGCCCCGACATCGTGCCGATGATCTCGCCGGTGTCGCTGGTCGCGACCGCCACGTACACGCGCTGGTTGACGCTGACGTGCTCGACTCCCCGTTCGACGAGCTCGTCGGTCAGCTTGCTGCGGTCTGCCATGTCGGTGACGGAGGCCATCACCGAGAAGACGTTCTGGAGCTCGTCGCCCGTGACGCCTCTGTTGAACTCGATGTTGGACAGGCCGCGTTCGTTCATCCAGGCGATGAACGACCGCACCGGGGCTTTCTGCTGGTCGATGTCATCGAGACGGGTGTCGTTGATGAGGAGGTTGTTCTCGACCGTGGCGATGCCGATCCTCTCGGAGGATTTGAAGATCTGGTCCAGCGCTTCCTTGGCCTTCTCGAAGGTCTCGACGACCATCGAGCTGCTGAGAGGATACAGGCGCATGTTGACGGTCGCCGCGTGAGCGTTCACTACGAACGCAAGCGCGGCTCTCGCTTCCTCCGGGGGCAGTGACGCCCGGACTCCCGGTTGCCTGTCCTCTTCGTCGCTCAAGGTCACTCCATCGTGGCTTTTGTTCGCCTCGAGGGCGTTCGATAGGTGCACGCCACCCCTGTTGGAGAGGTGGTTGCGGACTTACATTATATCGTAATTATGCGCAGACTCTAGACCTGTATGCCATCTCCGGAAGCGATTGTCCAGAGGCTTTTCAGCTTACCAAGCGGCCGGCCTTCGGGCCCATCGTGGCAGCCTCAAGGTCGGGGATCTTTGACCAGGTAGAGCAGGCGCATCAGCCTTGCCGTCCCGGTCACCAGGAGAAGGCGTGCCTCCTTCATTGCCTGGCTCAGGCTCATGGGGCCCGGCAGGACGCAGAACGCCGGGTAGTGGTGGTCATAGCCGGCCACCGCGCCAGTCAGGACGACGGCCGGCACCCCGGCCTTCTCCGCTATCTCGCCCACCCCCACCGGCGTCTTGCCCCTCTCGGTCTGGCTGTCGTAGGAGCCTTCGCCGGTCAGCACCAGGTCCGCTCCCGCGACCTTGTCGCGCAGGCCGGTGATGTCCGCGATGAGACGCGCGCCGCTCACTATGGACGCGCCGCAGAACGCGGCCAGCCCCGCCCCCAGGCCCCCGGCCGCTCCGGCGCCGGGCAGGTCCAGCACGTCCAGGCCCCGGTCCGATACCAGTCTGCCCAGGTTTTCCAGGCCGCGCTCGAGCTCCTCGACCTGCTGGGGGGTGGCGCCCTTTTGCGGGCCGAAGATCCGGGCCGCGCCGTCGTTCCCGGCCAGCGGGTTGTCCACGTCCGTCGCGGCGATAAAGTGCGCCGGGGCCAGCCTGGAGTCGCGCCCGGAGGCGTCGATCGAACGGACGCGACAGAGCGAGGCGCCGGTCGGTGGCAGCTCGAGGCCATCAACGTCGAGGAACTTGAAGCCGAGGGCGTTGGCCATGCCCATGCCGCCGTCCACGGTGGCGCTGCCGCCCATGCCTACTATTATCTGGCGGCACCCCGCGTCGAGCGCCTCTCGTATCAGCTGGCCGGTGCCGTACGTCGTGGTCTCGAACGGATCCCGCTTCCTCGGCGGCACCAGGTTGAAGCCCGAAGCCTGCGCCATCTCGATGACCGCGGTCGGCTCGCCCTGCCGCAGCAACGCGTGGTGCTCGTCTTCCGGGTTCGCCGCCAGGGGAGTGTCCGCGGGAAGGTAGGCCCACGCCGCTCGGACGTCCCGTCCCGGCAAAGGCCCGGCGACCAGGGCGTGCCTCTCCTCGGCCTTCTCGACAGACTCGATGACGGCCTGGACGGTCCCCTCGCCTCCATCGGCCATGGGCGAGAGCACCACCTCGGCGTCCGGGTCGACCAGCGCGACTCCCTCGGCCATCGCGCGCGCGGCCTCGGCGGCGCTGAGGCTGCCCTTGAAGCTGTCCGGTGCGATAACGATGCGCATGTGTATATAGTATCCGATTCGTGTCGCGACCCCACCGACGGGCGCCGGAGGTCAGGGGCTTCGATCAGGGCGCCAGGTGCTGCTCCGCCAGGTCGACCGCGTCCCGCGGGCTCGAGGCCTTGAGCATGCCGCCCGGCCCGGCCCGGCTGTCGTCGAGCTCCCAGGTCTGAAGCCCGATGACCGGCTTGCCCAGCTTGAGGGCGAACCCGATCTCGGAAAGAGTCCCGTAGCCGCCACCGACGGCGATGACCGCGTCGCCTGAGCTTGCGACCAGCGCGTTGCGCGCCTGCCCCATGCAGGTGGGTATCGAGACCGTGAGCCATCTACCCGCGCGCCTGCGGTCCTCGTCGGGAAGGATGCCGATGACCATGCCGCCCGCACGGTGCGCGCCGCGAGCGGCCGCGTCCATCACACCGCCCAGCCCTCCGCACACCAGCACGTGCCCCCGCTTCGCGATGAGCGAGCCGACCTCGAATGCCGCCTCCTCCAGCTCGGAGGCGCACTCGCCCGCACCTATCACCGATATGTACATGCGCACCTCCGTCTCGGCGGCCGCGCTTCCAACAGGATTATAAGCCAGGCCGTCTTCTATGTGACCGCGCCGGCGAAGAGCGCTTCACCCGCGAGTGTTAAGCGGCATGTCCAGTTTGACATCCTCGCGCGCGCAGGGAGAGAATCACTTTGGAACCGGGGGGTCAGCGGTTGATCGAGGAGATGGTGACTGTTGGTGGGGCGGTTCGCAAAAGCCTGTAAAAGGGCCTGCGAGAGCCGCTGCACCCCCCGTCCTTATCACCACCAGTGACGCGCGACGCTTTTGCGCGCCCTACCGCGGCCAGGACCCGGCCGCGCACACATCGAAGGAGTGATCTCCATGGCGGACACCGTTCTTGTGACAGGGGCCTGCGGGTTCATCGCGCCTTACATAGTCGCCGAGCTCGCGCGCAAAGGCTACAGCGTGCGCGCCACCGATCTGCCGGACGCGAACTTCCGCGACGTCGAGGGCCTGCCCTGCGAAATCGCCACGGCCGACCTGCTCCGCAGGAGGGAGGCCGACGCGGTCATGAAGGGCGTGGACATGGTGGTCCACACCGCCGCCAGGATGAACTACTTCCTCGACCGCGCGTCCTACGAGCTCGCCAACTACCAGGTGACGGTCAACACCTGCGAGGCCGCCCTCGCGGCCGGCGTGAAGCGCTTCGTGCACTTCTCCACCTGCGACACCTACGGCCCGCCCTCCTACTCGCCGGTCGACGAGAAGCACCCCCAGCGCCCCTTGAACCTCTACGCCATCACCAAGCTGTACGGCGAGCAGGCCGCGCTGCGCTTCCACCAGGACAAGGGCCTGCCCGTGTCCGTCATCAGGCCCACCGCAGTGTACGGGCCGAGGTGCGTCTACATCATGGGGCTCTTCCTGGCGCTGCCGGTGATGATACGCGAGCTGGGCGTCAAGTTCGTCCCGCTGCCGAAGGAGGGGTTCAAGGGCAACATGGTGCACGTCGAGGACATCGCAGGGGCGACCGTCTTCGTGATGGAGCAGGAGGCTGCGATCGGCGAAGCTTACAACGTCTCCGACGACACCACCATGCCTGCGGGTGAGCTCATCGAGACCGTCCTCGACTCGATCGGGGTTGCCTCCAGGCGCGTGCTCCCGTTCCCCGACCTGCTGGTCTCTCTCGCCTCCAGGATCGGGAGCCATCTGCCGGGGGTTTTCTTCACCATGTTCAGTGACTACCTGCAGCGCGGTTGGGACCGCGTGGTCATCGAGCACGGCCTGGTGCCGATGCTCAAGCCTCGCTTCGACCCCGGCTTCACCGCGTTCGGGCGAGGCGACTACGACTTCGAGAACGCCAAGCTGAAGGCGCTCGGCTACCAGCTCAAGCACCCGGACTTCAAGGCCGGCTGGAACGAGTCGGTGAGATGGTTCGAGGAGCAACGCTGGATACCGCCGATCGGGCAGGCTTCAGCCTGACCGCACTCGCCGCCAGGCGAACAAACATTACGCCGGTGGTGCGTCGCGAAGCTATTCACCTCCGACGAGTGACCGCCGGGTGATGATCCAGTAGCACCACCAGTCCTCGTTTTTCATCCATTATCATGATGAAATGCTCGCGCGTCCGTCCGTTAATGAATGTAGGAACAGAGGCTGGGTGGACGAGGACCGGATCTAGCGGGTAACGCCGGGTCCGGTTCTTTGTGTGTTCACCTTGTACTTCCACAGCGCCCCGATCGCTCGCAGCGCCCTCTCCGGCGACGTGTAGGCCGGCACCCCCACGGACTCGATTGCCTTCTTCCACTGGATGTGCATCGCTGCTTCTCCCGCCATCAACGCGGCGACCATGGGCTTTTCCGGATGCGCCTGCCGCAACTCGCCGAACAGTGCGGCCACGTCGAGGCTCGATTCCGGGATCAGCGTGAAGATCAGCAGCAACGAATCTATCGAGGGGTCATCCGCTATCGCGGCGGCGGCCGCGCGGTATGTCGCCTCGGCCCCGGCCGACTCTATCCCGGCCCAGATGTCCGCCGGGTTCGCGGCGGGCGCCCACTCCGGTAAGGCCCGTCGCATCGCCGCGACGGTCGAGTCCTGCAACAGCGGCATGACCAGCCCATGCGCATCCGAGGCGTCGGCGGACAGGACGCAGCCGACCCCGGTTATCGACACCACACCGACGCGGTTGCCCGCCGGCGCGGGAAGCCACTCGAAAGCCTTGGCGCAGTCGAACATCTCCTCGAAGTCGGCCACCCGTATCGCGCCGGCCTGATCGATGATGCCCGCGTACACCGACTCGCTCCCGGCAAGAGCGCCGGTGTGGCTCTCGATGGCACGCCGCCCTGTCTCGGTGCGCCCGCTCTTCATTATCAGCACAGGCTTCGCCGAAGCCGCGCGCCTCAGCGCCCGGGCGAACCGCGCACCGTCGCGCACGCCTTCGGTGTAGGCCCCGATGACCCTGGTGCCCCTGTCGTCGGCCAGGTGCTCGAGCAGGTCGTTCTCGTCTATGTCCGCCTTGTTGCCCAGGCAGGCGATCTTGCTTATGCCGAAGTGCTCGGAAGTGTTGATCCACCTGGCGATGCCGCTGGCGAACATCCCGGTCTGGCCGAAGATCGTGACCCCGCCCTCCTTGAGTCGCTCCAGCGTGACGATCGAGGTCGCGAGGCCTGAGGCCGTGTTCACTGTGCCGATGCTGTTTGGTCCCATGACCCGTATGCCGGCGCCCGACGCAATCGACATCACGTCCGCCTCCAGCAGGCGGCCCTCGTCGCCGGCGTCGGAGAAGCCGGCCGCGGGGACTATCACGCTCCTGACCCCGGCGGCGGCGCACTCTTTCATCAGGTCCGAGGTCTGCAGGCGAGGCAGCACCGCCACCACCAAGTCGGGCACCCGCGGCAGCTCAGCAAGCGACGCGTACGCCGTCAGGCCAAGTATCTCCCCGGCCGATGGATTCACCGGATAGATGGGCCCCTCGAAGCCGAACTCGATCATGTTGGCCACGATGGTGTTGCCGCCCTTCCCCGGGGTGCGCGACGCCCCCACGACCGCGACTGACGAAGGCTCGAAGAAGTCTTTCATGGGATCGCTGATATCCACCGGTTCCCTTCCTCCAGTTTCTCTTTGCGGCAGTCTATATACTACATGGCGCGATGCCAAATCAGTTTTGCACCAGCCAGGCATTTACTATCCGGCTCCACAAACGTTGTATCTCTGCGGAGGGAGCACGTGAGAGCAAAGAGGGAAGATCTCTTTTCGAGCATACTGTCGCGCGGCGCGCGGG
>Ga0182011_10003651_pt1 | contig 12561 bp, 13 predicted proteins | sample 711E1DmetaG_FD_120481 | JGI IMG/M metagenome (GOLD analysis project Ga0182011, IMG submission 120481) | Permafrost microbial communities from Stordalen Mire, Sweden - 711E1D metaG | ecosystem: Environmental > Terrestrial > Soil > Wetlands > Permafrost | place: Sweden: Stordalen | collected... | reverse complement strand
TTTCTTGATGAGTAGATAGAAATCCTGCGGCATAAGATTGAAACAATCTTACCACAGGAGGAGTTATGAGTGAAAGCGATTATCAGGATCTCTGGCATTACTCAGAACGATTCACGAGGGATCCGCTGCAGATGAGCGAGCTGATAATCATGGCATGGAAGGAAGGCGAGAAGCTGGGAGAGAGATGCAGCCTGAAGCTGATGAAATCCGCAATGCACTTTCGGTCGAAGGAATTGAACAACCGGTCGGCTTTTCCTTGCAAAGAGGTCGGGAAGAGTGCTATCGATGCTTGGCGCAAGGAGCTCGTATACGGGATCGTCAGTATAGTTAATACTCTGCTGATTAGGGGCGAATTAGAGCGGGGGGAGGCAGGTGCGATTTTTATCCAGAGTCTGCTCTCTTGCCGTTAGACGACGGGGCAATCTTCAAAAGCGGTATTTATTTAACGAATTTGACCCGGATAGTCGACGGCATCGGACTATCTCCCCCCCCAGAGTCCGGGGTGGTTTATCAGGCTCCCTTTTCCTATCTTTGAGTTAATACCGATTTGGTGCCGTTCCTTCGCCCTCTCTAGTCCAAACGGACCCCGGTCCTGTTCACCGTCTTCGTTCTTCACGTCTTTCATAACAACTCTGGAGGCACCGTAATCCTCATGAAGGGCAAAGCGAATCTGGTCACTACAATGCGGGTGGGGTATCTGGCGGGTGGGATATTCGTTCTTTCACTGATCATAAGGCTCATAGCGAATTCGTACCTCTCCGACACTCTGCACGCGCCGCTGAGTGGTGACGAGCCGACGTATGTAAATATCGCGTTGAATCTCCTTTCGGGGTCGGGATACAGCATGAACGGAGTGGACCCGACAGCGTTCAGAGCGCCCGGGTACCCTCTCTTCCTGGTCTTCGTGTTGTTCCTGACGGGGAAAAGCCTGCTCCTTGCGCGAATCGTCAACATACTGATGGGGGCAGTAACAGTCGTCCTGGTCCTCCTGCTCGGGGAGAGGATGTTCGATCGGACCACGGCGCTGATTGCATCACTGGTCCTCTCGATCTACCCGGTGTTCGTGGGTATCTCCGGCGAGCTGATTTCTGATACGCTTTTTGTCTTCCTTGTGTGCGCTTTTCTCCTCATGATCGCCCTGGCGGGGGACAATGCCAGGTCCCGGTGGGCGATGCTGGGCGCCGGGCTGTTTCTGGGGTGGGCGCTCGTAACGCGGACCGAACTTCTTGCATTTTTCCCGTTCCTGATCGTGTGGTCCTATTTCCACTTCAGGAAGACCGGGACAGTCGGCCGCGCTCTCATCTTCCTGTTGCTCCCTGCAATGTGCTTTGCGCTTCCCTGGGTGTACAGGAATTATACGTTGTATAACAAATTTACAATGACGACAGGCGTCGGTGCAGTCGCCTGGGGGGTTCACAATCCCAAGACATTCGGAGACTGGACGCTGATGGGCGGATGGTACCCCCCCAAGGACAGCCTCCTCAGTAACGCCGGCGAACGCCCCCCCGCGCTTCGTAACCCGGCAACCACGTATCTTCCGGAACGCGAGTGGGACAGGCAGCTCCTGGCCAGGGCGATCCAGTCGATCAAGAGCAATATCAGATCGATGCCGAAGATGGAGATCTACAAACTCCGCCTCCTGTTTGCTTCTCCGGGGGCCGTCGAGAGCCTGGTGCGTTTCCCGCTCTTTTTTTTCTTCTTCTTCGGCATGACCGTTTCACTGATTCGCCGCGAACGCAGGCACACTATCCTCTATGTATTCCTGATGTTCCCGCTTCTGATTACACTCGTGTCGTACACCGATCCGAGACTGCGAATGGCGGCGGATGTGATCTTTATCCTCGTGGGTGGCTACGGCCTTGTCAACTATGTTCGGTGGATTCGTTCAAAGCTTGGGACCCCTGGTGAGGTTCCCGCGGGATGAAAGGAACAGGGGGTCGGCGGCGTCTCCTGTGGTTCGGTTCCTGTCGCAACGGTTAAGGCACATGATGGGAGTGAGATGCGCCGCCTGACTTCAAGTGTTGTTTGACTTTCTTCCCTAAAAGGAATAGTTTCACATTCGTTGTAGAGTTCGAAGAACTCGCACATGCACGAGAGGGACTTCGCCTGTGAAGAACATCGGCCTGTTATTTGTTTGCCTCGCCTGTTGCCTGTTGCTTGATTGCGGTGCCGCCAACGCACAACACTCCATGGGCCGGTGGTCATTGGGGGTTCAGGGGGGGGCGAACTACTGGGTGACGGATTACGACAATCTGAAAACCGGGCCCGGGGGTCAGGTCGTCGTCCGTTTCGGGTTCTCGAAGTACCTCGGCGTCGGACTCGCCGGCGGGTATGAGGTCCTGAAGACATTCAATAGCAAGGATTTCGGGCCCGGCACGTTGCACGATTACATGAAGATCGAGGGGATCCCGGTCTCTCTTCTCCTTTACGTGCATTTCTTCCCGAAGGGGACGTTCAACCCGTATCTGTACGCCGGCGGGGGAATGTTCCTGTACCGGCGAACGGGTTACCCGGGGGCGCAAGTACAGTATCCGGTCGACGGACTCTGGCGCGCATCCGGGATTGTCCCACTGGGGGTGGGTTTTGAAGCATTTACGTCGAACAGGTTGTCGCTGGACTTCAGCGCGGGGTTCCACGTTCTTAACAAATCAGTAGATGCCCGGCCGACGACTCCTGTCAAGGGGTTTGCCACCGCGAAGATCGGGCTGACGTTCTACCTCAATTCCAGCGATGATGACGATGACGACAATGACGGTTTGACGAACGCCGAGGAGCGCCGCTACGGAACGGACCCCAACAACCCGGACACCGATGGAGACGGTCTGACGGATGGGGAGGAAGTGAAGCGGTATCACACGAATCCCCTTAATCCGGACACGGACGGGGACGGGCTATCCGACGGGGACGAGGTCCACAAGTACCACACCGACCCGACGAAATTCGATACCGACGGCGACGGGCTATCCGACGGGGACGAGGTTTTCAAGTATCACACGAATCCGCTGGCTGTTGACACGGACGGTGACGGGCTTTCGGACGGCGAGGAGATCCTGAAATACCGTACCGATCCGTTGAAGATCGACACGGACGGCGACGGGCTGTCGGACTGGGAAGAAGTGAAGATCTATCACACCGATCCTCTGAATCCGGACACAGATGGTGACGGGCTGACCGACGGGGACGAGGTCCACAGGTATCACACCGACCCCCTCAACCAGGACACCGACGGCGGCGGAGTGGACGACGGGACGGAAGTGAAGCGGGGGACCAACCCGCTTGATCCGCGCGACGATTTGCCGATGGTGCTTGAAAAGGGAAAAGCGACCGTGCTGAGCGGCGTGAATTTTGAAACCAGGAGTGCCGTGCTTACGCCCGGCTCTGAGGCCGTGCTTGAGCGCGCGTTTTTCGCGCTGACGAGCAACCCTCAGATCCGTATCGAAATTGCAGGGTACACGGACAACGTCGGAGATCAGAGGAGCAACCAGCGGCTCTCCCTCCGTCGTGCCGAGGCGGTCAGCTCATGGCTCGTACGCAAAGGGATTGCAGCGACGCGCATCATTACCGTCGGCATGGGAGCACGTCACCCCCTGGCCCCGAATACGACGCCGGAAGGACGTGCGGGGAACCGACGGATTGAGTTTCATGCACGCTAGTTGCTTCATGGAGGTTACTACTCGATCGGGGATTCGTTGATTGTAAGCTCCTTTTTCCGTACTTTTGATGTTGAATTCTCGGTTTTTCCGGTCCTGACCGAAGGAGTACCTTATTGATCAGCCGATACGGTTATGACGTCGTCGGAACCGTGCTCGTACTCTCAATCCTCGGCACGGTCCTCGCGGCTCTGTTTGTCGACGTCAAAATCGTCCGGTTCGGCATCATCTCAGTTCTGGTGCTTTTCCTCCTCTTCACGCTCTACTTTTTCCGGGATCCGGACAGAACTCCCCCCAGGGGAGACAACCTGGTTGTCGCTCCGGCCGACGGCGAAGTCGTCGCGATCGCTCCTCTGCGGGAGGAAGAATACCTCAAAACGGATGCGATGCAGGTCAGCATTTTCATGTCCCCGTTGAACGTACACGTCAACCGGTACCCCATGTCCGGGACCGTCGGTTTTTACCGGTATGTTCCCGGAGAATATATCATGGCGTACGAGGAGAAATCATCGCTCCGTAACGAGCGGACATTGATAGGGATCGAAAACTCTCATTGCAGGGTGCTTTTCAAGCAGGTCGCTGGCTTTATCGCGCGGCGGATCGTGGCGCACGTCAGCGTGGGCGACCACGCCGTGGCGGGTGAGCGATTCGGCATGATCAAGTTCGGTTCGCGGGTTGACGTCATCGTTCCCCGTGAAGCCGCGATCAGCGTGAAACTCGGCGAGAAAACGGTGGGAGGGGAGACAGTCCTTGCGGTAATCCCGTAGTAGTTCCCTGTGTGTCGCACAGACCAATTAACGAATGAAAATAACCCGAGCCGTTGTCCCCAGCCTGTTCACAGTGCTGAACATGTTCTGCGGGTTTCTGTCGCTCATTCACTCGAGCCAGGGGGAATTCACTTCGGCATGCTGGTTCATCATACTGGCGGCGGGATTCGATGCGTTCGACGGCATCATGGCGCGGATCACGAAATCGTCGTCCGAGTTCGGCGTGCAGATCGATTCCCTGTCTGATGTCGTGTCATTCGGCGCCGCCCCTGCTTTCCTCGCTTACCGGCTCAGTCTTTCCTCCCTCGGGAGCATGGGGGTGCTTCTCAGTTCGCTTGTGATGATTTTCGGCGGCCTGAGGCTTGCGCGGTTTAATGTCCAGCTGACCGGATTCGACAAGGATTTCTTTCTGGGGCTCCCGATTCCGGCAAGCGCGATAACCGTCGCATCGTTCACGCTGAGCTTCACGACCCCCGGGGGGACTCTCACTCCCCTTGCGGCGGCGTTGTTCCCCTGGATGCTGGCGGGACTTTCCCTCCTGATGGTCAGCAAGGTCAGGTACGACACCCTCCCGCGGATTTCGCGCCGCGCGATCAAAAGGGAACCGTGGAAATTCATCTTTGCCGTCCTGGCAGTAATCGTCGTCGTGGTCACCGGAGGGAGTGCGGTGTTCCCTCTGCTGCTCCTGTTCATCGCCCTCGGCCTGGTCCGATGGCTCGTGACCGCCCTCCGGCGGTGGACGTCGGGCGAGGCAAAATATGAGGCGGAACATTCCGTCGAACAGACAAGCATCGATACGTAGAGGGAGGATTTGAACGTGTATATCGCCAGGATCAGGGTGACGCTCCGGCCTTCGATTCTCGACCCTCAGGGGAAAGCCGTCCAGCACGCGATCGCTTCACTCGGAGCAGGATCGGTGAGCGACGTGCGGATCGGGAAATACATCGAGGCGAAGATCGACGCACCGAGCGAGGGCGAGGCGCGCCGCACTGCGGAAGAGGTGTGCAAGAAGCTCCTGGCAAATCCTGTGATGGAGGACTACAGCTTCGAGATCGCGGGGGTCGAGTGAACGGACGGAGGATGAAATTCGGCGTCGTGGTGTTCCCCGGGTCAAACTGCGACCATGATGCATATTACGCCTGCAAGAAGATCATGGGGCAAGACGCGGTGTTCCTGTGGCACAAAGAGGCCGACCTGAAAGGGGTGGACGCGATAATTCTCCCGGGGGGGTTCGCCTACGGTGACTACCTCCGTTGCGGTGCAATCGCCCGGTTCTCCCCGGTCATGAAGGAAGTTGCCCGCTTCGCCGCCTCCGGAGGGACGGTGCTCGGGATCTGCAACGGGTTCCAGGTCCTGCTGGAGGCCGGGCTCCTGCCGGGAGTACTTCTGCGTAATTCCTCTCTCCGTTTTGTCTGCAAATATATCCGGCTGCGCGTCGAAAATGCCGCAACGCGTTTCACGAACCGTTGTGCCAGGGGGGAGGTGCTCGCCCTTCCCGTTGCACACGGCGAGGGAAACTACTTCACGGACCCCGGGACCCTGCAGCGGCTTGAGGATGAAGGGCGGATCGTCTTCAGGTATTGTGACGCATCCGGCACAGCGTCCCCGGAGGCGAACCCGAACGGTTCACTCGCCGGGATCGCCGGGATCATCAACGAGAAGGGGAATGTCCTTGGCATGATGCCCCACCCGGAACGTGCCGTGGACCCTCTGCTTCACAACACCCACGGGCAAAAATTGTTCGCTTCCATTATCGGGAGCTTCCTCTCAGGTGAACCCGTCCTCGTCCCCGCTCGCGCGGGACGCGATGCGGTCCCCGGCTGATGTCCCACCGGCTGACATTCGATGCCACGCGCAGCGCCCTCGTGAGCGGCGCGACCTCCGTTGAGCGGGTCACGGGCGAGTTCCTCGACGCAATCGCGGCGGGAAAGCGGCTGAACGCCTTCCTGAGCGTATTCCAGGATCAGGCGATGGAACAGGCACGATCCGTGGACCGCAAGCTTGCGGAGGGGAAGGGGGGGGCGCTCGCAGGCATGGTCGTTGCGGTCAAGGATGTCCTGTGTGTGACGGGGGAGAGGACGACCTGCGGTTCGAAGATGCTTGAGAATTTCGTTTCGGTGTACGACGCCACCGCGGTGTCCCGGCTCAGGGCCGCGGACGCCGTGCTGATCGGGAAGACCAACATGGATGAGTTCGCCATGGGGTCCTCCACGGAGAATTCGGCGTTCGGCCCGGTGCGAAACCCCGTGGACGAAACGAAGGTTCCCGGCGGATCAAGCGGCGGGTCCTGCGTGGCAGTCGCGGCGGGGATGGCTCACGCCGCCCTCGGGACCGACACCGGCGGCTCCATTCGCCAGCCGGCGGCATTCTGTGGCGTCGTGGGATTGAAGCCGACGTACGGCCGCGTCTCAAGGTACGGGCTGGTGGCGCTCTCTTCATCGTTCGACCAGATCGGTCCATTCGCCAATTCCGTCCGGGACGCTGCGCGGGTCCTCCAGGTGATAGCCGGCCATGACGACCGGGACTCGACTTCCGCCGATGTCGCAGTCCCCGCGTATGAAGCGGCGTTGAAGAACGACGTCCGGGGGAAGAGGATCGGGCTTCCGGTGGAAGCATTCGGCGAGGGTCTCTCGCCGGACATCCGCAGGGCGATCGATCGGTGTGTGGACCTCCTGCGCGCGGGGGGAGCGGTGATCAGCGATGTGAGGCTCCCCCACTCCCCGTACAACATCTCGACGTACTATATCCTGATGACGGCGGAGGCCTCGTCGAACCTCGCCAGGTACGACGGGGCGCGGTATGGCCACAGGTCGGAGGAAGCACACGATATGGCATCGATGTACACCCGTTCACGTAGTGAAGGTTTCGGCCCCGAAACGAAACGGCGGATCATGCTGGGGACATACGTTCTCTCGGCAGGGTACTACGACGCCTACTACCGGAAGGCCCAGCGCGTCCGCCGCCTCATTCAGGGCGATTTTTTCCAGGCGTTCAGGAATGTCGATTGCCTCCTGATGCCGACGACGCCGACGACGGCGTTCGGATCGGGCGAGAAGATCGACGACCCCCTTGCCATGTACCTGTCGGACATCTATACTGTCTCGGCGAACCTCGCGGGGATCCCGGCGATAAGCGTCCCGTGCGGAACGGACGCCCGGGGTCTCCCCATCGGGGTCCAGGTTCTCGGGCCGCAGTTCGGTGAGTCTCTGCTCCTGAACGTGGCAGGGTACCTCGAGCAGGCCAACTGATCCCCGTTGATTGTCGATCCATCATACACAACCAGGCACCACTCTCATGAGCATACTTGTCGGCAAATCGACGCGTCTCGTTGTCCAGGGCATCACCGGCGGCGAAGGAACGTTCCATACCAAGCAGATGCTGGAGTACGGCACCAATGTCGTTGCCGGCGTGACCCCGGGAAAGGGAGGGACCCCCTACGCAGGGAACGAAAAAGACAAATTCAAACGCGAAGTCCCCGTGTTCAACACGGTAGCGGACGCAGTCCGGAAAACACATGCGAATGCTTCCGTGATATTCGTGCCCGCGTCATTCGCCGCCGATGCAATTCTGGAGGCCGGGAGCGCGGGGATCGGCCTCATCGTCTGTATCACGGAGGGAGTTCCGACGCGCGACATGCTCCGCGTGTACGACTTCGTCCGTGCGAAGAACATCCGGCTCATCGGCCCCAACTGCCCCGGGATCATCTCCCCGGGACTTTGCAAGGTCGGCATCATGCCCGGTTTCATTCACAAGAGAGGACGCGTCGGCGTCATCTCAAGGAGCGGAACGCTGACGTACGAAGCTGTGTGGCAGCTGACCGAACGGGGGATCGGACAATCGACGTGCATCGGCATCGGGGGGGACCCGGTGATAGGGACCCGGTTCATCGATGCGATTGAGCTCTTTAATCAAGACCCCGGGACAGACGCGGTGATCATGATCGGCGAGATCGGCGGGACTGCCGAAGAAGAGGCGGCGGCCTTCATAAAGAAAAACGTCCGTAAGCCGGTCGTCGGGTTCATCGCGGGACGGACCGCCCCTCCGGGGCGCCGCATGGGGCACGCCGGCGCCATCATCGCCGGCGGGAAAGGGACTGCAAAGGAAAAAATGGTGGCGATGCGCGCTGCCGGCATCCACGTTGTCGAAAGCCCTGCGATGATCGGTGAGACGATGGAAAAAGTGCTCCGGAGGAGGGGGCTCATTCGCAGCCTCCCGGTGAAGAAAAAGACGGCCACCGTGAAGAAGAAGACGGCCCCGGCGAGGAAAAAGACGGCCCCGGTCCGCCGGAAGGGCGCGCGGTCGAAGAAGAAACGCTGAGAGCGTTTCTCGCTGTCGCATGAAACGAACACACACGGAGGAACAGTGGTCGAACGCACGCTTGCTATACTCAAACCGGATTGTGTCAGGAGGAACCTCGCCGGACAGGTGCTGGCGCGGATTGAAAAGGCGGGTTTCCGCATATTGGGGATGAAGATGGTGAAACTCACGGCGGAGACGGGGGGCGGGTTCTACGCCGTGCACAGGGGGCGCCCCTTTTTCGATGACCTGGTGGCTTTCATGAGCTCGGGGAAATGCGTCCCTCTCGCGCTGGAAAAGGAGAATGGGGTGGCCGATTTCCGGACGCTCATCGGTGCGACCGACCCGAAGGACGCCGCGCCCGGCACGATCCGCCGCGACTTCGCCACCAGCAAGGGCGAGAACATCGTGCATGGTTCGGATTCGCCGGAGAACGGGAAGCTCGAAATCGCCTTTTTCTTTTCTGAGAAAGAACTGATCCAGAACGCCTGACATGCCCCTCAGGAGTTGGAAAAAGCTCTCCGGGTCGATCATCGCCCGGAACGGGTGGTGGACGTACCGGAAGGACGAGTACGAGCTGCCGTCCGGGAAAAAGGGGGAGTACCACTACGTCCACACCAACGGTGCCTCCATGATCGTCCCGGTAACCGTCGACGGGAAAGTCCTTCTCGTCAACCAGTACCGTTATCTGTCCGGGCGCGAGAGCATCGAGTTCCCATGCGGAGGCGTCAAGGACGGCTCGTCCTATGACGAGACTGCCAGGCATGAGCTGCGGGAGGAGACGGGCTACATGTCCGGCCGCCTCTCTCAGGCCGGCGAATTCAATCCGTACAACGGCGTTTCCGATGAGATCTGCAAAGTCTATCTTGCTCGGGAGCTCGTCCATGTCGGCGGCACTCCGGATGAGACCGAAGAGTTCGAACTCCTCACGCTTACCACCGCTGAACTTGAGTCACGAATTGCTTCCGGAGAGATCTGGGACGGGATGTCAATTGCTGCATGGGCGATCGTCAGGCACGCATTCGGCCCGGGGGGTTCACCGTGAACCGGATCCTACCATTCCTGATTCTCATCATTCTGCAGCCCTTCGCTTCCGACAGTTCCCCTTCCCCCCGGGTAAAAACAGGTGCCGACCTCCTTCTTGAAAAGAGGCCCGATATTCTCCGGGGGAAGCGCATTGGACTCATCACCAACCAGAGCGGTCGCCTCTCCTCGGGTGAATACCTTCTTGATGCGCTGATCGCGCACGGCATCGAGGTGACGGCGCTCTTCGGCCCGGAACACGGCATCCGGGGGACCGAGCCGGCGGGGGAATCCGTGCCGGACAGCGTTGACGGGAAAACACAAATCCCCATCTTCTCACTGTACGGCCGGATACGGAAGCCGACTCCGGCGATGCTGAAAAACGTGGACCTGCTCCTTTTCGACATACAGGACGTGGGGGCACGATTCTACACGTACCTCAGCACGCTCGGCCTCTGCATGGAAGCCGCAGCGGAAAGGGGAATCCCGTTCGTCGTCCTTGACCGCCCCAACCCTCTCGGCGGGATACTCACAGACGGTCCCGTCATTCCCGATTCGCTCCGTTCGTTCGTCGGCATGTTCCCTCTCCCCGTCATTTACGGGCTCACTATCGGCGAGCTTGCCGCGATGGCGAACGGGGAGGGGTGGCTTGCAGGAGGCGTGCGCGCACACCTCACCGTCATCCCGATGGAAGGGTGGACCCGCACGATGCTATGGCGCGACACCGGTCTCCCTTGGATCCCTCCGTCCCCGAACATCAGGCGCCCGGAGACAGCTCTGGTCTATCCGGCAACATGTTACCTGGAGGCGACCAACATCTCCGAGGGGCGCGGAACGGGGGACCCTTTTCACCTCATCGGTGCCCCGTTCATTGACGGCCGGGAACTCGCGGGTGTTCTCTCATCTGAGGAAATGCATGGTCTCCGCGTCCGGGATGTCAGGTTCACACCCTCTGCTTCCAAGTTCAAAGGGGTCGCCTGTTCCGGCGTGAGCATGGAATTCACAATGAGCGATTCTCTCCGGCCTGTCCGTATCGGGCTGAAAATTCTCTGCAGTCTCAAGATGAGCTACCCTGATTCTCTCGTTGTCAACAGACGCGGACTCGCCCGCCTGCTCGGAGATCCGGAAGCGCTCGACCTCATTTCCGGGGGGAAAAGTCCTTCATTCATCGCGGGGCGATGGGAAACCGCCCTTCAGACTTATCGAGAGCGATCCTCCCGGTATTTTATCTATCCCCGTAAGTAGTCCTGCCTCAGAACCAGGTGACCGCTTCTCACACCGAATCCCGCTTTCCGACAGTCCTGTCCCCCTAAACGATCACATCTGTCAGACTGTAAGTCTTCCCCCGGATTGCCCCCTCCCTGCCCTGTATGACAATTCTGTAATCTCCCTGTCACCCCTCCGTTATCTTTGCTCCGTTCTAGCATATAGAAGGCACGGAATGTTCAATGTCGCGGGATTTACATCCAAAAAATGACCCTTATCAGATGGCGCCTATCTCTCTCGGCACCCGGCGGACATTGCTGGGGATCCTGGTCATTGCAGCCGCGGTAGTTCTTCTTCTTATCGCAATCCGATATGCCTCTTTGCAGCGAACAGGAGACAGATCATTTACAGAAAAGGAGCGTTTTGTATGAACCGGAAGTCAAGAGTAGCGTGGCTGGTGACGGCGGCTTTGATCATGGTGTTCGTCGGCGAAGGTGCATTCATCTCCACCAGCGTCGCCGCACCTCAGCAGATTCATGGTTCGGCCGGGGGAAATGAAACCCCTGTTGTCTCGCCTCAGGGGAAGGAACTTCTTAATCAATTCAGCATTGCATTTGAATCGGCGGCAGCAAAGGTGAATCCGTCGGTCGTCCCGATTCTAAGCGAACAGGTGAGCCAGGTGACGAACTCGTTCGGCTCTCCTTCTGATCCCCTGAGAGATTTCTTCGGGGATGAGTTCTTCAAACGATTTTACGGGAATTCGCAGAGTGACCGGAAACAGGTTGTTCACGCGCTCGGTTCCGGAGTGATCGTTTCGGATGATGGATACATCCTCACGAACAATCATGTCGTGGACGGAGCGGACAAAGTCACTGTCATCCTGCAGGACAAGAAGAAATATACGGCGAAGATCGTGGGACGCGATCCCCAGACTGATGTCGCGGTGATCAAAATAGACGCAAAGAACCTGAAGGGAGCTTCGCTTGGAAATTCCGATCAGGTACGCGTGGGGCAGTGGGTCATCGCCGTCGGCAACCCCTTCCAGCTCATGCACACGGTGACAGCAGGGATCATCAGTGCGAAGGGCCGTTCCTCCGTGAATCTTGCCGACTATGAGGATTTCATCCAGACCGATGCTTCTATCAATCCGGGTAATAGTGGCGGGGCTCTGGCTGATCTGGACGGCAATGTGATCGGGATTAACACAGCGATTTATAGCCCCGCAGGAACAGGGGGTAACGTCGGAATAGGTTTTGCGGTCCCGATCAATATGGCGAAAAGTGTGATGCATCAGCTCATAGCAAAAGGGAGTGTAACGCGCGGGTATCTCGGTCTTTTGCCCCAGGATATCGACGATGCACTTGCAAAGGCGTTGACCCTCAAGGACACAGAGGGCTCATTGGTAGGTGATGTGACTGCAGGAGGTCCGGCGGACAAGGCAGGTATCAGGCGCGGTGATGTTATCACCAGCTTTAGAGGCGAGAAGGTGGAAAACAGCGTCCAGTTGAGAAACCTGGTTGCCGAAGCTGAGCCCGGCAGCACTGCGAAGGTCGGACTCCTGAGGGACGGCAAAGCGTCTGAGGTCTCGGTCGATCTCGGCGAGCGGCCGAAGAATATCG
>Ga0182011_10003650_pt1 | contig 12564 bp, 13 predicted proteins | sample 711E1DmetaG_FD_120481 | JGI IMG/M metagenome (GOLD analysis project Ga0182011, IMG submission 120481) | Permafrost microbial communities from Stordalen Mire, Sweden - 711E1D metaG | ecosystem: Environmental > Terrestrial > Soil > Wetlands > Permafrost | place: Sweden: Stordalen | collected... | reverse complement strand
GTTTCTACGAGGCCGAAGGTCGGGCCAACGAAGCCGCTCACATAAAATTGTTCCGGCCCATCAAGCAGGCTTGGAAGACCAACCTGATTGAGGAAGAGCCGGAGCCGCTCACTGTCAACTCCGACGGTACCGTTAACCTCGATGTGAAGCCCTGGGAGATCGTAACTCTCAAACTGCTGGTCTAGACCCATCATGAGGGCGGCATGCGCTGACCATAGGCGCATGCCGCCCCTTCTTTCAATGCACTTCGGCCACAAAAAACCCTTGCGTCCCCACCATCCAATACCGGGTATCCAACTCCGCATCAAAGGAGTATGCTGGTGCTGGCGAGGATCTATGATTAAGCCCCGGGTAGATTGCGCCCCCAACTGCGCCAACTTCGATATTTATTGGACGTTTTCCTTACTTATCCAAACGACCCGACACTTTGGTATAGCGCTCGCCTGCTTTGCTCTCGCCGGAATTGCCGTTGGTCAGGAGCCAACGCCCAGCACGCAAGCTCCGGCCATCAAGGTTCAGGTGCAGCAGGTTTTGGTGCCGGTGGTGGTGACGGACCGCAAGGACCACTTTATCACCGACCTCAAGGCGAGCGATTTCCACGTATTCGAAGACGGCGTTGAGCAGAAACTGGCGTCCTTTACCACCCATGAAGACGCGACTCCCGAATTGCTTGAGCTCGATGCCTCAACCCCAGCGCCGGGAGCGGGCGAATCGGTTGTCCCACCGCCTACCATCAGCGACTCCCGCCCTCGTCGTACTTACCTGATTGTCCTGGACACGCTTAATTCGTCCCTGACAGGCTCTGTCTATGTCCGCGATGCGCTGACAAAACTCTTCAAGGAAGAGCAAGCCTCCGACACACAATACGCTGTCATCGCCCTTGGCCGGACTACTCTTGTCATCCAGGACCTGACTCGGGATCCCAAGGTCGTCTTAGCTGCTCTCTCCAAAAAAGAACTCAGCAATGCTGTTGTGTCCAACCAGGCCGCGAATCTCACACAGCAATAGATTAAATTGAGGGAGATGCTCGAACAAAATCCCCCGACCCCATTAGAAGTGGTCTTAAATTGGGCGAACCAGATTGCGCGGGAGCGCGACAGGCTTACCCGGAATTTCCTGATGGACCTACGCAGCCTGACGGAACAGCTTTCTCGAATGCCGGGGAGACGCGTCATGATCATGGCTTCTGATGGCTTCAATTTGGAGCCCGGTCGCGACCTCTTCGATATGATCGCAACCATTACGAGAACGCCGAACTACGCGTTCTACAACAAAACTTCCAACCTCTCTGACGAAATGAGGGTCATCGCCAGGGCGGCAACCGCCCGGAATGTGACGTTTTACACCCTTGATTCGCGCGGCCTGTATGCTCCACCTGGCCCCGACATCAGTGAAAAACTCACCACTTCAAGAATTAGAAGAATGACTCCCGACCTCCTGGCAAACATGACGAGCACCATCGACACGTCGGCCATCGAAAAACAGGATCCGATGAACTATCTAGCGCAGGCCACGGGCGGTGTGTTCTACCAAAATAGCAACGACCTGCTGAGGGGCTTGCACCAAGCATTTGCCGACGGGCGAAGCTATTACGAGCTCGCCTATTATTCTTCGAACCCGGCAATAGAAGGCAAATACCGCTCCATTAAGGTGCAGGTCAACGGCAAGAACCTCATTATTCACGCCAAGCCCGGTTATTGGGCGTCGGCGACAAATAATCCAACGATTGCAGCCGCAATACGCGCAGAACCTTCAGCCTTGCCCGCACCTCTACCGGCAGGAAATATTCCCGCGACCACGCCCCCGGCGCACGCCGAACCCTTGCTACAGGCCGCCCCTCCAACGTCATTGGTAGACATCCCAGCCGCCGACCTCATCCGCATGGTGCCGGAACTCAAGAATCTCCAGCCTGCTGCCAGCCAGGATTTGCTGCCCTCGATTCTGCAAAAGGTGGGGGCTAACGTCGCCACATTGTTCAACAACTTTCCCAACGTGACTTCCCATGAGCAGGTGGTGGAGCAGCGGAGGCCGATGGTGGGTGCCGACATGGATCGGGTCTTCCACGACGAGATCAACCATGACTATCGCTACCTGGCGTTGCCAAACCGGGACCGGAGGCAGGCTCATCTTAAGGAATAGCGGACAGACACCAAAGGGCGGTTGGTAACGTCCAACGGTGACGACAGCGGGTATATGATCACGGAAGGGTTTGTCCCCACGCCCGTCTTCTTCGCCGCCGCTTTTCAGCCAGAGAGCCAGTTTCGCTATCTCGGACAGCAGGTGATTGAGAAGCGCGCGACTTACGTTGCGGCGTTTGCCCAATTGCCCTCCGCGCAAGTGAAAGAGCAAATTGCCGTGGGAAAAGGCTAATCGGTGTTCGTCCTTACCCAAGGCCTGGCGTGGATTGATCCTGATAATTATCAGATCATCCGAATGTGGACGGGTCTGATGGCGCCCGTACCGGAAATCAAACTCGAAGCGCAGACCACGCGGGTCAATTTTGCCGAGGTCCATTTCCAAGGCATGGCGTCGGGACTCTGGTTGCCAAGTAAAGTTCAAGTGGAAACAAAGTGGGGCGATCTGATATTCCGCGACTTCCACACCTATTCGGAATTCAAACTGTTTACTATCCAAACCCAGGATCGGCAAGCTGCCGCGGCAGCGCCATAATGATGGCAAATCGGGTCAGGCTGTCAGCTTCGGTGTTAACCGCCTCGGCGAAGTGTGAGTCTGCGTTAACGGCTACGTGCTGGCTCTTCGAACCTCGCTACGCTACCCAAAAAGTTTGAGAATGGCCCCCAGATGGAATCAAGCCAGCCACTTGTTCCGTCCACGTGTTTGCGGTGATGGTGCCGGTTGCGCTGAAGTTGCGCATCCAGTTCCGCACACTTCTTATCTTCTTCATGGTCCGCCTTGCAAACCTCCAAATCGTACTGTGCGCGCTTCGGCGGATACCGCAAGACCGAATATGCCGCCTCCACCTCGGCGAGCTCCTCCGGGGCATCTTGAACCTGCGATGCGCGCAGTTTCGCGGCTCGCGATTGATAGGCGCGCTCGATCTCCGCCGGAGTGGCACTGGAGGTCACTCCCAAGCTTTCATAATGATCGGGCAGGTTAGCCGTGGAAGCAACCGTCGCTGAATACACTCGGCCGAACCTTGCAGGCAGAGGCGGTCGGGTGTACATTATTGACCACAGAAAAACTGAAAATAAAAATTCTGGAGAACTTGGGCAGCCTCTATGGAATTTTCCAAAGTGGTGAGGGGAAGAAGGTCTGTAAGAAAATTTCAAAACCGGGCCATCCCAGATTCCGAAGTTGAATTGCTGGTCGATCTCGCGAGGCATGCCCCGTCATCCATGAATGGCCAGCCGTGGCATTTTGTAATTGTCAAAAGCGACCAAACCAAAGCAGCGCTCGCCGAGATCAAGAACAGGTTTTGCCCGCCGGAGAAGCAAGCATACCAAGCTGATTTCTTACTCAAGGCGCCTCTGATAATAGTCGTTTGCGTGGAGAAAAACCGATCCTTCGGACGAGAAATCGAAAATGGCATACTGGCCGCATCCATCATCATGCTGGGAGCACACAGCCGCGGATTGGGAACTGTTTACATGAGCGCGTACATATCCGGTGAGCCGAAACTTTCCGAAGCGATTCGGAAAGAGCTTGGACTCCCGGAGGGAGTTGCGCCCGTCTCGATTCTGCCTTTGGGCTACCCTGATGAAATTCCCCAACCCAAAGAGCTTCGTCCTTTCAAGGAGACCATCCACTTTGACCAATTCTGATTCCCACTTTCTTGAATCGATCGATGGGAAATACCCGGCAGAGACGAGTATTGTCCTCAGATATCGAAATGCCTTCACGTTCGGGACGGAAGAGGAGGACTCGCGATTTAAGGATCTGCTCAAGAGCACAAGCATTCGGGAAGGGTCGCGCATATTCTCTCTGCTGAAGCACAAGGGCGTGGAAATTTTTGCCCTTGACGAGACCTCATTGATGCACACGAATACGCTGAAATCCATCGATGGGTGTGTGACCACCGCACGGTGCAAATTGGCAGGATACGACCGCGTCGTCCTGGAAACAGGCGGGAACACGGGGGCGGCTCTCACCGCATACGGCACGCGTTCCGGACTCGAAACGTTTTGTTTCATTCCTCGAGAGAATCTGCCTCTCTTGAATAGCAAGTTTTTTGCCTCCCCAAAAGCTCATTTGATTTCGGTCGAGGATCCCGGGCTGGTGAAAACAAGTACGCAGGTGTTCGAAAAACTTTACGGGTTGAAGCACATTCCTGAAACCCGCTGGCGCATTGAGGCCTCTAGATTCAGGGGACTTCGCATCCTGGAATATATGCTTGAGGAGAGCAAGAAGTTCGATTGGATCACGCAGACCATCAGCGCCGCGTTCGGCCCCATCGGGATTTACTGGTCATTTTGGAATTTGGGAAGGAACATTGGCAGAGTGCCCCGATTCCTGGGCATCCAGCAGGAGGTGAATTGCCCGATGTATCGAGCCTGGAAGGCAAGGCGGCCCAACCTGCGCCCTCTCAAGATCGACTCAACCTCCAAACTCTTGACACCCGTCATGTACGACGTCAAGCCCCACACTTACGGAACCTATCGGGATCTTCTCGGCGTCCTGGGAGAGACGAAAGGGGCGCTGTGCACGATAAACCGCTCCGAGTTTGCCAGCTTCCTGGATCGTGACTTTGACGGCATGGGGATCCGGGAATTGCTCAAAGAACATGGCATTGAGATCGGAGAGTTGAAAGAGAAGACAGGACTGATTGCTTTGGCCGGGACTTTGAAAGAAATCGATGCAGGCACCATTCGAAAAGGCAGCCGGGTCCTGTGGTGCCTTACCAGTGGGGTCAGCCACGCGGACGGTCGGGCAACGGCCGAGTACAATATTTCAAGCCTGCAGAGCATGCTCAAGGATTACGGAGAACAAATCTCTTTGGCGGCGTCGCATGGTTGAGCATCCAAGGAAAATCGGGATCAGGGACTCGACACTAAGAGAAGGCTTGGATACGCCGGGAGTGTCCTTTTCACCGGAACAAAAGCTAAGAATCGCAAGGGTGCTGGACGAAGCTGATGTTCCGGAGATCGAAATAGTCGCGCCGAGCAGGGTCTTACAGGACTTGGAATTTTCCCGGACCGTCAGGAACGAGATTCCGCGGCTTATGACTTCGGGCCTGATCTATTCCTATAGTTCACGTGCGAGAGTGGAGATAAAAGCGGCCAGTGAGTCTCTGCATCGATTCGACATCTTGATGCCCGTTTCGGAAAGAAGGGAGCCTTTCAACCGATCAACCAAGGTAATTCTTCTCCGGGAAATTCTGGCTTTCTCGCTATCTCACCATCCCGAAGTCGGGGTTGGCTTTCCTCATTCCATGCAGTCGGATTTGCAATTCCTCCTGGAGATTTCTCACTATGCGGCCAAGGAAGGGGCAAAGCGCCTGACGATCTACGATACAAACGGGGGATCTGATCCTTTTGCGGTTCACGCATTGGTGGCCCGATTGCGAAGCGAAGTCGACGTGGCGATTTTCTTTCATGGGCACAATGATCTAGGCCTCGCAACGGCGAACGCTTTGGCCGCTGTTCGCGCCGGCGCTCATGGCTTGGACGTAACTGTAAACGGGCTTGGCGATCGGGCCGGCAATGCCTCGTTGGAGCAAGTTGCGCTTGCCTTGCATCTGGGAGGTTTTCAAACCGGAGTTGAATTAAGAAGCCTGAAAAAGTTGTCCGAGATGCTCGAGAAAGAAAGCGGGGTGCCCATTTCGAAACTCGCCCCGGCTGTCGGGGAGTTCGTTTTGCATCACAAGTCTCCGAGCCATTTAAAGGATCCAGAACTTTTTGAGGCATTCGACCCAGAGCTTTTGGGAATGGAGAGAAAGATCGATCAGCCCTGACGGCGTTTTCGTGTGTGCCGTAAGCTGCAACTCGGACGAACCGTGCTTCACATATGAGTGATGTCGCTCAATCAATGGCGGAATCCCCCTCCTCACCTCAGGAAGCAGTTGACCACTGCTCGTCTGGACCCACCCGTTGTTTTGTTCCATTTCTCAACAGTGAGACGGAGCAATCCATTCCTCAACGCTTCGAGCAGCAGGTGACTCTGCACCCTGACGGCATTGCGGTGAAGGGGCGGCAACATTCGCTCACGTACGATGCCCTCAATCGATGGGCCAATCGAGTGGCCCGAGCCATTCTCGCCCGGCGCGCGGAGGGAGAGGAAAAGACATTGGGGCTTCTTCTTGAGAAAGGAGCTCCAGCTATCGCCGGTCTCATGGGGGCTTTGAAAGCAGGCCAGATTTATGTCCCGCTGGACCCCGCGCACCCTGCGGCAAGGGCGTCCAAAATGCTGGAGGATGCAAAAGCGTCACTCATTCTTACTGACGATGCAAATTATGCCGCCGCCCACGCGTTGGAACACGACTTACGAAGTTTATTGAATATTGACCGATTGGATCCAAACCTGTCAGACCAGAACGTCGGCCGTTCGCTCCTTCCAGACACGCTGGCTTACATCATTTACACTTCCGGGTCTACCGGAGAACCCAAAGGCGTTGTCCAAAACCACCGCAACGTGCTTCACAACATATGGAGGCACACAAACAGCCTGCATATTTCTAGTGACGACCGGCTGACGTGGCTGGCGTCCGTAAGTACGGGCCAGGCGGTAACCGACATTTACGGCGCCTTACTCAACGGCGCCGCACTCTGTCCGTTCAACGTCAAAGAAGGTGGGCTATCTCGATTGGCAGATTGGCTCAAACAGGAAGAAATTTCCATCTACCATTCGAGCGCAGTTGTTTTTCGCCATCTCCTTGACACAATGGGTTGCAAGGGGGAGTTTCCAAGTCTTCGCGTAGTCAAACTAGGGAGCGAACAAGTCTTCAAGAGGGATGTTGAGCTGTGGAAGAAACGATTCTCCCCGGACTGTATTTTTGTTAACGCCTTATCCTCAACTGAAGCAGGAACGCTGCGGCAGATTCTCATCAACAAAGAAACGATTGTCCGCCGACTCGTGGTTCCCGTCGGATTCCCAATCGATGACGTTGAGGTTTTCTTGCTTGACGATGCCGGCGGAAGGGTCGGATTTGACTCCCCGGGCGAGATCGCTATCAGGAGTCGCTACCTGGCTCCTGGCTATTGGCAGAGACCTGATCTCACGCACGCGAAGTTTCTGCCCGACCCCGAGGGAGGCGACGCACGAATCTACCTCACCGGAGATCTGGGCCGAATGTCGCCTGGTGGATGCCTCGAATATCTTGGCCGAAAAGACCTCCAGGTAAAAATCAGCGGGTTCAGAGTGGAAGTAGCCGAGGTGGAGGCTGCCCTGCTGGATTGTTGCCGACTGAAGCAGGCCGCCGTCTTGGCCATAGAAGCCAAGCCCGGCGTCACTCGTTTGAAGGCCTATATCGTACCGGAAGAGGCCCCCGGTCCCACCGTCGAGTCAATTCGGACGGCGATGCGGGGGAGCCTTCCCGACCATATGATTCCATCTGAGTTCGTTATGGTGGATCAGCTTCCTCTGACGCCGGGCGGGAAGGTAGACCGTCAGTTACTCGCTTCCAACACGTCCCTCCAACCGAAAGCGGAGACCCCCTTTGTGGAACCTGTTACCCCCCTGGAATCGCAGATCGCAGAGATCTGGAAAGAGCTCCTCGGGGTGCGCACGATCGGCGTCCGGCACGATTTCTTTGAGTTGGGAGGCGATTCGCTTCTTGCGGTCCGAATGATCGACCGGATTGAAGAATCCCTCGGTACGCGCCTTCCGCTTGCCTCACTCTACTCCGCGGCAACGGTGGAGAAGCTGGCCCAGGTGCTATTGGACACAAAGCGCGAGGAGTTTCAATCGCCCCTCGTGGTGGTACAGCGAGGAGGCTCCCATAAACCATTCTTCCTATTGCATGGTGATTTCAACGGCGGAGGTTTTTATTGCCTGGAATTGGCCCGCCACCTGGGAGAGGAGCAGCCTTTTTACGCCATCCTCCCTCACGGCTTGGATGAAGGGCCCATTCCCGGCAGCATTCAGGCCATGGCGGCGGATCGTCTGCGAGTCCTGCTCGAAGCTCAGCCCGCGGGGCCCTACGTGCTGGGGGGCCACTGCAACGGAGGGCTCGTCGCCTTCGAGATGGCACGGCAATTGTTGGAAAAAGGGATGAAGGTTGACCTGCTCTTCATCATCGACGCGGCAGCCGTCAACGCGCGCCACCGCTGGATTTGGAACCTTATTGCGTTTCTCGGTTCCGGCCTGCGCCTTGACCATGACGCGTTCACCGCTCGTGTCTGCCGTGCGCGGCACATGATCAATCGTTGGCAGGAAATAGGGAAGCGAGCCCAGGCGCGCTTTGTCACTGGGAAAATGACGGGCATCCTTGAGAAGCTTTTCAGGCCCGCCGAAAGCTCCCCTCGCGTTGCCCCCCCCACATCCCGCAGCCTGGATCGGATGGAAAAGTATCGCACCTACCAACGCATTATAAGAGGCTATATTCCCGGACACTATCCCGGGCGCGTGGTCCTCCTTCATACCGATTCCATCCACTCACGGGTGCCCGATGACCCAACCCTCGGCTGGCGCCATGTCACCTCGCACCTGGAGGTTCGCGCAATTCCTGGCGATCACTGTAGCTGCCTTACCGAACACGTCGAATCTCTTGCCGAGTGCCTGGCCAGCTACCTGCGCAACTCATCTTGAGCGCCCCCGGAATATTTAATCCGCCTGGCAACCTTCGCGGCCCTCAGGGAGCGCTCCCCCCTATCATCCTTCGTCAGCAGAAAGCCGGCTCCTCCTCCTTCCCAACCGCTCATAGCCGATCCTCCCACAGGTGGCAAAGCGCGGAAATAATCCATCGTTCAGACGGATACCAGCGGCGGGTCAATGGTTTGCGAAATCGCTAAGGTCGGATCCGCCTCGCAGGTTTTGTCGGCAGGTTTTGTCGGCTTGACAAAGCCCGGGGTTGGGAGTAGACAAGACCATCATTGGACATCTCCTCCGGCGCAAGGTGTGAAATGAAGACAACAATTACGAAGTGCCTGTTATTATTCTTCCTCGGGTGGATGGCGCCATTCGCAACGGGCCAAGGGCCAGGCCAGCGGCAGGGGGATCCACAGTACTCCGATTCAATGGCTCAGCCAGTCCACGATTCCATTACCCACGACGCGACCTTGCTTAGCGATTCCTGGCAAAGAAACCCGAATCCCTTCAAGCCCGGCAGTACTATCAAGTCTTCGGAGATAAAGTGTTCCATTATTGAATGGGACGGCAGCACGCCCAAGCCGGTATTGACCGTCGTCTGCCCTCCGCCCGAGGTCTTTACGCCCTTGCGAGTGTTCCTGAAGTTTTCCTGGATGGAGGCAAGGGACGTTCCCAAAGACGCGGCCAAAGTGGTGGCTGAACCGAGGGCAGCGACGAAAATCCTGCTCGACAAGGCCAACATCAAAGTCTTCCTGAAGATCTCCAAGGGCGCGGATGATTCCGGCAAGGAGAAGTGGATGGCCTTCAATGCGCTCCAGGGTTTCGCGATTATACCGAGTGAGGCGGCGAGTGCCCAGCGCCAGTGATTTTCAAGGATGGCCTTGCTGGATCGCGCCGGCTCTCTGTCCCCGATTCGCCGATAAGAGGCGGGCTTGTCCCGGCTGACCTGCGGCGCAGTGTTGCTAAGCCCTGTAGACAGGGGCAGCGCGAATTTGTTGGAAGTCCAGGGATGCTCCAAAATGTTTCACCCGCTGGGTGTGAAAATTGCTGGGTTCTTTCCCCTATGCGCAAACTCACCAAGCCTTCGCCCACCGCCTCACCGTTGTTGTTCGAGCTTGATCCCAAGCCTCTGCAAGAAACCCTGACCGCGCTGGGAGGAATCCCGCTGGTGGTGCAGGCCTTCCGTTCTCTGGGGCTGCCGCAGAGTATCCAGGAGCACGTGCGCGTGAAACAGCGGGAGCGCGGCTACGACGAAGCCACGTTCGTGGAAAGCTTCGTGATTCTCAACGCCGCGGGGGGCGAATGCGTGGAAGATTTTGAGCACCTGCGGGGAGACCCTGGGCTGGCGGAGATGATCGGGCACGCGGTGCCTTCGCCGCGCGCGGCGCTGGAGTTTTTGCAGGCGTTTCACCAGGAGGAGAAGATCGAGGAAGCTAAGCAACAACGCTTGCCGGAGCAGATCGCCTATATCCCGGAAGAGACGCCGGCGCTGGAGGGGCTGGGCCGAGTGAACGGCGATCTGGTGCGGCGCTTCGGGGAGCGCACGCCCGACCAGCGCCTCGCCACGGTGGATCAGGATGCCACGATCATTGAGAGCCACAAACAGCAGGCCTTGCCCACCTATGAGGGGACACGTGGCTATCAGCCCATGCTGGCGGCGTGGGCGGAGACCGGACTGGTGTTGGCCGATCAATTTCGCGATGGCAACGTGCCCGCCCAGATGGAGCCGCTGGAAGTGGCGCAACGGGCTTTTGCCGCCCTGCCCAGCACCGTGAAGGAGTATTACTACCGCGGCGATGCGGCGTGTCACGAAAGCGGGTTGGTGAATTGGTTGCGCGATGAGCAGCGGCCAGGCGGACCGCGCGGGCGCATCGGCTTTGCCATCAGTGCGCGCATGAGCGAACCCTTGCACGCGGCCATCCGGGTGGTTCCCGAATCCGACTGGCAACCTTACGGCACGCCGCACCCGGCCGAAGTCCGCGAGTGCGCGGATGTCCCCTTTGTACCCAGCGAGAAAACCGAGAAGAAAGATTTGCAACCCCTACGCTACGTGGCCATCCGCATTCGCCACAAGCAAGGCGAACTGTTCGAGGACGGGAGCGCGGTGCGTCACTTCGCGGTGTTGTCGAACCGGTGGGAATTGAGGCCGGCGCGCCTGATCGAGTGGCACCGCGAAAAGGCCGGCACCATTGAGTTCGTCCATGACGTGATCAAGAACGACTTGGGCGGCGGCGTGCTGCCCTCGAAATACTTCGGCGCCAACGCCGCCTGGCTGCGCCTGGCGGTGATCGCACACAACGTGCTCCAGGCGCTGAAGCGCCTGGCCCTGCCCGCCGAACTGCTCACGGCACGCCCCAAACGCTTGCGCTTCCTGCTCTTTAATATGCCGGGGCGCCTGCTTCACCATGCCCGAAGACTGATCCTGCGAGTGGCCGCCGTGGGCAAGTGGACGACCGCCTACGGCGAGGGCCTGCGCTTGCTGCCCGTGATCACTTGAACCTGCCTGTATCAAAACATCGTCGTCATCAGCGGAGGGGCAGACCACCTTTTCAAAACTCGGCGCGGAGTGTCGCCTTTTTCGCACCCCACAACCTGCGGTGACCTCCTGGCTTCTCCTCAAACCCTAATTGCCCCGCACATTCCATCGACCGGGGTTCCCTCAGCGCAGATTCCCCGTTGAGTTATCCCAAATCCTAAACGTTCCTCCGTTATCGGCGGATTGTGGTCCAGACGGCGGCGGTCTACAGTTACGATCCCGTCGGACGGCCCGCGAGCCTCTGGCAATGCACCCCCTACGACTGCGGCAACGCTTCCATTTGGAGTCTGCCGATCAGTTACGATCTTGCCGGTGATGTTAGTTCCTGGACGCACCCGTCAGGCTTTACCCTCACGAACACCATCTCCGCTGCCCAACTCATCACTCAGATAACAAGCAACCTGGTGGGCTCAACTTACCCGGCGAACATGGCCCAGAACATCACCTACACCGCCTGGGGTGCAATAAACTCGCTCCAGAACGGTTGCGCGGGTTCCGGGTGCACGAACACCGTGGAGACCTACACTTACAACAACCGCCTCCAACCGGCGATGATCGAGCTGGGGACTTCCGGCACCCCCTTCGCCGACTACTGCCAGGTGTATAATTACTATGTGGGCGCTTCCAACCCCACCCGTTGCGCCGCGCCTTCGCCCAGCGCAACGGGCAACAATGGCAACACGATGGGCTACTTGTATCAGGACTCGGTAGACTCCTCACTTGACCACACTGCCGCGTTCACCTACGACAACGTGAACCGGCTGACCTCCGCCATTGCGACCGGCAACAGCACCTACAACCTGACCTATGGCTACAAGGCGGATAGCAGCAACGGGCAGTACGGCAACATGAGTTGCGTGATCAATGGCCAAACCAACGGCCTTTGTGGGCAGTTCACCTTTAACGCCGCCAACAACCAGATTACCAACACCGGTTACAGGTATGACGCGGCGGGGAATTTGTCGACGGACGGGACGTACAGCTACACCTTTGACGCCGAAGGGCGAGTAACCTCCGTGACGGGCAGCGGGGTGACGGACACGGACACGTATAACGCCTTGGGCCAGTTGGTGGAAGTCAACACGAACAGCTACAACGAAAGTGTGGTTTATGACCCGTCCGGTCAGCTTCTGGGAGTCTACAACCAGGGTGGCGGCTATTGGTGGGGACAGTATGTTCGGATCAACGGCCGGGTGGTGGCTTTTAGAGCGTTTTTGATTTAAGTGCTTACATAACCACAAGAGGCGAAGAAGTTTGTGCATTCGCTGGGAGAGACAGCATTCAGCAATTCCCCGATTTCCTTCCATAAGGCCTCGATATCTCGC
>Ga0182011_10003649_pt1 | contig 12568 bp, 13 predicted proteins | sample 711E1DmetaG_FD_120481 | JGI IMG/M metagenome (GOLD analysis project Ga0182011, IMG submission 120481) | Permafrost microbial communities from Stordalen Mire, Sweden - 711E1D metaG | ecosystem: Environmental > Terrestrial > Soil > Wetlands > Permafrost | place: Sweden: Stordalen | collected... | reverse complement strand
GCCGCTCCTCATCCCGCTCCCGGACGGCGGCACTGCCGCCGCCTCGCCCTCCCCGTCGGCCGGATCCATGGCGACGCCCGGCTCAAGCGCCAGCGAATCTCCGACGCCCAGCGCTCCTGCGTCGACTTCGCCGCCGCCGAAAGTATCCTCGGCTCCGGCGGGCACACCCGCCGTGTACGTCGTACGGTCGGGCGACCAGCTCGGCAGGATCGCCGCATCGTTCGGGGTGACGCTGCAGGCGATCCAGGCTGCCAACGGCATCACGAACCCGAACCTGATCATCCCGGGTCAGAAGCTCGTCATCCCGTCGCCGGGCCTCCCGGCGAGCTCCTCGCCCGGCGCGTCATCGATCGCGTCGCCTGCACCGTCGGCGAGCAGCGCGCCGTAGGCCCTCGCCGGATCGCACTCAGCCCGGGCGTGGGTTGGTCTCCACGTTCACGATCTCTTCGGCCGGCACGAGGTCGACATAGAGGCGGCCGGCGAGGTGGTCGAGCTCGTGGAACAGCGCCCGGGCTTCGAGGCCCGCGCGCAGGACGCGACGCATGCGCGCGCGGTCAGCCAAGGGTATCCGGGTTGGGGATCCCGAGGATGTTGAAGCCGCCGTCGACGTGGACCGTCTCGCCGGTGACCTGGCCGGAGAGATCGGACGCCAGCCAGACCGCCGCTCCGGCAACGTCCTCGATCGTGATGTTCGAGCGCAGCGGCGCCAGGTCGCGGAAGCCGCCGTACATCTGCTTGAAACCCGCGATCCCGTGGGCCGACAGCGTCCGCACGGGGCCGGCGGAAATCGCGTTCACGCGGATCCCCTCGGGCCCGAGGTCCGCGGCCAGGTAGCGCACACAGGCCTCCAGCGTCGCTTTCGCGACGCCCATCACGTTGTAGTGCACAACGACCTTCTCGGCGCCGTAGTAGCTCAGGGCGAGGATGTTCGAACCCCGCGCCATGTGCGGCCGCGCCTCCCGCGCGAGCGCGACTAGCGAGTACGCGCTGACGTCGAGGGCGAGCGCGAACCCGTCCCGGCTGGTGTTCACGAACTCGCCGTCGAGGTCGTCGCGGTTGGCGAAGGCGAGTGCGTGGACCAGGATGTCGAGCCGTCCGACCTCGGTGCCCCAGCGATCGAACACCGCCCGGATCTGCGCGTCGTCGCGCACGTCGCACGGCGCGACGAACGTGGACCCGAGCTCCTCGGCGAGCGGCCGCACGCGCCGCTCCAGCAGGCTCTCGATGGAGCTGAAGCCGACCGACGCGCCCTGCTCGCGGAGCGCCTTGGCGATCCCCCAGGCGATCGAGTGGTCGTTTGCGACCCCGAAAATGAGAGCAGTCTTGCCGTCGAGCAGGCCCATGCCTCGCGTTCCTCCCAGCGTCCACGCGTGTTGCGACATCCTACCCGGGACGCCGATCCGGGCCTGCGGCCAGCGAGCGCAGGCCCGAGCCGTCCCGCTCCCTCGATGACGACTCCGACCCGGCGCGCTACTGTCGCGCAGATGCACTCGTCGCCTCCGGCCCACGGCGAGCCCCACGCCCGAGCTGCCCTCCAACGCAGCCTGGCGGGCGTCCGTGCGCTCGTGCTCGATGCGGACGGGGTGCTGATGATGAAGGGCGCGGCGCTGCCGGGCGCGCCCGAGGCGATCGCATCACTGCGCGCTCGGGGGATCCCGTTCCGCATCGCGACCAACTTCTCGTCTGCCCACCGGAGCACGCTGGCCGGGCGGTTCCGGGCCGGCGGGATACCCGTCACCGACGACCGGATCGTCACCGCAGCGAGCGCGGCGGCCGCCCGCACGAGGGCTGCGTATCCGGGCCGGCCGCTGTACGTGATCGCCACGCCCGACGGCCGCCGCGAGTTCGATGGCCAGCACCTCATGCGCTACGAGGAGGCAGATGTACCCGATGCGCGCGCCGCGGCTGTGGTCATCGGGGACGGCGGCGCCGACCTCAGCTTCGAGAACCTCGACCGGGCGTTCCGGCTGATCCGCAACGGAGCCGACCTCCTGGCCATGCACCGGAACCGGTGGTGGTTCACGGCCCGGGGGCCGACGATCGACGGCGGCGCCTTCGTCGCCGCGCTCGAGTACGCGGCGGAGGTACGGGCGATCCTGTGCGGCAAGCCCGGCCCGATCATGTTCCGCACCGCGCTCGCCGGCCTGGCGGCCGACCTCGGCGGGCGGCTGGCGGCGGGCGACGTGGCGATGGTCGGCGACGACCCCGTCCAGGACATCGCGGGCGCCCGACGGCTGGGCATGCGCGGCGTCCTCGTCGTGACGGGCAAGACGAGCGCGGCCGAGGCTGCGGCGCTCGTCGATGCGCCGACCCGGGGAGCTGGCATGCGTCGGTCGGGAGCCGTCCCGGACGCCGTTGCCCCCTCGCTGGCAGATGTCGTCGCCGCGCTAGACTGACCGCCACCGAACGCAGCTCACGGCGTCCGGGCGTCGATCCGGTCGTGTCCGCGGATCTCTCCGCTCCGCCGCGCCGCCGCCCCGAGCGCCGCCCACGCCCACGAGGGGGGACCAGCGATGGCCGAGCGGATCAAGATCACCTACGCGACGCTCCGCACCGACAACGAGGAGCTCCACGCCCAGTACGAGGCCGGGGTCGCCCGGGCGCGCGCGCGTCTCGGTGCGTATCACCAGAACCTCGTGAACGGCGTCGGCCGCGACGGCGCGGGGGTCTTCGAGCTCCGCTCGCCGATCGACAAGCGGGTGCTCGTGGGGACGTTCGCGCGCGGAACAGCGGACGACGTCCGCGACGCGATCGCGGCTGCGAGAGCCGCGCAGCCCGCCTGGCGGGCCATGCCCTGGCGGGAGCGCCTCGCGATCCTGCGCCGTGCCGCCGAGCTGATCTCCGAGCGCCATATGGAGTACGCGGCGCTCATGGCGATCGAGGTCGGCAAGAACCGGCTCGAAGCGCTCGGCGAGGTCGAGGAGGCGGCGGACCTCCTTCGCTACTACGCGGACGTCTTCGAGCGCAACGACGGCTACGACCACCCGATGGACAACCTGGGCGACGAGTCCGTCCACACGCGCTCGATCCTTCGCCCCTACGGGGTCTTTGCCGTCATCAGCCCGTTCAACTTCCCGATCGCGCTCGCCGCCGGGCCGTCCGCGGGGGCCCTTGCCGGCGGCAACGCGGTCGTCTTCAAGCCCGCCTCCGCGGGCGCCATGACGGGCGCCCTGCTGACGGAGGCGCTCGTCGACGCGGGCGTCCCGCACGGCGTCTTCAACCTCGTGATGGGGCCCGGCGCGACGGTCGGCGAGGAGCTCCAGGCGAACCCGGGGATCGACGGGATCGTCTTCACGGGCAGCTTCGAGGTGGGCTTCGAGCTCTTCCGGCGGTTCTCGACGCGGTTTCCCAGGCCCTGCATCGTCGAGATGGGCGGCAAGAACCCGGCGATCGTGACGGCGAGCGCCGATCTCGAGGAGGCCGCCGAGGGGATCATGCGCTCGGCCTTCGGGTTCGGCGGCCAGAAGTGCTCCGCGAACAGCCGCGTGTACGTGGAGCGGCCGGTCCGGGACGAGCTGGTCCGCATCCTGGTCCAGAAGACCGAGAAGATCACGATCGGGGATCCGCTGCTGCGGGAGATCTGGCTCGGTCCGCTCATCGACGCGAGCGCGGTGGAGCGCCACCAGCGAGCGGTGGCCGAGGCGCGGCGGGACGGGCGCGTCCACGTGGGCGGCGAACACCTCACCGACGGCGCGCTGGGCCGCGGCTTCTACGTGGAGCCGACGGTGGTGGAGATGCCGCTGACCCATCGGCTCTTCCGGGACGAGCTCTTCGTGCCGCTCACCGCCGTCGCCGCGGTCGACTCCCTCGGCGAGGCGATCTCGCGCGCCAACGAGAGCCCGTTCGGGTTGACGGCCGGCGTCTACAGCGGGGACCCGGCGGAGATCGAGCAGTTCCTCGACCAGATCGAGGCGGGGGCGATCTACGTCAACCGGCGCGCGGGCGCCACCACGGGCGCGTGGCCCGGTGTGCAGCCGTTCGGCGGCTGGAAGGCCTCCGGCAGCACCGGCAAGGCCGGGCTCTCGATGTACTACCCGGCCCAGTTCATGCGCGAGCAGAGCCACACCGTCGTCGACTGACCGGCTGTCGGCGTGGGCGGCGGCGCCGGGACGGCCGCCGGGACGCCGCGTTTCGGGCACCTGGCCCGGCTATACTCGCCGAATCCAGTCTGCATACTTTCTATGCGTCCCGGCTCCGGCCTCCGCCCGCCGCCGGGGCGCATCGTCGTCCGGGAGGTGCACCATGAGCCGCGTGGCGATCCGCGATGTCGAGACGGCCGGCGTGGCCGCGGCCCCGGACCCGGTGTTCGACGCCCCGCATCTCGTCACGGAGCTTCCCGGGCCGAAAGCGCGCGCCCACATCGCGTTCGACGAGCGCTACACGTCGCCGTCACTGCCGCGCGCGTACCCGATCGTCCCGGTCCGCGGCCGCGGATCCGTGATCGAGGACATCGACGGGAACCGATTCCTCGACTTCTGCGCCGGGATCGCCGTCAACGTCACCGGCCATGCGCACCCGCGCGTCGTCGCCGCGATCTCCGCCCAGGCATCCGAGCTGCTCCACTACAGCGCCTCGGATTTCTACCTGCCCGTCTACGCACACCTGGCCGCGGAGCTGGAACGCATCGCGCCCATGCGCGGCCCGAGCCGCGTCTTCCTGGGGAACTCGGGAACGGAGGTCGTGGAGGCGGCGATCAAGCTCGCCCGCTACGCGACCGGGCGCCCGTACATCGTCGGCTTCCTCGGCGGCTTCCATGGTCGCACCTATGGCAGCGTCAGCCTCACCGCCTCCAAGGCCAAGTACCACGCCCATTTCGGGCCGATGCTGCCGGGCGTCTACCACGTGCCGTTCGGATCGGCCGGCCTCGACGAGCTGGAGGAGCGCGTCTTCCACCGCCTCGTGCCCGCGAACGAGGTGGCTGCGATCGTGGTCGAGCCGATCCAGGGCGAAGGGGGTATCCAGGTCCCGGACGCCGAGTTCCTGCCCCGGCTGCGCCGAATCTGCGACCAGCACGGGATCCTCCTGGTCGCCGACGAGGTCCAGAGCGGGATGGGACGGACCGGCCTGATGTGGGCGATCCAGCACTGGGGCGTGGAGCCGGACGTGATCCTGACCGCCAAGGGCCTCGCCTCGGGGATGCCGATCGGCGCGATGATCGCGAAAGAGCACCTCATGACGTGGTCGGCCGGCACGCACGGCTCCACGTTCGGGGGCAACCCCGTCAGCTGCGCGGCGGCGCTGGCCACGATCGCGCTGCTCGAGGAGGGCCTGATCGACAACGCGACGGCGCGCGGCGAGCAGCTGCAGGCCGCCCTTCGGCCGCTCGTCGCAAAGTTCCCGGACCGGGTCCGCGAGGTGCGCGGGAAGGGCCTCCTCGTCGGCATCCAGTTCGACTCCGGGGCCACGGCCGCCGCGGTCGAGCACGCCGCCTTCGAACGCGGGCTCATGGTGCTCACTGCGGGAGACGACGTGATCCGCATCTCGCCGCCGCTCGTGATCACGCGCGACGAGACGGCGACCGGCTGCCGGGTCTTCGCGGAGGCCGTCGCCGCCGTCGCGGGCCGCTGAGCTCGGGCGCATGTCCGGTTCCAAGGTTGCCACGATGCGCGACGCCGTCGGCGCGCTCGTGCGCGACGGCGACACGGTCGCGATCGAGGGTTTCACCCACCTGATCAGCTTCGCAGCCGGCCACGAGATCATCCGGCAGGGCCGCCGCGACCTCGTCCTGGCGCGCATGACCCCGGACCTGATCTACGACCAGATGGTGGCTGCCGGCGTCGCGCGAAAGTTGATCTTCAGCTGGCTCGGCAACCCCGGGGTGGGCGGCCTGAACGCGATCCGGCGTGTCACCGAGGGCGCGGACGCCACCCTGGAGCTCGAGGAATACAGCCACTTCGGGATGGTGGCCCGCTACGCGGCCGGCGCGGCGAACCTTCCCTTCATGCCGCTCCGCTCGTACTTCGAGACGGACCTCCCGGTGGCGAATCCGCTGATCCGGCCCATCGCGAGTCCGTACGGGGACGGCATCGTCTATGCCGTGCCGCCCCTCAAGCCCGACGTGACCGTGATCCACGCGCAGCGTGCCGACGCCGCCGGAAACACCCAGGTCTGGGGCCTCCTCGGCTGCCAGAAGGAGGCCGCGTTCGCGGCCGACCGGGTCATCGTGGTGGTCGAGGAGCTGGTGGACGAGGCCGTGATCCGCGCCGACCCGAACCGGACGATCGTCCCGGGGATCGTGGTCGACGCCGTGGTCGTGGAACCGTGGGGCGCCCATCCGTCCTACGTCCAGGGCCGCTACGACCGCGACAACCGCTTCTATCGCGACTGGGACCCGATCAGCCGGGATCCCGCGGCCACGAACGCGTGGCTGCGGGAGTGGGTCTACGACCTGGACGGCCGTGCGGCGTACGTGGAGAAGCTCGGCGAGGAGCGCCTCCGCGAGCTCCTGCCGAGCGGCAGCGCGCCGTCCGGCGTGGTCGACTACGGGGAGTACCGCTGATGGCGACCGAGGGTCCGGGGAACCCGGCGGGTCCGGGGCCGGCGGCCGCGTTCTCGAAGTCCGAGATGATGATCGTCGCCGCTGCCCGCGAGCTCGCGGGGCAGCGGGTCTGCTTCGTCGGCGTCGGCCTGCCGAACATCGCGGTGAACCTCGCGAAGCGGACGGTCGCCCCGGACATGGAGCTGGTCTACGAGGCCGGCGTCTTCGGAGCCCGGCCGGCGCGCCTTCCGCTGTCGATCGGTGACCCGACCATCGTGACCGGCGCCACGGCCGTCACGAGCATGTGGGAGCTGTCGCCTTCTACCTGCAGGGCGGCCTGATCGACGTGGGCTTCCTCGGCGCCGCCCAGATCGACCGGTTCGGGAACATCAACACCACGGTGATCGGGGACTATGCGCACCCCAAGACGCGCCTGCCCGGGTCGGGGGGCGCCTGCGAAATCGCGATCAACGCGCGCCAGATCTTCGTGATCATGCGCCAGTCCGCGCGCTCGTTCGTGGATCGGATCGACTTCCGGACGTCGCCCGGCAACCTCGGCGGCGCCGAGAAGTCGGAGCGGATCCGCCGCGAGCAGGGGTGGCTGGGCCGCGGGCCGTCCATCGTGGTGACCGACCTCGGGATCTGGCACTTCGACGAGTCCGGCGAGATGCGCCTGGACTTCCTCCACCCGGGCGCGACCCTGGAGGAGGTCCGGACCACGCTCGGCTGGGACCCCCACGTCAGCGATGCGCTTGCGCGGACGCCGCCGCCGACCGCCGAGGAGCTCCGTCTCATCCGCGAGGAGCTCGACCCGGAGGGGATGTACACGAAGTAGGCGCCGCGGCCCGGCGGACGCCGTGTCTAGCTTGACGAGCCCGCGTTCATGTGGGCGGGCCGCACGACCATGACCGGGCAGCGGGCATGCCGGACCACGTGGTCCGAGACGCTCCCGAGAAAGAGTCTCCCGACCGCACCACGCTCGTGCGTCCCGACCACGATCAGGTCCGCGTGCTCGGCGACGGCGGCCTCCACGATCGCCTCGCCCGCCTCGCCATCCCAGGTCATGCCGGCGGCGTTGGCACCCGCGGCGCGAGCGCGCTGGACGACGCGCTCGACGGCGAGCACGCGCGCGGACCGGACGTCCGGCGATCCTGAGCAGGCGGAGACCACGACGAGCCGGGCGCCAAGGCGTGCCGCAAGCTCGATGGCCTGCTCTTCGGCCGCGCGCGACGCGCGCGAGGCGTCGGTCGCAAGGAGGATCGTCTCGATCTGGGACATCGGTCTCCGCGTGCTCCAGCGACGTGCCGGGATGGCGCTCGCTGCGCGCCCTCGTGTCTCGATGCGACGGTGCCGGCTGCCGGGGGTCGGGCCCGGCCGGCTCCCATGCCTCCGGGCCGCCCGCCGCATCCATGGCCCGGCATCCTACCCGCCCGGGACGGCGCCACGATGGGGCATTTGTCACAATCACGGGGGTCGGAGGGGCAAAACATATGCGCATGCGTGCATGGTGGCGCTCCGGTGGGATGACACGCTCCAGCTTGGTAGCGCGCGTTCCACCCGACGCGCCTCGCCGACACATCGCGGGCGGTGAGCATCCGGGCAGCGGTAGGCGCCGCCTGCTACCCTCGGATCCGTGACCGACGCCGCCGCTCACCGCGCCGCCGATCCCGACGAGACCCCGCCCGACGTGGGTGTCGCGGGGGCCGAGCCAGTGCGCTCGCCCGCGGGTGCTCCCGCCCTTCCCTTGGGCCCGGCGACGGCCGGCTTCGCGGACGAGCGGCTCGCCGCGTTCGACGCGTCGATCCGTGCGATGGCCGCCGTCCTGTCGGTCGACCGCATCCTCCAGGTGATCGTGGACGGTGTCCGCGAGCTCGTGGGCGCCCGCTACGCAGCCCTCGGGATCGTGGACGCCGAAGGGGTGATCGAGCAGTTCATCACGAGCGGGATCTCCCGCCTCGACCGTTCACTGATCGGGCCTCCCCCGCGCGGCCACGGCATCCTGGGCCTGATCGTCCGCGAGAACCGGTCGATCCGGATCGAGGACCTGATGCAGGACCCGCGGCGCTTCGGCTTCCCGCGGCACCACCCGGAGATGCACGCGTTCCTCGGAGTGCCCGTGGCGATCCACGGCCGGACGATCGGCAACCTATACCTGGCGGAGAAGGCGGGCGGGTTCAGCGCCGCCGACGAGCACCTCGTGGAGCTCTTCGCTGGGCACGCGGCGATCGCCATGGAGAACGCCCGGCTGCACGACCAGGTCCAGCGGCTCGCGGTCGTCGAGGAGCGCGAGCGGATCGGTCGAGATCTCCACGACGGCGTCATCCAGTCGATCTACGCCGTCGGCCTCTCCCTGGAGGACGTCCCCGACCTCATGGTCGAGGAGCCCGCCGAGGCGAGCAGGCGCGTGGAGCGCGCCATCGAGAGCCTGGACCAGACGATCCGCGACATCCGCAACTTCATCTTCGGGCTGCGCCCCCAGCTGCTCGACGGCGTGGAGCTGGTGGAGGGACTGGCCGCGCTCGCCGACGAGTTCCGGGTCAACACGATGGTCGACGTCGAGCTTCGCGCGGGCCGGGAGGTCGACGCCGTCCCCTTGGGCCCGGAACGGACCCTCGAGGTCCTGTCCGTGGTTCGCGAGGCACTCAGCAACATCGCGCGGCACGCGCGGGCCACGCGGGCGGAGGTGCTCGTTGCTTCGGCGGGCGGCGGCGAGGGGATCAGCGTGACCGTCAGCGACAACGGCATCGGCTTCGACCCCGACAAGCCGCGTGGCCTCGGCCACCTGGGCCTCGCGAACATGGAGGCCCGGATGAACGTGATCGGCGGCAGGCTGGCGGTGGAGAGCTCCGCCGATCGCGGGACGCGTATCATCGCGAGTGTTCCCCCGGACCCGTCGGCCGGCGAGGCCGAGATCGATCCCGGGGCATGAACCGGACCGGAGGCCCACCTCGACCATGACGGAGCAGACCGAGCCACGTCCCCTGCGCCTGCTTGTCGTCGACGACCACGAGGTCGTGCGCCAGGGCCTCGTGGCGCTCATCGATCGCCGCGAGAAGTTCCAGGTCGTCGCCGAGGCGGGCACGGTCGAGGAGGCCCTCGACGCCGCCCGTCGCTTCCAGCCCGACCTCGTGATCATGGACGTCCGGCTCCCGGACGGTTCCGGGATCGAGGCCTGCCGCGAGATCCGGGCCGAGCTCCCCGCGACCCGGGTGGTGATGCTGACGAGCTACCCCGACGAGGAGGCTGTCCTCTCGGCGATCATCGCCGGCGCCTCTGGGTACCTGCTTAAGCAGATCCGGGCGCGCGACCTGGTCAACGCCCTGGAGGCGGTCGGCCGCGGCGAGTCGCTCCTGGACCCGGCGGTGACCGAGAAGGTCCTCGAGCGGGTCCGGCGGATCGCGTCGGGGACGTACACCGACGAGCTGGCCCAGCTCACCGCCCAGGAGCAGAAGATCCTCCAGTTGGTCGCCGAGGGGAAGACGAACAAGGAGATCGCCTCCGAGGTGTTCCTGTCCGACAAGACGGTTAAGAACTACGTCAGCTCGATCCTCTCGAAGCTCAACCTCCAGCGGCGCGCCCAGGCGGCCGCCTTCGTGGCGAAGCACCGCCTCCCGGGCTCCGGCACGTAATGCCCGAGGCCGCGACCGAGCCTTCGTCGCACGGCCCCCGCGGGGCCGACCGTCGCGCCCTCGTGTGCCGGACGGACCCTTACCACGCTGGACGGCGTCCGTAGACTTCATCGTCATGAAGATCGTCAGCGCCGCGGAAGCCGTCGAGGTGATCCGCTCAGGTCACCGGGTCTACGTCCAGTGTGCCACTGCCGCTCCCTCGATCCTTCTCGACGCGCTGGTCGAGCGGGCTCCCGAGCTAAACGACGTGGAGGTGATCCATCTCCACATCGAGGGACCAGGGCCGCACCTCGCGCCGGAGATGGCCGGGCACCTGCGCCACACGGCGCTCTTCATCGGGCCGAACGCGCGCGCCGCCGTGAACGAGGGCCGGGCTGATTTCGTCCCGGTGTTCCTCTCGGACGTGCCGCATCTTTTCGAGGCCGGGTTGATCCCGCTCGACGCCGTGCTCTGCAACGTCTCCCCGCCGGATGCCCACGGCTACTGCTCACTCGGGACGTCGATCGAAGCCATGCGGGCGGCAATTGGCTCGGCGAAGACGGTGATCGCCCAGCTGAACGCGGCGATGCCGCGCACGCTCGGGGAAAGCTTCATCCACGTCTCGCAGATCGACTACGCGGTCGAGGTGAACGTGCCGCTTTACCTGCGCCCGGACGGCGAGGTCGATCCCGTGGAGCGCCGGATCGGCGAGTATGTCGCGGAGATGGTCCCCGACGGCGCGACGCTCCAGATGGGGATCGGGGCGATCCCGACCGCGGTCGCGCTCTGCCTCCGCGATAAACACGACCTCGGCATCCACACCGAGTTGATGACCGACTGCGTGGTCGACCTCGTGGAGGCAGGGGCCGTGACCGGGCTGGCGAAGGAGCGCAATCGCGGCAAGATCGTGGCCACCTTCATGATGGGGACCGAGAAGGTCTACCGGTTCGCCCACGACAACCCGATGGTCGAGATGCGCGCCTGCGACTTCACGAACGACACCCACGTGATCCGCAGCTTCAGCAAGATGACCGCCGTCAACTCGGCGATCGCGATCGACCTGACCGGCCAAGTCTGCGCGGACTCGATCGGCTGGCGGCTGTACAGCGGCGTCGGCGGCCAGATGGACTTCATCCGCGGCGCGGCCCTTGCGAGCGAGGGCCGGCCGATCATCGCGCTTCCCTCGACCGCCTCGGGCGGGACGGTCTCGCGGATCACCCCGTTCCTCCCCGAGGGGTCCGGCATCGTGACGACGCGGGCGCACGTCCGGACGGTCGTCACGGAATGGGGCGTCGCCGAGCTCTACGGAAAGTCGATCCGCCAGCGCGCCGCCGCGCTCATCGCGATCGCGCACCCGGACTTCCGCGACGAGTTGACCGCTCAGGCGCGCCGAACGCACTGGCTGTAGGCGGAACGGTCGGCGGGCGGGATCGCCCGCGCGACGCCCGCGACGACCAACACGGGTAGTGGTGGACATCGCGCGTCCCCTGCGACGTCCACCACGCTCGGCAGTGTGGTCCGCCGATCGCGACGCTTGGCAGGGCCGAATGGCCCCCTTCTTGGGGCCGGTGCGGGGGTGCCCGCTCCGGAGGCCCGGGACGACGCTACGAGCATGCTCCAGTCTCCCCAGCCGGTGCGCCGGCTCCTCATCGTCAGCGACCACGTGGGCAGCTCAGACGCGCTGGCCGCGCACCTGAACCGGCACGGATTCGCGGTCGTCGGCGAGGTCCGGTCCGCGGGATCCGCGGCTCTCGCGGCCCGTACGTGCGCGCCCGACCTCGTCCTGGTCGACGGTGCGCTCCGGGGCGGCTGGCGCGCCGTGGCGGACGCTCTCGACGGTGTCACGCCCCGGGATCACATCGTCGTTCTCGCCGCGTATCTCGGTGCCGACGAGGCCCGGGAGGCCCGCGCCGCGGGCATCGGCGCGACCATTCTCAAGCATGTTGAGGGCGGCAGCCTCGCGAGCCGCCTTCTGGCAATCGGAGGTCCAGCATGACCCTGCAGACGCCACCGGCGCGGCCCCTTGCCGCGCCGGGCGCCGTCCCCGCAACACCAGATGCCCGGAGCCGCGGCAAGGTCTTCGCGTGCATCGACGGGAACGAGGCCGCGGCCCGCATCGCCTACGCCCTGAGCGAGGTGATCTCGATCTTCCCGATCACGCCCGCCTCACCGATGGCGGAGCACGCGGACGACTGGGCAGCCGCCGGGAGACCGAACCTGTGGGGCAAGGTTCCCGACGTCATCGAGATGCAGTCCGAGGGCGGCGCCGCCGGCGCGCTCCACGGGGCGCTGCAGAAGGGGGCCCTGGGGACGACGTTCACGGCGTCACAGGGCCTGCTCCTCATGATCCCGAACATGTTCAAGATCGCGGGCGAGCTGACCCCCACGGTCATCCACGTCGCGGCCCGGACGCTCGCCACCCACGCGCTCTCGATCTACGGCGACCACAGCGACGTCATGCACGCCCGGGCGACCGGCTGGG
>Ga0182011_10003648_pt1 | contig 12572 bp, 10 predicted proteins | sample 711E1DmetaG_FD_120481 | JGI IMG/M metagenome (GOLD analysis project Ga0182011, IMG submission 120481) | Permafrost microbial communities from Stordalen Mire, Sweden - 711E1D metaG | ecosystem: Environmental > Terrestrial > Soil > Wetlands > Permafrost | place: Sweden: Stordalen | collected... | reverse complement strand
TCCCCCTCCAGGCGGCTGCGGTTGCGCAGCCGCCTTTTCCTTTCGGGGTGGGAAGAAGCCTCATCCGGGACCATTCCATGGGAGAAAGCGAGCTTCGGCCTTCTCCGGAAACGAGATTCGGCAGTTCGACACGGAGTGCACAGAGACCACGCATGAGCGCACCGAGAGTAGGTTGGGAAAAACCCGGAATGCAGGTCTTCACCCGTCGGGGGAAGGAACCCGGAGATGCCGCCACCTCCCCGACCATTTCTCCGTGATCTTCTTCCGTGGCTCCGTGCCCTCTGTGACTTGTTTCAACCGCGGATTCTAGAATGATCGCCCCCGGCCACGCGCCCACCGTCGCGCGGGCGACGAACGCACGCAACGATGCTGGAAACGTCGCGCTGTACCTGTCTGCCTTGGTCATCGTGCTCGCCGGCCTGGCGGCGTATCACAACAGCTTTTCCTGCCCTTTCGTTTTTGATGATCTGCAATCGATCTTGGAGAATCCCACGATCCGGCGCCTCTGGCCCCTCGGGGACGTCCTTTCGACGCCGCGGGACACGGGTTATACGGTGTCGGGTCGGCCGGTGGCGAATCTCACTCTGGCGCTCAATTGTGCGCTGAGCGGAACCGCAGTCTGGAGTTACCATCTCCTCAACCTGGCGATTCACCTCGGCGCCGGCCTGGCCCTGTTTGGGATCGTGCGGCGGACGCTGACGGCTGGGGCCGCGCTGCGTGCTGCGCCCGGGCGCAACGAGACGGTGCCACTGCGGCGGGATGCGTTGCCACTCGCCCTGGCGATTGCGCTGCTGTGGGTGGTCCATCCGTTGCAGACGGAAGCAGTCACCTACGTGATCCAGCGCGTCGAGTCGCTCATGGGACTCTTCTACCTCCTGACGCTGTACGGCTTCATCCGCGGCATCTGCGCTGAACGCGCAGATGCAAGCGGCCCGCGTGCGGGCCGCGCCTCATGGGTCTGGTGCGCCTTATCCGTCGCTGCCTGCCTGTTGGGCATGGCCACGAAGGAGGTCATGGCGACGGCGCCGATCCTCGTGCTGCTTTACGACCGCACGTTTGTTGCGGGGTCATTCCTCGAGGCCTGGCGGCGGCGCCGCTGGTTGCACCTGGCGCTGGCGTGCACGTGGTTGCCGCTGGCCTGGCTGGTCGCGCGCACCGGATGGAATCGCGGCGGTACTTCGGGCTTCGATGTCGGGATTGCGCCCTGGGCTTACTGGCTCACCCAGTTCCAGGCCGTGGCGCGCTACCTGTGGCTCTCGTGGTGGCCCCATCCCCTGGTGCTGGACTACGAATCGTTCTGGGTGCATCGCGCCATGGCGGCGGTCCCCTACGCCCTGATCGTCGTGCCGTTGGCTGTGGTCACCGGCCTGGCGGTCTGGCGATCTCCCCGCCTGGGATTTCTGGGCGTCTGGTTTTTCGCGATCCTGGCCCCGACCAGCATCATGCCCGGCACGATCCAGATGATCGTGGAACACCGCATGTACCTTCCCGTGGCTGCCCTGATCGCGGCCGGCGTGCTGGGTGTTCACGCCCTGATCGGGCGTCGGAGCCTGTTCCTTTTCGGTCTGCTGGCCGTCGCTCTTGGCTGGGTGACAATCCAGCGCAACCGCGACTATCGCAGCAGCATCGTTCTGTGGCAGGACACGGTGGAGAAAAGCCCCGGCAACCCGCGAGCCCATGTGAATCTGGGCAAGGCATTGCTGGAATCCGGCTCTGGCTCACTGGCCCTGGAGCAGGACCGGGAGGCGTTGCGGTTGGACCCGGGCAACGTGGTGGCCCGGTTCAATCTGGCCAACGCGTGTGCTCGCGAAGGCCGGGCGGAGGAGGCCCGTGAATCCTACGAGGCGATCTTGCGTCTTCAGCCGGACTTCGCCAACGCCCACTTCTACCTGGCCGAAGCCTTGGAACGTCTGGGCCGCCCGGGGGAGGCCGCCCATCACTACGAGGCCGCCATCCGCCTGGACCCCGAGCTGGTCGACGCGCGCTGCAATCTCGGCAACCTGCTCCTTTCCTCGGACCGGGTGCCCGAAGCGATCGGTCAATATGAAACAGCGCTGCAGCTCGCGCCGCATTCGGCGCGCCTCCATTACAATCTGGGTAATGCGCTGGTGACGGTGTCCCGACTGCCGGACGCGGTTCGCGAGTATGAAGCGGCCTTGGGCGACCGGCCAGCCTATTTCGAGGCACACGCCAACTTGGGCAATGCCCTTTTCCAGCTCGGCTTCACCGAAAAAGCGCTGACCCATTTCCAGGAGGCCTTGCGGCTTGAACCGGGCGCCTCGGACGTCCACGCCAACTTCGGCGTCGCTTTGCTGCAACTGAACCGGTTTGCGGACGCGAAAGAGCAGTTCGAAACCGCGTTGCGGCTCGACCCCCGCAACGGCGCGGCGCGCGACGGATTGAATCGCATCAACGGCGGCTCATCGCCCCCCGCCATCAATCGTTGAGGCGGAGCGCGCTCCTGCGGTCAGGTCAACGTCGCCGCCCCTGAATCGGGTCAGTGGGAGGCGTCGGCCGAAGCACGATATTGAAAGGCTTCCGCCTGCTTTTCCTTGAGCCAGGCGATCAGCACGTCGACCTGCTCGGGCGGGATCGCGACCGAGCAATCCTCGCTCATGTCAACGTGAGCAATGCAGATCTCGCCGTCCTCCCCGACGTACACTTCGATGGATTCTTGGAGGGGTCTCATGGAGGTATCAAATTGGGCCGCCTCCGCGACTGGGCGGGGCACGGCACCATCCATTTTCGGCGGTCATAGCCGGCAACAGACGCCGTACCAGACCGCCGCCACGAATGGAACGCCAGGCGGCTTTGGGGGTTGCTGGGGATGGGTTGACTAAGAATCAGCGATCAACGAAACTGATTTGATGCAATAATTTTCGACCCGATGGGCTGGGCGGGGTTGCCAGCGTCGATTGTCAGATTATGAGGAAGTTAGTACGTATTCCTGGGCTGAGTTCAAACCTTATCGACCATAAGAAACGCTTTCCGAATGCATCGGCGCGACGGCCGATCAGCGACCGAGGATCTTATCCGCGGAAACTAATCGCGTCGGGCAACTTCAACGACTGCCACGACCGGTGTGGGATTGGGATAGGCACCCCTGCGCTCTTGGGAGCAGCGCGTTTGTTGTAGCCGGCCAAGCATAGGCCGGGCCCGGGTCGGCGACCCCGGCTACAAGGTGCCTTCCGTCGCCGCGAAATGGCATTTGGCTTCCTTGACCCCGCGAAAAAGGATGGCATCGGGCCGCACGATCGCCTAGCGATGAGGCCCCCCGTTTTTCTCTATGGACAAGGAACGCGTCGATCTACCCCACAACGAAATCCCGGCATCTTGGTACAATGTTCTGGCCGACCTGCCCCAGCCGCTCCCGCCGCCCCTGCATCCCGGCACCGGCCAGCCGCTCGGGCCGGCGGATCTCGCCCCGATTTTCCCCATGGCGCTCATCGAGCAGGAGATGAGCTCCGAGCGCTGGATCCCCATCCCCGAGGAAGTCCGCGCGCTCTACAAGATCTGGCGGCCCACTCCGTTGATCCGCGCGGTGCGGCTCGAGAAGGCGCTGAAGACCTCTTGCCGCATTTACTTCAAGAACGAGAGCGTCAGCCCGGCCGGCAGCCACAAGCTCAACACGGCGCTCGCCCAGGCCTACTACAATAAAAAGCAGGGCGTGAAGCGCCTGAGCACCGAGACGGGCGCGGGCCAGTGGGGCTCCTCCATGGCGTTCGCCTGCGAACTCTTCGGCCTCGCCTGCACGATCTACATGGTGAAATCCAGTTATCACCAGAAGCCCTATCGTCGCTCGCTCATGCACATCTGGGGTGCGGAAGTCTTCGCTTCACCCTCCGACCGCACCAAGGCCGGCCGCGATATCCTCGCGGCTGACCCGGAGACGCCCGGTAGTCTGGGCATCGCGATTTCCGAAGCGGTGGAGGACGCCGTGACGCACCCCGACACCAAGTACACCCTCGGCAGCGTGCTCAACCACGTGATTCTCCATCAGAGCGTCATCGGTCTCGAAACGAAACGACAGCTCGAGATGATCGGCGAAACACCCGATGTGCTCATCGGCTGTGTCGGTGGCGGCAGCAATTTCGGCGGTTTCAGCCTGCCGTTCCTGCCGGAAAAGCTCGCCAACCCGAAACTGCGGCTCCTCGCGGTGGAACCCTCCGCTTGTCCGTCGCTGACCAAGGGCGTCTATGCCTACGATTTTGGCGATACCGCCAGGCTCACGCCGCTGGTCAAGATGTACACCCTCGGCCACACCTTCGTGCCCGAAGGCATCCACGCCGGCGGTCTGCGGTATCACGGCACGGCGCCGATTGTCGCCCATCTCGCCAAACTCGGGATCGTCGAGGCGAAGGCTTACACGCAGAATGCCGTGTTCGAAGGCGCGCTGCAGTTCGCTCGCACGGAGGGCTTCATTCCCGCGCCCGAAACAGCGCACGCGATCCGGGCCGCGATCGACGAGGCGCGCAAGGACGACGGCAAGTGCATCGTATTCAACTACAGCGGACACGGCCATTTTGACATGTCGGCCTACGACGCGCACCTCGCCGGCGACCTCGAGGATTACGAGCATCCGGAGGAGAAGATCGCCGAGGCCCTGCATCACCTGCCCAAGGTCGGGTAGGAACCTGTCGGACTTCGTCCTCCAGGTTCCTTATCCAAAATGGCTCTGCCATTTTGGCGGAACTGTAGGAGCCTGTTCACAGGCGATGAACGGATCGCTTGCAGGCAAGCTTCTACCTGACCCGCCGATTTCGCCTATTGCGCCGGCACGCGCAAAGCGCGCCGGCGGTTTGAACCGGCGCGGAGTGTGGGTTCATTGCAGGATCAGCCATCCCTGCCATGAAAACCGTCGTGATGTTTTTGGTTCTCGCTACCGTCGCCATCGGCCAGCCGACCGTCAAAGCGCGTCTGGAGAAATCCCCCCGGCATCTTGAGTGGATCAAGGTGAAATCCGGCAACCGCGAGGTGGCCTGTTTCATCGCGTATCCCGAAGTGAAGGACAAGGCTCCGGCCGTCGTGGTCATCCACGAGATTTTCGGTCTGAGCGACTGGGCGCGCAGCGTGACTGACCAGCTGGCCGAGCACGGCTACATCGCCATCGCCCCCGATCTGCTCTCCGGCCTGGCGCCGGGTGGGGGAGGGACGGCGGAGTTCGGTGGCCGCGACGCCGTCACCAAAGCCGTGATGTCATTGCCCCAGGATCAGGTGACGGCGGATCTCAATGCCGTGGCGGACTACGTCGCGGGTTTGCCCGCCTGCAACGGTCAGATCTCGGTGGGCGGTTTTTGTTGGGGCGGGAGCCAGGCGTTTCGCTATGCCACCAACAACCCGAATCTGCGGGCCGCGTTCGTGTTTTACGGCACCAGCCCCACGTCGCCAGAGGAGCTGAACCGCATCCATGGTCCGGTCTACGGTTTCTATGGCGGCAATGATGCGCGGGTCACCGCGACGGTGGCGAAGACGGCCGAGCTCATGAAGGCCACCGGCAAGAAATTTGAGCCGGTTGTTTACGAAGGCGCCGGGCACGGTTTCATGCGCGCCGGCGAGGATGACGATGCCTCGCCCGCCAACCGCCAGGCCCTCGCCGCCGGGTGGAAACGATGGCTCGACTTGCTGACCCAGACGAACGGCGGCTGACCCGGGAACATGCGGTCGAGGTAGGGCGCGTTTTCCGTAACGCGCCGCGCTTCAGCTTCTCGCGGCGTGGCCCGCCGGGCCTTCCGCCTCTCGGAGCGGCGCCAGATCGGGGTCGACCGCCGCGAGTTGCTTGAACGAGGCATCCAGCGTCTTGGCCCGGTCGACACGCTGTCGTGCCGCCTCCAGGTCGCCGCGCTGGCAGGCGTAGCAGCCGAGGTTGAACTGGATGGCCGCCTCTCGCGGGTGCACGCGTTCCGCCTCGATCAGGATCGCCTCGGCGGCGGCCAAGGAGCGGCAGCGCCGTGTGGCATACGCCCAGGTGATCCACCAGCCAGCCTCAGCCGGTGTCCGCCGCACGAGCTCGCGGGCCACGTCCTCGAGCGGCGGCCATTCCCGTTTTTCCTGCAGCACGAGCGCGCGCAGGACCAGGACCTCGGTGTTACGGGCCGCCGCAACCGGCACCTGGTCCAGCTCGGCTGCTGCCTCGTTCAACATGCCGAGGCCTAGATAACCGCGAGTCTGCGAAAGCCGCCATTGGAGCTCCACGATCCCAGTGTACGGCGCATCGCAAGGCGTTCAAGCCGCACCTGTCGGGGCGGCGCGGGTGGAGCCGTGGGCATAAATCGGTTGCCGGGCCGGGAGGAACGTGCCTCCATCGCGGACCGGGGCATGGTGCCCCGTCCGTCACGCGCTTCCTTCCATGAAATCCCGCATGCTTCTCGTCACATTCGCCGCCTCCCTGGCCCTTCTCACCCGACCGTGCCCGGCCGCGGAAGCAACCACCCCTCCCGCCGGCGCCAAAGAGGAACTGCAGGAGCTGGTCGGCCGGGTCAACGACAAGCTCAAGGCGGGCAGCACCAATGAGCAGGACCTGGCCGGCGAACTGAAGGAATTCGACGCCCTGCTGGCTCGCCATCAGGGCGAGAAGACGGACGAGGTCGCCCAGATCTTGGTCATGAAAGCGATGCTGTACATCGAGGTTCTTGAAAACCCGGCCAAGGGCGCCGAGTTGGTTCGTCAGGTCAAGAGCGATTTCCCGGCGACGAAGCAGGGCCAGCAGGCCGACCAAATGCTCGCGTCGATCGCACAACAACAGGAGGCCATGAAAGCCCAGGCGGCGCTGGCGGTCGGGAACAAGTTCCCGGACTTCGCGGAGAAGGACTTGACGGGCAATTCGCTCACCTTGTCCTCGTTCAAGGGAAAACTGGTGCTGGTTGACTTCTGGGCCACCTGGTGCCCGCCGTGCGTCGGCGAACTGCCCAACGTGATCGCCGCCTATCAGAAGTACCACCGTCAGGGTTTCGAGATCGTCGGCATCAGTCTGGACCAGGACCAAGCCAAGCTCACTGCGTTCCTGAAGGAAAAAGGGATGACCTGGGCCCAGTATTTCGACGGCAAAGGCTGGCAGAACAAACTGGCAGCCCAGTACGGCATCCAGAGCATCCCGGCCACCTTCCTGCTGGATGGGGAGGGCAACATCGTTGCCAAAAACCTGCGAGGCGGCGCACTGGATGGCGAGCTGGCGAAACGCCTCGGCACGAAATAGGGAGGTGCCGCGAGTTGGCCGGCGGGTTACGACCCCAGCCTTCGCCTGATGGTGGGGCGCGTTTTCCGCAACGCGCCATTATCCAGCGCCCATTTCGTTGGCGGGCGCCATTGCCCGCCTTCCGCCCATCGCCGTGGGTGCGCAGCCCTATTTGCCGCCGCCAAATAGTCTTTTAATGCTGTCTTCCACCTTCTTGACGGTTTCGGCTCCACCCGCGCTCCGGCCCGCCTTGATTACTTCGCCAGTCGCGGCCGCCAGCACCTGCCGGAGCACGTCCTTCATGACGATGCTCGCAAGTTGATCCGCCGGGATGCCGCCCTCCTTGGTGCCGAGGTCGACCAGGGTCAAGGTAGGCAGCGGCACGGTTACGGCGTTCGCGCCGGCGCCGATGGTCACCTTGCCGTTCTGGAGCTGGAACCGCTTCACCTCGATCTTCGCGAGATGGCCGGACTTGGGCTTTGTGGGCCCGGCCGCATTCTTGCTGCCGCCGTCCGACGTCTGGGTGTTTTTCAGCAGGTCGTTCAGGTTGCTGCCGGGAAATCTGGATTCGTAAACGAATTCCGGCCGGTCGATGAGGATATCATTGATGACGATGTGGTCGCGCAGGAGCGACAGCGGTTGCATCGAGAGATGAGCCTGGCCGAGGTAGATCGCCTTGTCTGATTGCCACCCTGGCGGATTGCCGACCAAGAAACCGGTGATCGTGGCGCTGCCGGTGAATAGTGAGATCTGCGCGTCGGCGAGTTCGACCTTGGCCTTGGCGTAAGCCGGCCCAAACCGATTGACTCCAGCCTTGACGATCGAGCCGAGGAAGAAGGAGACCGCCGCGATAGCGATCACCGCGAAAACGACGAGGCAACCGAGCAGGAAAAGGAGTTTTTTCATGGCGAACAACCGGGGTGAATAGACTCGGATCACAGGCGCGTCCTGCTGGCCGCGGAAGCGAAGGCTACTGCGGCGGAGGCGTGCCGTAGTGCGCGGCGTGCGCGGCATAGGCGGCGGTGTCGGCGAGCATCGCTTCAATCGCTGACGCCGCGGGTTCCGCCCGGACCAATCCCGAAAACACGGCCTTGTCGCCGATCGTATCGGTCAGCACGAAGGCAGGCCGCTGGGTGATCTGATGGGCGTGGAATTCGGCCGTGGAGGCGTCCACGCGGGCCTTGACCTCGGGCGATTCGGCGCGGGCGCGGAGGGCGGCGGCCTCGATCCCCGTGGCGGCGGCGGCCACGGCCACGGCCTCGGCCATCCCTCCGATCTTGCGGCCTTCCCGCGTGCCCGCGCGCGTCAACGCCAGACGCAGCCGGTCGTCGGTCAGGCCGAAATCGCGCCCCGCCTCGGCCACGAGATTCGGCGCCGAATAGTCGCCCCGGCGTTCGGGTTCGAGCCAGCCTGGGTTGAGCATATACGGAGAGCGCATGATGGTGCCGCTGCGCCGGTAGAACCACTCGCACTGGAATCGGGATACTGGGAAATCGCCGGGTTTCATCAGCGCGATTTTCCATTCAAACCGGACGCGGCCGGCGTAACGCGCCTGGAGTTCGGCCCAGGCCGGCTCCGCCCAGTGGCACCAAGAGGAAATGACTTCGAGGTAGTAGGTGACCGTGACGTTCATGACGCGGCCAGCAAGGTGCCGCCGTTGCCGCGCGTCGTCAACCACCCGGCGGTGGCATTGCATCCCGGCGCCCCCCCAGTCAACCTGTCGTCGTGAAACTTATCCGCTTTGTGCCCGGTCTTTTGGCGCTGGCCGCGGCCGCTTGGGCGGCCGACCCGAAGTCGCAACCGTTGCTGCCCGGATTGCAGCCCGACGGCTCGACGCTGCTGCACAGCCAGTGGTCGATCCGTCCCGCCGGACGTCAGATCGAGCTGGGTGACTTTCCCACCGGGTTGGCGGTGCATCCGGACGGTCGCTGGGCAGCCGTGCTGCATTGCGGCTTCGGCGCGCACGAACTGTGGGTCGTCGACCTGGTCTCGGGGGCGGTCACCGCGACGGCTCATTTGGAAGAGGCCTTTTACGGCGTGGCCTTTTCAGGTGACGGCCGCACGCTCGCCTGCAGCGGCGCGAGCGATGAGGTTTTGCATGTATTCGACTTTGCCGGCGGCCGCCTGACCGCCCGGCCCGATATCGTGCTGGCGCCCAAGGCCGCCACCGTCGTCCCTGCGGGCCTGGCGCTCAGCCGCGACGGAAAAACGGTCTTGGTCGCCGGCCTCTGGGGCCAACGTGCCTTGCGGGTGGATCTCGTCGCCAGGCGTGTCGTATGGGATGTTTCGCTTGCGTCCACGGTCCCCGTCGTTGCCGCGGAGGCGAAGGCGCCGCCGTCCCCACCCGACGCTCCGGCTGCGCCGCCGCAGCTGAACGAGAACGTCTTGCCTTACGCTGTCGCCTGGGACGCCCGGCACCACCGTGTGTTCGTGAGCCTGTGGGGCGCGTCCGAGATCGACGTCCTCAACGACCGGGACGGCGCGATTCTGGCCCGCTGGCCGGCCGGCGACCGGCCGGGCGAGCTCTTGCTGTCGCCTGACCGGCGGCTTTTCGCCGTCAACAGCATCCGCAACACGGTCACGGTCCTCGACGCCAAAAACGGCCGCATCCTCGAAACCCTGTCCGTGGCCCTCGCAGCGGGCGACCAGCCCGGCGTCACCCCCGACAGCCTGGCGCTGTCACCCGACGGCCGCACGCTGTTCGTCGCCAACGCCAGCAGCAACGCGGTCGCGGTCTTCGACGTGACCCAACCCGGCCGCAGCCGGGCACTTGGCTTCATCCCCACCGGCTGGATGCCCACGGCCATTCGTGTGACGCCGGATGGGGAGAAACTCCTCGTGCTGAGTGCGCGCGGCCTGGCGCCGCACGCCAATCCCCGCGGACCGCAGCCTGGCACGCCGTCCACCAAGGAGACGCAGTACATCGCCGACCTCTACCACGGCGCCCTTGGCATCGTCCCGCTGCCGCGCGGCGACGCGTTTCCCCGGGCGCTGGCGCAGTGGACCGCCGAGACCTTGGCCGGCCGGCCCACGCCGGCGCGTGACGAACCCTGCGCGGTTATGCCGAAGAAGCCCGGCGATGTCACACCGCTGGGCTACGTGGTTTACGTCATCAAGGAAAACCGAACCTACGACCAGATCCTGGGCGACCTGCCCCAGGGCAACGGTGATCCCGCGCTCTGTCTCTTCCCGGAGAATATCACGCCCAATCACCACGCTCTCGCCCGCGAATTCGGGCTGCTCGACAATTTCTACGTCAATGCCGAGATCAGCGCCAGCGGCCACGAATGGAGCATGGCCGGCTATGCGACGGAGTTTGTCGAAAAGACCTGGCCCGTCAATTACCGCCACCACGAGACGAAATTCGATTATCCCGCCGAGGGCGCCTATCGCGCCGCGATTCCGGCCAACGGTTACCTCTGGGACCGCGCCGCCGCCGCCGGGGTGAGCTACCGCAGTTATGGCGAGTTCATCGTCAACGGTCGCACGCCGGCCGATCCGGCGACGACCACCATCCCTGCGCTGCGGGGCCACCTCGACGAGCATTTCCGCGGATGGGATTTGGACTATCCCGATGTGAAGCGCGCCGATCGCTTCATCGAGGAACTGCATCGGTTCGAGGCCGCGGGGGAGATGCCACGACTGCAGATCGTTCGGCTGCCGGGCGACCACACGGCTGGCACGAGGCCGGGCCACCACACGCCGCGCGCCATGCTGGCCGACAATGATCTGGCACTCGGCCGGCTCGTCGAGGCGGTGAGCCACTCCCGGTTCTGGCCCCGGGTGGCGATCTTCGTCGTCGAGGACGACGCGCAAAACGGCCCCGACCATGTGGACGCTCATCGCAGCGTGGCGCTGGTCATCAGTCCCTTTTCGCGGCGCGGCGTGGTGGACAGCGCGCCCTACACCACTTGCTCGATGTTGCGGACGATGGAGCTCATCCTCGGTCTGGCACCGATGTCGCTGTTCGACGAGACCGCTGCCCCGATGAGCGGGTGCTTCCACGACCAGCCCGATCTGGCACCGTATACCGCCCGGCCCGCCGGAGTCGACCTCGAGGAGCGCAACAGCCAGAAGGCGCCGCTCGCCGCCATCTCGCGCCGGCTGGACCTTTCGCGCGAGGACGCGGCCGACGAACAGGCGCTCAACCAGGCGGTTTGGGCCTCCATCCGCGGTGCCGGCTCGCCCATGCCCGCACCGGTGCACGCCGCGTTCGTCCATTCGCTGGCGCCGGCGGACGTCGACGACGACTGACCCGCGGTTTTCATGGGGACGCGACGCCCCCGTCGCGTTTTCGTTGGACATGCGCGACGAGGGCGTCGCGACTCCCGAGACAAATGGTAGCGCGGGTTATCCCTAACCCGCCGATTATCTGGATGCGGCGGGACGGCGCGTTACGGAAAACGCGCCCGACCGCGACCGAATGATCGGATTCAGGGCTGGTGGTCGGTGGGGTTGACCGGCACGGGCGCCGTGGCGACACTGTTCTTGCGCACCCAGGCTTCGTAGTCCTTGCGCGGGACGAAGCGGAGCGAGGCCGAATTGATGCAGTAGCGCAATCCGGTGGGCGCCGGCCCGTCGTCAAACACGTGGCCCAGGTGGGCGCCGTCGATGGCGCAATTCACCTCGATGCGGATCATGCCGAAACTGACATCCTTCTGTTCGGCAATGAAATGCGGTTCGATCGGCTTGGTGAAACTAGGCCAGCCTGTGCCGCTCTCGAACTTATCGCGGCTGTCGAACAGCGGCGTGTCGCTGCATACGGAGAAATAGACGCCGTCCTCGTGGTTGTTCCAAAAGGCGTTGTGGAAGGGCGGTTCGGTGCCTTGCTCCCGCGCGACGCGATACTGCTCGGGCGTCAGGAGGGCCTGCCACTCGGCTTCGGTCCGTTGCACCCGCGCCTTGCTCATGTCGATAACCGCGTGGGAGGGCAGGCCGCAGGCGGAAGTGGCTCCGTCGGCCGCGCACGGGGTATCGGGGGAGGCGTTCGTGGATTTCATGGCGGCATCGTTGGTGCCGCCGCACGCGGAGGTCCCGATCGCGGCAGCGACGAGGATGGCGAGGGCGGAACAGCGCGTGGCGCGTTGGCGCATGGCGGAAGTGAATTCGGACCTTGATGAATGGCAAATCCCAGGAGCGTCCGCCCTGCATCTCCGATGGCGCGGACCTGGCTCAGCCCAGATGTTTCACACTTCCAGATCCGCACCGACACACCCCGCCCTGTCGGGCACCCCTCTCCAGAGGGGATTTCGCCTGCGACGCTCCGAGTCCCCTCTCCCGAGAGGGGTGGCGCGAAGCGACGGGGTGTGTGAATCGGCCATGCGCGGGTGTGAAATCTGCGGGCTAGAACGCGAGCAGGGAAGAACGGTCAGGGACCGGTGCGACGGGCATGCTGGCGGTC
>Ga0182011_10003644_pt1 | contig 12575 bp, 12 predicted proteins | sample 711E1DmetaG_FD_120481 | JGI IMG/M metagenome (GOLD analysis project Ga0182011, IMG submission 120481) | Permafrost microbial communities from Stordalen Mire, Sweden - 711E1D metaG | ecosystem: Environmental > Terrestrial > Soil > Wetlands > Permafrost | place: Sweden: Stordalen | collected... | reverse complement strand
CTCGCGGGTGAACAGCGCCCCGGCACCCGCCAGAGCGTCGCCGAGGAGGCGCTCGTAGGGTTGTTCCTCGTTCGGCTGCGCGTTGAGCAACAAGAGCTCACGCTGATCACCGACGAACTCCTCACCCGGATGCTTGACCCGGGCCGCGAGCGCGATCACCGGGTTGGGCGCGAGCCCGAAACGCAGATAGTTGGCCCGACCGTCTGCGGGCGCGGAGTCAGCGAACAGCGCTTGCGGCGGCGGCTTCAGCTCGACTAGCACCTCCGCGGCGGTCTCAGCCAAGCACTTCCCCGACCGCAGATACCACGGAACGCCCGCCCAGCGCCACGAGTCGATGAACAGCCGAAGGGCGCAGAAGGTCTCCACGTCGGAATCCTTCGCCACCCCCACCTCGTCGCGATAGCCGGTGAACTGACCCCGGACCACGTCGTCGGCGCTCAGCGGTCGCATCGCCTTGAATACGTTGAACTTCTCGGTCTGCACAGCGCCCATACCCTGGTATGCCGGCGGCTCCATCGCGAGCAGTGCGACGACCTGGAACAGGTGGTTCTCAACAACGTCCCGCAGGCAGCCAGCGGTCTCGTAGAAGGCGCCCCGACCCTGCACACCGATCTTCTCGGCCAGTGTGATCTGTACGCAAGCGACGTAGTTCCGGTTCCAGATCGGTTCGAGGAAGGAGTTGGCGAAACGGAAGTAGAGGAGGTTCATGATCTCCTCTTTGCCGAGGAAGTGATCAATGCGGAAGATGGCGGGCTCCGGGAACGCTGACCGCACGATGCGGTTGAGTTCCCGCGCCGAGGCGAGATCGCGCCCGAAGGGCTTCTCGACGATGATGCGCGCGTCGTGGGTTAGTCCTGCGCCGCTGAGTCCCTCGATCACCGTCCCGAACAGCGAGGGCGGAATGGCGAGGTAGTGCGCCGGGCGGCGCAGACCGCCGAGTGCCCGCTGGAGCGCGTTGAACGTGCTGGGGTCGTCGTAATTACCATCGACGTACCCCAATAGCGACAGCAGTCGGTCGAAGGCATCGACGTCGTCGATGCCTGTGTCGGTCCGCGCAATGCTGTCCCGCGCATAGTCACGAAGCTGCGGCAGACCCCACTTCGAGGACGCGACACCGATCACAGGGACGTGCAGCATGCCGCGCTTCACCATCTGGAAGAGAGCGGGAAAGATCATCTTGTGGGCGAGATCGCCCGTCGCGCCGAAGAACACAAACGCGTCGGCCGCGGCCAGACCCTCGTCGCTATCGCCCATCATTAGCCCTCCCCAGCATTGCCGGTCGCGTTGGGGCACGAGTCTTGCACGCAGCTTCTGGTCAGCGTTGCCCCACCACCCAAGTCGCAGTTACACCCGGCGACCCAGCCAGCGCACAGAGCGATCCATCTTGGCCGCGGTTCGCTTAGTAGTTACGGTCCTCTTGCACGATCCGACTAGACGGGTCTCTCCTGGCTGATCGCCCTAGCGAAGAGGAGGACCTCCGAAGCAACCGGGGAAAGCCCGGCTCCAAGAACAGCGTGAAGCGAAGCCACATTCCCAGGGCTCACCTGGGCGTAGACCGGTTGATCATTGGGGCCGAGCTCACGACCGGCGAGGGCGAGGCAGCGGCCAAGCCCGCGTCCTCTCCTCACGACGTCTCCTAACCGAGGCGCTCGGCGGCTCAGAGTTTCTCTGCCAACCTTACGAGGGCGGCGAGCTTCGACACAGCCGGGGTCTTGGTGTAGACGCCCGCCGAGTAGTTGTTCGTCCCGGCTATGGCAACCATCCCCTGTATGGTGATCCCTGTCTCGGTGAACGTGTAATAGAAGGCGGTCATGCCGAGGCCGGAGTACGGAGTGAACTTCATCTTGAGCTTCTCTGCCTGACTGAGCGAGTACTGCATCTCGGCTCCTGTGAGAGGCTTCGAGGTAACCTCAAGGGAAAGGACGACGTCCTTGGCGAGCGCGGTGACGCTCGTCGCCACGCCGTAGATGCAGGACCATACGACGGCAGAGATCTCGTGGTTTGACTTGGTCGGCTTGACCTTGTCGGTAAAGAGCGAACCGGCAGGAACGGAGTGGCCGACGATCGCGGAGACCGACGCTGCGCTCACCTTGTTGCAGTACGACGACGCCAGCTCCGTGCGCGACGAGGCCTGCGCTGCGGCCGGCACAGCGACAAGGCCCAGTGCGACCACTGTGCCAAGGAGGAGGGCACGGCACCGCGAAGAGCGGTACGGCGGTCGGCTGGGCAGGTTGGAATAGCTATTGCTGTACATCGACGGAACCCCCCTGATTGGGCTGCATTGGGTATAGAGCTCGTAGAGCAGTGTTCATGCAGCAAAGGGCAGACCTTAGTCGAAGTTGCCCAGACGTCTTGGCGGGGAGTCGAACGGTGGGGCCGTGGTGGGCATGCAGCGGCCGGCAGAGATCATCAACCGTGGCTCTTTGGACGCGACTCCGACCTTGCTCAGGGCCGCCCTCGCCGCCGGCATCGTCACGACTCTCGGCCTCACGCTGGTTGCCTCGGTCAGCCGACGAAAGCGCGACCTTGCGCTGTTGAAAGCGCTTGGCTTCACCAAGGCGCAACTTGCCGCCGCCACCTCTTGGCAGTCCACCATGGCGGTCGCGATCGGGGCAGTCGTCGGAATACCACTCGGCATCATTCTCGGACGTTTCCAGCGCAGCGTATTCCTGCCGACTTGTTATCCGAACAGCGCCGGGTGCAGTTTTGAGGTAGCGAATCGAGGCGGGTAGTCACCTCGTTCGATACGAATGTCTCGGAGACCGACACTTTCAGTCCGCGCTCCAAGGCGGCGCCCATCGGCCCCAATCCTCGTCACGCGGGATAAATTCTAAGTATTCAGAAGAGGGGTGGTCTTCAACCCGAGCAGTTCCTGGCCGCATTGGTCGCCTCTGCGGACGACGCCATAATCGGCGAGACGCTCGACGGAGAGGTCTTGTCCTGGAACGCCGCCGCCGAGCACCTCTACGGTTACAAAGCGGCGGAGATGATTGGCCGCAACCTGTCGCTTCTGGTTCCCCGAGAGCGAGCTGCCGAACGTTCCGACTTGTTGGATCAGGTCCGCGAGGGGGTAACGGTTCGGCACTTCGATTCGGAGCGTTTGCGAAAGGACGGCACCCGGGTTGGGGTCACCCTCACGGTGTCACCGGTCCTCGGACCTGATGGCTCGGTCGTCGGGGCCTCCTCGATCGCCCATGACCGCACCGAGAGGTCTCGACTGGCAGAGGCGATGCGCCAGGCCGAGCAGGAGGTAGCCGAGACCATCAGCCTCCTCGACATACTGCAGTCGACCGCCCCCGTAGGGTTCTCTTTCGTCGATCGCGACTTCCGGTCCGTGCGAGTCAACGATAAAGCCGCGGCGATCAACGGCATCTCGGTGCAAGACCACCTCGGCCGGACAATGGCCGAGCTCGTCCCGCAGTTCTGGCCGCAGCTCGAGCCCTCTTATCGGAGCATCCTGAACCATGGTGAGCCCATTCTCAACCTGGAAGTAGCCTGCGAGACAGCAGAGGACCCGGGGCGAGTCCACTCCTGGCTGGAGAGCCTCTACCCAGTTCGCGTAGGCGAGGAGATTATCGGTGTCGGCGCCGTATTCGTCGACATCACCGACCTCAAGGAAGCCGAGCGAACTCAGAAAGACCTGACTAGCGAGCTGCGGTACCAGGCGCTGCACGACTCGCTCACCGGGCTTCCCAATCGGACCCTCATCATTGACCGCGCAGAGCAGATGCTCGCTCGTGGTCGGCGTAACAACGCGGCGACCGGCGCTCTTTTCATAGACCTCGACAACTTCAAAGACATCAACGACACCCTCGGCCATCGTGTGGGAGACCAGCTTCTGGTTGAGCTGGCTAGCCGTTTCACCTCGCTGCTTCGTGATGTCGACACCGTGGGTCGCCTCGGCGGTGACGAGTTCGTCGTCCTGACAGAGAGCCTCCCCGTGTTCGGCGGGTGGGAGGAGACGGGCCAACCCGGAGAGGGACCATCGGGCGACACCGTTTCGATCGTGATCGCCGAGCGCATACTCGAGGTTCTTCGAGAGCCGTTCGCCCTTGGTGACAATCAGTCTCTGCACACCGTCACGGCCTCTATAGGCATTGCAACAGGACCGCGAGCCTCCGCGGAGGATCTGTTGCGAGATGCAGATGTCGCTCTCTACGAAGCAAAGGCCGCCGGAAAGCAGCGCTACGCCCTGTTCCAATCCGGAATGCGCCGAGCGGTGGAGAGCCACGTCGAACTGCAGATGGACCTCCGTTCTGCTGTCGGACGCGATGAGTTTTTCCTCGCTTACCAGCCAATATTCAAGATCGACACGGGCGCAGTCGTCGGAGTCGAGGCTCTGCTTCGTTGGCAACATCCCATTCGCGGGGTGGTCATGCCCGATGAGTTCATTCCGACACTCGAGGAGAGTGGACTGATCCTCACAGTCGGCCGTCAGGTGCTGCATAGGGCTTGCCAACAAGCCGCTGAGTGGCGCAGGGCGGGCTACGACTTGTCGATGTCGGTGAACATCTCGCCCCGGCAGCTCGACTCTCCTGGAATCGTGAACGACATCACCGAGGCCCTGGAGGCATCCGGGCTCGACCATCATCGTCTTGTGGTCGAGATCACCGAGAGCACCTTGATGCGTGACCCTGCCAGCACCGTGGAGCGCATCTCGCAGCTCAAGGCGTTGGGCATCCGCGTGGCCGTCGACGACTTCGGCACCGGGTACTCGTCGCTCGCCTACTTACGCAGGTTCCAGGTGGACATCTTGAAGATCGATCGGACCTTCATCGCCTCGATGACTTCGTCGGAGCAGTCATCAACTTTGGTCCACAGCCTCGTCCAGCTCGGAAAGTCACTTGGGCTGGACACCGTTGCGGAAGGGATCGAGGAGCAACAGCAGCTAGAGCAGCTCCGAGACGAGCAGTGCGACACGGCCCAGGGCTTCCTTTACGCCAAGCCCCTCAGCCCCCAGGACCTCGAGGCTTTCCTCAGGACCCACACTGTCACCCCTCGCGACGCGAGAAGCGAACCCACGTCCACGTAGGTGAGCGCACCAGCAGTCAAGAATCGACACACCTCGAGCCTGCCTCGGAGACGAACTCCCTCCTGCAAGAGCCGAGGGACTCGTCGACTCCACAAACACCGAGCCAGCCCCCTCAATGACACCGGCCAGCCTCGGCCAAGAGCCGCCGGAGGACGCTCGCTTCGAGTGACATTCCGCAGCACTGGCAGCGGCGAGGCTCCAGCCGCCTGAAAGTGACGGCGCGTACTCCGACGAGATGAAACCCGACTGCAATCAGTCTCCAAGGCTCATCACAGGTCAGCGCCTTAGCTTGACAGTGCGCCTCCACGGCCGGGTCTGCTCCGAACCAGACATCGTTCGCCTTGTGTCGGGGATGGAGATGCACGTTCGGGTTAGCCGACCCGGCCTGGCGGGCGCGCCAACCGAGGGAGGAACGATGCCAGCTCGAATGAGTGGCAGGCGGGCCAACTTCCCGGGCCCCACGCAGGACGCCATCACCCTCGGTCCACGACACAACAACGTCGAGGTGCTCCCGCAGCCGATCCTGGGACCGTCTGACAGTTACGACTCGATCGCTCGCCCAAGGCGGCCAGCGAATGCAACGTGTCGGGGTATGGGACCCGATTTCTTCTTTCCTACAAGCGGCGTCGGGATCGCTCGTGCCACGCGTGTCTGCGCGCGGTGTCCTGTGGCAGAGGAATGTCTTGCCACGGCGCTTGATGACTCGTCACTTCACGGAATCTGGGGCGGCACGTCCGCACGGGACCGTCAGTATCTGCGAAGCGAAGAAGGATTGGGGTGGGGATGAACCGGCACGGCCCGTGAGACGACAGCACCCGGTCATCCTTGGCGGCTCGCAAGACCTCGCACGCTTCTCGCGTTCACAGGCGACATTGGCCGGGTGATCGGCGCCAGCTCGCTCGGTCTGCATCGCTTCGCATGAGTCGCTTCCCAGTCTCAAAGCGATGACGATCGGCGCCGATGTGCGGGTCTGCCAGGACCGGACCGGGCCACATCGGCGGTGACGTACGCCATCCGCGGTTGAGCATGCTCATTCCCGACCTCAGGCATCCGTCACGCGGGCGTAGCGCGACGGGTCGGCACGCACGAGCGCAAGCTACTTGACGGTCAGCTCGGCTTCGCGTAGGTAGCCATACCGGCGAAGTCGAGTACGACGCAGGGCTCGTCGCCAATGGTCCAGCCGTCGTGTCCAGGCGGTATAGAGACGACATCGCCAGGGCCGATGTCGAGCTCAGTGCCGTCGTCCATCCGAATCCTCTGGCGGCCAGAGATCACGTACCCTACGTGCGCCGCCTGGCAGCTATCAGTGCCGGCGATCGGTTTCACGTGGTCGGACCACTTCCAGCCCGGCTGGAACGTTGCACGACCCACGACGCCACCCCCAACGCTCACGAGCTCCACCTGCCCCTTGTCATGAAACGGGCGCGTCTCATCCGCTTCGTCGAAGCGCTTACGCTCTACTCCTGCCATACCTGCCCCCCAGTCACTCGTTAGGTCGGGCGCCAAACCTACCCCAGCATGTTTGTGCTTGCCCAGGACGATCCGCTTCCAGGACAGCCGGCCCATGACAGGTAAACAGACGGCGTGGCGCTCGTGGGCCCCGACACTCCGATCGCCGACAGCAGGCTCGCCGACTGGAACCCCTTGGAACTCCCGGTAGCAGACGGAACAGGAGGATCGGTGCGCCCGTGCTCGCTCGTTCTTGGGATCGGCTGCCCGTAGTCGGCAGCGCTCCAGGTTCGGTTCGGGCAGACTCACATAGCGCGTCGTCTTGAGCTAGGAGGCAATTATGAGTGACGGACGACTGGTCGAGGTCGCCGACACGAGGCTCTTCGTGGAGGAGCGCGGCGCGGCCGAGGGGTTCCCGCTCATGGTGCTGCACGGCGGCCCGGGCCTCGACCACCACATGTTCGGTGATTACCTCGACCCGCTGGTCGCCGACGGCCGCTACCGGTTGGTCTTCATCGACGAACGGTCCCAGGGTCGTTCGGACCGGTCGGCCGCGCCGCATACGTGGACTATCGAACGGATGGCGGCTGATATCAGTGACCTGGCGGGGTCTCTGGATCTGTCGTCGTACGCGGTGCTCGGCCACTCGTTCGGGGCGTTCCTCGCTCTGCAGCACGCCGTCGACTTCCCCGGTGCCGCCAAAGCGACGATCGTCTCCGGAGGAGTTGCGTCCGCGCGCTGGCTGGCGCGCGTGGAGGACGAGCTGGCGGCCTTTGAGCCGGTCGAGTTGCGCGAGCAGGTCGCTTCGTCCTGGGCACGTGAGACCATTGCCCGAACAGAGGATGAGACCAAGAAGATCTCGATCGATCAATTGCCTTTCCATTTTCGGGACCCCCGTGATCCGCGGCTCGGCGATTATGCTCGACGCACCGCGCAGGCACGGTACGCACCTGACGTGCTCCGTCAGTTCGCGACGAGCAACTACGGCGGTATCGAGGTCGAAGATCGGCTGGCAACGGTGCCCCAACCTGTTCTCGTGTTGTCGGGTCGGCACGACCGCACTTGCAGCGTCGAAGCCGGCGAGGACATGGCGCGGCGGCTGCCTCGCGCGGAATTCGTCGTGTTCGAGAAATCAGGCCACATGTTCTTCGTCGAGGAGCAGGAGCACTACCTGTCTACCCTGGGCCACTTCTTAGCCAGGCAGCTGTGAACTCACGCCGTCATCGGTGATCTGCTAGTCCAGAAGTTACGTCCGGCGACCCAAACGGACCGGTCCAATGGGAGCCCTCAAGTGGCCGAAGATCGTGGACACGTGAGAGCCGCGGGCTAGGTAGCACGCTGTGCGCAACCCGGAGAAGGTTCAGCCGCGTGAGCTCGGTTCTTCGGCAACATAGTGCTTCTCGGCGAGCGTGAGGAAATCGACGACCCCCAATAGCCGTAGGATCTGCTGCTCGACCGGGCGAGTGCCGTGGCACATCGGGTCGTGCACCACCTGTGGGCTCGTCAGCGAGTCGCATCGACGCCGACCGCGCGCTTCCGCGAGGCGACTTTGTCCTCCTCCCATCGTCTTCCGATGGCCGGCAGATGGTCACGACGGCAATTTCGGACAAGGAACTGCCACAGAGGTGGAGATCCGGGGCTGGTGGGCTGTAGCTAGATGCCGACCGATTTGTTCATGTGTGAGTACTCGTGGCTCGTAGGCGGAATGAACGTCTCCTTGATCGATCTCGGGCTGGTCCAACGGAGAAGGTTCAGGGCCGACCCGGCCTTGTCGTTGGTGCCGGAACCGCGAGATCCGCCGAAGGGCTGGCGGCCGACTACAGCACCAGTTGGCTTGTCGTTGATATAGAAGTTGCCCGCGGCAAACCGGAGTGCGCGATGTGCTTCATCGATCGCTGTCCTTGCAGTGGCGAATACCGACCCAGTAAGCGCATACGCGCTCGTCTTATCGATGAGATCGAGGACTGTCGAGTATTCGTCATCGGAGTAGACGAATACGGACAGAATGGGGCCGAAGAATTCGGTCGTGAAGATTTCATGGTATGGATCGGAGCCGAGCAGAATGGTCGGCTGGACGAAGAACCCCTCTCGATCATCGGCGACACCGCCCGCGAGAATTTCCACGAGTTCTTCATGGCGCACCCGCTCGAACAGGTCCTTGTGCTCGGCGAAAGCATTAGCGTCGATTACTGCCCCGCCAAAGTAGCGGAAGTCGGTTACGTCTCCATAGGACACAGTCTTGGTCGTCTCGACCAGTGCTTCGCGGAGCCCGTTGTCCCAGAGTGAACGAGGCAGATAGGCGCGGGAAGCAGCGGAGCACTTCTGGCCTTGGTATTCGAACGCGCCGCGCACCAGCGCCGTGACCAGGGACGCCGGGTCAGCGGAGGAGTGGGCGACCACGAAATCTTTGCCTCCGGTCTCACCGACGATGCGCGGGTAGGCGCGGTAGCGATCCAGGTTCTCAGCGATGATCCGCCACAGCGACTTGAATGTCGAAGTGGATCCGGTGAAGTGCAGGCCCGCGAAGTGGGAGTCAGTCAACGCGACCGCGCTCATCGCGGCGGCGCCACCGGTAATGAGGTTGATCACACCGGGGGGAAGGCCGGCGGCCTCCAGCAACGACATGATGTAGTGCGCGGCCAACAACTGTGTGGAAGCGGGTTTCCACACAACGGTGTTACCCATCACCGCCGCAGCGGTGGGTAAGTTGCCGGCGATCGCGGTGAAGTTGAACGGTGTGATCGCGGTTACGAAGCCATCTAGCGGTCTGTGGTCGGTGCGGTTCCACTCGCCCGGCGCCGAATTGGGCTGCTCAGCAAGGATCTTGCGGGCGTAGTGCACATTGAACCGCCAGAAGTCGATCAGCTCGCACGCCGAGTCGATCTCCGCCTGCTGCACCGATTTTGACTGACCGAGTATGGTCGCCGCGTTCAACGTGTCTCGCCACGGCCCCGCCAGTAGGTCAGCGGCGCGTAGGAAGATCGCCGCACGTTCGTCGAACGGGAGATCGCGCCAAGAAGGCGCCGCCTCCGTCGCCGCACGCACCGCTCCGGCCACGTCCTTCTGGGTGGCTTGCGCCGACTCGCCCAGCAGGTGACCGTGGTCGTGCGGTTGAACCACGCCGAACGGGTCGCCGCCAGCCATCCGCTTCTCGCCGCCAATAGTCAACGTCAGCTCGTGCCGCTCGCCCTCCAGTTCGGCAATCCGGCGGCGCAGCGACTCGCATTCGGCGCTGCCCGGCGAGTAGCCGCGCACCGGCTCGTTGTAGGGAACGGGTACTGACGTGATGGCGTCCATCAGACGATTCGCCTCCTGCGGACATGAGCCTTTTTGGTCCTCTGCGTGCCCATCAACCACGGCGCTAATGGGCAAAACAAAACGCACAGCTATGAAGGTTGAGAAGAACCCATTCACGAGTCACCCTACTGGACAAGCTCGCGACCTGCCATGATGCACGCGCGGCCAGGAGACATCGCCACGGATGTGGACGCCAACAGATGGTCGAACGCGAAATAGGGAAGACCGTTGAGCCTCTGCCTCTTGACGGTGGTGCTCCTGCCGCGTCTGTTCTGTTCCAGACGGGAGCACATGCCTGGTCCGTTCGGGTGCCGAACAGTGACGGCAGGGGCCGCCTGTCCGTCTCCCCATGTGATGGCCGAGGCGACCCCTGATGTTCCGCGACGCATACAACCGACCTCGCTTGCCGTCTTTTGAAGATGATGGCCCGAGTTGACTGTTCAGTCTCGACCAGCCGGTAGCCGCGGGATACTCACCTGGTTGGGAGACAGTTGCGCGGGCGAGAGCGAGAGGCAGGAGCTCCTCCCACCTGCTAACCGGGACATATGGCAGAACCGTCCTCAGGTATCCTGTCGTTATGACAGAGAGCTTCGCGCGGCAGGCCGAGGAAATCGCCAAACATCAGGCCGAGGTGATCGCGAACGAGGCGGAGATCACGAAACGGTGGGCCGAGGAGCTCCAGAAACAGACGACTGATCCGCTTGCCAAGCCTGTGGTGCACGTTCGCGGGCGGTACAAGTACACGGTCCAGCTTCTCAATCACCCGTTCAACCACGGGGGCCAGTTCGGCAGATTGGCTGTGGAGAACCTTCTCAACGAGATGGCGCAAAGGGGTTGGGAATTCGTGGAGTCGATGCCTCACGAGGATGGGCGCCTGTTCGTGTTCCGTAGCCTCGGGGAGTAGTACCGCTTCGAGAGACGCCCGAGCAGGGTGTTACGGAACCTGTCCTGGGTATCGACCCCAGCTCCAGTCGATGTGTTGGCATGATCTTGGGCATGGTCGCCATGTCGGTCGAGCAGTTCGAAGAGTTAGTGGCCAACGCTCTCGATGGGATACCTGCCGAGCTCGGCGAGGCCATGGAAAACGTTGCTGTCATGGTGGATGATCACAGCCCGCCTGGACGACTTCTCGGCCTCTACCAGGGCGTCCCGCTGACGAGCCGAGGAGCTCACTACTCGGCAACCACCCCGGATCGCATCACGATCTTCATGGCCACGATCTGCCAAACGTGCCAGACAGCGCAGGAGGTTGTCGAGGTAGTTCGCCGGGTGGTGATCCACGAGGTCGGGCATCACTTCGGTATCGATGACAAGCGACTCGAAGAATTGGGATGGGGGTGAACCGGCACCGTTCCACAAGGCACGGTGCCGCTACTCCTGGCAGCTCGTCAGTCTTCGCACGTCTCTCGCGCTCGTCGTCGCGTGGGCCGGGCGATCGCCGCCGAAGTCGGGTCTGAGCGGCCCACGAAAGCCCGGCTCGCACCGCGCCCGCGTACCGTACGTCAGGAGAACGTGTAGTTGGGTATCCCTACTCCGGAGTGGATCGGGAGAACGTTCATCGATGACTGGTGGGGACAGACGTGCACGGAGAAGTTCTCCACCTCATCGGCTTCACCTGCCGCCTTGGAAACGGTCTGGCCGGGCGGGACGACCTTGAGCGCTGCGGCCGCAACGCCTGGGCCGGAGCACAGGGCACCTGTATCTACGACCCCCAGGATTGCATGTACGGTCGCGCCAGGCTGGAGCGTGACCGTACCGGGGACACCCCGGTGTGATGCCGGCTTGCCTATCTGAAGGCCGGTCGGGCTGACGGCCCAGACGGTGGGGTAGCCGTGCAATGTGCAGGCCTGGCGCCCGACGTTGCTGAACTCCAACTCGTAATAGATGGTGCCGGCGGTGCCATCGCCTTCAACCGCCGCCCAGACTTCGGTGCTGGTGGCACGACAGCTCGCCACCGCGCCCGGCGCGCCCGAGGTTGCCGATGCGACCACGGTGGCTGTGGGAAGCAGGATTGCCCCGCAAGCCAGAGCCGCACCGACGGCAAGCCGTCGGCAATTATGCAGCTTCAGTTTCATGGTGGTTCCTCCTTTGTCGTTCCTTCTCGACGTATCGCAAATCGATCGAGCATCGGGCGGCACCGCGAACAGGGACCCTGCACCAACGAGGGCGCTTCGTGACGCCCAGTGCCACCCCTCGAGCTCCCCTTGGCAAGTGTCCTCGACCGTCATCGAACCTCCCTACCTACTACAACGCTTGAGCCGAGCATCGCGCTGCACCCAACGTTGTCGAGCCTCTCGGCTGGCAGGGACGAGGTCGCGTGGAGAGTCCCGCCACTCGGCCCACGTCAACGCGTGCGGCGTCTGCCCACGCCGGATCTCCAACGTGCGCGCCATCCAGCGACCAGCCACCTCGGCGATCTCGAAGAGTGCGTAACGCTGCTGACGCTCGCCGCAGCCCGAATTCGATTCCCGTGCTCAAGTTCGTCACGCCGTTGGCGAAGCCCGTGTCCCGCGCAGGACTCGCCGACAGCATCCGGACGGTGCGCGGGACCGCTTATTTCCTCTATCTTCGACGAAGCCACTCGTATCGCATAGAGGCGACACAGGAGGTCATCGGGGAAGGTGCTTGCAGACTCGTACGTGGGGAGGAGTCGTGATTGGAATGAGCTGCAGAAGAAGACCGATCTCCGCCCGAGCTGATCAAATGGCCGAGGCTTCCTCCGGATTCAACGACGTCGTGTGCGGCCTGCTGGTGAGGTCGGGACGAATTCTGCTCGTTCACCGAAACGCGACGCGTG
>Ga0182011_10003643_pt1 | contig 12581 bp, 11 predicted proteins | sample 711E1DmetaG_FD_120481 | JGI IMG/M metagenome (GOLD analysis project Ga0182011, IMG submission 120481) | Permafrost microbial communities from Stordalen Mire, Sweden - 711E1D metaG | ecosystem: Environmental > Terrestrial > Soil > Wetlands > Permafrost | place: Sweden: Stordalen | collected... | reverse complement strand
ATGAAAACCATCGGTAAAGCGGATTATTTCGATGTGTTTACTCCTGACCAGGGAGAGCTGCTTTTCCTGGCGGATGAGTTTGCCGCTCATCCCCTTTATGTAAGGACCGAATTACTTCATCAGGTAAACGAGACAGCCTCCCTCGTTGAGGCGGCCTATCGGCATAAAAATGCAGCTAAAACTCTGGTAGTTAAGGGTGCTTTCGATTCTGTATATAAAGATGGGGTATTAATAAAAGAATGCCGCCAACCTAATATTCCGGCGATGGAAGGTATTGGCGGTACCGGCGACACCATCACAGGTATGATAACGGGATTTAGATACCACGGAGATGGTACCCCGGAATATAAAGCCTTAATCGTAAATCGTCTTATCGGGCAGCGAATCAATTGCACCCCAGCCACGCAAATTAGAGAATTTATTAAAGCAATTCCGGCGACACTGGAAGAATATGAAAAAAATCCTGTCTAGACACTGGTCATATGTACCGACCGGCCTATCACTGGCGGCTCTCTTAATTGTATTCTGGTTTTTCAATCAGAGTTACCTGGGAGCCGCTAACAGCACTGTGACCCAAATACTCGAGAATCCGTTTCCCACCTTCGGACTAATAATATTTGGTGCTTATTCCGGGGCTTTTATATCTGGTGAGTTTAGTGTCAAAATACCTCTAACCTTTGAACCCCTGGTCATGGCAGTCGTTGGCGGATTTCTGGCCGGGGTTGGTGCAGTAATCGCCGGTTTGTCTACAAACTCGGTGGTCCTTTTTAATTTGGCCGGGGTATTCACTCTCCCAGCCTTCATGATAACTACAGGTTGGATTTATGTTGCTTTTATGATTCTGGGTGGATTTACCGGATCACGGTTATTTGTCTGGGCAATATCAAAGATTCCAGCAGTCAAAAGAGAAATACCAGTACCCAGTCCATTGATATCGAAGACAAATCAGCGAATTATTTTTTATGCATTGTTGATTATATTGTTGATTTCCCTATTGATTGTACTGTTGTTACCACAACTCAGTATGTCCACGAAGATAGGACTTACCATGGTCATTCTACTTCTAATCTTTTTTGGGTTCGTCGTTGAACGCGGTACTATCTGTATGTCCAGTATGTTAAAAGAGTGGTTCATATCACGATCGGCTTATGTTTGGAGAAGCGTACTTTTTACTGTCATGTGCCTAGCTGTGCTGTATCAAACCGGACTGCAATTACACATCTACGCACCTATTGTGATGGAAAATTATGTTCAGGCTCCATGGTTTCTTGTGCTCGGCTCTTTTCTAATGGGTTTCGGATTTATCTTTGCCGACGGATGTTTCATCGGTAGTTTGTGGAAAGCCGGAGAGGGAAATGTCATCAATGTTATCGGTATCTTCGGCCTGCTGGGGGGGATTAGTACATCCCAGATAGTTAAGACAATGTTTGTCAAAGAGTCGACAATGCCCTCATCACTAATTCCGAACCATTTAGCGTCGATAATGAGTCCAGTTGTGTTTCTTATTTTCTTATGGCTTTTGGGAGCACTATTGCTGGTGCTATTGAAACGAAAACGGTACCGATATTAACATTGGCGATGACCGAATACGACTTTATTTACATCAAATCGGACGGGTTCCACTGCCAAAGGCAAGTGATGAAAAAATCATCGCGCGGCGAATCGAAATCGGCAGACGCATTTGAGGTTGCATGTTCTGGTAATCTTTACGCAGGTCGGCTACCCGCTCAGCAGACGGCGATAATCGTAAACTACCGGGTTTAGCTTGCTCGTATCCAGCCCAAACAGACCGGTAGAACTTGATTTTGAAATCCACCGTGTCTTGTAGTAAATCAAACCGAGCCAATGCCTTATCTCTAATTGGCGAGCAACTGAGCCGGTACAAATCGTAATAGTGGCGCGAGTAACGGAGTGGTAACCGACTAGTGGGCGGATGGTGTGCTTTCTGATGTAGAATACTGGCTTTCTCCCAAAAAATCCGTTCAGCCGCGACTGTTGAGACAGAGGTGGACGACTGCGCGAATAAATGTGGGAATTTCTCGGCGACATAGGGACGTATTACCTTTTTTTCATTGGGTATCCAGGCGGCCAGTGGTCCAATTTCAAGCTTAATATGCGGTAGAATTGCAGATAACGAAAAGGACGCCGGATATTGGATTAACACTTCCTGTTCTTGGGATTCGACGCTTATTTCCGCAGCAGCAAGCTCTTTTAATGATTGGCTTAGATTGGGTACTAATTCACGCGCTAAAAATGCGGCGCATTGTTCGTTGGCTTTTATGTTAAATGCACTTTGCCTGTTTGCGCTACCATTCTGTGACCATATTTACAATTGTCTAGAAGAGGTTGGGCAAGTAACTTCCGATATCGATTTTCATAGTCCGAACCTCCAAAATTAGTAGCCCGTTTCTGGTGTCGCTAACAATTCGGTCAAAAGCACCTGCCCAGAATTTATCAAGCTTATACCGATAAAAGCACCAATTCTAGTAGGTTATTCTACGAAAGCTTTTGCAGAGTATTGCTGTAGATGGGGAGCGGGGTTAATTAAAGAATAGTGTGCCACAAGTAATATTTCCTATTATTTAAGTTACCCCGACCATCAGGATTTTAAAGATGAAGCAGCAAAATAATAACCATCAGGTACAGGTTTAATACCTTTTATTCGTTGGCGTACCTTCTCTCATCAAATGGTTTACCTGGTAACCTGCTTTCGCAAGTAACTCCGGGATAGCCCTTACTGTATTCAGATCTTTGTCTTTATCTTCTTCAGAAAGTTTTTCCCAAGGAACAAGGGTAGGGCTTATAGCCCTTTTCTCGTCCTTGGATGTACCATATCTCCAGCCTTCACGTAACCTCTCGTCAATGAAACGCTTGTGCTCCATCTTCCCCATTTCCTCCACTTCGTCTGGCGAAAACTCTATCAGTTGTGGATCCCAATCTGATGTCATTGAAAAATCATACCCAAATCGCTCTAGTTTAAGAGATATATGCTCCGCCTGGTTTCTGTTTGACTCTTTAAGGCTCTCCGGCAAAGCTGCCCAAGGAACCAACGAAGAGTTTGTCTCAGGAGTCTCTCCCCTTGCAATACCTTTCTTCACATAGTCATCATGAATGGCGTGTGCCAGGATCTCATTAGCACAGCCTCCCCATATCACATCCGGTGTGCACGTACTTTCCAGTAATGGGAACACGTGCACGTTACCGAGGTTCTCAGACTCATCCCTTCGCACGAGAGTAGCCAAACCGCCATCTAGGTTCATGCGTACTATAATAGGGATCTCTAATTGCCTGACTCGTTCTCGCAACTTTAGACATGCTGTCAATGCGGTTGTTTCCTCACCAAGGGAAATATACATGATGTATACATCACAACTCCTATTCTGATTAAAAAGGAAAGCACCCTGCTCGAATTCAGCTGAATTAACATCTATTTCCACAGGGAGTAATTCGCAGACTTTTTCAAGTTGGGGATATTTAAGATAGAGTGATTCCTTCTTGTTTTTTGCCTTTTTATCAATTAGTGTGATGCGGAGACGGCCGCTTGATATACTTCCGGAATATCTCCATCTTCGAGCAGTATTCAATATTAGGCTCTCACCCAGGCGTCCGATCCCAACCACAATCACATGATGGTTGGATTCTTGCCCATCTCCCTTGAAAGGTGGGTATTTATCAAGCAGCGCTCTTGCCCCACTCTCATAGATATTGAAAAAACCTATCCTGAACGTGTCAACCTTTCCCATTCGAAGCTCTTGCTCTCTGAGAAGTCTCCAGAGTTGCAGGTCAACTATGTGAACAAGACACGATAGCGCTCGTCTCTCCCGTCTCTCAGTAAGTTGACGAACATATAGGGCAACCTCTGCGTTCGTCCCGTCTTTGTCGCAAACAGCAATGACGCATTTGGCCTGGTTTACTCGAGCCTTCTTCAGGAGCTGAGGATCTGTGGCACTACCTATTAATACAGTTGCACCCCGATCTTTACAATGTCCAATCATCGCATTATTTCCGTTGCTTTCGATTACCAACACTTGTTCACCGAGTGCTTTGTACCTATCTGATAACATCAATCCCTTAGATCCTAACCCACAAATAACAATATGATTCTTCATGGATCTGACCATGAGTAGTCGAATCTGGTCGTGAAAGAGGCTCACTAGACCTTGGGCAGCGGTGTAAAGGCCTATGGCGGGGGCGAGGAATCGCGCGATCTGCAACTCGGTGTTCAACTGGCCTGGCAATTGAACGAATGTGAGATTGAAGAGTTTTAACGTATTGTAGCAAACGTCCCAAAATGCGCCAGGCTGGCCTGTAGCTAAGAGATATTTCGTATATCCAATACATCCGAGTGATACCGTCACCACCCAAATTAACGCAGTCAACGGCCATTTAAAGTCTGAAAACCATCGCGTCACTTTCTTACTAGCAGGCGGGACTACCCAGTCGACCATTTCCAATGCAGCGCCCACTTTTTCCGATGTGCCAGATGGATGATTATCCATATGATCTGCCTCCGTCAGTTACGCCCTTAAGCTCAGAGCAGGCATCGAAGATCACCTCATGCCATTGTATTGCTTTTGCAATTCTCCGTCAAGAAACTGAACGAGTATGTGGGTGTGTTGACAGCAAGCTGACTGGTACTATAGAATATTCCCACCAAACGTTCTACGGAGAAATCAGTCCATGGCTCACGACGTTTTTATTAGTTATTCATCTAAAGACAAGACAATTGCTGATGCCGTTTGCGCTACCCTCGAGAGCAGAAAGATACGGTGCTGGATTGCACCCCGCGATGTTCTGCCGGGTCTTCCCTATGCTGAGGCTCTTATTGACGGATTGAATCAAAGCCGTGTCTTGATTTTGGTACTTTCCGCGAGTTCTAATGAGTCACAACAAGTAATGCGAGAAGTGGAAAGGGCTGTGACCAAGGGTATTCCCGTCCTTCCATTGCGGATCGAAGATGTTGTACCATCGAAATCACTAGAATATTTTGTCAGTTCATCCCATTGGCTAGACGCCTTGACGCCGCCCCTTGAAAGGCATTTGCAGAAACTCGCTGCTTCGGTCCAAGTTTTGCTCGCAAACGAGAAGCCATCGAAGCTAGAACCAGAATTCGCCACCCCCAAACCGACTCTTAAAGTTAAATTTTGGAAGAGTGGTAAACGAGTGTATCTTATCACTGGCGTAGCGGTTGTGGTTATAATTCTCGTATTTGTGGTTGTCTTTGTGGTTATGGGTGATAGGAGTAATAAGGCTTTGAGTAGTACACTATCAAATCCGATACCCAATCTATCATCTACACCGAATCAATCATCTACCCCCAAACCGACGGCCATATCTACGCCTATTCCAACCCTGATGCGGATATTGTTTGAAGATGATTTCAATAATCCTAATAGTGGCTGGCCAGTTCGTTTAGATGATGTCGCCGAATGGGGTTATGAAAACGGTGAATATAGTTGCCTTTTAAAGAAGACGAATTGGATGGTATGGGCATATAATAGCAACATTGACCAATTTACAGATTTTGTATTAGAAGTTGATGTGACACAGATTAGCGGTCCAAATGCGAGTGGGTCCGGATTAATATTCCGCTCTTTAGACACGAATAATTTCTACTGTTTTGCAATTTCGTCCAACGGACAATATGTTATAGAGAAACGAACAAATGGTAATTGGGATACTCCCCTGCGAAATTGGACCACCTCAGGTCTTATCAACCAAGGTAACGGTACAAATCGTCTCAAGGTCGTTTGCATAGGATCACAAATAGAAACATATATCAATGGATATCAAGTAGACACGGTAACTGACAATTCATACATCAAAGGAGAAGTTGGAATGATTGTTAGTACTGGCGAAATTTACAATCATATTCACTTTGACAACGTTAAGGTATCTAGCGGTATATCTCTTAAATAAGTTTACACATGATTGCTGGTTTCAAATGTGTATGCAATCGTGAATTTGATTTTCATCGCGCTTGTAGTATGCAATACTAATTACTACCAGGGACTTGTGGAGCCATACCCCGCTACTATCACGACCAGATTTATGAAGGGCTGGGGCTTTCCATATGAAGACTGACCGCAAGATTTGAAAGATGAATATATCTATAACCCGACATTGGCGAAGAAACTGTTAGCAGAAGCCGGCTGTCCAAATGGGTTCAAAACCAACGTGGTAGCCAGTATTACAGGAGATACGGAACTGCTTCAAATAATTAAGTCTTATTTTGCCCAAGTAGGCATTAATATGGATACGAATGATGGAACCTAATACTTGGACAACTTTTGTGAGAGTGGACCACAAGCATGACCAAATGGTCTATCAACCATATGGACCATTTGGTCACACTCATGAGCCACATGGGCAGGTTGCACGATTTGGGATGGGTAGATCTTCTAATTATTTGATGGTTAGCGACCCTGTTACTGACGCCTTATATCCTAAGGCTATGGCAGCAGCTCGTTTTAATGATATCGATGCTTTAAAGAAGACATTGAGAGATGCAAATGAACGTGCAGCACGACAGCATTATGCAATATCGCTACCGGAACCAATTTCGTACTCCCTGTGCCAGCCGTGGCTAAAAGGTTATAATGCGCCGTATCATTCGGCTTGGATGGGTACGGGAGGCCCTAGTATGGCGGGATTCTACTTGGGAAGATATTGGATAGGCCATAAATTAAAGAATAGCATGGAACACTAGGAGCTTGGGTCACGACTCAATAATAAAAATCTCAAGGAAGGCCAAACCCCGATCTGTCGAAGACAAAGCACAGAGAAGCTTCGCCGAAAGGGACAACCCGGATGATGTTGATGAAACTCGGGGAATTTGACTACGGCTACAACGAATGATGCGCTATGCGTTCGAACATGGCGTAAATTATGTGGACTCCTCATACGGTTATCACCAGGGTAATAGTGAGGTCGTCATCGGTAAGGCGCTTAAACATGGTTACCGCGAAAAGGTTAGAGTCGCCACCAAATTGCAATCCGGTGAAGTCCATACTGCTGGAGATTTCGACCGGTGTTTGAACGAACAATTAAAAAGACTGCAGACAGAACGGATTGATTTCTATCTTTTACACCTCAACTCAAATGAACCAATATCTATGGTAAGTAACGCGGTTAATGAGAATAAGGCTAAAACGCTTAAACAATATTGTTTTCATCGCTGGTTTTTATAATACAATCACGGTGCAGACAATTAGGACACACCATATGAAGAGTTACATCTCCATTCTTAGCCATTTTTAACCTTCCTCTGCTCGGACCATGTAAATTTCTATTGCTACGTCTGCCAAAAGATTATTAACATAGATTGCGGCTGTTTCTGTTCTGTTTACTCCCAAGCAATTTTTCCAGTCTTTGCAACACTTCTGCATTAATCATGCCGGTGCTAACAATCTGATTATTGCCGATTACCAGCTCCATTTCGGAATTTTGATCTTTTATAAGTGCCTGATATTGTTTGTAGAAATCGGTCAGGAAATATACGTTTTGATTGGTACTTCCTCGCCAGATCAAGTTGGCACTCTTTTCCTGAATAAAAGGCCCGTCGATAAATATATCGGTCAAACTAAGTAGCTGCGTAATATGCACGTCCTGCCTTTTAAGCAGGTCTGGGTATATAAATCCTGAATAACACATTATGGAAAGTTTATGTTGTTTAAGAATCAAGCTTAATGCAGCCAGTGCTTCCGCCTGGGAAGTTGGTTCGCCACCGCTATAGGTGACTCCTTCTATTCCCCGAATGGAAAGAATACGGTCAGCCAGTTCATCAACAGTTACTACATTTCTTTCTAAAAACGGCTGGAATTCCTTGTTAAAACACCCCGTACACCGAGATGGACAACCCTGAACCCAAAGTACATAACGGTATCCCGGTCCATTTACAAGCGATGAAGGCAATTCGGATGCCAGATTTAGTCGTAAAGATTTTCCACGAGCATTCAATTTGTCTCAATATATAGCTACGAATTTATTTTTTAACCGATTCTACCACAATAAATGCGATGTTTTTCCCCTTATTCGCAAGTAAGGCATGAATTTGCTATTGGGAAGTGGCTATATGTCCGTACAGAGGCAACGGTCAAATAATAATGTTCCCCTACCGCTGCCGATTGTGCACGTAATCTCCATTTTCCTGCCTACATAAGGCCATTTATTAAGCAATAGTAAAATACAAAACCGGAACAAAACTGAAATTATGTTACATCAAGTCTATGAATATGTCAATCAGTTTTGGAACAATCTAAAACGATACAGCCAAGCATAATCTTTTTATGAAAGGGCTATGTAACTCGTCTTTTATGCATATTAATTTATAACTTTGTAATGGCAACATGATCTTTTTCTAAACAATTACTTTGTAGAAACTAGCATTTTGCTTGAAAAATCAAAGCGGCTAAAGCGGTAATCTTCATGTTGACAATCAGATATGAGGAGGTCTATTATCTTATCAAACTAGAATTAGATTGATGTCAGTGAGTAACAAATCGCATATCCGTCTAAATAAGTGGTTTAAGAATAATAATGACTACTGAGAATTTACCAGCCAATGTACAAAATAATGTTCAAAGAAAGCACCCGCGTGATTGTATTTGCGAACGCTGTTGTGTGAATAATCTTCAACTATTGGGAAAACAAAGTCATCCTGATTTTACGTCTTATTGTCCTAAATGCGGTCAAAAAACACTTTGGCGCGATTTCAATACAGAATATTATGAATGTTTAAATCCTAAGTGTGGCTTGAAAGAAAATGATCTGAATGCGATGGAAAATAAATACCGCGGTAAAAAAGACGGGAACACATTGAAATCACCAATGTTAAAACCCATTATCGCGCTCGTCGTTACGCTTACTGTTTCGGTTATAGCGTTAATAATCAGCTCAATAGTAGGAAATAATTTGTTTTTCTGGTTATTGTTTGGCTTTGCCAGCATCTTATCTTTGGAACAATGGTTAAGCTACTACACAAAGAAATACCGACCGATCAGCATATTCTATCGGGTAGTATTAAACCTGTCTGTTTTATCAGTCCTCTGGGTTCTCATACAATCAGGCATTAAATTTTTTACAACTAAACCCCTAACTTTCCCGATCCTGAATTCGGTACTAATTGTGTTAGAATTCGCCTTGTTTATCTGGTTATGGATAGTGATATCAAAGAATAGCTGGCGATGGCCAAGCATGAAGTTAACACTACTTGCTGTTGCTTGCGTTGGTTTGCTCTTGTCTTTTGTCGGGTTGGAACCTCTAGCATCATACAAAGATAAGACTATTGCCTTTATAAGTCCTTCTATCCAAAGTTTCTGGCAACAGCTATTTCATTAGTGGTCCAAATAAACGAATTGTAGGCTTGCCAAAAAAGTCTAATGTAAAGTGATTCTTGAAATGCCACAAGTTACTAGAACAGATGTAGCCCTTCCAGCGAATTCGTAAAGGGCATAGGCCGATCTGTAATATAAATAGGATAAAGCATTTGCTTTTCGATGTTGGAAATTGGTAAAGTGATCAAGGAATAATACCATAAAAACAGATAGGGAAAAGGAGCAGTAATCATGCAGATTAATATCAAATGTCCGGCCTGTAAAACGGACGGCGGTTTTTTCATCGACCAAAAAGTTTTCCAAGGACCTTATAAATGTTGGAAATGCAAAGCATTTTCTACTATAAAGGTTAAAAATGGAGAAGTACAACTTTGCGAGCCTCTAAGTCAAGAAGATTTAGAAAAGCGGAAAGCCGCTAAAGAAGCGAAGAAGAAAGCTAAATGAAAGACGGCAGTTGAGGTATTAATAAATCATTAGTTTTTCTATTTCCTTAATGCTCCACGATGTCACAATTCATCTTTTAGTTACTCAACTTTTCAAGCTTTTGTAAACTTATTGTCAGCGAAATTCCCCGCTGGCTATCTTCTTCAATAAGCTATAAATTACTTAACAAAACCCTCTAATGTAAAGTGATTCTTGAAATGTCACAAGTTACCAGAACAAGGTGTGGTCCTTCCGGCGGATTTGTAAAGGGCATAGTCCGATCTGTAATAAATAGTATAAAGCATTTGCTTTTCGATGTTGGAAATTGGTAAAGTGATTGAGGAATAGTACCATAAAAACAGATAGGGAAAAGGAGCAGTAATCATGCAGATTAATATCACATGTCCGGCCTGTAAAACGGACGGCGGTTTTTTCATCGACCAAAAAGTTTTCCAAGGACCTTATAAATGTTGGAAATGCAAAGCATTTTCTACTATAAAGGTTAAAAATGGGGAAATACAGCTTTGTGAGCCTCTAAGTCAAGAAGATTTAGAAAAGCAGAAAGCCGCTAAAGAAGTGAAGAAGAAAGCTAAATAAATTTCCCTCGACCTATGATTGGGATATTCAGTAAGGTAGAATAAATGCCATTACCGGGAACGGCCTCCTATGTAACTGAGTTACTTGCCATTACGAATTGATTGGATAACGGTAACCAGAGACTGGAGGAATCGGGAACGGTCTTTTTTTACAAAGACTTTCGGGCCGCTGGTATTGACCCCGATATTACGCAGATGAGCCATCAAATCGCGTGTTGCTAACATATTGCCAATAGAATTTTTCGTGAAAATAAGGCCCCGGTAATCCAAATACACGCTGACTTTGTCAGATTTTAGCAAACGTCATAGATATAAGGGCGGTTTCACCGATTCGACATAATTTCATGGAGCCGCCAGGACTTGCGCGATTGTATCGAGTAAATCTTGGGGTGAAAATGGTTTAGTCACATAACCGGCAGCGCCCATCTGTTCACTGAGCTTGATATTGAGTTCAAAGCCTATGGCAGTCACCATGATAACCGGAATTGATTTTGTGGCAGGGTCATTCCTAATCACATGGCAGGCAGTCAAGCCATCCATCTTGGGCATCATCATGTCCATTAAAATAACATCTGGTTTTTGAGCTGTGGCCACATCTATTGCCTGTATCCCGTCTTCTGCTTCAACAATATCGAATTTATTGCTTAATATTTTATGTGAGAGGCGTCTTACGTTAGGCTCATCGTCAACAATCAGTACTTTCTTTTTGGTAGTGGCCTGTTCCATTTTGTTAATCCTCCTCGAATATCAAGGTAATGTATATTTAAGCCGCTGCTTTCACCCGCTCAAATGTGGAATATGATGTATCTGTTTTCAGAAAAGCGTTAGCGACAACGGGGTCAAACTGGGTACGTATACATCTCTTGATTTCTTGCCTTGCCTCCTCCACTGGAAGTGCCGGACGATAAGGACGGGTAGATGTCATCGCATCCCAGGCATCGGCTACAGCCAGAATCCGGGCTCCTAATGGTATGTCTTCTCTGGATATGACTTGATGAAGTCCGCTACCGTCATAGTGATCATGGTGATGTTCCACAATTTCCACGACTTTTTCATTAACTACCGGTTTCACAATACCTGCCCCGACATGAGCATGAATCATGATATGTTCGTACTCAGCTGGAGTAAGTTTGCCGGGCTTGTTCTGAACATACTTGTCGACTGCAATTTTCCCAACATCGTGCAGTAAACTACCCCACCGCAGGTTCTCTAAATCTTCTTCGGATAAATTTAACTCCCGGCCAATCGCCATGGCAATATCATGTACCCGCCGTGAATGACCCGCGGTGTATTGATCCTTAGCTTCGAGGGCATATACCAAAGCTTCAATTGAACCTAGGAAGAGTTTTCTTATCTCTACTGTCTGCTCCTCTACCTTTTGTTGCAAGTGTTCCTGGTATTCCCTAATCTTGTGTTCCAGCATTCTTTTCTCAAGAGTCTTTTCTACGTTAAGAGTGACCTCATCCAAATTGAACGGCTTGGTAATATAATCATCGGCGCCCAGCCGCATGCATTGAATAGCCAGATTAGCTTCAGCGACTGCAGTAGCCATGATCACTGCTGTATTGGGGTATATATGTTTTAATTCAGGCAGCAGATCCATACCGGACATTCCCGGCATTTTCATATCGAGCATTATCAAGTCAGCAGGATATGTTTTCAGTTTTTCCAGCGTTTCATCTGAGGAGCAAGCCTCTTCACAATGGTAACCTTGCCGTGATAGCTTCTGGCGCAGAAGCCTTCTAATCGTTATCTCATCGTCAACTATCAGTATCCTTTGCTCATGATTAGTCATGTTAGTATCCTTCTCCGCGACTTCTTTCTTGGACTTTCAGGCTCGGACTATCTAAATCATAACCAGTAACTTTTTTACCACAGCTATGAGATTTTCAGGGAGAAAAGGCTTGGACAAGAAAGATCTCCCATTTTCTTCCAGAAATGCCTTGATTCTGCCATTCGTTGGATCTTCCGTCATGAAAATAAACTTTTTGATTGCATCAGGATATTCGTTCGCTAATTGTCGAAATAGTTCGATACCATTCATCCGCGGCATGTTGATATCGCTGATACACAAGTCATAATTATTCCGCCTCCACATCGCCAGAGCAATCTCTCCATTTACCGCAATGTCCACTTCAAACCCTTCTGTGCTTAGTATCCTCAAGATAGCCTTAGCGATACCCGGTTCGTCTTCTACCACCAAAATGATTTTTCCTTTAGCTACAGT
>Ga0182011_10003641_pt1 | contig 12583 bp, 6 predicted proteins | sample 711E1DmetaG_FD_120481 | JGI IMG/M metagenome (GOLD analysis project Ga0182011, IMG submission 120481) | Permafrost microbial communities from Stordalen Mire, Sweden - 711E1D metaG | ecosystem: Environmental > Terrestrial > Soil > Wetlands > Permafrost | place: Sweden: Stordalen | collected... | reverse complement strand
CTACCGCCCGCCAACCTAGCCCGAGACGACGCATTTGTAGGAAGCGAGCTCGCTCGCGATTGCAGAGAAGAAATCACCCGCAAGCGGGCTTCCTACCAGGGTCACTGGATCGTTCGTTTCGATACGAGGATAATGGTAGTTCGTCTGCCTGGATCCGAATCAGCCGAGGTCTGTCACCAAGTCCGACAGCTCGCGCCGGGTCGTGCGGGGCGGGGTCTCCGCGGGATAACCGACCGGCAGCAGGATGGCGGCACGCTGGCCCGCCGGCAGCCCCAGGATCTTTCCCGCGAGTTCCTCGTTGACGGCGTCGACCCAGCACGTGCCGAGGCCGAGTTCGACGGCGGCCAGCATCGCATTGCAGACGGCGGCGCAGGCATCCTGCATGCAGTAGACGCGCTCGCCGCGCGCACCGTATTTCGCGGCGGAGCGCGCGGGATCGACGGCGAACACCAGTACGACCGGCGCCGTGGCGAGGAATTTCTGCCCGGCGGCCGCCTCGACGAGGGCCTGTTTGGTCGCGTCGCGGCGGACGACGTGGATCTGGTAGGCCTGAAGATTGGAGGCCGAAGCCGCCCGATTGGCGGCCGCCAGGATCGCTTCGAGCTTGGCGGGCTCGACAGGCGTGGGCTGATAGGCGCGGATCGATTGGCGCGCGTGAATAGCTTCCAGGACGTTCATGGCGTGTCAGGCGCAGAAGCATGCCGGCCCCGATCCGGAATCCAAGCCTTGAACCGGATGGAACGGTGCCGTCGACCGCCACGAGTCGCGGCATCCAATCGCCCCAAGTTTCCGGAACTTCCTTGCCGAGAGGAGCCGCAACTCACATATGATCAAATTGCGGCTCCCGCCTCTCGGTGCGGTGGAAATTTCCCTTCCGCCGACCCGGATCCACGACCGCGATCTGCCGCACAATCCCATGAAGCCATCCGCCTTTTCCCCCCAGTACCAAAGCAGCCTTTCAAACCGCCCGCGGCCCTGGTCCGCCGTGACCGGGCCGCGATTTTGCGGTGCGGGCTGGATCATGCCGCTGGCCGCGGCGATGGCGGCCGGTTCGCTGTGGTCGGCGCCGGCCAGGGCGGCGGAGGCGGGGGAAACCCAGGTCCCGGTTTTCGCCGGGGCGCTGTTGGACGAGGACGCGACGCGCCAGAAAGGCGAGGAAACCACCGAATCCTCTGACTCGGAAAGCATCATCCCGGGATCGAGGCCGCTGGGCGCGCAACTCAAGGTCTATGCCACGCCGACCCCGATCGAGGAGGTTTTTCGTTTCTACCTGCAGCGGTACGGCGCCAAACCGCAAGAGGGCAACGGAGTCAACCCGGCCACGCTTTCTCCGGGCGCCAGCACTCCGGTGCAGTTCCAGCTGAACACCTACGATTTCGATTCGGAAAAGGACAAAACCCGCAGACTCCTGGCGGCCAACCGGAAACCGGGGGAAGACGGAAACTGGATCCGGGACGTGAACTTCATTTGGTTCGGCCGCGACCGCGCCGACGTCGTGACCGGGTTTTCCGTGGAGATCGAGGACCGGTCGGTGTCGGAGGACACGCGGCAGTATGCGGCGAAGACCCTGATCGCGATTCAGACGCATGCCTTCGACGTTTCCGCCGGCGCGCGGCGGAGGAACGCCACGGAGCGACACGAGCGCAGCGAGGTCGACCTCGAACGCCGCATGGGTGAAATGGCCGAACCGCCCTCGGCGGACCTGGTGGGTGCGCCGCCCTATCCCGGCGCATTCTATGACGTGCGGAACTCGGCCGGGATGTCGCTCAGCGACACGACAGTCTATCTGTTTCTCACGACAGATTTGCCGGCGAAAGTGGCCGGATTCTACGCCGCCAAACTGGGCAAACCCGTACCGGCGCCTGACGCAGACGGCCGGTATATCTTCGTCCTCAAGCCGGGCATGCCCCTCCCGGCGAAGTCGATCATGGTCGAGCCCAACCGGGTGTTGGACCCGAAATACAAGACGGTCATTTCCTTCGGCCTGAACGAAACGAACCGTTGAGCGGGAGGACGCGAGGCGCCTCCCGAGACGATTCTCCCGCTGGGCCGCCGCGCCGGTCAGGACTTGGCGCCACGTTCCCGATTCAGGGCGAGGAGCCGGGTAACGGCCTCGTCGTCCGGCAGGTCGGCGGGCCAGCCATAGGCGGCGGCCACGGCTTCATCGAGCGCGGCGTGGGCGCGCTGGAGCCATCCGGGCCGGGTATTGTAGAGCGCGGTAAGCGTGTGCGTTGGATCCGTGCGGGCGCCGAGCCAGTCAGCACGAACCGCGTCAAGGGCGCGGGCTGCGTGGGCGATGGCTGTGCGCTGTTCATCCTGGGCGCGGGTCAATTTGCCCAGCGGCGTGCCCGGCGGCCAGGGGAAGGGAAACGTCTCGAAGCACGTCGTCGGCGTATAGCGAAAGCCTGATTCCTTTTCGCGGAGCTGCGTGCCGAGGCACAACGCCCAGATCTGGTGAAAGCGCGAGTGCAGCACGCCGAAGAACCAGTCGTCATCGCGGGCAAAGACGATCAATTGGTGGTCTGGCAGGGTTTCCGGTGGCAGCCAAACAAAGACGCGGTGTTTCGAAACCGTGGTCGTGGCGATGTAGCGGTCGCGTTTGGCGAGAGCGATGCGCATCTCGGGTCGCGCCTCCGCGTGAATCCACCAGCGGTCGCGATAGACGGCGCGTTTGTTCCCGGCCCGCATCGGTTGCACGTGGCGGCGGAGATATTCATACGGTTGCTCGTAAAACATGGCCTCGTCCTCGTCCATGCCCGGTGGAAAATCGATGATCCACATCCGCTGCGGCATGCGGGTGACGTCAAGCCCGTTGACCCACGGCCGCAGAACATCGCTGTTCGATTTCAGGTGCGGGTTGCGGGCAGGGAGCATTTCGCGGGCGAGGGATTCCGGAATATCAAACGGCCCGCCCTTGGTGTCGCCCATGAAGGACAACCCGCGGTTTTCCAGGAGAGCCACGGCCTGGGTAACGTCCGCAGAGGAAGCCGAGAGATTGGCGTGGATGGCGGGAACTGGACAGCCGTTGATGGTTCGCTCCTTCTCGATGCCGGCATCGAAGCCGATCATCGAGATGTGGACGGCGGCGCCGTCGAGAACCCACTCGCGGTCGCTGATTGCGAAGAAGATATCGCCTGACTCCTTGATGCGTTTAAGCACTTCGCGATTGGCCCCGCCGCGGATGCCCTGTGTGGCGAGGAGGCCGGCGCGCCGGGTATGGCCGGCGGCGATCTGGGCGCGGGCCTGCTCAAACCAATAGCAGCAGAGGTCGGATTCGGGCGGCACGCGACCGGCCCAGGCCTTGAAAAGCGCATCAACATACGCATCGCCAAGTTCACGGCGCAGCATCTTGCCGCCGAGGAAGGGAGGGTTGCCGACGACGAACTCGGCGGCGGGCCAACTGGCCGCACGAGGGTTAGCCGGGTCGGTGAGGTCGAGGATGGAGTCGCGGCATTGGAAGCCGTTCAGCTTGCGTAGCAGGGGGCTGTCGGTGATGGCAAAGCCGTTGTCCCGGCTCCATTGGAGATAGCCAATCCAAACTACCATCTGCGCGAGATCATGGGCGTAGGGGCTCAGCTCGAGGCCACTGAGCTGCCACGGCACGACGCGCGGGATATAACTGACCTTCAGTCCGGCATCGGAGCCGTAGGTGATAACCTCCTTCTCAAGGACCTTGAGCTTCTGCAGCGTGACATAGAGGAAATTGCCGGAACCGCAGGCGGGATCGAGCACCGTGACTCGCGCCAGCCGATCGAGGAAGCGAGCCTTGAGCATGTCGGCTTCGGTGATGGCTTTGCTGCGCTGAGCCGGCGCCAGCGCGCCGAGGTTGGGAGTGGCCGGTTCTTCCACGCAGCTTGCGCCGAATTGCGCCATGGCGATCAACTGCCGACCTTCCGCAATGAGTTTTTCGCCTGCGGCACGCTGGTGCTCGCTCTGCCTGACGAGGTGTTCTCCTTTGCGGACCAGCGTCTCGCCTTTGGCCAGGAGATCGGCCGTGTCGACCTTGCTGGGTCGTTTCTTGCCGGTGGCGAGGAGGTTGAGGATGACCGCACGCACTTCGGCCCATTCCCGGCGCAGCGGCGCCAGCACGACCGGCTCGACGAGGGTTTCGATATCCTCGCGGCTGGTGTAGTGGGCGCCGAGTTGGGCGCGTTTAGCGGGATCGAGCCCGCGCTCGAAAAGGGTGCCGAAGATCGACGCGTCCACGGCATTCCATTCGAGCTGCGCGGCCTCGTAGATGGCGTCGATCTCGTCGTCCGTGAGTTCCAACGCGGGTGCGTCGGTGAACAGGTCGCCGTTGAAGTGCCGGATTTCATCGATGCCAAACGCGCCGCCATGGGCCATGCACTGAAACAGCGATCCCATCATCTGCTGCAGGACCGTCGGCTTATAGCGGTGACGGATGACCATCTGGGAGAAAAGCCGGGCCGGGAGCAGTCCGATGTCCTCGGCAAAAAGGCAAAAGACCATCCGGTCGAGAAACTGGGCCACCGTATGCGGGTCGAGACCACGCTGCCGCAGGCTCTCGGCAATATCGCCGAGACGGGAGGCGGCTTCTTCAGTGATAGCGCGGTTGGTTGCGCCCGGGCGGAGTTTGTCCGGCTCAAAGAAAAGGCAGCGCAACACTTCCAGGCCACGGACCGAGCTGATCTCACCCAGGGCGACCCGATGCACCTTCGGCGGCGCGCCGGTGAAGTTGGTGTGGATTTCAAGGTCGCGCGTGTCGCAGGTGACAAGCAGCGGAGGATTATCGAGCGCCTCGCGGTACTGCAGGAGCTGCTCGTAGGCTTGGGCGAGGTTGGCGCGAGCGCCCTTGTATTCGAAGGCGAAGAAGCCGCGTTTCCAGACGTCGGCCCAACCGTCGCCGCCGCCGCGCTTGGCGGCCCCTTTTTCGAAGGTAAAGATCTCGCCGGTGGCGTCGGCTTCAGCAGGCTTGGGGTGGCCGACCAGTTCACAGAGGTCGAGGAAATGCTGCTTGTAGGAGGCGCGCTCGGAGAGATCGGCGGCAGCCCATTTGGCGATGAAAGCGGCAGGCGTCACGCGACCGTCATGTCAACAGAGGGAAGATTCTTCGGCAAGGGATAAGAAGACTGCGGGAACAATCCGGACGCATTCCATCCCGGTTCGCGCTCAAGAACGGACCAATCTCAGGTGCCGGAGGTCGGGGCTGTTTTTCCGGAGTCACGGTGGGCATCGGCGGCCCGTTCATTTGGGGTGGGTGGTGCAGGAGAATGCGTTCCTGGCGCCGAGACACCGTCCGGCCAGGGCGCTGATGTCCCGGGCGGTCATCGTCTCGTAGTCGCGGTTGCGGGTGCGCGGCCAGGCGAGCCGTGCCGGCCGCTCCTGCGCCTCGGCGAGAACGTAGTAGAGCCAGTAGCCGTTGTTGCGCAGGTGCTGTTCCAGGCTGGCGATGACCGGCTGGCGGGCGCGCTCGAATTCGTCATCGGTCACGCCGCCCTTGGCGAGTTGGTCGGAGAGGTCGAGGACAATCCGCGCCAGCCGCTTCGCCTCGGCCGGTTTCGCGGTCAATTGGACGAAGACATAACCGAAGCGCGGGTCGGCGCGGCTGCCGGCGAAGTTGGCCGCCACGTCATAGGTGGCGCCGAGTTCTTCGCGGATCTTCACGCGGGCCCGGTCGCCGAGAACATCCGCGAGTATCTCCGCCCGGCGCGACACGGTGGGGTCCTCCACCCCGGGCACGATCCAGCCCATCCAGAGGGATGTCTTGGGTGTCTTGCTGGCCACGGTTGCCTCCATCGCTGCCGCTTTGCGGGGAGGATTGACCGCTCGGCACCGCAAGGTGTTGCGCAAGGGCCGGGAGGGAAGGGCTCCGAGGGTCTCCGCCACCGCGGCGATCACCGCATCGACCTCAACGTCGCCGACGATGCCAATCTCGATCGGACCGGATTTGAGTTGCGGGTCGAGCCAGTCGCGAACCTCGCGCGGCGTCCGCCGGTCCACATCGTCATAGCGCGGCAGACCGTACCGGGGGTCGCCATTGGTGATGATGTGCGGGGCGATGGCTTGGGCGAGGGCGGCGGCGTCACTGCCCACCGTCACGTACTGCGTACCGACGGCGCCGACGGCGCCTTTCCACCCGTCCTCGCGCCAGCCCGGATCTGTCAGGTAGGCGGCGATCAATTGCAATGACACGCGCAGGTCCTTCGGGTCGCTCCCGCCCCAGAAGACGAAAGCATCGTCCTCCACCCCGAAGCTGAGATTGGCGGTGGTGCCGCGCGTGAGACGGCTGATGGCCTGGAGATCGTGCCGGCCCAACCCCATGCCCACAAAAGAGGCGCCGGTCATGATCCCGAGTCCGGGACGGTTCGCCGGTTCTGTCGACAGACCTCCACCCAGGCGCATCCGGAGCGCCACGGTGCCGGCTTCGTAATTGGTCTTTTTGACGTTGAGGCAGATGCCGTTGTCGAACCGGACGAGGTCCAAATCGAGGTCGGCCACGTGCTCGCGCGAGAAAACAGTTCCGGGTGGCCCAAACTGGGTGTAGGCAAACTTGCCCTCCTCCTTCTCGTCGGCACTCGCCAGGGGCATGCTCCGGCTCAGGTCGTAGATTTCGGCGATTTCCCGGGCCGGATCGGCGAGGGTGAGTGCGCCGCTGACCAAGACGACGCGATGATCGTCCGTCCAGAGGCCACGGAGCGCCGCGGTGCATTCCTCCGGGGTCAACGAAGCGAGCATGGGCTCGGCCAGGGCGAGATGCTCCGCCGGCGTCTGGGTGACACGATCCGCGACGAGGTCGCCCAGAAGTTCTTGCACGAGTTCGGGGGATTGCCGGGTCGATGCGCGTTCGACGGCGTAGCGGAGCGCGGCCGCGCCGGTGGACTTGGACAGGGCGATTTCAGAGGGATAGAAGCCGTGGCGAAGCGCCCGGCGCAGCTCGTGCTCGACCGTGTTGAGGGCGCGCCGCCAATTCACGGAGCGGGACTGGATCTGCACGGACGCCTCGGTGAACGCGCCGACGGTTTCTCCGTAGGCGGCCGCGGCCCCGCCGAAAGACGTCGCATCCTGCTTGACCTCCGCCTGGAGGCGCAGGGTGAGGATGTCGCAAGCCGTCGCGCGCGCCAGACCGGTGCGCAAGCCGGCGCGGGTGGAGGGCAGGACGCCCAGCTGGACGCAGACGACCTCCGTGGAAATGCCCCCGCCGCTCTCTGCCTCCGTGAACAACGCGGCCCGCACGCCGTCGACTGTGCGCGTGGCGCCCCAATCCGGTTCGGGCACTGCCGGACGGCGGGGCCGGAAATCCGCGAATTGTCGCTCGACCTGGGTGGCGAGCATGCCGGTGGTGGTGTCGCCGACGGCGATCAGGACCATGCGTTCGGGCCGGTACCAAGTGTCATAGAACTCGCGCAGGCCGGCGGGCTCGGCGCGTTCCAGCACGGCGACTTCGCCGATCGGATGACGCTGCGGCAGCAGGGTCGAGGCATAGACGGCGGCGAAGCGCGCCCAGCTGACACGCTCCGGTCCCGATTCGCGGGTGCGTTTTTCACTCAGGATGACGCCGCGTTCCTTGCGGATTTGCTCGGGCGCGAATTCGATGCCGTCGGCGAAATCGCGCAGGACGCGCAGTCCCTCGTCGAGGCTGGCCTCGTTGTTGCCGGCGAGGTTCAGCAGGTAAAAGGTGGAAGTCAGGTTGGTGAAGGCGCTGACTTCGGCGCCGAAGGCCATGCCGTGGCGCTGGAGCGTCTGGATGAGCGTGCCGGCGGGAAAACGGCGCGTGCCGGCGAAGGCGAGGTGCTCGACGAAATGGGCGTAACCCCGCTGATCGTCGCGTTCGAGGCGCGATCCGGCGTCGACGAGCAGGCAGAGGCTGATGCGGGCGCGGGGCTCGGCGTTCGCCCGCACGGCGTAGCGCAGGCCGTTGGGGAGCCGGCCCCAGGCGATCGCCGGATCCGGCGGCAGGTCGCCAGCCTCGTGCGGCCACGGGACGGCGGGAATCACGGCCGTGGGCTCCGCCGCCTGGACGGGCGCCGCCGCGAACAGCACCAGGGCGAGCGGGGCGACGACGCGGGCAAACATGCCCGAGAGAAAATACGATCCTTCGGGAATCGTCACGCCGCAAACGACCCAGTCGGGCGCCGGGGGGTGCATCGGCCGATTGGCGATGGATCGAAAGTGGCACGGGTCTTTCGACCCGTGACTGGAGACCATGGGTCAGGAGACCCATGCCACGGAACTGGAGACCGTGCCAGATGCCCATGCCACCTCGGGTGACCGACAACTCGGAGATGCGCCCGGACGCCGGCGCAGGAACGGCGCTCCCTTACTTGGCGGCTGCGGGCAGCACGCGGAGGCGAAAGGTGCGGGTTGGGTCGAGGTACTGCGCGGCGAGGGCATCGATCTCAGCCTTGGTGATGCCCTCAAAGTCGCTGTAGCGCGTGCGGCACCAGTCGAGCCGCTGCGGGAACTCCTGGCAGGATCCCACGACGTTGTTGAGCCAGTAGCCATTGGTGCGGGCGGAGTCCTTCAGGGCGGTGAGAATCGGTTTTTTGGCGCGGTCAAGCTCGTCCGCCGTCGCTCCCTGCTTCTGCAGATCGGCGGCGAGGCCGAGGACCGTGTCGATGATCTTCTGCGCCTGCGCCGGATCGATGGTGATCTGCGCCAGCATGAACCCGTAGTGGGTATAGGTGTCGCTCGGTGCGCTAAACGCCTGCGGGCTGTAGGCATCGCCCATCTCCTCCCGCACCTTCACCCGTAGCCGGTCGGAGAGGATCTCGCCGAGCAGGCTCAGCCGGCGGGCGAGTTTGACGTCGCGGGAATCGGTGGTTGGCCAAAAGATAGTCACCAACCCCTGGGGAATCTCCGTCGTCACCTGGTAGCTTTTCGCGAACGGCGCCGGGAAAAGCACGCGGCGGGCTTCGGCCAGTTCCGGCTTGGGCGCGCGTTGGGGCAGGGCGCCGAGCGTTTGGGCGACGGCGGCGATGGTGGCATCGACGTCGAGGTCGCCCACGACGGCGATCTCGGCGGCGCCGCTGGCGAATTGCGGCGCGAGCCAGGCGCGGACCTCTTCCAGTGTGCGGCTCATGACGACCTTTTCCTCCGGCAGGCCAAAGCGCGGATCGTCGCTGGCGAGCAGGCGCGGCACCTCGGTCTGCATCGGGCCCCCGGGGGTGTGGGCAAACCGGTTATACAGTTGCTCGATCCCCTTGTGGGCCTGGCGCAGCGCTTCCGGCCGGTAGCCTGGGTCGACGAGGTAGGCGGTGAGGAGCTGAAGCTGGACCAGCAGGTCTTCGCGATTGGTCTTGCCGCCGAGGATGAAGGCGTCGTCGCGCACGCCGAAGTCGAGCCCGACCGTCTTGCCGGCAAAGAGGCGCTGCAGGTCGTCGATGCTATGCCGGCCCAGACCGCCGAGGATGAAGGTGCGATCCGCGAGAAAGGCCAGCCCCGGCTGCGTGGCGGCGGGTTCGCTCAGCCGGCCGGTGCCCACGCGGATGGTGACGTGAATCGCATTCGCCTCAAAGTCGGTCTTCTTGAGGTTGAGGCGCACGCCGTTGGCGAACTCGACCAGGTGGACATCGAGATCGTCCACATGCTCGTGGCGGGCGACGGCTGGCGTGGGGCCAAACGAGGTGTAGGCGAAGGCGGCGTTGGCCATCTTCTCCGGTGGTTTCACCGGAGTGGCGCGGCTGGCCTCGTAAAGGCCGGCGATCAGTTGGTCCGCCGGGGTGGACTCGTGCGCCAGGTCGACGTTACCGGCTACGAAGAGATAGCGCTGGTCTGCCTTCCAGGCGTCGCGCAAGCCCTGCAGGCAGTCGTCCACGGTCAGGCGGGCGAGGGCGGGCCGATACAGCGCGAGGTCCGCGTCGGGATGCGTGAAGACCTCGCCCCGGCGCAGGCAGGAGACGAGTTCGCCCGCAAGATCGCTGGACCGACGGGTGGCGGCCTGCTTGGCGCCCTGCTCGAGGGAATTGAGGTAGTTGGCGGTGGCCTCGGTCAACTCGCCCGGCTGGAAACCGAATTCAAGGGCGCGGCGGAGTTCCTGCTCGGCCACGGCGAGCGCGCCGCGCCAATTCTCGGGCTTGCAGGAGAGTTCAATCGCGGTGGAGCGATAGAAATCGTAGCTGTCTTCGGCATTGGCGTAGCCGCTGGTGAAGGGGGCGTTTTCCTTTTTGGCCAGAATGGACAGGCGGCGGGTGAGCATCTGGAACGCCATGTCGCGCGGCAGGTACTTGAGGCGGACGGCTGCCGTGTCTGGCTCGCCGGAATACGCCGTGATCGTCTGAAGGGAAACCGTGACGCGGGCCGCCTCGGGCTCCGGGTGGAACTCCACGTGCAGGCCGGGGGCGGCGGGGATGCGGCCCAAGTCGGGCTGGGGCCGGGATGGCGTGCGCGCCTTGAGCGTGCTGAAAACATCCTGGATCTGCCGCTCGACGGCCGCCGGGTCAAAATCCCCGACCGCGACCACCGCCAGGTTTTCCGGGCGATACCAATGGTCGTAGAAGTCGACGAAGTCCTGCCGGGTTGCGTGGTCGATGATGTCGGCCAATCCGATCGGCAGGCGCTTTGGGATCAGGGAATCGGCGAGGAGGAATTCATGCTCGGCCACCCAGGTGCGGTAGTCGACCGAGTCGCGAGCCCGTTTTTCCGCCAGGATGATGCCGCGTTCCTTCTCGATGAATTTGGGTTCGAGCACAAGGCCGCCGGCGTAGTCGGCAAACACCTGAAAGCCGTCCGTCAGCGTGTGGGGCTGCGTGTCGGGCAACTCCAGCAGGTAGATGGTATCGTCGAAGGAGGTCTGCGCGTTGGTGTCGGCCCCGAAGCTCATGCCCAGGCGCTGGAGGTACTCGACCAGGGTGCCCGGCGCATAATGTGTGCTGCCATTGAAGGCCATGTGCTCAAGGAAATGGGCCAGGCCGCGCTGCGTCTCGGTTTCATAAAGTGAGCCGGAGCCGACGACGAGGCGCAGGCTGGCGCGTGCCCGGGGTTCGCGGTTGGACAGAACGACGTACCGCACGCCGTTGGGCAGCCGGCCCCAATGCGCGGCCGGGTCAGGTTTGAGATCGCTGGTCTCCTGGGCAAAAACCGGCGGCGCGGCGGGCACCCGCTGCGGCACAAGGAAGACCAAGGCGAGGGCCGCCAGAAGAACCTCAGTTGGACGACGCATCCTTGAGAAGAACATGGCCGCCAAAGGTGGGGGACCAGGCGCGGAAGGCAAGGCGGCATCGCGGGCGGATCGCGCCAATCGAGACCAGTCATTCGATCTTAAAATATTGATATGAAACGCCCTATGTATTTGGAGAATACGGAGTTTTTTGTGGCAACCCGGGCGGCGCCTCCGTAATCTCCCATCATGATTGTCCGTCGCAAAAGGGCAAAAGTGGAGGACGTCGACACCGCCCTCGCCCGATCCAAGGGGCCGGTGTCGAAGTTCATCGCCCGGAATTACCGCCACTTCAACGCGGCGGCTCTCATGGACGCCGCCAAGGCCTACGAGAAGCATCTCCAGCAGGGGGGGGAGATGCTGGTGGCCATGGCCGGAGCGATGTCGCCAGCGGAATTGGGGATCACGCTGGCGGAGATGATCCGCCGAGGAAAGGTCCACGCCGTGGTCTGCACGGGCGCCAACCTCGAAGAGGACATCTTCAACCTCGTCGCCCACGACTACTACGAGCGGGTGCCGCATTACCGCAACCTGTCGGCCGCCGAGGAGAAGGCCTTGCTCGGCCGCCACATGAATCGCGTCACCGACACCTGCATCCCCGAGATGGAGGCCATGCGGCGCATCGAGACGGCCGTACTCGAGGAATGGGTCAAGGCGGATCGGGCGGGCGAGAGGCTGTTTCCGCACGAGTTCATGTACCGCATCCTGCGGGGCGGGAAATTGAAGAAGTACTACCAGATCGACCCGCGCCATTCGTGGATGCTCGCCGCGTGCGAAAAGAACCTCCCGATGTGGGTCCCGGGCTGGGAGGACGCGACTTTGGGCAACATGTATGCCGCCCATTGCATCAGCGGCGACGTGAAGAACGTCCACACAGTGCGCACCGGCATCGAGTACATGATGCTGCTGGCCGACTGGTACACGCGGACGGCGCGGCCCCTGGGACGCGGCGGTCCGGGCTCGATCGGTTTCTTCCAGATCGGGGGCGGCATCGCCGGCGATTTTCCCATCTGCGTGGTGCCGATGCTGCATCAGGATCTGCACCGGACGGGCGTGCCGCTCTGGGGCTATTTTTGCCAGATCAGCGACTCCACGACCAGCTACGGCAGCTATTCCGGCGCGGTGCCCAACGAGAAGATCACGTGGGGCAAACTGGCGGTCGACACGCTCCGGTTCATCATCGAGAGCGACGCCACGATCGTCGCCCCGCTGGTCTTCGCGTGGGTCCTCGGCCAATAGGGCTCGCGCCGCCTTGGGCTTTCGACTCTCGCCTCTCGACGCAACGATGATCTGGCTCTACCGGTTCCTGTTCCTGCCGGTGCTCATCTTGGCGGCGCCGTACTACTTGCACCGGATGCGAAAACGGGGAGGCTACGGTCCGAACTTCAGCCATCGGTTTGGTGGGACGCCGCCGCTGCCACCCAAGCGCCCCGGCGTGCGGCGGATCTGGCTGCAGGCAGTGAGCGT
>Ga0182011_10003639_pt1 | contig 12586 bp, 5 predicted proteins | sample 711E1DmetaG_FD_120481 | JGI IMG/M metagenome (GOLD analysis project Ga0182011, IMG submission 120481) | Permafrost microbial communities from Stordalen Mire, Sweden - 711E1D metaG | ecosystem: Environmental > Terrestrial > Soil > Wetlands > Permafrost | place: Sweden: Stordalen | collected... | reverse complement strand
TTTGTTAAAGCCTGTGAATAGTTCACAGGAGGTATTTTAAGTCTTGGGATGGGTTAAGGAAAAGCGGTTTGGATAACGTCGATGAGGAAGGATTTTACCGCCGCGTAGCGGCTTTGTTCAACAGCTAAAGTGCTGCAATGCCGGTTTGATGCCTTCCGTCGGCGTCTACGCTTCGCTCGCAGCCGTCGCCAATGCGGCAACTTCTTGCTTTGTCAACGTTGGCGTCAATGCTACCCGTTTGAAGACAAAAAGAAAGAGTGGCGCGTGAAAAAAGAATCCAGAATCAATATTGATAAAATCTGTTTTTCTAAAACCATTTAACAAGAAGGAAGATTCATATGAAAAAGTCTCTGCTGCTACAAATTGCTTTTAGTTTAAGTTTGCTGTTTATGTTCTCGCAGACGATAAGTGCTCAATGGGTACAAACAAATTGGCGGTACGGAAGATCAGTCAATGCAATTACCTTGAGCGGCAACAATATTTTTGCCTCGATTGGTGGTGTTGTTTTTCTATCCACCAACAACGGCGCGAGTTGGGCCCCGTTCAATGCCGGGCTCGGGAATATAAGTGTCTATCCCCTTGCCGTGAGCGGCAGCAATATTTTTGCAGTAGGTTCTCAGGGTCTTTCTCAGGGTCTTTATCTTTCCACCAATAACGGTACAAGCTGGACTGCGGCCAATTTAAGCTTCACGGATACCACCAGTATTGTAGCTCTTGTCGTGAACGGCAGCAATCTCTTTGCCGGGACTAATGATAGTGGTGTTTATTTTTCATCCAATAACGGCACAAGTTGGGCTGCGGTCAATTCCGGACTCACGACTAAATCCATCTCTTCTCTTGCGGTGAGCGGCAACAACGTCTTTGCCGGGACTAATAGTAGTGGGGTTTTCCTATCCAGCAATAACGGTACAAGTTGGACGGCGGTCAATTCCGGATTCCCCGCATCTACTACTGTCCGGTCGCTTACTGTGAGTGGTATCAATATCTTTGCCGTCACTAATGGTAAAGGGGTTTTCCTAACCACCAATAACGGCACAAGTTGGACACCAGTCAACTCCGGCCTCACGAATGATACAGTTAACTCTATTGCGGTGAACGGCAACAATATCTTTGCCGGAACTAATGGTGGCATCTTCCTATCCACCAATAATGGCACAAGTTGGACGGCGGTCAATTCCGGACTCCCCGTAAATAATACTATCCTGTCTCTTGCCGTGAGCGGAACTGGAGACATCTTTGCCGGGACTTCCGGCGATTGGGGTGGTGTTTTTCTATCCAATAATAACGGTACAAGTTGGACGGCGGTCAATTCCGGACTGCCAAAAAATAATATCTCTGGGATTATACCATGCCTTGCGGTAAGCGGGACGAATCTCTTTGCGGGAACCGCTGGATTCCCTAGTGTTGGCATTTTTCTCTCCTCCAATAACGGCGATAGTTGGACCCCGGTCGTTACAGGGTTGACGAATACAAGAGTTCTTTCCCTTGCGGTAAGCGGGACGAACCTCTTTGCGGGAACCAATGGCGACGGCGTCTTTCTTTCCACCAACAACGGCACGAGCTGGACTGCGGTAAATACGGGGCTGACAAATAAAGATGTCCGTTCCTTCGCGGTCAACGGGACGAATCTCTTCGCAGGAACCTATAGCGGTGGCATCTTTCTCTCCACAAACAATGGCACAAGCTGGACTGCGGTAAATACAGGGCTGACAAATTCAATTATCCTTTCCCTTGCGGTCAACGGTACGAATCTCTTTGCAGGAACTCCGGGTACCTATGGTGGTGGCGTTTTCCTTTCCACAAACAATGGCACGAACTGGACTTCGGTAAATACGGGGTTACCGCAAATTAATGGCCAATTAATCGCTTCCCTTGCAGTAATCGGTACGAATCTCTTTGCAGGAACCTATGGGCGCGGCGTCTTTCTTTCCACCAACAACGGCGCGAGTTGGAGTGCGGCCAGTACTGGGTTGCCAATAAGTTCAATTATCCAATGCCTCGCAGTAAGTGGGACGAATCTTTTTGCAGGTACCGGTGCAATCGGTCGTGATGGTGTCTTTCTTTCCACCAACAACGGCGCGAGTTGGACTCCGGTCAATGACGGGGTTGACACGAATCAAGATTTCCTTTCCCTTTCGGTAAGCGGGACGAATCTTTTTGCGGGTACCGGTGGAAGCGGAGTTTGGTGCAGGCCGCTTTCAGAAATGATAACCGCAACTAACAATAAACGACAAACCTTTTTTCAAAATTCAACAGGCATCAACCTGACAGCTTCCACCCAGGCCAACCACAGTGTTGTAATGAGCTTTTTCCTTGCAAAGTCTCAGCCCGTCACTCTCAAGATTTACAACATATCCGGCAGAGAGCTTGTAACGATAGTGAATAGAAATCTTGGAGCAGGTGAGCAAAGGATTTCTTGGGATACGAAAGATATAGCGACAGGATGCTATATGCTTAGAATGCAGGCTGGTTCAAATATATATATCAAGAACATTCCGGTTTCTCGGTAAGGACATAGCATTCCTTAGAAGAAGCACAAGTAAACGGTCAGCAGGAAGCAAAAAAGAAGTTGAGGCGGAGGAAAGGAATGGCAGAAGACGCGCCACGAAGAGAAGACAAACGGGTAGCACAGACCGCCAACAGCAAAAGTATTCCATAGCTGGTTTGATGCCTCCGTCACCGTCCCTAAAAGCAGGCGGTGTCACGTCGGCAATCCAGCTCTACGGCATACTTTTTGCAAACGTTGGTGTCAATGTTTGCGCTGAATGAAATTATAGAGTTTGCGCCGAGGAGTGAAAGGCAAATACCATTTTAAAGCATAAGAGCCGCGCCCCAAGACGAATCCGCATAAATGCGGCGTAAGAAAAAGAATACAACTTAAACATTAGGATTTAGTAAGATGACTTTCGACAAGGTTCTTGACAAATATCGAAGGATGTCCTTTTCTGAAAGAGATAAAGGGAATCGTTTTGAAAGACTAATGCAAGCCTACCTTCAAACCGACCCAAAGTATGCAAATTTATTCAAGAAAGTCTGGCTTTGGAATGAGTTCTTCGGAAGAAAAGATTTAGGTGGTACTGATACAGGAATTGATTTGGTAGCCTTGACCTATCAAGGTGATTTCTGGGCAATTCAGTGTAAATGTTTTCAAGAAGAATCTTCAATTGATAAGCCTGCCGTTGATTCTTTTCTTTCCACTTCTAGCAGGGAATTTAAGGACGAGAGCCTTAAAACCACTAATTTCGCCCATCGTCTTTGGATTTCTACTACAAATAAATGGGGCAGCAATGCAACCGAAGCTATACAAAACCAGAATCCTCCAGTTACACGCCTAAATTTATACGATTTGCAGCAAGCTCCAGTTGATTGGGTTAGTCTTGACAAAGGTATAACCGGCGAGCAATCACGTACAGCGAAGAAAATACTCAAGCCGCACCAGACGGAAGCTCTTGAAAAAGCTCATGAATATTTTAAAAATGCTGACCGTGGCAAATTGATTATGGCCTGTGGCACAGGCAAAACTTTCAATACTCTCCGTATTGCCGAAAATGAAACAAAAAGTAAAGGTCTCATTCTTTTTTTAGTTCCTTCAATTTCTTTGTTAGGCCAAGCATTGCGCGAATGGTCAGCAGATGCAGAAGAACCAATAAATGCGATATGTATCTGTTCCGACCCCGAAGTATCAAAAAAGAAAACTAAGGGCGAAGATACTGATAGTTTTAGTGTTGTTGATTTAGCTTTGCCAGCTTCTACAAATGTCAGAGAAATTGTTTCCCAGTTCAAGTACCTTGATGCGAAACGAACTTCTGGTATGACTGTTGTCTTTTCAACATACCAGTCAATTGAAGTAATTGCCAAAGCGCAGAAGGAAATTGCTAAAGTAAATAAGAAATTTGGCGAATTTGATTTGATTATCTGCGACGAAGCACACCGTACAACTGGTGTTGCCCTTACCGAAGAAGATTCTTCCGCATTTATGAAAGTTCATGACAACGGTTTCATAAAGAGCAAAAAACGGCTCTATATGACTGCTACTCCCCGCCTTTATAGCGATGATGCAAAAGGAAAAGCTGCACAAGCCGATGCCGTTCTTTGTTCAATGGATGATGTGACTCTTTATGGCGAAGAAATTTACCGAATTGGTTTTGGCGAAGCCGTTGAAAAGGATTTGTTGACAGATTACAAAGTTCTTATTCTCACATTAAGTGACAAAGATGTGCCGCCAGCAGTTCAGGCTATGGTTTCGGATAAGAATAATGAAATAAATGCGGATGACGCTTCAAAACTTATCGGCTGTATTAATGCGCTTTCAAAGCAGATTCTTGGTGATGACGGCGCAATAAAAGCCACTGATCCGGAACCAATGCGGCGAGCAGTCGCTTTTTGCCAGAAAATATCGGTTTCAAAGAAAATCACCTCTACATTCAATACCGCCACCGATGCTTATATAAGCGCCTTGCCGACAAATAAGAAAGATCAAATGGTTTCCGTAGCCTCCAAACATATTGACGGTACAATGAGTGCTCCAGACCGTGATGAGCTTCTTGGTTGGCTTAAATCTTCGGGCGAAGGTAACGAATGCAGGGTTCTTACTAATGTCAGGTGTTTAAGTGAGGGTGTTGATGTACCTTCGCTTGATGCAGTCATGTTTCTTTCTGCCCGTAATTCTCAAGTTGATGTCGTTCAGTCTGTCGGACGTGTCATGCGGAAGGCTCCAGGAAAAAAATACGGGTATATAATTATTCCTGTTGTTGTTCCAGCTGATATTATAGCACATGAAGCCCTTGATGATAATGAACGGTATAAAGTTGTTTGGACGGTTCTCAACGCGCTACGTGCACACGATGACCGCTTTAATGCAACTGTAAACAAACTTGAATTAAACAAGAAAAAGCCAGAACAGATTTTGGTCGGCAGACCTGAATATACCTTTGAAAATGGCAAACCCGTTTCCACTGTTGGAGAAGAATCTGAAACCAAATATGGGGAAGTCGGCCGCCAGCTTGCCCTCCAATTTGAACAACTTCAGGGTGTTGTTTTTGCTAGAATGGTGCAAAAGGTAGGCGACCGAAGATATTGGGAACAATGGGCTGCAAGCATCGGTGAAGTTGCTAAAAGGCAAATTAGCAGAATCAAACTTCTTGTTGCAGAAGAAGGAAAACATAAAAAGGCTTTTGAAGATTTCCTTGCAGGCTTACAAAAAAATATAAACCCATCTATTTCCTATGATGAAGCCATTGAGATGTTATCCCAACACATTATAACAAAACCGGTATTTGATGCTCTATTTGAGAAATATTCTTTCGTTAAAAACAATCCAATTTCAATTTCAATGCAAAAAATGCTGGATTTGCTTGAAACACAAGCGATTGAAAAAGATATTGAAGTTCTTCAGAAATTTTATGACTTTGTTAAAATGAATATCGGTGACTTGGATAATAGCGAAGCGAAACAGAAAATAATTATCAGGTTATATGATAGCTTTTTTAAAATCGCCTTCCCGAAAATGGTTGAAAAACTTGGGATAGTTTATACTCCGATCGAACTTGTTGATTTTATTATTCATTCTGTTAACCATATTTTAGAAAAAGAGTTTGGCCTGTCATTAACCGATGACAATGTTCAGTTGCTTGATCCGTTTACTGGTACGGGGACGTTTATAACTCGTATTTTGCAGAGCGGCCTAATCTCAAAAAAAGATATGCTCCGTAAATACAAACACGAAATCCATGCAAACGAAATTGTACTTCTTGCCTATTATATTGCAGCAGTAAATATCGAGAATGCTTTTCATGATGCCGTTGGTGCCAAAGATTATCTTGCATTTGACGGAATTTGCTTGACTGATACATTCCAATTAGGCGAAACAGATGAAAGTTCAAGTTTCATTTCAAAAATGTTTCCACAAAACTCTGAAAGGGTTGTGAGGCAAAAGAAAGCACCAGTGCGTGTTATTTTAGGAAATCCACCATACTCAATTGGGCAGAAAAGTGCCAATGATAATGCACAAAACCAGAGCTACGATAAATTAGAGGCAAAAATTGCAGAAACTTATGCAAAGGAATCTACAGCTGGCCTTAACAAATCGCTCTACGATGCATATATTAAGGCATTCCGTTGGAGCACTGACCGCTTAGACCCCAAAAATGGTGGGATTATTTGCTTTGTTTCAAATGGTGCTTGGCTTGATGGTAATAGTACTGATGGGTTTAGAAAATGCCTTGAAAAAGATTTTTCTTCGATTTATGTGTTCGATTGCAGAGGTAACCAGCGTACTAGTGGCGAACTATCAAGGAGAGAAGGCGGGAAGATTTTCGGCTCTGGTTCTCGTACACCAATTGCAATTACATTACTGGTTAAAAAGCCTAAAACAAACGGTCAAAAAGCGGAAATATTCTATCATGACATTGGCGATTATTTAAGCCGAGAAGAAAAACTCGAAATAATAAAAAAGTTCCATTTTGTCGGGAATCCTGATTTGAAATGGAAGAAGCTGAAGCCGAATGAACATGGCGATTGGTTAAGTCAAAGGACTGAGGTTTTTGATACATTCGTACCTATTGAACCAGAAAAAAAATTTGATTTAAAAGCACAGTCATTTTTCAATACTTACGCAATTGGCGTTTCAACCAACCGTGATGCATGGGTATATAATTTTTGTCGGAAAACTATATCAAATAACATGGTGCGGTTTATCGCTTTTTATAATCAACAGCAAGCCGCTTTCCAAGTTGCTAAAAAGAAAAACAATAAATTAGAAGTTGCAGACTTTGTTGACGCCGATGCGACAAAAATTAGCTGGACACGTTCCTTGCGCAATGATATTTCAAAAACGATTACTCATACTTTTTCTAAAAAAGCTTTTACCTATAGCTTATATCGTCCATTCTGCAAGCAATTCTTATATTTCGACAAACCGTTTATTGAAAGCCCCGGTTTAAGTTCTACCCTATTCCCTAATGTTGACATTTCAAATAGAATTATTACTGTAACAGGTATAGGAGCAAGCAAAGATTATTCAGTTTTAATTTCTGATAAAATCACAAATTTAGATACCATTGAAAAATCACAATGCTTCCCACTATATTATTTCGAAGAACGTGAGAAACAAAGTCCCACACTTTTTGATTCTGCAAGCGATGGCGAACAAATACGCAGAGATGGTATTTCTGATTTTATTTTTGAACAGGCAAAGAGAATTTATGGTAAAAATGTAACCAAGGAAGATCTTTTTTATTATGTTTATGGTTTCCTACATTCTTATGATTACCGCGTTACATTCTCAGCTGACTTAAAAAGAATGCTCCCTCGGTTACCACTAGTCGACGAACCCCGCGATTTCTGGAAATTCAGCAAAGCAGGGCGCGAACTCGCAGACCTTCACATAAATTACGAAACCATCCCGGCATATGAAAATGTAAAAGTAACCGGCCTGAAATGCGGTTTTTACGAAGTCGAGAAGATGCGTTTTCCAGCCAAAGACCGGAAAGATACGATTATTTATAACAGTAAAATAATGATTGAGAATATCCCGCTCAAAGCCTATGAATATGTTGTAAACGGTAAAAGCGTGATTGAATGGATAATGGAACGCTATCAGGTTTCTACTCACAAGGAAAGCGGAATAACCAATGATCCGAACGATTGGGCAAAGGAAGTTGGAAATCCGCGATATATCCTTGATTTACTATTGAGCATTATAAATGTGAGTATGAAAACCGTTAAAATTGTTGAGGGTTTGCCACAGGTGAATTTTTGAAGCGTGAAGTAATCATCGGGTTAATACAAAATTGTATGGAGGTGCTTTAAAATGTTAGAGCAAGATGAAAACATTCAGGAAACCAAGCTCAGAATCAAGAAATATCTTGAGCTGGAAAATGTAAGCTTTTTAACAGGAGCTGGAACAAGTTTTCACCTTGGAGCTCCAATAATTCGAGAAATTCCAGAAGAACTTAAAAAAAAATACTCAAAAACTATACAAACTTATTTCTCTGACAAAATTACGCCATCATATGAAGATTTGATGAATTGTTTACAGGCTGACAGGTTTATAAAACTTAAAAAAGGTGAACCGACCACGGTAATAGATGCCACGATACATGATATGCAGAAATGGCTCTTCAACAATTGCAATACTGAAAAAACAAAAATTGCAAATGAATATAAATTGGATGCTAAATTACAAGCTGACAGATTTCATTACCATGAAGCTTTTATTAAAAAAGTACTACAACGGCCCAATAATCTTAAACGGGCAAACTTGTTTACAACGAATTATGATATGGCATTTGATTGTGCGCTGGATAATTTAGGCGTCCATTATATAAACGGCTTCATGGGGGTGCATAATCGCTGTTTTAGGCCAGAGGTGTATGATTACGATTTTTATTATCCTGGACAAAGCGTTACGGGGAAAGTTCATAGGGCTGAAAAAGTCATCAAGTATTTCAAACTCCATGGATCGCTTTCTTGGGTTACTACAAATCAATGTCCGAATAATATCTATGGCATTAAGGAAATCCCTTTAAATGCCGAATCAATAATCAATGATGAAAGTGATCCAATAAAAGATGACCCGGTTGAATTGTTAATCTACCCGTGTGTAAGTAAAAAAAGATTTACACTGGATTTACCTTACTCCGAATTATTCAGACAATTTTCACAAGCAATTACACAATCTCAATCCGTTTTGTTTTGTCTTGGTTATTCATTTAATGATGAACACATAAACGACATCATTAAACAGGCACTGTCTATCCCTTCGTTTACCTTAATTGTTGCCAATTATTCACCCAAGGTTGATAAAGATTCAGTACTTTATAAATTAAAGTTAATGGACGACAAGCGAATAATTGTATTAGAAGAAAACAATAAGACATTATCCACTTTTACCGGTTTTGTCGAAAATGTCCTGCCAGATTTATACGAAGAAGAAGAAAACAGAGTCGTAGCAGAAACGATGCAAAAAGTATATCCTAAAAAAGACAATAACAGTTCTTTTTAATCTGACAAAAGGAAAAACAAATGAGTCAGAACAGAAATATCGGAAGAGTTTTGTCTGTAGACAATTTTAGGGTATATATAAAAATCGATGATGATCTGCATGGCGCATATAAAAGCGGCGTGCATGATATTTATGAAATAGCACGCATCAATTCCTATCTTATTTTGCCTGTAGGTGCAGATAGAGTAGTCGCCTTGATAACACGGGTTTCGATGCGCGAAGAGATTGAACTTGATAAGAATACAACTAGCATTACGCTGCCAAAATCTGCACGGTATATTTCTGCGACAATGTTAGGAACAATTACAAAGGAAAATGATTATGAGAAATTCATTCAAGGTGTATATAGCTTCCCAACATTAGACAATCCAGTCTGGTATGTTACGGAAAAAGACCTAAAACATATTTTCGACGATAAACAGGATGTAACAAAGATAAAATACGAAAAAGATTTTTATCTTCCGATTGGAACATCTCCCGCATTTCCTGGCTATAAAGTAAAGATATGCCCAGACCAGTTCTTTGTAAAACATGCCGCGATTTTGGGGAATACCGGTTCAGGAAAATCCTGCACATTTGCTTCGATAATTCAAAATCTTTTTAAATACGATTATAATGGTAAAAACCTCCAAAACGCTCATTTTATAGTTTTTGACACAAATGGTGAATATAAGGATGCGTTTTTACCTGAAGAAAAAGATAAAATCCATTTGACCCCTGAAGATAATAAAAGAATCGAATTGATTAATGCTTACTATTATGGAGGGGACGAAAAAATAAATGTTCCATATTGGTATATGAACTGGGAAGATTTTAATGACCTGCTAAAACCAAGCGAAGGAACACAAGCTCCGGTATTAAACAGGGCTATTGGATTAGCCAAAAATGAAGTAGAAAGTAAAAAGCAATCGATATTGCCAAATTACCTTTATTCTGATATTGTGAAAATTATTGCATATACTTCAGAAGAAATTAAGAAAGGTACATGGGATGGTGGCGGAACTTGGAAATGGAAAGACAATAATGAAATAATGCAAATCGGTAAAACTGTAAAAAACTATAGTCAAGAATTAGGTGATGCCATTATCGAATTGTCAAGTGCTGCTAATTTTAATAATGCATTAAAGCAAGACCCTGTCAGAATAAAAATACAACAACTATTTGACAAAACAAACCTTATGTCAAGTGAAGAGCAAATCACAAGTGAACAAAATATTGATATGCCAATTTGGTTTAACTATATGGAATTGTGCACAAAATTTATTGATTCGGCCATTGAACAGGAAGGCCATACAAATAACCGTATAAAAGAATACCTCTCGACACTTCGTCTGAGAATGAATAGTTTTCTTAATGATAAAAGAATGTCAATTCCTTTAATGTTGAGAAATATTGAAAAAGACAATAAATTGGTACTTACACAGTTTATGGCTTTTATCTTAGGCGACTTCAATCGCTTCTATAAAAATAATATTTCAAATAATTTTATTGCGAAATATAACGAGCATAATAAACCAAAAAATCCTGACAAAACGAGTCAAATCACAATTATTGATACATCGCAACTTCCATTTGAAGTTTTAGAAACCATTACAGCACTATTAGGTCGTCTGATAATTGAGTTTGTTTCACATTTTAAACCGGAAGAGAGAGGAAAATATCCAATCGTTATCGTTTTAGAAGAAGCACAAAATTACATATCAGAAAAACACGATTCAATTGCAAAAACAGTCTTTGAACGTATTGCAAGAGAAGGTAGAAAATATGGTATTTCTCTAATTGTTTGTAGTCAGCGGCCATCAGAACTATCCAAAACCGTTTTATCACAATGCAATTCTTTTATAATACACCGGCTGCAAAACCCAGAGGATCAAATTTACATAAGAGGTCTTATTTCGAGTGCAAATGCAGACATTTTAGACCAATTACCAATTATCCCTCAACAGCATGCCATAATAACTGGTGATTGCGTTAGAACACCAATTCAAGTTAAAATAGATAACGTCAAGCCTACACCTAATAGTCACAACCCCAAATTTATCGAACGCTGGCTTGATGAAGATTGTAAAATACCCTACGAAGAAACGTGTGAAAGATGGTGTCCTGTTAAGAGGGTGGAATCTTAATCGGATAAAAGACGAATTATGAATACACCATCAATTAATGTTAATGATTTTACCCAAGAAAAAGAATGCGTTTTTGAAGGTGAACACTATTCCGTTCGGGACAATGGTGCAGTTTTACGGCATCAACCACCCGAAAAGCGCACGCGTGCTAATGATAATCAGTGGACATTTGGTAAAGAAAATTCTGCAAATCCGTATTTGCATTTCGCAGGCGTCCGAATACACAGGATTGTAGCCACAGCTTTCCACGGTGAACCACCTGATTCTAAATATGTGGTAGATCATATTGATTCAAATTGTAGGAATAACCGCCCGGAAAATTTGAGATGGTTGTCTCGATTAGAAAATGCCCTTAAAAATCCAGCGACTCGAAAAAAGATAGAATATCTATGTGGCAGTATTGAAGCGTTTCTTGAAAATCCTTCAATGCTAAATGATCTTCAGGCTGATCCCAATTTTTCATGGATGCGAAATGTAACGTCTGCGGAAGCTCAAAACTGTAAAATGCGTATGTCCATTTGGGCCAACTCCAATAATAATCTGAGAAGATCAACCGATACAATTTATCGTAATAGTTCTTTTACTAAAAGAATTTATAAACCGCTTCAAAGGTGGGAAGTTTTTGGTAGAGAACCAGGTTTAAATTTGGCTTTAACACCGTGGTGTGGTCAATATATGTGGAGAGCAAACGCTTATTTCCCTTGTTGCCCACAAGAAATTGAAACTGATCCTCTTGTCGATTACTTTCAAAATATAAAGATTGGTGTCCTATTCGCTTATAGCGATTATGAAGAATTTTGTCCCAAACAAACTGTAATTGAATCTGTTATCCTCAAAGAAAACGCATCAATTTTAGTTTTGTGTGAAAGAGCAGATCATAAGTGGTCAATTGTTGGAATTACGCTTGACAAAAGATCAAAACATTTTATTCATTTTAATCTTGGTTCATTTTCTAACAAGGACGAAGCAAATAAAGCATTTTGTAACAATAAAGAATTGAAAGACTATTGGTCAGAAGCCTACAATCATCAAATGGATTAAAAATCGCCGGCGCAGTTCCATGCGGCGGCGGAAGACATAAGAGGGGCGCGGCAAGACAAAGACAAAAGAGAAGATCGGCGCAAACAAAGACATTACACTATGGTAGCAGCGCAAACACAGCCACCAACAGCCCCTTTGATGCTGCGGGCGCAAAGCCGCCCTTGGCCTTCGGCAAATTGCCATCGTCTGAATCCAGCGTGTCATGTCGCAAAGCTCCGTCACGCTGGCTAACGCTGGCAACTTCACAAAGGGGCAAACGTTGTAAGCAATTTTTGCGTTGAATGAAAGTGATAGGTTTGCGCCGAAAACCAAAGAAATTAAGAGAAAGAATGATCTGAAGGAATAAATTTACTAATGACAATAGATATTTATTATTTCACAGGAACCGGTAATTCTTTGGCTGTAGCAAGGGATA
>Ga0182011_10003638_pt1 | contig 12586 bp, 13 predicted proteins | sample 711E1DmetaG_FD_120481 | JGI IMG/M metagenome (GOLD analysis project Ga0182011, IMG submission 120481) | Permafrost microbial communities from Stordalen Mire, Sweden - 711E1D metaG | ecosystem: Environmental > Terrestrial > Soil > Wetlands > Permafrost | place: Sweden: Stordalen | collected... | reverse complement strand
TGTTTTTACGCATTCGGGTTTTTTTCAGAATCTGATCGGAGAACAGGCCCGGTATTTATCACCGTATGGATTCGTTGGACAACCTCTTCCGGCCCGGCGGTAAGTATGCTGTGGTGATCATAACCAGGGAGAAGTGCAATTTCCAAATCGCCCGAAAAAATCCGTTTCCACCGCTCGCAGTCGCGTGAGTGGTACTCAGCACTGCTCCGCTTCTTTTCAGCATCACCGAACGCGATTACGGCCGGGCCGGGATAGGGCCGTGCCCGGTACTGGTAGAATGCCCGGTGGTGGGCAGCGCCGATCCGGTGCTCCTGCCGCTGCCGGGGAGTAGCCCGCAGGAGATGGAGCCAGTGCCGCATCTTCCGGTACTGGAACCGGAAAAAAAGCCCGATCCCTTCTTTCCGGTAAAACCGTATCCTGTTCTTCAGCCTCGTTGTCAGGGTGTATTGTTCATTTCCCGACGCAGGAAGGATCGGGTCGATCAGCACCAGCAGGGAGACCTCTTCACCGGAACCGGCGAGCCGGGCCGCCATGTCAAGGGCAATGACCGCCCCGAAACAATAGCCGCCGAGAATCCAGGGCCCGTGGATGTTACACGCCCGCAGCTCCTGTAAAAACCGGCCGGAGATCGCATCCATGGTGTCAGCCGGTGGGTTTTTGGCGGTCACTTCCGGCCAGATGAACGAATAGACCGTTATGTCCGGTCCGATCTTCTTTGCGAGGTCCGCATAGTGCAGGGCAGTCCTGTGGAAGGAAGGGGCGAATATGACCACGGGTCCGGAATTTTTTACCGTTCCGGGGTCCTCCGGCTGGAGCAGGACAAGGATCGGATCTCCCGCCGGAACCGGCCGGTCTTCAGTAACTCTCGCGGACTGTGGTCCGGTTTTTTCTGCCACGGTTGTCGTCTCAGGTATCTTCCTGAATCCTCTTGTAGTTTCCGGGGGATAATTTCCCGGGCCCTTAATAAATACGAGGGATATCCGGCATACGACCATTCCCCGTTTCCAGTGATAAACCAGATAAATCCGGATACTGTTCCTTTGAAGAAAAACCGAACGCCCTTAATAATCCAAAAATCCAGTACCTTGTGAGACATGCCTGAAGTTCACAGCCGGCCCGATGCTTTTGTCCAGCTTACCCTCGCTGACGGGCAGCAATGGCTCCTCTGCCCTACCAACCCGGAAGCAGGGGAAGCCATACAGCGGTTGCGTACGGTTATGAACCTGAAGAATGGCGATACAGGACGGGAACTCTTCGTTTCTGTCCGTGACGGGGTCAGGGTACCGCTCTGCCTGCCGGACGACCGGTCCCCGGTGATCTGCCAGATCCCGCCGGGTGAGAACGATGCCATGAAAGTGATCCAGATGACCGACATCGCCCGGACCATTGCGCTGTGGGCGATTCCGCAGGGCGGGGTGCTCATCCATGGTGCACTGGTCGAAAAAGACGGGTACGGGGTGATCCTTGCCGGGCCGGGTGGCGTGGGGAAATCAACTGCCAGCGGGCGCATATCGCTGCCGTGGCACGCGTTGTGCGATGATGCGACCCTTGTCGTGCGCAACAGCGAGGGACAGTTCTGCGCCCACCCGTGGCCCACGTGGAGCCGGTTCTATGATAATGGCCCCGGCGGGGCATGGGATGTTGAAAAAGTCGTGCCGCTCCGTGCGATCTTTTTTTTAAACCAGGCCCCGGATGATGCGGCAGGGCCACTGGCCGTTCCCGAAGCAACCGCCTACCTTGTCGAATCCATCCACCAGGTGATGGGACCGCCGGTCCCCGGTTATTGTGATCCGCCGGATTCAGCGGGTCTTTGTTCCGGCGAATTGTCTGCGGTCACTGCCCTTGTCCGGTCGGTACCTGTTCATATCCTCCGGATCAGCCTGACCGGCCAGTTCTGGACTGAGATTGAACATATGCTGGAAACCCGGCATAAGAGGGACTGGTCGGGTCCTGGTCCTGTCGGGAGGAACGGGCCGTCCCGGGACTCTGCACAACGGATCTTCGGGACCGGTACTATGCCGGTGGTCTATACCGGGCCCAGCATGAACCCGGTCCTCGAGGAACCGGATCTTCTGGAAGTCCGCCCGTATGGCAGCCGGGCGATCCGGACCGGCGATGTGATCTGTTTTCATTCCCCTGCTGAAAACAAGACCATCGTCCATCGCGTCACCGGTATCTCCGCGGCGGGTATCCGGACCCGGGGAGATAACAACCCCTCGGCAGATCCCGGTCTTGTTCAACCGGAACAGGTTATCGGGCGGGTTATCACAGCCCTGAGGGGGCAACGCCACCGGCATATTGCCGGGGGCAGTGCAGGCCGGATCACGCGTATCTGCAGTCAGGTCCGGAGGAATGTGCTCATCAGGGCCGGTATCATGTACCGGATTGCCCGGCCGTTCCTGATCTGTACCCGCACGGTTTTCCGGTCGGGATCTTTTGGCATGCGGCAGCGTGTCGTGCTCTTCTCTGCCCGGAACCGGATAACCCTCCGCCTTTTTATCGGCAACCGGCTTATCGGCGAGTTCCATTCACAGAAAGCCGGCTGGTCCCTCCGGTTCCCATTCCAGCTGATTGTTGATGTGAAAGACCTTCCGGTTGTGGAAAAACCCCGCCGCTTCCATATCGAACCCGGCAGCCCGGTACAGGATATCCCGCAACCGGGCCGGTAATATTTTTCAGGTGCTCTTTAGGATACGGCAGTATCCCGCGGGTCTTCACGGATGGAAATTACCCGATCCGCCCGATAATTTATTTCCCTGATTTTCAAGGGATTTTTCTCTTTCTGAATAACAAGGAGATCGTTCAATGTATTGCACGCATGGTTATCCGTATAGTGCGGTGTATATGGTCTGCTTCAGGTCAGGATATTGTTTATGGGTGAAAAAAATTTTCCGGGAAATGTCCAGGGTCCCGAGTCCCCCGGAATACTGACAGTATAATCAGAAACCGGGGGATAAACTGTCGTTATCCATTTTCTTCGCGTTATTTTGCATTGTCCACGTCCATCTTCCAGCCATAGCAGCCCCGGACGGTGAGGCTGTAGTCCCCGGGCGAGATCAGATTGAAGGTTGTCTTCTGGTTATGCCACTCGTCCACCTTGGCGTAGAATAGCCGCTGGTCTATTGATTTCCCGGCAAGGTTCACCGAATAGGTCTCTTCGTAGCAGTTCGTGATGTTTCCCAAATCGCTCGTGTAATTGATTTTTATCTGGACTGAGCCTGGCCCTACCGTTGTGAACTTAATCATGCGTGTGCCGATTCCCGATTCATCAATGGGTGACGGGAGCGGTGGTTTGACCGGCGTTGCCGTTATGGTTATTACCGGCGGGCTGGTGGTTATGAGGGTGGACGGGGCTGGCAGCGATGTCGGGGCCATGGTGACGGGTGGCAGGGTTACCGCTGGTGTAGCAGGAGCGGTCACGCCGAGGTCTTCATCCGTGCATCCCGCTGCCAGTACTGCTGCGATACAAAACCATGATAAAATAAAATTTCCAGGATCTAATCATATCATAAATAAAATTATGCAGATAAGTCTTCCGATATCCGACAGGACATCAGTCCTGGAGCAGGAAAAGAAAAAGATCTACAGATCTTTTTCGTGACCTGCGACAAGGAATCAGAAATAAAAAAGAGGATTCAGGAATCATCAGATTTTCTTTGTAGTGTCGCCCTTCATGATATATTTCACGACAATGAAGATGACCAGTGCGATGATGAAAAAGTCGATAAGCGCCCCGACAAAGTCGCCGACAAGGAACTTGATTGGTCCTATCTGGAGTACGGACAACCTCCAGTCGCCGCCCGGGACAATAACCGCGATGATTGGCATAATGACATCGGTTACAGTCGATGTGACCAGTTTTGAGGCAGCCGTTCCAATGACAAACGCAACAGCAAGACCGATGACCTGGTACTTCTGGAGGAAGTCCATGAATTCCTTGTTGAAGCCCTGAGCTCCTTTCCCGAGAGCCGAGACTCCGCCGCCAATCATTTTCTCTGCATCGCCAAGTGTTTTGTCAACCATACGTAATCACCGGAGAAAAAACCCTGTCTCCTTACACTACCATCATCCCGCTTATTTATTATTGTTTGGAAAATGACCGGGGTGGAATGGAAAACCGGTGTCCCTGTAAAAATGAGGGATAAGGAAGGAAAAATTTTCAGACCAGCGGCTCCGGCTGCTTGTCGGCAAGCGTTGGGAGTTTTGTGGATTTTACCAGTACAGGTTCCTGGGACAGGCGGATCTTTTCCATGATCAGGTTTTTTCCGGCCATGGTCATGGCAAAGATAGGTATTGCAGTCCCTGCCTGGACCAGCGCATTTCTCCCCACGGTTTCACGGATTGTCCGCGATGCACAGGACGTGACGAGATCGGATGCAGCAACGAGCGTCTCCGCTTCCGGTTTCGAAAGTCCCGTAACATGGACCCCGAATATCAGGGTCTTGGGATGGATCCTGCGGATGGTCTCCGCACTTTCCGGCAGAGCGACCGTAACCGCGATCTTCCGGAACCCCTGTACCAGCGCCAATGCAACGCCGGCAAGCTGGTCAATCGTTGCATGGTCCCGGTCAAGCACATAGCCGCCATCCTGCTCGATCCGGTCCATCACCTCCGGGTAGGGGGTTGTCGAGACCAGCCCGGACATCCTGCCGCCGATCCCCTGCACCATTGCCGGTTTTGTGACAACAACCGTTCCTGCCCCGTCACATGCGAGTACGACTGCGTCGAGCAACCCCTTGTGGAGCCCGAAACTGAGCAGCTCGGAAGCGCCAAACCCGACAAACTCCCGGGTGTCCATCACCTCGCGGCCGGGCGTGCACATGCCAAACGCTTTGATCCGGTGCTCGATGTTTGCCTTTACCGAGTCTTTCCCGATATCCGGGACCGGGAAGGCAAACCGTTTTGCGAGCGGGCAGTCCTTAATCTGCCCCTCTCCCACCTCGACAACCTGACCGTTCCGGATGATAATCCGGCACCTCCCGATAGCTTCGATGACGTGCTCGTCCTTTTTCAGGGTCATGTGAATTCCTTAGTAAAAGAGTATCCGGGCCGGTGTTTAAGGATTATCGCTTTGTGCCTGATCGGACAGGCCGGCCGGACATTAAGCATATCAGAAACCAGCGTTCACCTTGTTACATGGATACGGTACCGCGGTTCCCGGAGATTGATGCAGCACGGGGGATCGCGATCCTCATGATGGTCCTCTTCCATACGATATTCGACCTGAATTTTTTTAATATCGCACCAATCAATGTTGCGACCGGCTTCTGGCGTTATTTTGCGATGGCGACTGCGTCGCTCTTCCTTCTTCTGGTCGGTATCTCCCTCGTGGTCAGCCACGCACGGTCGGCTGCGAAACTTACCGGTTTTGCGCTGACGAAAAAATTCCTGTTCCGCGGTGCCGGTATCTTTGTGCTCGGCCTCCTGGTCACGCTCGTCACCTGGTGGTACCTGCGCGAGGGATACATCATTTTCGGTATCCTGCACCTGATTGGCGTCTCGGTGATGCTCTCCGTACTCTTTTTCCGGTTCGGGAAGTACAATATACTCCTCGGGCTGCTCTGCATTGCAGGCGGTTTTTTCATCGGGAATGTATCGGGCCCGATCTGGCTTCTCCCTCTCGGGATCTATCCCGTGTCGTTCACCTCCGTTGATTACACGCCGCTCATCCCCTGGTTCGGTGCTGTGCTGGTGGGGATGGGCGTGGGAGAATTCCTGTATGCCGGGGGAGTCCGCAGGTTTGAGGCCCCGCACCTGCCGGACCGGGTCGCGACACCTCTCACGTTTCTCGGGCAGCACTCGCTCATCATTTACCTGGTGCACCAGCCGGTGATCATTCTCCTGCTCGGTGCGGTGACGGGGACAAGGGTGCTTTAGGTTTTTTAAAGATTTTTTGCCCGGTAGAAATCATTAGACATCAATTATGACGCTTTCGGGGGTGCTTCATTCTGAAGGAATGAAGCAGGAGAAGAGCCATCAGGCTCTTCGACTCTCGCGTCGAAGATTTGCTGCGCAATTCTTCTCCTCCTTGAGGTTCTTATGAACCTCTCGGACCCCGCCGCTTGGGCAGCCCCCGGTTACGATTGTGCCGTATTACCTGTACACTAACCGTGTTGAAATTTCCTGTTCAGGTAATACCGAGGTATCACAATGCGCCCCCGCCCCCGGGGGGCAGGGCTGGCGCAAGGGGGGCGATCATTACTATAAAAAAAGAGGTTTTCTACAGAGCAGATTTTTTGGGGAAAAATTCCGGGATTTTCCGGAAAAATTTTCAGATTTTCCTAGACGGATTTTTAAAAAATTCCTGGAAAATTATTAAAATTAAATCCATTCAAAAAAAAAATTCCGCTCAATCCGGCAAAATTTCCCGGCCTTCCTGTATCTCCCCCTCCCCCTTCCTGCCAACCCCCACCCAATCACCAAAAATCCTGATGATCTCATCCCCCTCTCCGTCGTAAAATCTGGCACCCTTTCTAAAACAGTCATAATGCCCCTCCAGCCTCTGAAAAACCCCGCCACAGCCTGAAACCCGTTTACTGTCCCGATCGGCCGCGTAAATAGCGCTATTTATGACCTCTTATTTTCAGACGTGAAAACAGGTAATTTTCAGGGAATTATTCCCTCTTTTTCACGATTTATTCCCTCATTTTCAACCATTTACGGCCCCTGGTCGCATAACCTCCGTCGGAGAAAAAGGGGTGAGGGAGAGCATGTCCCCATGTCTGGATCCCCACCGTCGGTACCGACGTAAAATTTCCAAAGAGTCCCAAATCCCCTCTCATGATAATGCATTTCCGTGCCCGGGGGATTCTGTCGGTTCAACTTTATTGGCCGGAATTATCCGGAAAATTTTCACAGAATTTTTCAAAAATATTTCCGGAAATTTTTTTTCGGAGAGCCGGGCAATTTAGAAAAGGTGGGGGTTCACTGCCCCCCCCCCTCCGATTATTTTTCCGGAGGGGGGTCTCCCCCCTGCACCGCGTTCTGCCGGCAAACGGCACCATACTAAGACATATAACATCAACCAGACAAGAGACCACATCAAGTCTGATGAATACAACCAGACAGGAGATTGAATATGAGCAAATACCATTTTTGTATAGATTGTGAACACATCCAGTACAGGATGGTCCCGGGACCCCAGGGAATGCCAGTGAAGGAATCGTCATGCCCGGCCCGGTTCAACCCGATGGAAGGGAAATGGATCCCGACGGATGGTACAAATCCGCACCTGTGTCCACGGAATGAGAATTACATGAAACTCCTGAAGCAGGGCGATGAGCGCAGGCTCCGGTGAAACGGGGACCAGGCTCTGTTTCCACTGGACATTTTTCATTTTCAGATCGCAAAAATGATCGCGATTGAAAAATTTTAATTGCGATCGATCGGTTCAATTAAAAAATATTATACGCGATCGATGAAAATCGATATCTATATCATTATGGAATTAAATGGGAGCGTATGAAATTATCTCTTGCCGTTTGTCTGCTTATTTGCATATCAATATTTTTCACAGGTTGTACATCTAACGTCGTTACAACTCAACCAACAATCCAATCGACCCAGGCTGTTGTTTCATCAATTCCTGCAACCGTATCCATAATGGTAATAACATCCCCAACAATCACCCCATCAACAACAGCCCCCATCACTACCGAGAACACTACTGCCCCTGTTGTTATGTATTCCACGCAAGAGGCCATCGCGAGTGATCCTCTTATCAACAATTTCCAATTTTATATGTCGGATGCGACTGTATCTGATTGCGTAATGAAACAAATCTTCCCTGACATTGGTAATAACGCGAATTACGGTCTAAATGCGATTCCTCCATATCTCATCGGACTGTCATCAACAAAAGTGAACTCATATATATCGGATTATAACACCGGGAAAAATGTTGGTCAGTCTGGATCGATATCTTCAGTGAACTGTCAGAATATTCCGATGACCAAAAGCAACACATGGCATTTTGAAGAAGTGACTGCTAAGTTCACCCCAAGAAATGCGAGACCTTCCGGATACATGATAATTCTAAACGTCTACTCTAATGGAAAAATTGTTTCCCAGATTACTACAAATCAAACCCTGACTATGGATCAACCCGTTGATATTGATACTATGATTCCATTGAAGGGGACTGATACCGTCAATTCAGTAACCATAAACTTCAACAGATCAACCGAAAATTAATATTTTTTAACAGTAAAATTGTTATAAAATAATAAACCGCCTTTGACAAAATCAGGGACCTATACATAATTTTCTTTTTGCTTTATCGGATCTTTATTAAAAAACATTTTCTCACAGAATTGCACTTATCCAATATTTACATCCCAATATCGAACCAAATTAAAAGGTATTAAAACATCCCCCTCAGTAATACATCCCGCCGAACACCTGCTCGTCCATCACTTTGTAGCGGGTGCCGGAAGCGATAACGAAGACCTCGCACCGGTCGCCGCCCCGGGTCCCGGGGGCAACGATCTCGTCATTGGGAATGGGCTTCTTCCCGTTGCTCATGATATATTCCGTATACGTTGTGTTCGATGAATAGACCCGCATCGTGATCCGGTTGATAAAAATATCTCCCGGTCCTCCCTCGTACAGCAGGTGGATCTCTGAGGTCGGGCGGTCCTTGGTGAGCTCGAGGTCGACCTGCTGGTCCGCCGGTAACTGCTGGATCGGTTCCATTGTCGGTACGGGCAAAGGTGTCGTGACCGGTAGTGTCGGGGGTTCTGTAACCGGGGCGGTCACCGGTACCGTTGTCGGCTGGTGGATGGGGGTTGGTGTTGCCAGGAGCCCGGAGACAATTTCTGAAGTGCAGCCTGCAGCAAGGACGCATAGCAGGAGTACGAGTGCAACGGTCAGGATTCCGGAAGCCTGCATATGGATGAGGCTTGGTTCCGGCGGTATTTCTGGTTTGCGTTCCCGCATGTCCTGCGGCATGCTCCGCAAACATCCTGCCTGCCCGCCTCCCCTTCCCGGGTGATGCGGGAACACCACACCGCGGCTTTCCGTATGCGCGTATCTTCTTCCCCATCTGCGCAGGGATCATTCCCCCGGTTCTATCAGATCCGGGATTTTTTTAGTCCCTTTATTTTCGGTTGCAGAAAACATCCGGGAATCCGTGTTCTCCCCGGATGCCGTCATTTCTTTCGTAATCTCTGCAACAACCCGGACAGGTCAAAGGCAATGATCAGCGCATAGATGCCAATGACGCCGACGATAGCTGCATAAAAAAGACTTTGCGGATAAACCAGAAAATATGCGGCAATGAGCAGGACAATGCCTGTAAGGACGAGATACCAGCTTGTCATAATTCTGTATTGCTCGCGGAATGTCATAAATTTATGACATCCATGCCGGCATATATCCCGGTGACAGCCCGGCGGGGCAGTCTCCTGCGGTAAATCACAGACCGGAAGGCCGGTCGCCTTCCGCTCAGACGCCGAGCAGTTTCCGCAGCTGCACGAACTCCCCGACCGAGTACTGCCCGGGGGCAGTCGGGTTCCCGGTATGGCAGTACACGAATTCCGAGCCGAACAGCCCGAGGACTGCCCGGGCAGAGCGGAACTGTATCCCCATGACGCCGGTGCAGATCGGTTTTTTCGCGGCGCTGGTAAAGGAGATGAGGTCGATGAGGTCGTCCTCGGTCTGCGGGGTGACGATGATCTTCGGGATGTCCCCGATAACCCTGAGGTTGCGCTCGAGCTGGAAGAGTTCGGAAAGGGAGAGCATCGTCCCCTCGTGGACCGAGGCAATGACCTTTTTTCCCACCGCCCGGATCGCGGGGGCCTGGGCGGAAAACCGCTGCTCGATATCGACATAGTCCACCAGCGGGATGAGGGGGGAGAGCCGTTCCATCCACGCATCCGCATTCCCGAAGAACTGCCCGCCTTCCTGCGCCGAGCGGAGGGTTGCGATAATCGGAATGGTTATCTGTTCCCGGCAGCGCCGGGCCTGCTCCACGGGATCGCCTCCGAAGAGGTCGAAGCGGAGCTCGATTAAATCGGCACCCTGCTCCTGCGCCATGACCGCGTGGTCCGGGTCGGCCAGCGCTGCAACGATCTTCATGTACCATGATGGTATGACTGCCTTTAAAAAAAAGGTGTGCAGGGTCCCGGGTACCGGAACCTCCGGGATCAATGCATAAAGCAGGCCGGAAGATGCATCCCGCTGGTAAGCACGGGGATGGTACCTGTTTATGCATTGCCGGGTATATATCTGTACCACGGCAATGGAATCCTGGGACCGAACAACCATCCTGCACAAGACCGGCTCTGCACTCGGGCGGGGAGTCCTCCTTATCCTTGTCCTCCCGCTCCTGCCTGCCCTGATCCTTGGCTATCCCCTCATGCCGACGCTTGCCATGATTGCGAGCAGCCTCATCATCGAGTCCACCGCTGCACCGGTGGGTATCGCCCTCGGCCTCTCCCCGTTCTTTGTCTTTTATGTCCTCATCTGTACCGAGACCGGCATTTTCCTCTGTCTTTACGATATCTTCGATACCATCGGCCACAGCTATGCACCCGTTGCGCGGTTCCTGGAGAAGTCCCGGACCTATGGCCACAGCTCGGCATCGGTGGAAAAATACGGCATCCTCAGCCTGATACCCTGCGAGATCCTGATCGGGGTCTACGCGAATGCTCCGCTGGCATGGGTGCTCGGGTGGCGGGAAGACCATGCGCTGGTCCTCACCATTATCGGCTACCTGCCCCAGCTCATCATCACCATCTGGATATGTATCGGCCTGTTGCAGCTGAACCTTCCCGGGCTGGTGCACCCATGAGGCCGGAAGAACCCGATGCCGGATCGTCCCCCGCACTTCCCGAACTGCTTGCACCGGCAGGTTCGCCCGAGTCCCTCCGGGCAGCCATTGCGGCAGGAGCCGATGCGGTTTACCTGAGCGGGAAACGGTTCGGCGCCCGCAAATATGCTGCAAATTTTTCCGATGACGAGATCCGGGAAGGAATCCGGCTGGCCCATGCCCGCGGGGTCCGGGTCTATGTAACGGTCAACACCCTCATCCACGACCGCGAACTTGAGGGGGTTGCTGAGTATCTTATCTGGTTATACGCAGCGGGTGCCGACGCGGTACTGGTACAGGACACCGGGGTCGCCTCGCTGGCAAGGGAGATTGTCCCGGACCTCACCCTCCATGCCTCTACCCAGATGACCGTCCATACAATGGACGGCGTGCTCTGTGCCCGGGAGCAGGGGTTCACCCGGGTTGTCCTCGCCCGCGAACTCCCTCTCGGGGAGATCCGGGCCATTGCAGAGAAGACCCGGCAGTGCGGTACCAGCCTTGAGGTCTTTGCCCACGGGGCGCTTTGTTACAGCTACTCGGGGCAGTGCCTTCTCTCGTCAGTCATTGGCGGGAGGAGCGGGAACCGGGGCATGTGTGCCCAGCCCTGCCGGAAGCCCTACATGCTGGTAACGGGAGACCGGGACAGATACGGAAGACCGGAACGGACCCGGGACCTGCCGTCACCCGGCCCGTATCTCCTCTCGCCAAAAGACCTCTGCACGTACCGGCACCTGCCTGAACTGGTAAAAGCACCGGTTGTCTCGCTGAAGATCGAGGGGCGGATGAAATCGCCGGAGTACGTAGCGGTCGTGGTCTCCACCTACCGCAGGGCACTCGATGCGATTGCGGCAGGGGACTGGAAACCGGCACCGGAAGCGGAGCAGGACCTCCTCCTTGCATTCAACCGGGGTTTTACGGACGGGTACCTGTTCGGTGACCGGCACGGGACACTCATGGCCCGTACGGCACCGGACAACCGGGGGATCTGCATCGGTACGGTGACAAAGCAGGACGACCGGAGCGGGGCAGTGACCGTCCTCCTGAACGGGACGCTGGTGCCATCTGCCGGTGACGGGCTGCTCTTTACCGACCCGGCAAAGAAGCAGGAAGACTGGGGGTTCCTGCTCAACAATGCACCGGTTGCACACGATAAAAAAACTATTACGTTCATCGTCCCCCGGCTCGTTGCACCGGGCTTTACGCTCTCCATCACCTCCTCCCGGGAACTGGAGACGAGGGCCCGGCAGATCATCACGCATCCCCCTGCCGGCCTGGCGCACAGGATCCCCGTCGATATCAGTATCGGGATAGGCACCGGGGGGCGTATCAGCATCGAAGGCAGGCTGGAATCCGGATCGGGAAACAAAGTCCGGGTATCATACCAGCCGGATTTCGCTCTCGTTCCCGCACGGTCCCGCCCGCTCTCATGCGACCAGCTGGAAGCACAGGTGCGCAGGAGCGGCGACACCCCGTTTGTCATCCGTAATTGTTCCATCGTGTATGACGGCTCGCTCTTTGCCCCGCTCAGCGAACTCAACCGCATGCGCCGGGAGTTCCTTGCCCGGGCAGAGGAAGCGCTCCTTACCTCCTCTGTTCCCTCAGGAGAGAGCATTGCACAGTCACGCCGGCGGCTGGCTGCCGCATTCCCGGAACATCCTTCAAACGGCAGCCGGGATGCAGGCGCTACACCAATGCCCCTCACCCTCGCCATCTATGCCGATTCACCGGAAGCCGTGGCCATGGCAGTGAAAGAGGGCTGTTCCAGTATCTGTTTTG
>Ga0182011_10003637_pt1 | contig 12589 bp, 13 predicted proteins | sample 711E1DmetaG_FD_120481 | JGI IMG/M metagenome (GOLD analysis project Ga0182011, IMG submission 120481) | Permafrost microbial communities from Stordalen Mire, Sweden - 711E1D metaG | ecosystem: Environmental > Terrestrial > Soil > Wetlands > Permafrost | place: Sweden: Stordalen | collected... | reverse complement strand
GGCTATGCCATTGGATTTTACCTGGTAAAACTCTCCGTCAAGCCCGATCATTTCACCATCAAGGGCCTGGACAGTTCCAATGCCAAAGTCTCCATGGGCGCCAAGATCTTTGAATGTCATGGTGCCATCATAGACGCCTTGCATGAGGGCGCTTATGACTGAGGTCTGAAACAATGTGTCGTTCTCAGAGGCGATCGTGCCTGGTATCAGGAATGCCAGTGCCAGGAAGGATGCGATGCAAATAGATCCAGCAACTTTCATCATAATCAAATTCACCTAAGATCTCTCTAAAATAATTGGTTAGATAAATACCCTCGCCAAACGTAGCGAACGGATGATATGATTCAGAAGACGTATCTGAATTTGGAAAAGGTCAAAAATACCCGAGGCCACACATTTTTAAGCCAAGAATCGGTTAGTCTACCCAATGACCGAGATCCGAGATCCTGTGCATGGCTATGTAAGGCTGGAAGGCCTGGCATTGGAGCTGGCGGACACCCCTCAGATGCAGCGGCTGCGCTGGATAAAGCAGCTCGGACTCGCGAATCTCGTCTATCCCGGTGCTAACCACACCCGATTCGAGCATAGCCTCGGGGCTTACCATATGGCCGCGCTCCTCACCCGTCATCTTGGCCTGGAAGAAGAAGATAGGCTGCTGGTAGGTGCGGCTGCGCTCCTGCATGATGTCGGCCACGGGCCGCTCTCTCATGCCACCGAAGCGGCCCTGGCTCCATTCCTCAGAACAGATCATGAGAGCGTCATTGAACTCCTGAAAAGAGGTGAGCTGAGGGAGGTCCTGGACGGGCATGGCCTGAGAGCTCAGGATATCCAGGCTTTTATCAATGGATCCGGCCTGGGCCAGATCGTTAGTGGCGAGATAGATGTGGACCGAATGGATTACCTCATTCGAGATGCGCATTACACCGGGGTAGCCTACGGAGTGATCGATAGATTACGCCTGCTGCAAAAGATGACCCTCCACCAGGGACAGCTCGTGGTGGAAGCGGGTGGAGTGCAGGCTGCGACATCCCTGCTCATCTCGCGGCTTCTCATGCATCCATCCGTATACTACCATCATGTCTGCCGCATTTCGGAGTGCATGATCTCTTCGGGCATCCATAGGATGATTGAAGATGGCGCAAGTGCGGCCGAGGTCAAAGGGATGGACGACGTCCAGCTCTTCACAACCCTTGACACGGCTGGCGGCTATGCAGCAGAGATGAATTCCCGCATCAGGTCTCGTAAGCTCTTCAAGAGGGCTGTCTATATCGGCCTCGAAAATCTTGAGCCGTCCCTTCTTCGGGTCAGCGATAAGATACTGGCCCAGGAGATTGCAGCCGAGTCAGGCGTTGATGTGGATTACGTTCTGGTGGACAATCCTCCCCTGCCGGATACCATAGAGGGCAGTTTTCCTGCGCTGGTCGGTGAAGTGGTAAGGCCCCTGCGAGAGGTCTCGCCGTTGGTCAGCATCCTGGAGAGGGCGCACAGGGCTACCTGGCGTTTTGGTGTATATGCCCCGCAGGAGCTGCAAGAGTGTGTAGCAAGAGGCGCCAGAAGGTGTCTGAATCTGAAGAAGAACACCGTGCAGCACACATTTTCGGGCATTGATAACGGTTACCTTTAAGTCGCAAAAGAACGGAAAGGAGATAATGGCATTTTCCGGAGAAGGGCAGAATCTTGACAAGAATCTGCTGGTCAAGACCATCCAGACCATGAACCAGCACCTGCCGAGTAAACGAATCAATTTGACCGAACTCTTGAGTATGGAGAAGCCCGGCATCAAGGGAAAAGATAATACCTTTTTCATCCTCGATAAAGCCGAGCTGAATCTGATCTCCCAATCCTTTCCTAGATTCATGTGGAGCCGCCTTCGCCTGCCCATGCTCATTGAGATGTCGCCCGATTTTGGCAATGGCGCAGCTCGTATTCAGGGCGAGGTTGAAGTGGAGGTGGTCAGCAAAATACTGGGCAAAGAGCGACCTACGGGAAAACAGATTATAATCTACCTCCCTGAAGTAAGAGAGCTGCGTCGAAAACTTCCTACCACCACGCAGTATGCCTTCATAACCAATCTCAGGGATCAAGGTATCAGGTAGGGACTGAAAGAGTTCTTATCCAAACTAACCAAGAAGCGGACCAACTGTAACAGACCAACTGTAAGAAACAGGAGAATAGTTATGGAGGAGCAATTGGCAGATAATAAGCTGGCTGAAGATGTGAGGCAGTTCAATGCGAAGATGAGCCAGGGAGCTTACAAGGAGGCGGCCAGGATTAAGTCAGATTTTGGTCTCCCCAATGAAATGCTTTCGGATGCGGTTAAGAAAGCCTACGACGCCAACATGAGAAAAGGGGACTATTCTCTTGCAGCTGACTTAGCCCGTCAGTATGACCTTGCGAGAGACCTCCGCCTGGAGGCTGCACAGAGATCCTTCCATAGAAAGGTCGACAGCGAGTTTTTTCGAGCGGCAGCCGACTACGCCAAGGAATTCGGACTGCCTGAGGATATGGTCAGAGAAGCGGCTCTCCAGGCCTTTTACAAGAGCATGAGCTTTGGTCTGGTCAAGAATGCCGCGGAGATCGCTGAGGATTTTGAGCTTTCCCAGGAGTTGAGGCAAGAGGCTGCAACGAAATCCTACGAGCAGCATATGCAAGCTGGCCTCTATCGCAAAGCCCTCAAAATTGCTCAAAAGTACGATCTTCCAGATGAGCTGAAAGCGGCTGCAGAAAAAAAGATATCTTGAGCCCTAATGACCGAAGTCGTGCTCACAATCGGTGGCTCGGATTCTGGTGGAGGTGCCGGAATCCAGGCCGACCTCAAGACATTTTCTATACTGGGATTACATGGAACCTCTGCCGTCACAGCCATTACTGCCCAGAATACTCTTGGCGTGCAGCATATTTTTGGCCTGGATCCAGAGATCGTTTTGGCACAGCTCAGGTCTATTACTGATGATTTCTCCATCGCCTATGCCAAGACTGGCATGCTCCATTCGGCAGAGATCGTAGCCGTGGTAGCCGATCACCTGAAGCGGACTGGGATTCCCTTTGTTCTGGACCCGGTGATCGAGGCGGAGGCCGGGGGCAGGCTGCTTCAACCTGATGCGGTGTTGGCTTTGAAAGAGCGTCTTCTTCCCCTGGCCAGAGTTGCGACACCCAACATCTTCGAGGCGGAGGCTCTGACTGGAATTTGCGTTCGCGACATGGATAGTGCAAACCTTGCCGCCCAAAAGATCATGGGCTTTGGGCCCGGAGCCGTGATCGTCAAGGGTGGACATCTGGACTGTACTGATCTATTGGCTGATGGAACCCGGGTCTGCCTTATGCCATCCGAGAGAGTGGCAGGCCAGAATCATGGCGTAGGATGCACCTTTTCTGCGGCGCTGACCTCATATCTTTGCATGGGCTGTTCTCTGAAGGAAGCCGCCCAGAATGCCAAGCAGTTCGCAAAAAGAGCCCTGCTCGGGAGCTTTCACGTGGGAACGGGGGTCGGGCCGGTGAACCAGGCAGCGTACCTCAGGGAAGAGGCGAGTCGCTACCGGGTTTTATGCGATGTGCAAAAGGCGGTGGATCTGATTGGAGACGAGGCGAAGATATCCGAGCTAATTCAGGATTTGGGATCAAATCTTGCCATGGCCATTCCCCATGCCAGAACATCTGATGACGTGGCCTCGGTGGAAGGTGGGCTGGTGAAAGCGGGAGGACGGGTCTGCCCATCAGGCGGCATTAAGTTTGGGACATCGGGCGATATTGCCAGAATCGTCCTGGCAGCGATGAGCCACGATTCTCGTTCCAGGGCTGCCATGAATCTGAGTCTGAAGGCACTGCCTGCCTGCAAAGCACTGGGCCTGGTGATAACGGAGCCTATTGGGGTTGATGACACGGGAGCGCCTGCAGTTGAGGTTCCGGGTCGGCTGCCAGATGTGTTCCGGGTTAGTTGGCCTGGGAAAGAGCCAAATCTTTGCCTGCTGGGATCTTCCGCTACACAGCTGGCCAGGCGTGCCGTGAGGCTAGCCCGCTTCTCAGAGGATAGGAAGATATAAATTGGTGGCAGAAGGAAGCACAAAGAATTGCTCTAGCTGGAGTGTTGATTATGGGAAGTGTAAAACCAAGTTATATTAAGAATTTCGCTATGGATTTGTTGAGGACTTACGAGAGCTTATTTAGCCCGGACTTTGAACAGAATAAGCTAGTAGTATCGGAATATACTGACATCAAGAATAAGACCATTCGCAACCGTGTGGCCGGTTATATATCCAATGTGATGAGGCAGAGGAGAACTCGCAGAGGAGAGGTCGAGGTTGATGTTTAGTGGAGTGTTTCCTGCAATAATTACGCCATTCAAAGAAGACCAAAGCCTGGATGAGGAGGGACTGAAGAAGAACATTGAGTACCTGAGTAAAACAGGCATAGCAGGCATTGTCCCCTGCGGCACCACGGGTGAGTCGGCCACCTTGACCTTCGAGGAGCATAAGAAGGTGGTAGAGATTGCCGTTGAATGCTCTCGTGTTCCGGTAATAGCAGGCACGGGCTCAAATAATACCCGTGAGGCTCTTGAGCTGACCCGTCATGCCTCAAAAGCAGGCGCAAACGCGGCCCTATTGATCACGCCCTACTACAATAAACCCAACGATCGAGGCATGTTCGAGCACTTCAAGACCATAGCCGAGAAGTGTGACATTCCAATCGTTCTCTATAATGTTCCCAAGAGGACTGGAATCAACCTCATGCCGGAAATGGTGGCGAAACTGTCCAAGGTAAAGAACATCGTGGCCATCAAAGAGGCTAGCGGAAGCCTTTCTCAGCTATCTCAGATCATCGAGCAGACCAAAGGGTCCGACTTCTCAGTGCTCTCGGGAGATGACGATTTGACCCTGCCCGCCATGGCTCTGGGGGCTCGTGGAGTGGTCTCAGTGGTGGCGAATGTTGCCCCGCGAAAGACTGTAGCACTGGCGGATGCCATGCTTAAAGGAGACCTGGAAAAGGCAAGATCGCTTCACTATGAGCTTGCGCCTCTGGTAGGAGCCATGTTCCTGGAGACCAATCCCATTCCCGTGAAGACCGCTCATAAGTATGTAGGAATGGCCGGAGGCCCCTTGCGTCTTCCTCTGGCTGCAATGGCTCCTGAAAAAGAGAAGATCCTGAAAGAGATTCTGGAAAGACTGGGCGAAAGAGCATGACCCGCATAGCCGTTACCGGAGCTCTGGGGCGCATGGGCACCCTGGTTATTCAGGAGGCTGCCAAGGTTGAGGGTATGCAGCTGGTGGCAGGCCTGGATGCCATTGGTGCTGGAAAGCCGCTCCCGGGGGGCATTCTGGTCAAAGACGTCTCGCAACTGGAGTCCGTCTTAAAGGCTATCAAACCCGATGTGCTCATTGACTTCACCATTGCCAAAGCCGCGGTAGAAAACGTGATCACGGCTGCCGCTCTTGGGATAGATCTGGTGGTGGGAACCACAGGTTTCTCCCCAGACCAGCATTCCAGGATGAGAGAGGCAATAGATGGCCATGTGGCTGCAGTGATATCGCCTAATTTCATGGTGGGGGTTAACCTGTTCTGGAAGATCGTAGCCGATTGCGCCGCAGCCCTGAAGGACTATGATTACGATATCGAGATCATTGAAGCCCACCACAATCAAAAGAAGGATGCCCCCAGCGGCACTGCTCTCGCCACGGTGGATGCGATAAAGAAGGCTCGGGGCGAGATGGATGTCGTTTATGGCAGGGTTGGGGTTATGTCACGCGGAAAAGAGATCGGAGTGCATGCCGTGCGGGGAGGAGATATCGTTGGAGATCATACGGTTCTCTTCGCAGGACCCGGTGAGAGGCTGGAGATAAAACACCAGGCTCACAGCAGATCCGCTTTCGCCAGTGGAGCCGTGCGTGCGGCCCAGTGGGTGGTCGGCAAAGACCCCGGAATTTACAGCATGGCGGATGTCCTGAAATCAAGATGAACCAATTAGAGGAGAAAAGCTTCGTCCTTCTCTTCGAGGGAAAACGTCTGGACCCGGTCTCTTTGGATCGGAACATGGTCGGATTTTGCAGCAAATGCGACTCTGATCTGGAGAGCCTGGCATATTATTGCACTGAATCGGGCTGGCTGGTCTCGACGCGTTGTAAAAAAGATCACCTGGCTCTGATTCGTTACGACAAACAATGGAACTGGCTGGGTGATCTGGAGCTTCAGATAACCCAGGAAAAAATAAGCGTTAGTGACCTTTCCAGGGAGAAGCTGGAGGCGGTTTTTACGCAGGCTGAGATCCGGGATATGCTGGCCTGTCAGAAGGGCTTGCCCTATATCCGGCAAAATGTCTATCGCGCCCGGGCCAAGTACGATAAATTCGAGAAACTATTCGGGATAAAGATAGATATCTAGATGACTATTTCAACTTCTTTTGATGGCATAACTGAAACGTCCATGATCTCAGGACGAAGTTCGTACTTCTATGCGAAAAGACGTGGGCCCAGCCATACATTTGGCCCCGTCGACCACCTGCAGCCCAACCGCCTTCGCTTGGCCGCCCGCGGCCTGGAGCGGGCCCCAACCGTAGCGCGGGAGGCCCGCAGGGCCGACTCGCGGAACCCCTGAAGAAAAAGAGAAAAGCAGTCCTCCTCTTTGTCTCCTCTTTCCCATCTGCAGTTTAATGACATTAACATATCTTTCTTTTAGGCGCAAACGATTATCCAGCCTATACTATCCAGCCTCTTCTTCCGGGGTTCCGCGCGGTAAAACGCGCTGGGGTGACGGGGTCCACTCAAGGCCGTGGCGGCCCCCCCTAACCCCGCGGCCGCGGGGAACATATCAATGAAGCCCTGCCATTTATTCTTTAACGTGTTTGAGAAGGCTCCGGAAGGGGTGAATAACCGAACGGCTGACATGTCATTATTGATGGAGAGCGATGGAGATGCTTTGCCATCATCAACTCTATTTACATGCAATACACTCTCTCTTTTTGGCTATTGGGAGAGATTGCATATGATCTTAAGGAAGTTGGGCGTTGGTGGCCCTGAAACCTTACTGGTAGATATGTGCCAAAGTCTCCCTTATCTCGTCTCTCCCAAGCTCTCTTTTCCTCATTCCGCCATTCTCTCGTACACCTTCTCCATCATCGCCATTGGTGAGACCGCGTTCATATTCAATCCCAACTCCTCAGGTCCCAGCCCCAGGGCGATGCCCGTCAGCTGTGTCACATAGAGCACGGGAATCTCTATCTTCAAACCATTCTTCTGCTCCAGAGTCTTTTGCTTGGCGTCCAGCATGAGCTGGCAGAGCGGGCAGACGGTTACGATGACCTCCGCTCCGGCCTTCCTGGCCTCGGAGAGGATGCGAAAAGCGATATCATCAGCGGCCTTTTCCTGGGACATGAATATGGGCCCGCCGCAGCAGAATGTCTTGAGCCGGAAGTCGATAGGGTCCGCCTGCAGTGTCGTGATCAATTTTTCCAGGATGGTGGGAAACTCAGGGCTAAAGATGCCCTGGGGGCGCGTGAGCAGGCAGCCGTAGTAGGGAGCAACCTTTAGCTCCTTGAGCGGCACCACTATCCGCTCATCGTTCTCGGCCAGGTTTTCCAGGATGACGTCCAGAGCGTGGCGGACACGGGCTCCGCTGTACTTCTTATCGAGGACCGCGTTCACCCTTTTCCGGGTTTCCAGATCCTCCAGATTCAAAACGGCGCTCCTCAAATTGCTATAGCAGATGGAGCAGGAGGTCATGATTTCTAGGTCCGTCTGGGCCATGTTGCGGGCAGCCAGGCCCGTGGCGACCAGCTCATTGGAGACGTGCGTCGCTCCGCAGCAGTTCCAGTCTTCCAGCTCCTGCAGCTCGATTCCCAGAGCTTTGCAGACAGCCCGGGTGGAGGCATCCATATCCTTTCCAGTCGACCGGGAGACACAGCCCGGATAATATGCCAGTTTCATCTTCCCAGTTCCTCCACGATTCTCTTGACCTCATCCCGGCCCCGGACCTTTTCGATCTCCAGGCTGATCTTGCCTTTGGGCGCCAGCTCCAGACCCATCTGCATGGACTGCACCATCCCCTGAGGAAAGACGAGCAGAAACTCTCCGGTGAGGGGAAGCTCAGAAATCCTGCCGAAATCCCTGATCTGCCTCAAGAAGAGCTGCTCATAGGCCAGATCCTTGCTACGAATGCCCTCTCTTTCTGCCAGTTCCTTCAGCGCCGAGACGACGGCTTTGGGCCGGATGCCCCGCGGGCAGCGCACAGTGCATAGAAGGCAGGAGGTGCATAGCCCCAGAGTATCGTTATGCAGAGCCTCCTCTTTCTTTCCCTCCAGGCAGAGCTTGATCAATTTCCTGATGCTGGGGCTCATAAGATTGGCTGTAGGACAGCTGGCGGAGCAGGTGCCGCACTGAATGCAGGTCAAGACCTCCTCTCCTGCGAGCCGCAGGACCTCACGCTTGAACTCCTCATCCTTTGCCATTTTTTCAATTCGCCTCCGCCGGGGCTTTCGCCATTATCAAATCTCGTGCCAGCGCTTCCTTTGTTTTCTTCATTTCCTCTTTATGGAGCCTTTCCACGATCTTCGAGCTTGCCAGCTCGGGCGTCACCCGCTCCATGATCTGCCTGACCTTCGGCTTCTTGAGCAGAGGCAGGAGAGGCTTCAGTGCCTCGCCGACCAGTTTGAAAAGCTCGGGATCGATTTCTGGGATCTCCGGTTTGGGCAGCGGCAGCCGCTCGATATCCGGGGGAGCGATGGCCCCGCTTACATCCGGCCGTTTTCGCTCGCCTGTTTTGATTGCGGATATGGCCTCTCTCCACTCCTCCGCCCAGGGAGTCCCCTTTATCGCCGTATGCCTGACATCGGACCTCTGCACTTCAATGGCAGAGACGGGACAGGCCTTCTCGCAGGCTCCGCAAAAAATGCACTGTTCTTTAACGGGAGCCGCTTTTCCTCGTTCGTCCACATACCAGCATTTGGCAGGACAGACATTGAAGCAGGCCTGGCAGCCCAGTGGATCGCATCTTACCAGGTTCTTCTCCACAAGCTTGATCTCACCCTGGAAGGGCTTCAACACATCGATGGCCTCGTAAGGGCAGACCAGAGAACACCTTCCGCAGCCGATGCATAGATCCTTGTCGATCTCTATTTTGCCTTCAAACGCGGGCTCCGCCAGCGCTTCCAAGGGTTCGCCCTCAACCTTTATTGCCTCCTCCGGGCAAAGGGGAACACACAGGCCGCAGTAGTCGCATAGCTCCTCGTCTATGAGCAGTTGCTCGTAGGGAACCAGATTGCGGGGATCCTTCGACCGTTCCTTCTCTCCTTTTTCTACCAGAAGGAAAGCCTTGCAAAATTTTGCGCATCGCCCGCAGAGGTTGCACTTCTCCTGATCTATGGCGATCTTGCCTTTCATTCCAGGGCGCAGCGGCCCGTAGTCCTCGCGGGTCTTGTCGAAAGTCACCTTAATGGCCTTGGTGGGGCAGACAGGCTCGCAGAGCATGCACGGAAGGCACCGCTCATTGGGCACGGCTTCAGCTACGAGCCTCGGGTACTCATCCCGCTTTCTGAAATCTTCGGGCTTTTCGGTCTCTTCAGCCACTTCAGTCATATCTGTGCTGCGGCCTTCCCAGCAGCCTCTGTTACCGGTCTCTTCTCAAGCACCGTCATCTGTAAAGCCTTCAAGGGACAGAAGTTCACGCACATACCGCAAAAGACGCAGGCATCAAGATCAATCAGCACGGGCGGCGCGTCCAGGCCTTTGGCAATCTCCAGCAGTGGCCCCTCCTGCAGGGCCTTTTTAGGGCAGAGCTCAACGCAAATGGAGCAGCCAGCGCATTTCTTGTAATCATAATCCAGGATCTTCTCACTCTCGGGGGTCTTCTGCCTGGTCAGGATATGGGAGCCTTCCACCTCCATATCTTTCTCAATCTCCATCATGGCGCGGGTTCCCTCCCTGTCGTCCCGGCAACATTTTCAGCTTTTGCCTCTATCACGGTTCCTGCTTCTTCTCGTGTTCCGGCATCGATCTCTTTCTTCCCAACTTTTCCCCGCTCATTATCTTTATTCTTCAGCTCCGTTCCGATGGGACCAATGGCCTTCAGCTCAAAGATGAAATCTCTCAGATCCTTGGCAAAGATCTCGCCCTCACTAGCGGCACACCAGACGATCTTAACACGACCCGGGTCCAGGCCTATCTTCTCCAGGACGCCTTTCAGAACATTCACTCTCTGCAGGGCCTGGTAGTTCCCATTGTGATAATGGCATTCGCCCAAACGGCAGCCGGCGATGAGCACCCCATCTGCACCCATGCGCAAGGCTTCCAGGACGAAGCTTGGGTCAACGCGTGCCGAACACATCACCCGGATGTTGCGAGCATTGGTGGGATACTGGATGCGTGAGGTTCCTGCCAGGTCCGCGGCTCCGTAGCTGCACCAGTTGCACAAAAAGGCGACGATGAGGGGAAACTCTCTCTTCACCGCGGTCGCTGCCGTGACCTGGGCCATGATCTGCTCATCTGAGAAGAGGCGCATGTTGATGGCGTCCACTGGACAGGCAGCAGCGCAGGAGCCGCATCCTTTGCAGGCCGCCTCATCCACATAAGCCGGGCTCTTCACGGATATGGCCTTCTTGGGACAGACGTCTTTGCATAGCTTGCACTTGACGCACAGATCCTGGTTCACATAGGCTGAGGTAGGCTCCAGCTCCAGAACTCCCTTATGCAAGAGCTTGATGGCTTTGGCTGCGGCCGCGCTCCCCTGAGCGATGGAGATGGGAATCTCTTTGGGGCCGGAGGCACAGCCTGCGATGAAGACGCCGTCAATATGCGCTTCCACTGGCCTCATCTTGGGATGGGCGATCTCAAAGAACCTGTCCGGCCGCCGGGATAGGCCGAGCAGGTTGCCCAGAACGTCTGCATTCTGGTCGGGCTCAAGGCCTATGGAGAGGACTGCCATATCGTGTTTGACCCGTTTTATCTCGCTTGACTGAGTATCCTCATAGACGAGAAAGATCTCGCCATCTACCTGATCGATGCGGGAGATGCGGGCCCGGACGAAGTTTATGCCCAGCCTCTGCGCCCGTACATAAAATTCTTCGTATCCTTCCCCGCAGGCCCTGATGTCGATGTAGTAGATTGTGATATCCGTCTCCGGGTACTTCTCCTTAACCAGTTGCGCATTCTTGAGCGAGGCCATGCAGCAGATGCGAGAGCAGTAGATGTTGCCCACGGTTGCATCCCGCGAGCCTACGCACTGCAGGAAAGCTATGGATTGGGCGATCTGGCCAGAGCTCGGGCGTACGACCTCACCCTTCGTCGGCCCGGAGGCATTCTGCATCCTCTCCATCTGCAATGTGGTGATCACATCCCTGTACCTTCCAAAGCCGTACTCTTCCTTGCGGGAGGCATCGAAGGGCTGCCACCCCGTGGCCACTATTATCGCACCCACATTTATCTTAAAATCCTCTGGCTCCTGTTCGAGCTTGACGGCCTTTGTGGGACACGCCTCCACGCAGCGGGCGCAGCCGATGCAGGCCTTGGGATCGACACACGCCGCCAGGGGAACGGCCTGGGGGTAGGGCACATAGATGGCCTTCCTTTTGCCGATGCCAAAGTCGTATTCGCTGGGCACTTCCACTGGACAGACGCCCGCGCATTCGTTGATGCAGCCCTTGCAGAGCAACGGGTCCACATAGCGCGCACGGCGAACGCCTGAGACGCTGAAGTTGCCTACGCTTCCTTCCACTCCCAGAACCTCGGCATAAGTGTAGAGAGTAATATTAGGATGGTTGAAGACCTCGGACATCTTGGGCCCCAGCACGCAGATGGAGCAGTCGTTGGTGGGGAAGACATCCGTCAGGAGCGCCATGTATCCGCCGATGGTAGGCCGCCTCTCTACCAGGTAAACATGCAAACCCGCGTCCGCCAGATCCAGTGCGGATGTGATCCCGGCCACGCCTCCTCCTATTACCAGTACGTCTTTGCTGACCGGTATGCTCTCGGGCTCCAGCGGCCGCAAGAGTGCGGCTTTGGCCACTGCCATTGCTATCAGGTCTTTGGCCTTCTCTGTGGCCATAGCCGGCTGGTCCATGTGCACCCAGGAGCACTGTTCCCGGATATTGGCCATCTCCAGCATGTAAGGGTTCAGCCCGGCCTTGGTTATAGCCCGGCGAAATGTGGGCTCGTGCAGACGCGGCGAGCAGGCTGCTACGACTATCCGATCGAGCTTGAGCTCTGTAATATCCTTCTGGATCTGCTCCTGTCCGGTATCGGAACAGGAGAATTGCAGATCACGGGCGACTGCCACATCGGGCAGCTTTTCCGCGAAGCTTTTCAGCTCCTCTATATTCAAGACACCGGCGATGTTCAGGCCGCAGTGACAGACGTAAACACCAATAGGCATGAGACTCCTGATAGTATGATCGCCTTAAATCACTTAAACCTATGCAATTCTGATTGTCGCTCTTGACATTCTTTTCATGATCGACGAGCTGGCACTGCCGGTGCATGAAGAGCTGCGGGCGAGGAACCGCATCTTCCGAGAGGACCGTCCCTGGCCAGATGTTCGCGGAAGGACCGTGATAATAGTCGACAACGGGCTGGCCTCCGGCTACACCATGATTACTGCGGCTTGAATGGTG
>Ga0182011_10003636_pt1 | contig 12591 bp, 10 predicted proteins | sample 711E1DmetaG_FD_120481 | JGI IMG/M metagenome (GOLD analysis project Ga0182011, IMG submission 120481) | Permafrost microbial communities from Stordalen Mire, Sweden - 711E1D metaG | ecosystem: Environmental > Terrestrial > Soil > Wetlands > Permafrost | place: Sweden: Stordalen | collected... | reverse complement strand
TAAATGTCCCATCAGGACAGCTTTCTTTGGCCAGACGTATCATTTCAGGTGAATAATCGATACCGGTTACCTGATAGGTATGTTCGACAAAGCATTTCGCATTGATACCCGGTCCGCACCCGACATCAAGAATATGGCACTTTGGCGGTAAAAACGAAATGAACTTTTCGATGCTGTTTCTATACGGCATATAATTTAAAAACCGTTTTCGATATTTTTCCGCCGAGAGATTATAAGCTGTTTTAGTTTGATTTTTCATTTTAATGTTTTTGTCATTTCGTAATATATCAGCTTTTTATCATTAGCCACAGGAAGTGAAAATTCGCCGGTAGAAATAAAACCCATCGCTTCCCAGAACCGGCGGGATTTTAATGAAGAGGACAGATCCAGCTTTTCCATTCCTTCCGATCTGGCTTTTCTTTCCAGCTTGTCGGCGATGATTTTGCCAATGCCCTGACGCTGATATTCGGGGTTTATAAATACCCGGCGCACGTTCGTCCCCAACAAAGTTCCCGTTCCCAATATTTGGCCGCCGGATTCGATAAAAATGATATACCCTGCATTCAAATCATTCAGAATATTTTCGGTACTGTGGTAATCCAGGAAGAATACGATGGCCTCCGGTGGATAAACACCGGCGTAAGAGACCTGGATCGTGTTCTGCACCAGTTCGTATACTGACTGCAAATCAGCTTCTTTCATTTGTCTAAGACGGAAAATCGGTAGCATCTAGCCCCTCTTCATTTAGATTTTGCGGTATACAAACCCCTTCCGGTTAAACCATAATCATCAAATTGTGCTATCAGACCGGCTTCTGAAAAAGCGTTTTTCATTTCTTCAACAGTAAACAACCCAAGTTCATGACGTTCTGAAAAATGCGAGATTCCCTGTTTCGTACCGATGAGATAATGGATAATTTCCACTGATAACGAGTCTTGCTGATCAGCTACAGCCATGCGGCATATCTTTCCTTCCGCGCTCTCACCTGTCCGCATGTGAACTCTTCCATCTACTTTCCATGCTCCGGGAGTAAACCATGGTTCCACAATGATTATTCCATCCGGATTAAGATGTTTAGAAAAACATCGCAAAGTTTGAGCAACGTTTTCCAGACTCCTGACATACCCGATAGAACTGAATAAACAGATGATTATATCATAGCTTTTATTCAAACTGAAATTCATCATATCACCCATGAAATAGCGGCATTGCGAGTTCTTCTGTGAGGCAATAGAAATAAAGTCGGCGTTGATATCCAGACCGTCTACGTTGTAGGTTTTGGAAAGATACCTGTCGTGTTCACCCGTACCGCAAGCTGCATCAAGAAGTGATTTTGCTTTTGGGTGTTCCTTCTTTAATAACCGGGTAATAACATCCGATTCTTTCCGGTAATCCTTGGATTGATATATGACGTCGTACCACTGCGCACTCAATGACAACATTTTAATACCTCGCAATATAGCTTTTTTACAATGTCTTTGGCAGGACATAATTATTGTTCGCCCTTCTTTCCCACAAAAAGCATGTGTCTCGATGAAGCCACCATACTCGGCTCGCTGCTTAGCTTGAACAACAAATCCAGCCATAATTTCCGGCGTTCTCCTTCCAGGCAATTGTAACTGTCATCATCGGCGGAGATGCCCGGTTCAACTCCCGCTAATGTCAGCGTCCGGAAACCGACTTCTTCGTGGATTGGAGGGATTTCGTCGGCTCTAGCCAGGTAACCGCGGAAACTGTTGTCTTTACTCCGGTACCATTCCGGGTCACCGTGCCCGTGTTCCAGTACGGAAGATACCAGCTCTTTTTGAAAAACCAAATCAGGTATTCTTTTTAAATTATCGCCGAAAATACCGAAGCGGCTGATCCATGCGGAAAAGATGATTCCTCCCGGCTTCAATGCCCTGAAAACATTTTTTAGCGCTATCAGGCGGTCTTCACGAAAAACAAGGTGATAAAGCGGCCCCATTACCAATGCGGCGTCAAAGGATGATACAGGTAAATCGGCGATAGTTCTAATGTCTCCCGCCCTGAAGGAAACCAGGCTGCTGAATCCGGCTTTTACAATGCGTGCTTTTGCTCCTGCAACCATGTCAGTAGAAAGGTCGATTGCCATGACTCTATACCCGCGCCGTGCCAGTTCTATTGTGTACTGCCCGGTAGCGCAACCTATTTCCAGCAAGTTCGCACCAGCCGGGGGCAGGTATTTCTCCAAATACCGCCAGGTCATGTCACGTTCCAGTTGATGGCGCTGCAGGCGGTCGTCTTCTCTGTCCCAAGCCGCATTATACATATCCCGAATATCTGTAATGTCGTCCATTGTTATCCTCCTTGCACCTGATTAGCTTCAAGAATTGCCCTGATCCGTCTGGTACCGGTCCCCACAGACTCTTCTTTGATAATCCGGAAGCGGCCTAAAGCGCCGGTATGTGTTACATGCGGACCGCCGCATATTTCTTTACTGAAATCACCGATGGAATAGACTCTAACCGTATCTCCATACCGTTCTTCAAACAGACCGATCGCTCCTGATAATTTGGCCTTTTCCAAACTCATTTCTGTCGAAAATACGGGCAAGTCTTTATTAATTTGTTCATTGACTATTTGCTCCACTTTTGCCACTTCTTCCTTATTTAAACTACGGAAATAAGAAAAATCAAATCTCAGGCGTTCCACGGTGATATTACTGCCTTTTTGTTCCACCTGCATCCCGAGGACTTCACGTAATGCCGCGTGCAACAGATGTGTGGCGGTGTGTAAACGAGTCGCTTCCTCCGAATGGTCGGCCAGCCCACCTTTGAATCTGTTGGCGCCTCCTTCTCTGGATTTTTCCTGATGCTTTGCGAAATTCATACGATATCCGTCCATATCGGAGGCAATACCTGCCTTAGCCGCCATTTCTTCGGTTAATTCCGGCGGGAACCCGTAAGTGTCATACAGTCGAAATATAGCCGATCCGGAGAGTGTTTTAACCGGGCTGCTGGAATCATGGATCAATTTCGAGAATTCCTTTTCTCCTTTTTGGATAGTCTTCTGGAAACGTATTTCCTCATTTTCCAGCGCGCTTAAGATATGTGCCCGATTAATCTGGAGTTCAGGGTAAACATCGGACAATGTGGAGACGGCGATTTCGGCCAATTTACTAAGGAATATATCATCAATCCCCAATTCACGCCCGTATCTGACAGCCCGGCGTATCAAACGCCGCGCGATGTAGGGCTGGTCGTTATTGGCGGGCACGATGCCTTCACCCAGGATAAATACCGCCGCCCGGATATGGTCGGCAATCACACGGACGGCAAATTGATTTGGATTTTTAGACAATGACTGGATTTTCTCGACAATCGGTAAAAAGAGTTCTGTTTCATAGATTGAAGGGACTCCTTCTAAAATAGCCAGGACCCGTTCCAATCCCAAACCGGTATCCACGTTCTGCTGTTTGATCGGGAGATAAGAACCATCAGGCAGCTTTTCATACTGCATGAAGACGTTGTTCCATACTTCCCAAAAGCGATTGGGATCGGTCTTGATATTTTGCTCAGGTTGCCCGCCCGGCTGCATATCGTAAAATATTTCCGTGTCCGGCCCGCAAGGTCCTCTGTTGCCGACCGGTCCCCACCAGTTATCTTTTTTCGGCAAAAACAGGATATGATTTTGCGGTATTCCCAGAGACAACCAGGTCTCATAAGCCTCAAGGTCTTTCGGAGCATCTTTGTCTCCTTCGAAGCAACTGACGTAGAGGCGATTACTTTCCATGCCTAATTTTTCTATCAGAAATTCCAAACTCATTTGTATCGATTCTTTTTTCCAATAGTCTCCCAGCGACCAGTTGCCGAGCATCTCAAAAAACGTCAGGTGAATATCATCACCGACTTCAACGATATCGTCGGTGCGGAGACACTTTTGGCAATCGGCCAGCCTTTTCCCGGCAGGATGAGGTTCACCCATCAGGAAAGGAACTAAGGGGTGCATACCGGCAGTGGTAAAAAGCACACTGGGATCATGTTCCGGAATCAGTGAAGCCCCGGGAATGATCACGTGATTTTTGTTATGGAAATAATCCAGATATTTCCTGCGTAGTATTATATTATCCATTTGTCCTGCCTTCATTTGATATTCATAGAAATGACTAGGAGAAAAAGAAAGAGCCCTCTCTTTGTGTGGAGAGGGCTCTTGTGTCTACGGTTACGATGTTTTTCAGAATATGTTTTTAGACGCGCCAGACCTCCCCAGCAGCAAATTTAGCTGCGGTAGTAGCGGAGGCGGTATTCTGATGGCGTAAAACTATCTGAATTAACATTGTGATGTTTAATTTACCATAACGTTGATGATGTTGTCAACTATGTGATTTATTAAATGATATTATTCACAGGAATAATGGTACGATATCCGAAAAGAAAATCCCCCCGTCCGCCTGAGGCGGACTATCGCCTTGTTACTCCCCACCTTCGGGACCTTCGGCCATTGTGCGAAAGTGGAAGAAACTATATTATATCCCCTGCTTTCCTTTAACCCGAAAACGTGAGAGAATAAGGTACACGCAATTATAAAAGCGCACGGCAAAAAAGTACAATAACAGGGTAATTTCAAACAGGAGATTACAATGACTGAATTTCAGAACCAGGTTGAAAAACTGATAAAAAAGACCGAAAAGAACAATCTGTGGCGGCAGCGGGAATGCATTAATTTAATTCCCTCAGAATCCACACCGAGTTTGCTGGTTAAAATGTGTTCCATCGCCGATGCTTCGGGCAGATACGCTGAGCACCGTATGATGAAAGGTAATGAGGTCTATTTCTACCAGGGTATCGATTTTATCAGAGACGTCGAAGAAGATGTTCGTAAAGAGATGCAGGCTTATTTCGGCTGCACTAACGTTGAACTGAGACCTATCAGCGGGCAAATGGCCAACGACATCGTTTTCAAAGCGATGGTTAAATTCATCAACCGCGGCCGGAAGAACCAGCTGTCCCGCCGGATGCGCGCCGTGATTAATAACGATTTAAAGACAGGCGGACACCTCAGCGACCAGCCGATGGGCGCACTGTTTAATCTGGTAGAAGAAAATCCCGCTACCGGCAAGGAATTTGTTTATCATTTCCCCGGATTAAAAGATAATCCTTATAAAACAGATAATTCAAAACTCCGTGAGTTGATTGAAACAGCGAAACCCGAATTGATTATTTTCGGGAAAAGCATGTTTATTTATAAAGAACCGGTGAAATATGTCTACGAGTTAACCAAAAACATCACTCCCCGGCCAATATTGATGTACGATATGGCACATACCCTGGGGTTATACGGCGCTTTTCAGGATCCGCTGGCAGAAGGCGTCGACGTTGTGACAGGCAGCACTCACAAGACATTCTTCGGCCCGCAGCGCGGTGTTATTGTCAGTAATATGGCCGAAGGCAGCGGACTGGAGAAACTCTGGGACGATATCAAGAGTCGCGCTTTACCCGGTTCTACCAGTAATCACCATCTGGGAACACTTTTAGCGCTGCTCGTAGCCAGTTATGAAATGAACTACTTCAAGAAAAAGTTCCAGACCCAGGTCATGGCCAACGCCCGCGCTTTCGCTAAGGCATTGAACGAAAGAGGGGTTACAGTGGAAGGAGATGCCACTGACGGCTTTACCGAGACACACCAGGTGCTGATCCGCGTGCGCCAATACGGATTAGGCGAGGAAATCGCTCTCAGGTTGGAAAAGAATAACATTATCACTAATTACCAGGCCCTGCCTGATGACGATAGTTTTGTCGGTTCCAGCGGTATCCGTATGGGTGTTCAGGAAATGACCCGCTTCGGCATGAAAGAAAAGGATTTTGAAGAACTGGCAGGATATATGGCGGAGTGTATTCAGAAAAAACGTAAGGTAGCAGAGCAGGTAAAGGTTTTCCGTCAGAGATTCCAGACCATGCAATACTGCCTGCCGATCGAAAAAGCGGCGCCGTTAGCGGCCAAAGTGCTCGCTTCCTCTTTCTCCGATAGCGCTGATGTGCAATTGTTCACCAAAGCGATGATCGCCAGAGGCTAATAAAAGAATTAACGGTAAAGAGTTATAAAAAGGACCTGCCCTGATTACTTCAAGGGCGGGTCCTTTTTTCTATAATCCGCTGAAATCCTTGTGCATATCACCTTGCAAAAAGGAGCACAGTATTCTAATGCTAATTAATATGCAGGGTATAACTTTGCGCAAAACCCGGGGTTGAGCTGACACTATCGTCTGCCACGATAGTGAAAGTAAAATCACCCTTCACTGTCGGTGTGCCCATGATCACGCCCGCTGTATTAAGCACTAATCCCGGTGGCAATTGTCCGGTGGAAATGCCCCACAGATAAGGAGCCGTACCCCCCTGAGTAATAATTTGATTTGAATACGACGTTCCCTTTTTCCCGGAGGGCAAAGAAGTACTGCAAATCACGAAGTTCCCCTGTGCCACCACCGCGATGGTATAGTTCCCGGTCAAGGTGGGACCTTTTTGAGAACTGTCTTTGACCTGTACGGTAATGGGATAGATCCCCGCAGTGGTTGTATTTCCGGAAATGATACCGGTAGCGGGGTCCAGGGACAATCCGGCCGGTAAACCATTACCGGAAACGGACAATGTATAAGGTTTTTTACCGCCTGTGACCGCGATTGCAGCCTTATAGGCTGTTCCGACAGAAGCGTTGGTTGGGTTTGTACCGGAGAATTGTAGTGGCGGCGGCGGCGAAAATACTCCCACCCGCCAGAGAATAACCAGCACTATTATTATTACCAGCGCCAATATCGCCGAATAACGGTATAACGGGACCCTAAAGAAAGCTTTCACCGGAGGGAAGACTTTAGCACCGATAAATTTTAAGACTTTTCCCAGACCCGGGATAATATTAAACCTGATGATAAGCCAGAATATCGTTCCCCAGATAATACCGTTGATTATGCCGAACCACAAAGCCAGGGGACTAATACCTATCCAACGTCTAAAAATCACCTGATTTCCCAGGGCTCTCCAGATATTGCCGGCGGGAAACAATGCGGGTGTGATAAAACCTGTGAGTATAAATAGTATTAATAATGGAATGGAGAAAGCAGTCTCCTTCCGGAGAAACCGGTATAAACCCCTGATACCTTTGCCGATGGGATAAAGAATCGACCACAATCTCTTATGCGGTTTGAGTGTGTGCTCGATTTCCTCCTGAAGGTCTTTAATAACCTGCCGTTGCGAATCATCAGTTGTCAAATTACATTTTGTGTTGGTCATTTGATTGGTAATAGTATCCACGTCACCTTCAACTTCCATGACAACTCTGGCGATGGTTATGTTCCCCACAAAAGGCAAGCCGGTATTTACGCGCACGGGAAAATTAGTCTTTGTAATAAGATGATACTGGTTACCTCCGGTAGCCGCTACACTGGTGCCGTACCAGTTCAGCATCGGTATTTTTTGAGCAATATAACTGGAAATAATACCTTCGACTACTTTTCGACCTTTAGCGACGGCAGTGGTTCTGAACCTGGTAGTTTGATGCTTCTGGATATATTTAACAATGAAATTAGTAGCTTCGATTGCAATAAAGCCACTCGGGTTAGAGACTGTTTGCCTTAATATTTCCTGGGCTTTTACGGTGCCTGTCGCTTCTACCATGTTTTGTGATTGCTTCAGTAGTTGTTCGGAGGTGGCTTCACTTTTGTTGAGTTTGGTTACTAATACGTCAATTTTTTTGTTGAGTTCTTCCATCTGGGCATTAAGTTTAGCAGTATCTCCCGGCAATGAAGGAGTATCGGTCACTGGAAAACCTCCTATTAACTATTATTTTGCGTTCAAAAACAGCAATATCGTACTTTAGCGCTTGAACTTTGTCAACACATGCGTTCGAATATTTTTAAGGAGGGGATTTGGTTCCAAAAGCAGTAATTTAATTGGAGGCAATTACAAAGATTCCCAAAAATGTCTCTTTCATAGTATCTTACCAACTTCAATACAGGAAATATGCGATAATTATTAAAATGAACAAGTTGAATTTCGGCACTGCCGGCGCACCCCGCAATCCAGCCAATCTATCCACTGTTGACGGTATCAAACGTGTTGCCGAGCTCGGATTAGATTGTCTTGAGATTGAATTTGTCGAGGGTGTCAGAATGAGTAAAGAGACGGCCAAGCAAGTCTCCGTCGTGGCTGCTAATAGAAATATCCGGCTTTCCGTACATGCTCCATATTTTATTAACCTGAATGCCCGTGAAGCAGAGAAAATTCAAGCCAGCCAGCTCAGATTGATACAATCGGCCCGCGTTGGTGCTTTGTGCGGCGCCGGCGATGTTGTTTTTCATGCTGCCTATTATATGGGGACAACTCCGGAACAAACCTATGACAACGTTAAAAAATATCTTTTAGAAGTTAAAGCCCAATTGTCCAAAGAAAATATCAGCGTCAATCTGCGGCCGGAAGTGATGGGAAAATTGAGCCAATTCGGCACGCTCGACGAGTTACTTAATTTATCGGCGGAAACGAATGGAACGGCGCCATGTATCGATTTTGCGCACTGGCGGGCAAGAACCGGAAAAAATAACTCTTACGAAGAGTTCTACGGCACTCTGGCTAAAATTGAGAAGCGATTAGGAAAAAATACATTGGGGAATATGCATATTCACGTGGCAGGCATTGCTTTTGGTAGCAAGGGAGAATTAAATCATCTGAATCTCCAGGATTCGGATTTCAAATATGAAGAACTGCTCAGGGCATTGAATGATTTTCATGTTGGCGGCATCGTGATTTGCGAGAGTCCTAATCTGGAAGATGATGCCCGCCTGCTCCAGACGACTTATATTAATCTGCACAATAAAAATAACTAAGTGAAATTCTAAATCCGAATATCGATATACTAAATCAGGGCGACAAAACGAAAAAAGCCTCACTTTATAGGTGAGGCTTTTTATTATATCAAATGTACTTAAAACTACCAGCGGTTAGGGTTGTCGTTATTCAATGTGGAATTATTTCTGGGGTGGAAAGAATTTCCGTTGTTCCTCGTCCCGGGGAAATTATTCCTTGCAGCCGCAGGTCTTTTCGGTTTAATGACAACTTTGCGGGATTCACCCTCACCAATACTTTCGGTGAAGACAGCAGAGTGATTTGCCAGTGCCATATGGACAATACGTCTTTCATAGGGCGGCATTGGTTCCAGCGTAAAGGGAGCGCCTTTGGTTTTCACCTGCTCCGCCATCCGGTGCGCCAGAGCCTGCAACGCTTCATAGCGGCGCTGTTTATAACTTTCGGCGTCGATGACAATGGGCAGCCAGGTATTTGTCTTACGTCCGACAATTAATCTCAAAATATATTGTAAAGAAGAGAGGGTTTGTCCCCTTCTCCCGATAAGAATTCCCAAGTCGTCGCCTTCGATATTAAAAGCAATGGGGGCAGAATTAGGCTCGCCGCTTTCATCCGGATAAGTGCCGGGAACAACGGTTCCCACGACGTCCATTAATTTCAATAGTTCTTCCAGTGTTTCACGGGCGGTCGTCACCACAGCTTCGGCTGTCGGTTCGGGAGCTTTATTCCCCAATGTAGCAGATTCCAATACCTCTACGCTGATCATGGCATCTTCAGAGCCTAATCCAAACAGGCCGCCGCTTTTACCCTCATTGAGTATTGTAACGTTTATGTCTTCTCTCTCAACGCCTAACTGTTTTAGAGCTTTCGCAATGGCTTCGTCAACTGTCTTACCGCTTACTTCCAGAATTTCCATTTCTGTTTCCCTTTCTCTATATTTTGTTGACTCGCTATTATTTTTTACGCAGAGTGAATAATTTATTTTGCCGGTTTGGTAACCACATCAGTTTTTTTATTGAACCAGGTTAGTCCGCCCCAACCGGTAATATAATATTGCATGACAATAGAGATGATATTAGAAATAACCCAGTACAACGCCAGTCCGCTGGGGAATGATAAGGTCATAAAAGCAAACAATGCCGGCATCATGATCAACATCATCTGACTCTGCGCTTGCTGCTGGGGATCGGTAGTCTGCGCCGTCACCATTTTTTGCTGCACCCACATTGTACCGAAGACCAGGATAGGTAAGATGTACAAAGGATCATACAAACCGAGGTTCAGCCAGAGGAAATGACTGTTCAAAGGCACCACCGGGAAGACGATATTCCAGGAAGGATACAGGTAGCGGGAAAGGTTCAAAAGTTCCTCCGGACCGGTCGCCAGGATACGAATGATCGATTGGTACAAAGCAATCCAGATCGGTGTCTGAATCAACATCGGCAGGATACAACCGATATTGGTAACACCGGCCTCTTTAAAGAGAGCCGCTTGTTCTTTCGCCATACGCTGTTTATCTTTACCGTACTTTTTCTGCAATTCCTGGATCTTAGGTTGAATATCCTGCATTTTTTTACTGGCCAGGAGCTGCTTTTTGGTGAGCGGGTACATTATTCCCCGGATCAGAATGGTAAAGATAATAATGGCCAACCCAGGGCTGCCAAAAAGAAATTTAGAACCCACGATGAGGACATTTATCATCGGTCTTAAAATTATTATTTCCCAGATATCCAAGAGATGCTACCTCACTTAGTAGGATATGTCTCAGAGACAAGAGAGAAGGGCAGAGACAATTTCCCTGTTAACGTATCAATTTCATATAGATTATCTTTAGTGGTGTGGACATAAACACTATTGCCGTAAGCAAAAAGGGGCGCATTTATACCTTCATTATGGGGCAGGGTCGATAACAAAGATTTACTGTTATCCAATGTGTCAATAATGAAAATATTTCCCTGCTGCTTTGTTGGAGCATAAGATGCGACGGAAGTGGCGACAATAACATTTGTTCCAATCACTACCGGCGCAGAACTGATTGAATCTCCAAGATGAAAAGTGTTCAACAGTTTACCGGTAGCAACGTCCAACGTATAAACACTACCGTCAAGGTTGGCAGCATAAATAACGCCGTTGAGCACCGCAGGTTTTGCCCAGAAAAAGTTCTTTGGATTACCGGTTACTGTATTATCACCGGGAAATTTCCACACAGAATTTCCGGTAGCGGCATTTATAGCATAAAAATGACGGCTGTAATCACCGATATAAACCGTGTTGTTATCTATGACCGGAGTAGAGTTGATAGCGCCGTCTGTCTTGTATGTCCATTTCAAAGTGCCATCGGCTGTATTTAACGCGTAAACTGTTTTGTCAAAACTGCCGACATAGAGAGTGCTGCCGTCCACTGCCGGCGCCGACCAGATTTTGCTGTCAGTTGCGTAAGACCATTTAAAAGTCAGATCTTTCGCATTTAAAGCATTGATCGTGCCGTCAGAAAGGGCATAATAAATAGTGTCATGATCTAAAATTATATTGCCGATAATCGAAGGAATTACATTTCCCTGGCGCGGATATACATATTCAGGATCCTTTGACCAAACACTGTTTTTCAAGGTGTAAGCGTAGATTTTCCCATCTACGCCGCCGATATAAACCACTTGATAAACCGCTCCTGTATCCGGGTCTACAGCATCCGCGACTACCGGTGTGGAATAAATTACCATACCCACGGATTGTGAACTACAGGATGGGATACAACTTAATCCGCTCGAAGCCGCCTGAGCAACCAGTTTGACAGACGTTCCAATTGATTTGAGTTGATTTCCGGTCGCATCGATAGCGATTACTTTGCCTTTCATCGAAGCGATAAATATCGTTCCATCAGAAACAACCCCACCAGCCCAGCCGCGTGCGATCGCGCCGGTACAACCGGTAATAATCAATGCGCCTAAAATTACAACTGTCAGTCCAATTAAAAGAAATTTATGCTTAATACTCACTTAATGTTTGCTCCCAAATAACTACTATGGTACCGGGTCGTAACCGCCCTCATGCCAGGGATGACAACGGGAAAGACGTTTTGTTCCCATCCAGACACCCCTGAAGATGCCGTACCGGGTAATGGCTTCGTACGTGTATTGAGAACACGTCGGCGTGAAACGGCATGATGACGGCAATACCTTCGATATAGTGGACTGATATATTTTTATTAAGAATAAAGCGATTTTCTTCACTTTCTTCACTAATTAATTGGCCGTAGGTTTAGTCTCAAGTATCTTTGCCCGTGATAATAAGCTGATGACACCGGCTTTCAGAATAGTAAAATCTTTCTCAGCAGACGCAGGACGGGCAATAAAAACAATATCCCATCCCGGTTCGATGGCAGCTAAACGAGTAATCTCACGTAGTAATCGTTTCACTCTGTTTCTAACCACCGCATTGCCTATTTTTTTACTAACGGAAAAACCACATCTGGAGACAGGCAGCCCGTTACTTGAAGCTCTTAATACCAGCAGGTTACAAGCCCACGAGCCACCTTTTGCGTAAACCAGTGAATATTGTTCTGGTTTGGTAAGGTGTTCTATTCCTGCCGTGGTGTTCCTCCAGCTAATATCATGCTTAGACCACGATAAGACGCTTGCGGCCTTTCTCACGTCTGGCTTTTAAAACGTCGCGACCACCCCGGGTGCTCATTCGCTTGAGAAAGCCGTGTTCACGCTTTCGCGGTATTTTCTTCGGTTGATAAGTTCTTTTTGTTGCCACGCTAATTTTACCTCAATTCTAG
>Ga0182011_10003635_pt1 | contig 12603 bp, 9 predicted proteins | sample 711E1DmetaG_FD_120481 | JGI IMG/M metagenome (GOLD analysis project Ga0182011, IMG submission 120481) | Permafrost microbial communities from Stordalen Mire, Sweden - 711E1D metaG | ecosystem: Environmental > Terrestrial > Soil > Wetlands > Permafrost | place: Sweden: Stordalen | collected... | reverse complement strand
TCCGGCCCCTTGCCCGCGTCTTCGGTCTTGGTCACGTCCCCGGACAGCACTTCCTTGGCGGCCTTGGAATTCGGGTACTTCTTCACCAGCCGATCGAAAACCGCACGAGCCCGGGCTTCCATGCCGTTCGCCTCGAGCAGAACGCCCAGGCCCATGAGCACGACGTCGCCCTTTTCGAAGCCCGCAACCTGCGAAGCCACTGCGTAGTGCTCGGCCGCCTTGAGGAAGCTGGCGTTGATCTCCGGGCCAAACGAACGGGCGCCAGCGCCCACCTGCTGGCCGTCGCCGCTGCCCGCCTGCGCCTGCGAGTCCTTTTCGAGCTCCTGGAGGCGCAGGAAGAAGTGCTTGCCCGCGTACAGGTCAGCCAAGTAGAGCTCGTATTTGGCGATGCGCGGGTCGTCGGCCGGAACCGAGGTCAAGAGTGTCTCGATCTTCTGCGCCTTGGCGTCGTCAGGCTTCTTGGCGCGCGCTCGCCACACGGTCTCGTGCTGGGCGTGCAGCTTGGCCAGGTAGGCGGCCACTGGATTCTCTGGTTCGCGCTTCTCCTCTTTGCTGGCGGGCGTCTTGGGCTCTTCGGCCATCGCCACGGCTGGCTCGGGCGCCGCAGCCGGCTTCGCGGCGGGCGGCGGGGGCGGTGCCTCCGCCGCCGGCGCCGGCACGGGCGCTGCCACCGCGCCCAGCTTTTCCGTCAGGGCCTGCTGCTGCTTTTTCAGGTCTTCCATCTCCTTGATGTGGCCGTCGATCTCCTGCTTGAGCGCCGGTGTGACGTGCTTTTCCTTGCGCAGGTACTCGTGGAAGCTGGCCAGCGCCTTGTCCGGGGCGCCCATGTTCTGGTAGCAGCGCCCGATGTTGTAGATGTACATCGGGTGGATGTACTGGGCGAAGAGCTGGGAGTAGATGTCGATCGCCTCCTGGTATTTCCCCGCCGCAAAGAATGCGCGCGCGGTTTGTTCGCGCGGGTCGTTCTTGGGTGCCTTGGCAGCGGCCCCGAGCAGGAGCAGGATGGCGATTCCAGTTGCGATGCGCCTCATCGGCGGTCCTCCATGAACCCGAAGGCCGCGATGGTGGCCCTGGGGTGTGCCCAGGGTACCCGAGATGGCCCCCGGCCGTCCACAGTCCAGGGTTGCCCATACGACACTTGAATCCGGGGGCGGATTGCCGCATCCTCGTGCGCGGTGAGTTCATTGCTTTTTCTTGGCAGGACCGGTTTTTTCCGGACGATGACGGCCCGCGGTCTTCCATGAGCGACGACTCGTCCAGCGAGCAGGACCTCCCCAGCGGCACCCAGGTCGGCGAGTACGTGATCGAGCGCAAGCTCGGTGAAGGCGGCATGGGGTCGGTGTACGCGGGCGCTCAGCCGCTCATTGGCAAGCAGGTGGCCATCAAGGTGGTGGCCGCCATGTGGGCTCGCAACGAGCAGGTGACCAAGCGCTTTCTCGAGGAGGCCCGCGCCGTCAATCAGATCCGGCACCCCCACATCATCGACATCTTCTCGTTCGGCGTTCTGCCGGACGGCCGTCCTTACTTCGTGATGGAGTTTCTCCGGGGCGAGAGCCTGGAGGACGCGCTGGAGAAAGGCCACGTCACCAGCCGTGAGGTCATCCTGCTGATGCGCCAGCTGTGCGACGCGCTCGGGGCTGCGCACGCGGCCGGGTTCGTGCACCGCGATCTCAAGCCCGAGAACCTGTGGATCGCGCGCCTGCCCAACCAGGAGCCTTCGCTCAAGATCCTCGATTTCGGCATCGCCAAGAACCTAAGTGTGCCCAACGCCAAGGTGACCGTGGATGGGCAGATTCTGGGCACGGCGCAGTACATGGCGCCCGAGCAGGCCATGTCCACCACCGTCGACGGGCGCACCGATGTCTACGCGCTGGGCGTGATTCTCTATCGCATTCTGACCGGGTCCTTGCCCTTTGACGGCGAGACCGCCTACGCGGTGGTGACCAAGCACGTGACCGAGGCGCCGGTGCCGCTGTCGCGCCTGCGCCCCATCCAGCCTGCGCTTGAGGCGGTGGTGCTCGACTGCCTGGCCAAGAACCCGGCGCAGCGTCCGCAGAGCGTGGCTGATCTGTGGGCGCGGCTGGAGCCCGAGTTGGAAGACTGGGCGGGTCCGGCGGTGGTTTCACCGCGCAGGGTTGCGAGCACCGGGGCGGCACGACCGGTTCCTTCGGCGACGTCCGTGCGCACGACCCCGCTGGCGGCCACCACCTCGCGCGCCAGCATTCCGCCGGTCGCGGGCGTCACGCGCGTGCCGGCCCCGAGCCAGAGGTCTGGCGGTCGGACCGCGATTGTGGCAGGGGCGGTCGCCGTGGTGCTGGTGGCGGTCGGGGTGGGTGTCTTCCTTGGGCGTGGCACCTCGCCGGCCGCTTCCTCCTCGACCAGCAGCGCAGTCCTCGATACTCGCCCCAGGACGCTGGCGGCGGCGCCAGTTCCATCCGCGGCGGTGGCGGCCCCGGCGGTCCCCGACGCTCGGCCGGCCGTGGCTGCGCGTGATGCGGGCGTCGCGGCTGCACCGCCAGCGAATCCCGCCATTGCGCCCTCGTCCGAACCCGCCAAGAAGCATCACCGCGAGCGACGAAGCCCCGAGGGCGGCGAGCCCCTGCCGCTGTAGCAAGCGCAGCGATTACACTCTACGGTCACGTCGATCATGTTGGGCACGATATCCTCCTTGCCCGCGGCGTATCGGTATCGCCCAGGTCAAGGTGACGTCCGCGACTCGGGACCTTCGGATTGGAATTCGATGGGCTGTTCTGGAGGGCGCGCGGACGTGAATTTGTGCTTAGGTTTCGCAGCTAGTCGGTCGATGCCATCATGAGTGAGCCTCAACGTCAATGCGTCGAGAGAGATGCCGAATAGCCATGCCGTTCGTACCCTCTGCTTGGGCAGCGCAAAATGATCGCAAGACGACATTCTCAAGCCACATTTGAGGATCTCGCTGTACTTTATGTCCACCACACCAAGCCGGATTACATTGCCCCGCCTCGGTATTCGCAGCGACAGGTCACAGCGGGACCCTTTATGGGCAATGCCAGCCCGAACGAAGGCGCAGGCGGCCTACCAGCAACCATAGCGACGCCGCGCGGTGAGTACGATTTGGCCGCATCCCTGCATACGCTGGGATGCGCCTTTCGCCCAGATGTCGTTCTAGTTCGTGCGGACGCCACGGGCAGCAATTTGCCCCGCAACCTGGCCTCGGTGCCCGGTACCAAAGTGCTGATGGTCGGAGACACCCAGCATCTCGCACGGCCTCTCCATCGGATGGTATCGTATGCGCTGTCAGAGCCGTACGACATCGTGCTGTCGTCGCACAATCGTCAGCACTTGCACTTCTTCATCGAGGCCGGCGTACGCAACGTGAGGTGGCTGCCCAACATGGATGCGGATTGTCCAACCAGTTCGTTGCCGCCGCAGGGACAGCGTGCCGCCAGCGTACTTGTCGCCGGCCAGATCGGTCGGTTCCACCCAGCGCGCATGCGCCTTGTCGAGCAATTGCGTCGGCGGTCCCTGCCTATCGATCATCAAATGGCAGTGCCAGCGATTCTGGCAAAGCTCTACTGCAAGAGCGTCGTCGCACTTAATTGCTCCCTGAACGGCGACCTCAACCTACGGATTGCCGAGGTGCTGTCCGCTGGCGGATGTCTAGTCACTGATCATCTGCGACCGCAAAGCGGCCTTGATCTCCTTTACGAGGACCGCCGCGACCTGTACACCTTCGCCGATGAAAATGAGGCTGGCGAAATTATCGAGCATCTCCTCGCCCATCCTGATGGGGCATTGGCCACGGCTCGTCGGGGGTGGACCAAGCAGACAAGCGAATTCGGCTTTGCCGCCCAGCGCCGCAGACTATTTCGTCTCTTCACCCGCGACGAGACCGATCCCCTGTTCGACCTGCGACGCGAGCCGCGCTGCCTGCCGCGCGAAACCAAGAGCAGAGTCCTGCTGGCCGATCGCATCGCCATCTACGAACACTGCCAAGAGCTAAACCGCCAGCGCGCGAGCGTCCGCATCGGGCTCGACGCCAACATCGATCCGACGGTGGTCACGGATCTCGCCGACTTGAACCATACCCAGTTGGTGTTGGTCGAGGGCCCAACTGCTACAGCGCTACGCGCGAGCCCCGCCTTTTCCGACCTGCGCGGCGTGCTTTCCATTGTCGACCGCGCCGAGTTTTCCCGTGTCGCTCACGACGTCCTGTTACAGGTCGGGGGCACTAGCACGGTGGCGGCTGGCGACGAGTTCCGTCAGCGGTACGGCGAAATTGTGCTCGATTCGGACCCGTATCGAAGCCAAGGGGCCGCCATTGAAGTCTTGCTGGCCAATAACCAAGGACACGAGGCGCGACAGCGGCTAGAGGCCTTCGTGGCGCGCATGCCTGATTCGGCTGAGGCACACAACGACCTGGCAGTGGTACGGCAGATGGAGGGAGATCTAACCGGCGCGTTGGAGGCGATCGAGCGGGCGGTGGCACTTTCACCAGGCAAGGCCGTCCTGCATCGAAATCGCGCTGCCATCTATCTGGCCGCTGGTGCCCTTGTGGATGCGTTACGCGCGGTAGAGGCTGCCATGACCCTTCAGCCAAACGACGCCGAGACCCTACTCGTGGCCGGAGACATCAGCGTGGCGCTTCGCCGTCTGGACGACGCGCGCATCTTCTACGCGAAGGCAGGAGAGATATCTCCTCGCTTCGCGAACGAGGCTCTTGCTCGATCCCAGCTGATATCAAGCCCATCTCCTGACAACCTGGTCGCACCGCAGCGGCTCGAAAATCCCCCTCATGTGCCGAAAGTGGTGGTTTCCCTCACCAGCTATCAGCCGCGGCTCGCGACCGTCGGCCTCACCATTCGAACGCTGATGTCTCAGCGGACCATGCCCGACGCAATCGTACTGTGGCTGTTCCGCGGCGACCTCGACGGGGCCGCGCTGCCGTACGATCTGCCCGAGCTTCAGAGAAAAGGGCTCACCGTCCGCATCGTTGATGAGGACATCCGCCAGTATAAGAAGCTCGTCTACGCCCTGGTCGACTACCCGAACGATCTCATCATCACCTGCGACGACGACGCCCTCTACCCGCAGGACTTCGTACAGGGTCTATTGGAGGCCCATAGGAGTTTCCCGGCGGCCGTGGCCGCCTACCGGTGCCGTTGGATGAGGAAAGAAGGCGGCGGAATTGCCTCGTACATGACTTGGAGAAACGTAGAGTACAATCAGCCCTCTTTCAACCTGTTCCCGACCGGAGTCGGCGGCATTCTGTATCCCCCCGGCGCCCTCCACGCCGATGTCTTCCGCAGGGACATCTACCTCGAGAATGCCCCGACCGCCGACGACATCTGGTTCAAGTTCATGGCGCTGCGAAACGGGACCGAGACGGTGCAGGTGGGCGGGCGGTTCAGGGAGTTCCCCACAATACCGGAGACGCAGACCAATGCGCTCTGGCGGGTCAACGCGACCACACATCGCTGCGACAATGACGCCCAGATCCGAAACCTGTCGGCTCTCTACGATGTGTCGCAGTTGATCGAGTAGGGGGGGAGGCGTGCGTTGCGAGTGGTCTCACATCCGCCAGGGCTGGGAAGTCCGACCTGCTAGCATCTGTGGCCCCGACGGGGGGGAGTCCCTCAGGAACCAATTCTCGATGGACGGGGTGATGACGAAGGCTCCACTCGGGGCGGGGGAAAAAAGGGAAATTGTGGTGTCGCCGATGGTGTTTCTATTGAGTGCAAGAGCAACCCTGAAAAGTCTAAGAGATTGGACGGAAATATGGCTGAAGAGTCCGTTACCATAGAGAGCCTGTATCGGAAATTCAGAGAACACGATGAGTCGCAGCGGAGATTGATTGAAGAGAGCATGCCTGTGGTACATCTTCGTCAGGAACATATTCAAAATTGCGAACTTGTTCTGAATCGTACGGAGCTTATTAAAAGACTGCCCTCCCGCGCAATTGTCGCTGAAATTGGCGTTGATCATGGCGATTTCAGTGAGATTGTTCTCTCGGTAGCACATCCGGAAAAGCTATATCTGGTTGATATATGGGGGACCGAACGGTATCACGATGGACTCTATGAGTTGGTGACTTCAAAGTTTTCTGAACAAATTGCGAACGGCAAGGTTGTTGTCACCCGAGAGCTTTCGGTCAATGCCGCCTCGACTTTCCCTGATTCTCTTTTTGATTGGATCTATATCGATACCGATCACTCATACTCGACCACAAGGCAGGAATTGGAAGTATATGCTCGGACAATCAAGTGGGGTGGAATCATTGCCGGTCATGACTATTCAAAGGGGAATATGATCAACGGTTATCGCTATGGTGTTATTGAGGCGGTTCATGAATTCTGCATCGCACATAACTGGGAATTGCTCTATTTAACCGTTGATTATCCCGAAGTTCCGAGCTTCGCCATTCGTAGAGTCTCTGAAAGATCGTAATCGTTCACGGGGTTGGCGATTACAAGGGAAGGCGCGGGGTTGCCACGGCTCGACTCACTTCTCACGGCGGCTGCTCGGCCTTCTCGAAGATGAAGAACTCAGCGAAGGAGCCTGTGCGATAGTCGCCGCGATAGGGATATCGGTTTGGTAAATGCTCCAGTAGTTTCCAGTTCGGGAGATTCTGCCGGACCCAGGCCGTGAACTTCCGGTGTTGGATATGCTGTCCATCATCGCGCTGGTTGTCGTCGGTGTCGCTCGCGTAGATGATGACGTACCGGCTGGACGCATCAAACAGCGTCCGCATGTAGCGCTCAAAGACGTCGTCTTCGACCAGGTGATAGACAACGTCGAGCGACAGTGAAAGCTCCGCCTTTTCTCCTTTGTATTCCTCCATCAGGCGGAACGCTTTGTGCATGTCCGATTTGAACCGCTCTCTGCACTTCAGGATAGCGGTGCTGCTGACGTCGAGACCAAGGTAGTTAGGGTACTTGGAGAGGCCAAGCTGGTTGCCGTCTCCGCATCCGAACTCGATGATCGTCTGGACCTGCCGTCTGGCGACGAATCCGTTGAGCACGTCGGCCTTGAACTCTGCGAACAGCCCGTAAGAGCCCACCCCGGAATTGCCTCCGGACGAATAACGCTCTTCCCAGTACGCCGCGGAGCCGGGGAAAGACTCCAGCTTGGCCGTCAAGGCCGACGAGTTCCCGCAGATCCGTTTGATGGTGTCTCCAAGGACCGGAGTTCGCATGATGCATCCTCTCAGGCATTCAGGAGGTGTTCCAGAAGGAAGAACGTTGGTCTACCGCGCTATCGCATCCGGGTTGTCGTGATGCCCAAGGTGGTCGGCTGCCTCTTTGTATCTTGGTGATATCGATCTCGCGGGATTCTCCGATACGCGTTTCGTCGGGGTGCATAGTCGCTTCCAGCGCCATTTTGCCTTCACCGAATCGCATCTACAAATATGCGACTGACAACAGAGATTACGTAAACCACATCCACCTACACGTCCAAACTATCCCCCTATACCCAGGGGGAAGCCATCCAGCCCTTGCTCAGCCCGCGAGTCAAGGCGGTCATCGCGCTTCACTACATGGGGATTCCTTGTCAAATCGAAGCTATTCGCAGCATTACGGACTGGGGATGGAACAATCCGCAAGAGGCCGCTTGCGAGTTTGTCGCCGGAAGCCGGGCTTTCGAGATTGTCGAGCCGGCATTCTTGTTTAATGAGAGCTCGATTCATGCGAGCGTGACTTACTGGCCGGGTGCTTTCGTAAGACGGGTGCGCTGAGCGCGTGAGGAAATCAGCGGCTGCGACAGTAGGCCCGCCAGGCCTCACGAAAGGCGGTCTCCAACCCGCGTGCCAACCGCCCAGCGTCCATGACAGGCGACCCCAGAAGTCTCTCGCGCAAGCTTGAGCGCAACTCGCCCAAGCTTTCGCGCCTTTCCGCCCAAGCCACGGCCTTCTCCACGTAGTCCGACTGATTCTGGGCAACGAATTCCTGCAAGCCCACTCGGCTCAACAGACTCGCGCCCACCCTGCCTGCGTGACAGCGTCCTTGCAAAGTGAGAACAGGCACGCCCATCCAAAGCGCCTCGCAGGTTGTGGTGGTTCCGTTGTAGGGAAACGTGTCCAGCGCCAAATCGACTTCATGGTAGCGCTGCAGATGGTCTGCCGCCGATTGCTCATGGCCCATGAAGCACACGCGCTCCGGTGCAATTCCTCCGTGTGCGGCCAGTACTTTGAAAATGCGCCGCCTGGCCCCTTCGTTTCGAAGCCCGTGCGCCTTGAGAAGAAGCCTGCTTCCGGGCACCCGGGCCAAGATCGCGGCCCAGATCTGCAAGAGCGTGTCGTTTGTCTTTGCCAGATTGTTGAAGCTGCCGAAGGTTATGGCACCGGCCTTGCGCGCCGGTGGCTCGGCAACCGGCATCTCTCTTGCGAAGGGCGGGGCCGAATAGGCGAGAAAGCCCCCCTCAACTCGCAGGAGCTTCTCCGTGTGCCACCCGTCGGTCACTCCAAGAGGATCCGCCACAGCGTCGGTGATTCGGTAATCCATGCTGGCAAGTCCGGTGGTGTTGGGATAGCCGAGATAGGTTATCTGCACCGGAGCCGTGCGTTCAGCCAGCATGGGCAAGCGGTTGTCGGCGGTATGGCCCGAAAGTTCTATCAGCACGTCAATTTGGTCGTCTTGAATAAGCGCAGCCAGGTCGTCGTCACTCATTCGGAACACGGAACGCCAACGTTCTGTTGCGTGACGTATCCGTTCCGTCATTCCATCGTCGGCGTTGCTCGTCGCATAGCCCGTGACCTCAACCATGGCTCGATCGTGAGCCTCGAGCAGCGGCGCAATGAAGTGGGCAACTGAATGCGCGCGAAAATCTGGCGACAGGTAGGCAATGCGCAGCCTCCTTTCGGGGTCCAGTGACCGCGGTGCCAGCGGCCGCGGACTCGACTTGACGATTTCATTGAAGCGACGGTGTTCGGCCGCGACCCAGTCGGGCTCTGCGGCCGGATCATCATTGAGCGAGAGCAGGTAGCCGGAGAAGACGCTTACCTGGTCAGGCTTGAGGTGAAGGGCCTGCTGATAGTGGCGCCTGCACTCCACCAGCTCGCCCTGATCGCGCAAGAACGTTGCGAGGTTGTTGTGGGCCTCGACGCAGTTGGGGTCGACTTGCAGCGCCCGGCGCATCATGTTGACCGCCACATCGGCGAGCCCGGTGATATTGGCGAGAAGTCCCAAGTGCACGAAGGCTCGAATCGATTGCGGGTCCAGTTCGAGAACCCGTTGAAACGCGGCCCGTGCTTCGGACAATTGATGCAATTCCAGCCACGCCAGACCGAGATCGTTGTAGTAGCCGGGATTGTTCGGGTCCAGGCTGGTCGCGCGTGTGAAATGCGCAACCGCTGCTTCGCTCTGGCCAAGCTTGCCATAGCAATAGCCAAGGGCGCGCTGGGCCGGGGCGGACTCGGATTCAATGGCCACCCGGCGCACGTGCAGGGGCAGCGCCTCGCGAAAGCGTCCAGCCTGTTCAAGAGCGTCCAGCAGCCTCTGCAGCAGGTTGAGAAAGTTGCGCCGGATCACCGGGTGTTCTGGCGCCAATTCGAAAGCCCGGCTCAGTAGATTGAATCGCTCTTCGGCCTTCACGCCTTTCTTGTCGTAGATCGTTGCCAGATCGTTGAATGCTTCGGGGTCCCGGGTGCCGCATTCGATGGCCGCGCCATAGGCCTTTTCGGCGAGCTTGAGGTTGCCTTGGGCGATCGCCAGCTTCGCAGCTCGGCACAGCTTCGCCGCCTTCAGCGCAGGACTTTCCTTCACCGCGTTTTGCCTGCGGCGCAGCCCGGACTTCCTGCTCATTGCCCTAGCAGACTACACTTCGGCCGTTGTTTCGCTTTTCTTGAGTCCCCGCTGACCCGTTCTTGCGCGTGTTGCACATGTGGGATGGGTGTCGGCCCGATCTACGTGCTGGGCTACTGGAATAGCTGGTCAGCGGGAGCCGACACGGACAAGTTCGACCCGCTGGAGTTGAGCACGCTCTTGCGCTGGAGAAACTACGACTACTTTTCCCAGACCACGCACTGGGATCCGCAGGAGCTTCCGGCAGGCGAGACGGCCCCCGCAGACCAAACCCTGCCAGCCTCGCTCTACCTGGCGGACAAGCCGAGCTGGTTTGGCAGCGTGGCCTGGCCGGCCATCGGCCCGGACGTCAGCGGCATGAGCAACAAGCTCCCGGCGCAACTCTGCTACGAGAGCAACAACCTTGGCGGCGGCGCGTTCGATGCGTCGAGGTGCTACTGAGGATCCCTCTTCACCGGCCGGATCGCATGGTAGTACTCTGCCACCATGACCAACAGCGAGCGCTACCTGGAGGAATCACTGGCCGGAGAGGGCGGGACATCAGCGGTCTTCCAGGCCTACGACCGTGAGCTCGATCGCCACGTGGCACTGAAGCGCGTGAAGGACACACGCGCCCTGGAGGGAGAATTGGCCGAGCTGGTTGGCCACGAGGCCAGGCTGCTGGCTGCCCTGGAGCACCCCAACATCGTGCCCGTGCATGACTCGGGTATCGACAGCAATGGCCGCCGCTTCTACACCATGAAGCTGCTGGCCGGGCAGCGGCTCAGCGATCGACTGGCCAGCAATCCGCCGGACCAGCGCGCACCAGGTGAATTGTTGAGCTGTCTGCGCATCGTCATCGCTGTGTGCGACGCCTTGGATTTTGCGCATGCTCGCGACATCCTGCATCTGGACGTCAAGTCAGAGAACGTGATGGTGGGCGATCATGGCGAGGTCCATCTCATCGACTGGGGCATTTCCAAAATAGCGCGACACCCGGACCGCATCACGCGAGACCGAGCTCGCCAAGCCGCCCAGGGCCGCCGCCGCCTCGAACCGCTGCCGTGCACGCCGTCCTTCGCTTCACCCGAGCAAGCCCAGGGGCGCGCTGACAAGGTTTCCTGCCGCACGGATGTGTTCGGCGTGGGTGCCCTGCTCTTCGAGATCGCGACTGGCAGCCCGCCCTTCGAGGCGCCCAGCGCCAACGAAGCCCTGGTCGCGGCGAGCTGCTGCGAGGTCGAAGACGGACTGGACCGTGCGCCGGCGCTGCCGGCGTGGTTGCGCCAGATCATCGTGAGGGCCATGGCCCGCGAGCCCGAGCAGCGCTACGAGTCGGTCAAGGCCTTGCAGCACGACCTGCAGGCCTTTGTCGACAACGTGTGGAAACTCAATCGATGTGCCTACGCCCAGGGTGACACCATCATCCGCCAGGACGAACCAGCCACCACGATTTTTCTGATCATCGCCGGTCGCTGCGAGGTCGTGCGGACCACGATGAGCGGACAAGAGAAGCAGCTGGCGATTCTGGGACCTGGCGATGTGTTCGGCGAGCTGGCGCTGGTTCCCGAGGGCCGCAGGACCGCCATGGTGCGGGCCCTCGACGCGGTCGAGGTCGCAGTGCTGGATCGCGAGAAACTGCAGCGCGATCTCGCGGGCAATTTGTGGATGGGTCGGCTGCTGCCGACTCTGGTGAACCGCGTGCTGGACAAAGACAGACGACTCACCGAAGTCGAGCAACGCCAGCGCGCGCTGGTCGGTGCCCTGGATCACCTGGCCACGCAGGGCCAACGTCTGCCGGATGGTCGGCTGGCGGGAACCTGGTCCGGGTTCTGCCACGCGATGGAGGGCACCATGGACGTGGCCTTCTTGCCAGGGGCGATGAGCGCAGTGTTGATGGAATGGATTGCGGCTGCTTCGGGCGTCCGGCCGGTGCGCCTTAACAGCCAGCGCTTCCGTTCGGGTTCATTCGTGATCGACTTTCAGACCGATCAGTACTGGATCGGGGCTGCAGGCTGACTACTTTGCCAGCAAACCGGTGGGACCGACGCGGGTTTGGCTGATGGCGCAATCGTCGACGTAGAGAATTGCCGGTTCTGGGAACAGATCTTCTCCCACGCTCACCACGTCCCAGGCAACCCACGACGTCAGTCCGGTAGCCCCTTGCCAATCCAGGATCTGCTGGCCATTCAGCCAGAGAGTAAAACGGCCCGTGGAGTCGCTGGCATCCCGGTAGAAAGCCTCGAGTTGAAACCAGGTATTGACCGGGACGTCGGGGGGCTGACGCACACTCAGCGGCAGGTCGCTACTTCGATGGTCGTACACTCGCAGAGACATCACCCCGGCTGACGGGCTGGTAAAGTTCACGTCGAACAACTCGCCTTGGGCCGGCGGATTGCCAAGCCCAGCGCGGAACTTCATGATCACCCAATAGTAGCCAACGGTGACACTTTGGGGCAGGTAGTACCAGGCACTGTAGTAGGCCTGGGTAGGCAGACCGCCGTTTTGTACGAGGCTGGCACCGATCCCCTGCGTGTTGGTTGCAGTGCCGGACACGGTCAGCTTCGCCGAGTATGTTCCCTGGTGTGCGCGCTCGCTTGACACCTCCAGTGTGTTGGGCGCGACGGCGCCCTCATTGCCGAAACCGAAAGGAATGGGGGTCCATTCGGCAAAGCTGTCTCCCTCGAAGCGCGAAGACCACAGCACGTCAGAGCCCACGTCCAGATCTTGGCCGCAGCCTGAGGCCAGCAGGCACGACACGGCCAAGAGTGTGTTCGTCGCGTGTGTTCTCATCACATTCCCCACGATGCGCCCACGCAGGCGCCCATCCATACATAGGGGGTCCGGC
>Ga0182011_10003634_pt1 | contig 12603 bp, 7 predicted proteins | sample 711E1DmetaG_FD_120481 | JGI IMG/M metagenome (GOLD analysis project Ga0182011, IMG submission 120481) | Permafrost microbial communities from Stordalen Mire, Sweden - 711E1D metaG | ecosystem: Environmental > Terrestrial > Soil > Wetlands > Permafrost | place: Sweden: Stordalen | collected... | reverse complement strand
CCCGACTGACCCCCATGATTTTTCGACCTTCCTGCTTTGGAATTCTTAACGGGCCATATCCAATAATAATTCACCATACGGTCCAATAAACCTGAGGATATGTTTTCAAAAATAATGAAAAATGCTTTACAGTGCTTACAAATTGGAAGCTTTGTCAATTAATTCCGGTTTGTTTTGTATGCCTGTCACGTTTTTGCAAGTCGTGGCTTCGTCACTTTTTAATCACGACTTCCTTGGTAATAATCCCGTCGGGCATGAATACCTGCAGAAAGTAAAGACCGTCCTGCAGATCGGAAACCCCGATTTTTATTAAGCCCTCTGTTGTTCCGGGCGAAACATTCTTCACCTGGCGTCCTTCAATGGTGCTGATCGTGACTCTTGAAGGCCACTGCTGCGTATTTACAGGTGCAAGATAAATCCAATCAGCTGCAGGATTGGGGTAAACCAGTAAATCTTTCGTGCTGGTCTCACTAACCCCTAGAGGGTACTTATAGATTGTCATGACGAGATTATAGGTCCCCATGTTCCCGGTGAATTTCGGGCCAACTTCGAAATATACCGTTCCACCATTCATGAGTACGATATTATCGGGATCTATGTCATCGTAAACCGGGGATTGCTGTCCTCCTGCAATAGAATCTATCCAGATGGCATCTAGTGTGTACGTTCCTCCACCGGTATTATGAACGGCATCGTCTACACGTGCACTTATCGAATAGGAATATCCCTGTGGAAGGGTTACCGTATAAAAATCATAATCTGTCCCGGTACTGCAATTAGAACCTGGAGTACTGACCGAGGCTGTGTTCCCGCTAAAATTCACAGGTAATGCATAGGCCTGGGCAGGGGTGTTATCAGGTTCATACATATCTTGATTAAGTCCGGCCTCCTGTACGAGAACTGTAATCGGGTTTTGATAATTCGTTGAACCTGTCAGCGACCAGGTTGTGCCGTTATCCTGGAAGTACTGCAGCGCCATCAGGTATGTCCCCGGAGTGCAATCGAGTGCAGAAGTGGTGAATGTCAATCCGTTGGTATAATGGTATCCTGCCGGCAGATTCATCCCTGTCAATTGCTGGATGGTTGCTACAGCATAGCCATCAGGATCATACAGGGATACGTCAAAGGTACCGTTAAAGTCGGAGCTGCCGTTATTGACGACATCCAGGTGAACGCTTACCTGTGCGCCTGTTGTCAATGTTGTCCCGGGAGTGACGGTCATCGCGGCATACATCTCAATAGTATTTGGGTTGACAACCTGCAACTGGATGAGATTGATATAGTTCTGGTAATTCCCGACCAGCTTCCAGTTCCCTCCTATTACCTTGTAAAATGTTGCAATGTAATACGAACCGGGCAGAAGTGTTAACTTCCCGGGATAGTTAAAATTCGTTGTATAATAGTACCCTGAATCAAAAGTCACTGAGGGTATGCTGTCGACAAAATCAATAAATGCATAACTGGCATCAAAAATCGCTGCACATACAGTTCCCTGAAATGTACCCGGGCCAAAATTTGCTATATGCGTGCTTACCGTGAAAGGGCTGCCATAAGTGACAGGCGAAGCGGAAATGTCAAGTGTGGAATAGAGCGCCAGTCCGTAATTCTGGTTTCCACCGCCGCCACCGTTACCGCCCTGGATGCCGAAAATTGCCTGCTGTCCGCTGTTAAAGCCTCCTGTACCACCTCCGGCACCCACGCCTTCCGGATTCAATGCATTGATCGCGAAATAGCCGTCAAATTGTCCCTGCCATCCCCAGTTAAAATGGAACATTCCATTGTTATCATAACCATCGCAGACAAAACAATGTCCTCCTCCGTCGCCGAAACCTGCATAAATGAGTGGACGGCTTGCATCGAGATCTGCTTTCATCATATTTTGCCAGGTGTTATCGTCATAATTCTGCCTGACCTTACCACTGAGGGTTGCCGGATAGCCGAAATAGGTCTTTAATGCATACTCAGCGCAATTGGTGACCGGGCTCTGTGAAGAAACGACATACGCGCTGCTTCCGCCCGTTGCAGCAACACCGTATGTCATATCCACGCTTACCCCGCAATGGTACATCAGGGTTGCAATGGCTGTATTGGGTCCATTGAGCACCAGGGGCATACCGGTCCAGTTGTAGGTTGTGCTGCCGAAATCAGCAGATTGTGCCCCGTATTTGGGATCATTGTATGAATGAAATCCTGCACCGGTTGCCGGGGAATTCCAGTACTTCAGCACCTGGGCCATGGCTGTTGCGACGCAACCTGTCACTGTCCGGTCCTGGGCCTGGTTATTATAAGGGCAGAGGTCATTATAGAAAGGCGACTGGTTCCATGTGGTCTGAACCAGGGGAGCAACGACCAGTGAACTCTTCAGGATTGGTTTCGAAGCCGGAATGGTTTTATACAATTCCCATCTCGCCTGTATCTCCGGCGTAGTATGCATCTGCCGGTCGACGGCAAAACGGATCTGGTCTTCATAAACTTTCAGCCATGCCGCCACATGGGCGGGTATTTTATTCGCGTCAAACGATTTCTGGTTGGAATACCCCAGGATCGGTTCAACAATGTCATCTCCCGAAACAATGACAAATCCCTGGTTTGAATTTACATTAAATACATAATAATTAACCGCAGCTTCGGCAGAAGAAGCCTTTAATGCATTTGTCGCATATGAGGTGTAGGAAAGGCTGACATTTGAAATGCTCATTACAGGACCCGTTACAGCTTTTGTTATCATAAACTGTTGTCCTACAATCTTCGCAGTGTTTACATCTACTTTCTTTGCATAAGAAAGGCTGATGAAAGTAAAAGCTACCAGTAAAAATGTAAAAATCCTTTTCATAATCTGTTTGTTTTTTTTGGTTTTAATTTAGACTAATTCAACACAAAGATATAAAATAATAGGCCTTTGTCAAGCCCTTTTTTAATTTAATGATATAATTGTTATAGAACCAGGCTTGAAAGAAATGCAAATTTTTGATACCATTGAAAATTTTATTTAAAATTTATCTAAATAGTTGAGCAAACATGCTTAAATTTAAGTATTTTTGTACGCTAATGCAGGATGTTGGCCCTGATCGCGGTATGAAAATCACCGAACCAATTGTATACAGGTAGTGAACGATAGATTGCAGATTTATTAACCATGTTTCAAAATGATATTATTTTAAAATCCCTTATCAGCGTGAAAAGATTTCCACTTATCAGTACCCTGATACTATTAATCACCCTTTTAGCAGGATCGGTTTCAGGGCAGGAGGTAACAACGAAGTTAACCCGTATCCAATGCCCTGATGGGGTTGAAACCTATGTTTGCAAGGCAGTTTACTTTGATGTTTCACCGCCTTTATCTGATATGGCCAAAGTCAATACAAGGGTTATTAAAAGAAAAGAATACCGGCAGATTGAAAATGCCGTGAATCCCATGTATTCAATTTACGGGCATCACCCGTTTTTATATCCTGAAGACCCGGTATGGCAAAAGCAGTTTGGGTTGCTTCAGCCTCAGACATCCGCCCCCATACAGAATTTTGAAGGGACAAGTAATCTCGACAATGTAATGCCTCCGGATACGCAGGGGGATGTGAGCCTCGACAAATATGTCCAGGTGATCAATTCCAGGTTTGCTGTATGGACCAAGACTGGCACAGTTGTTTTGGCAGGTACTCCGCTGTCAACTATCTGGGCAGGGATCCCTGCACCATGGAACGGGACAAATTCGGGGGACCCGGTAGTGCTTTGGGACCAGGTTGCCCAGCGCTGGATCATTTCGCAATTTTCTTTACCTTCAGGCAATTATGCTGAACTTGTGGCGGTATCACAGACTTCCGATCCGACGGGTTCCTGGTACCGTTATGTTTTCCAGTTCAGTAACCAGATGCCCGATTACCCGAAACTCGGGGTATGGCCCGACGGATATTATCTTTCGTTCAATCAGTTCACCGGGGGAAACACAAATGGTGGAACAGGAGCCTGTGCATTGCAGCGTGACAAGATGCTTACAGGAGATTTCAACGCCCAGATGGTTTACAAGAACCTGGGATCTTCGTCCGACCCGTGGTCCATGCTGCCCTCCGACTGGGATGGCACAAATACCCCCCCTTCAGGAGAACCCAATTATTTTATGTATTACAATGACTGGAGTTCAGGAACGCAGCAATATTTGAAAATATGGTCATTCCATGTTGACTGGGCAACAACCTCCAATAGCACCTTTGCCCAGACATTCCAGCTTACAACCGCCGCATTTAACTCACAAATCTGTTCTGATGACATCACAGGCCGGGGACGTTGCATTCCCGAACCGGGGGGAACCGGTACATCCTATATGCTTGAAGATCTGGCTGACCGCCTGATGTACAGGAACCAGTACCGCAATTTCGGCAGCTATGCGACTATGGTTACCAGCCATACAGTAAATGCAGGTGGCGGGCAGGCAGGCTGCCGCTGGTATGAATTGCGGAATTATGGCAGCGGGTGGAGCATCTACCAGCAGGGTACCTATGCTCCTGCTGATGCCACCTTCCGCTGGATGCCAAGTATTGCCATGAACGGGAACGGCGATATTGCACTGGGATTTTCATTATCCAACAGCAGCAGTGTATATCCTTCAATCCATTATACCGGCCGCCGTTCCAGCGACCCCCTGGGGCAGATGACCGTTACGGAACAAACCATAATAAACGGCTCCGGTTCCCAGAATTATTCCAACTACGGACGATGGGGCGATTATTCCATGATGTCGGTAGACCCTGCAGATGACCAGACGTTCTGGTATACCGATGAGTATATACAAACAACAGGAGGCTGGACCTGGCAAACCCGGGTGGCATCGTTTAAATTCAGCAATCAGCCTGCAGTTATCACTACCGATGCAACAGCTGTCACGCCCACAACAGCCACTTTGAACGGAACCATAAACCCAAACGGACTTGCAGCTACATACTATTTTGAATGGGGAACCGCCACTTCATATGGCAACAACACGACAACAACATCGGCAGGATCAGGAACGTCAGCCACCGCTGTAAATGCTCCCATCACAGGCCTGACCGGGGGAACAACCTATCATTTCCGGCTCGACGGGATCAACAGTGACGGCACTTCCAACGGCAATGATATGACTTTTACACCCGGGGCAGCCGTTGTTACCACTACAGTTGCAACATCAATTACAACGACTACGGCCATATCCGGAGGTAATGTGATTTCCGACGGCGGCGGAACAGTCAGCGTCAGGGGAGTCTGCTGGGGCACATCAGCCAACCCTATGATATCCGGCAGTCATACCGCTGACGGTTCAGGGACCGGGGTATTTACCAGTTCAATCACAGGCCTTTATACCAACACCCTTTACCATATCAGGGCTTATGCAATAAACAGCTATGGGACCTGGTACGGCAATGATCTTACTTTCACAACGTTTTGCTCAATGTATATCCTCCCCTTCACTGAGTCCTTTAACAATACTTCCATCCCCTCCTGCTGGAGCCAGATTGACCACCAGGGGAACAGTGAGATATGGCAATTCGGGACTATTACGGCTTACGGATCCAATAATCCCGCCCTCACCGGGAATTACGCCTACCTGAACAGCGCCGGGTACGGTTCGGGGAATTCACAGAATGCTGACCTTGTTTCACCAACACTTGACCTTACAATCTACTCGGCCGTTTATCTGACATTCAACCACTACTTTCGGTTCAAAAGCGGATCTAATGCTACTCTTTCGTACAGTACCGACAACGGAAGCACATGGACCCAGATCCAGCAGTGGACCGCCTCCACAACAAACCCGGCAGCCTTCAACCAGGCCATAAGCGGAGCAGGAGGACACAACCAGGTAAAATTCAAATGGAATTACAACGGAACAAACGGATATTACTGGGCCATAGATGACGTTAAGATCTCATCTTCAGGGCTTTGGATTGGGGGTGCTGTTGCCAATCCCACGGACTGGAATACAGCAGCTAACTGGGATGGTTCATCTGTTCCCACAGCTTCAACAAATGTCACGATCCCGGCCCGGGCTTCACTGCCGGTTATCAATGCAACAGGGGCGGTTTGCAACAGCATGGTCTTCGGCAGCGGGGGAACGCTGACCATCAACCCGGGCAAGGACCTCACGGTAAACGGAAGCATTACATTCAATGGCTCAAACATTTTTATCATGGGCAATAATACCGGCAGCGGCTCCCTTATCGACAACGGCATCGCCGGTACAGGGTCATCCACGGTTCAGCGTTACATGACCGGCAACTGGACCGCGGGAAACCCGCTTGCAACTACAATATGGCATACAATATCGGCGCCGGTAGCCAATCCATCGAACAGCCTGTTCAACGGTTCCCTGATGAACAAATGGAACGAAGTCACCCAGAACTGGGATCCCCTGACGCTGCCCTATGAGAATATGCCTGTTGGCAAGGGATATATTGTTGCACCCACTTCAGGTGGAATTACAGCCGCTTTTACAGGTACCCTGAATACGGGTAATACGACCATAAACAACATGACAAAAACAGGATCTTCAACATGGACGGGGTTCAATCTCATTGGCAATCCCTTCCCGAGTGCAATCCAATGGAATACTGGTATTTCTGTAACAAACGTGGCTGATTATGCCTGGGTCTGGAATGGCAGTGCTTATATTCTGATGACCCGTTCTGTGGGTACTGATGTTATTCCGGCCGAACAGGGATTTTTTGTCCAGGTTACAACAAACCCGGGCTCTGTCACCATCCCTAACTCTAACCGTATTCATTCAACGCATTCATATTATAAATCGGGAATTGCAGATTTACTTACCCTGAAAATAGAGGGAAACGGATACTGGGACCAGACCCAGGTACGCATCCTTCCCGGGTCTTCAGATAGTTATAACATTGATTTTGACGGTCTTAAGCTTATGGGCAGCGACATTGCCCCGCAGCTTTATTCGTTCAAACAGGATATAACCCTTTCCCTTATATCCCTGCCTTCTTTAAGCGTATATCCCGTTGTTCAGCTTGGCTTCAAACCCGGCGCGGCAGGTAATTTTACAATAACGGCCTCTGACCTGGAAACATTTGCTCCTGGTACAAACCTTTACCTGGAAGATATCCTGGCTGGCAGGAACCAGGATCTGAATGCCAACCCGGTATATGAATTCAACGCTGTAACCGGACAACCTGAGCATAGGTTTAATCTTCATTTTGCCGCCCTTGGGGTAGGCGAAAAGGAAACAAGCGGAAACATTAAAATTTATTCGAATGAAAATGTCGTCTATGTCAACATAACGTCTCCGATGACGGGCGATATTGTGGTATACAACCTGCTCGGAATTGAAGTCGCAAAGGCTGCCATCAAGGGTAATTCACTCAATAAACTCAGCCTGGATGTTCCCCGGGGATATTATCTGGTCAGAGTGAACGGAAATACCGGAACAGGAACCGGGAAAGTACTGATCAGGTAAAATTGCCCGGGATTTCCAGGAAGACCCGGAATCAGGGTTTTTAATTTTTTTGCCGGGCAACGAACTCATTTCTTGTCTCTTCCTGCAGGTGTTCGATCTTCTCGAAGTTCGCCCAGCGGAAATTGACCCTGCGACCCCGTTCGTCCCAGGAATAAACATTTTCGAACATCCTCCCGAATTTAAGCCGGGTCGAATCATAATACACAGCATGGGCCACCTGTTCGCCTGTGCTGATATCATTCCCGATAAAGGCATACTTGATATGAAGCAGGATCCTGCCGTTCAATGCATCGATTAATGCCTTGTGCAACTTCAGGGAAGCAGGATCATCCAGGTAAATATCATAATAAAGTATTCTTTCAAGGTCGGCCATTTCCTCTTCGTATTGAAAGATCCTGACCCTTGAGTTTTCCTGTACAATCCAGGCTTCAAATTTGCCTTTCATGTCGATAATCGCCCTGCCTTTATTACCAAGGCGTATCGACAGGAACCATTTATCGTTGCGGAAGCGGATATAAACATGGCGGGTAGTGAAAATATCGTCCCTCCTTCTGATTACAAAATACACCAGGAAACCGGAAAAAATCGAGATGAAAAATAAAGATGTAAATGCTTCGCTCATAAGGATATATCTTCCTTGTGAGGTCAGGGGATAAATATCTCCATAGCCGATTGTATGAAAGGAAACAATGCTGAAATATATGGCCTTCTCAAAATCAATGGGCTCATATACTCTCTGAATTGGCCTGTAAAATCCTATGCTCCCCGTCTCATAATACAGGATGGCAAACATAAAGATCAGGAAAGCGTAAGCTGCTATGGTAATGAATAAAAATCTGGCGATTTCCCGGGTTTTGGCAGTAATGTGCATTATTGAAGGATAGGTAATTCAAAGATAAAAATAAAAAGCAAAGTAGTGAGGTGGTGAAGTAGCGAAATTAATTAAAGCGAGCAGTCAACACGCTCATTTTCATCACTTTTCTCTTGGCGGCTCTTCGCTAATCACTGTTTTTTCGTATCTTTGCACCCCAATTTGAAAATAATGGCATTAAACAAAGTCAGAAATATAGGGATTGCCGCACATATCGATGCAGGTAAGACCACAGTAACAGAACGTATTCTTTTTTTTACAGGCACAACCCGGAAAATGGGCGAGGTTCATGACGGTGAGGCCACCATGGACTTCATGAAACAGGAGCAGGAACGTGGTATCACCATTGCATCTGCTGCTATTTCCTGTGTATGGAACGGGTTTGCTATCAACCTGATCGATACCCCGGGACACGTCGATTTCACTATTGAAGTTGAACGCTCACTCAGGGTAATCGACGGAATGATAGCCGTATTTTGTGCCGTTGGCGGTGTTGAGCCCCAGAGCGAAACGGTCTGGAACCAGGCCGACCGCTATCGTGTGCCCCGCATCGCGTTCATCAACAAGTTGGACAGGGTAGGGGCGGACTTCCCTGCAGTGGTTGAACAGATGAACAAATATCTTGATGCCAATGCATTTCCATTCCAGGTACAGATGGGTGAAGAGGAACATTTTGATGGAATTATCGACGTGATCGAGCGCAAGGCATACAGGTTCGAGGAATTTGAGAGGATAGAAATTCCTATTCCTGAAGAATACAAGGAAAAGGTTGAACAGGCCAGGGCAAAGGTTGTTGAGAAAGTTGCCGAATTCAATGAAGATATCATGCAGATGTTCTTTGATGAAAAAGATGTGCCTGCCGACCTTCTGAAACGCGTTGCCCGCGAAGCTACATTGAAATTGCTTATTACTCCTGTATTCTGCGGAGCTGCTTATAAGAACAAAGGTATTCAGCTTATCCTCGATGCAGTCACCGATTACCTCCCTTCTCCAATCGATAAGGGCGCAGTGACCGGTACCGACCTGGACGATCCTGAGAAACTGCATACCTGTCATCCGTCACCTAAGGAACCGTTTTCGGCCCTCGCCTTTAAGCTTATCCACGATCCCTATGTAGGACAGCAAACATTTACCCGTGTCTTTTCAGGCACACTCAGAAGCGGTATGCAGGTTTATAATGCCACTAAAAAAAAGCACGAACGTATTGGCCGTATCATGAAAATCCATGCCAAGGAAAGGGTTGAAGTTGCCGAAGCAGGACCGGGAGATATTGTAGCTCTTATCGGCCTGAAGCTTACCAAAACCGGCGATACCCTCTGCAGTGAAGAACATCGGATGCTGCTCGAAAATATTCATGGTCCCCCTTCAGTTATCGAATTAAAAATAACTCCTGAGAAGCGCCAGGACCAGTCAAAGCTTGGGGAAGCCCTTCATAAGCTTACGACGGAAGACCCTTCTTTCAACGTAAGGTATGATGAAGAAACCGAAGAAACCGTGATTGCCGGTATGGGAGAGCTTCACCTCGAGATCATCGTGGACAGGCTTAAGCATGAATTTAAGGTCGATGCCATTGTTGGCGAACCTTCAGTTGCCTTCCGCGAAACACTCACCATGGAAGTTGAATCCAATTACAGGCATGTGAAGCAGACCGGTGGCAAGGGGCAGTATGCACATACCGTGATGCGCCTCGAACCCAATCCCGGCAAAGGATTTGAGTTTGTAGAGCATATAAAGGGCGGCGCCATTCCTGCTGAATTCATTACTTCGGTAAGAAAAGGACTCGAAAAGAGCCTGGATAAGGGGATACTCGCAGGTTATCCTGTTGTTGACGTCCGTGTGACCCTTCTTGATGGGAGCTTCCATGCAGTTGACTCCTCCGACATGGCCTTCCAGACCTGTGCCGCCATTGGTTTCAAACAGGGCTTCATGAAAGCCAACCCGATATTGCTTGAACCTATCATGAAAGTTGAAGTGAACACACCTGACGAATATATAGGGGATATAGTAGGCAACCTGAACCGCCGCCGCGGAAAGATAGAAGGGATGCGCCGCCACCGCAAAGGTTCCCAGAAAATCAATGTATACGTTCCCCTTATGGAAATGTTCGGTTACTCCACCCAGCTCCGCAACGTTTCATCCGGCAGGGCCAACTATGCGATGGAATTTTACCAGTATATGCCGCTGCCGAAGAATATTCAGGAGGAGGTGCTTAAGAAGGTAGCAGCGGAGAAAAAATAGCTATTCACTCGCAATCTTGCACCGACGCAGTCGCTCATATATCGCAACGTCGCTACGGTGGCTTCGCTCACCTGAGTCGACTTTTGCGATATTTTTCGCTCCAAATACCTGATGCCTCTTATGCAAAATGCTCGCTTTAATTAATTTCGCTTCTCGCTTTTCACTACCTCGCTACCTGAAACTTTGTTCCCCGGGAAATATTTATTACCCCCCCAACGTTTTTAGATAAACGAAAGAGCTATGCATTACAATACATTAGGAAATACCGGGGTTCTGGTATCGGAACTCTGTTTGGGCGCCATGACCTTTGGCGGAAAGGGATTCTGGACTTCCATCGGCAGACTGCCGCAGGAGGAAGTCACAAATCTTGTTAAGATCGCGATCGAAAGCGGAATCAATTTCATCGATACTGCCAATGTTTATTCCGAGGGGCTTTCAGAAATACTTCTCGGCAAAGCCTTGAAAGATCTGGGGTTCAACCGACAGGATGTGTTCATAGCCACTAAAGTCAGGGGGCGTATGGGTGAGGGCGTGAACCAGATCGGATTATCAAGATTACACATCCAATACAGCGTTAACGACAGCCTGCAGAGGCTTGGCCTCGACCATATCGACCTGCTGTATATCCACGGTGTTGATCCTGTAACTCCGCTCGAAGAGACCATGCGCGGCCTTGAGGAAGTGGTACAATCGGGTAAAGTCAGGTACCTTGGCATCAGCAATCATCCTGCCTGGATGGTGGTAAAAGCAAACTCTGTTGCTTCTGCCATGGGCTGGACTAAATTCGTCGCCCTTCAGAATTACTACAGCATTGCCGGCCGCGATATTGAAAGGGAGATCGTTCCCATGGCCTTATCGGAAAACCTTGGCATCATGCCCTGGAGCCCTCTCGCAGGAGGATTCCTTTCGGGCAAGTTTACAAGAAAAACGCAGAAAGCCGGCAACAGCCGCAGGGATGAATTTGATTTCCCCCCGGTAAACAAGGGAAAAGCCTATGACATCATCGAAATGATGCAAAAGATAGCCTCCGAACATGGGGTTACTGTTGCCCGCGTCGCCCTTTCCTGGATGCTCCGCAAGAAAGGCATTACCAGTATTATCATTGGCGCAAAGAAAGAAGAACAGCTTCGCGAAAATATTGCTTCAACTACTTTAGTGTTGACTGCGGATGAGATGTCCCATCTCGACACAATCAGTGAACTTGGCAAGGAATACCCCGGTTGGATGGTTGAACGCCAGATGGCGGGCAGATTGCCGGAGGAGTAATATTCAGGTCAGAGTGAAGCGAAAATATATTAAGCGAAGCATTTTACACAAACTGCGTTCGCTCGTATCTTTGCAACGCGGCTACGTTTCGCTGCGTTTCACCTGATGCCGCTTATGCAAAATACTTCGCTTTTATTATTTCGCTATTTCGTTATTTTTTCAGGCTATAAACCCCCACTACAAACAGATACACCATACACGCGATCAGCACATAAATGCCTGCTGCCACGGAGCTGATGTCGCTTACCCAGCCCATGATGAGGGGAATAAGCGCACCACCGCTGATGGCGCTCATCATGAGGCCGGAAATTTCATTGGTACGGTTGGGATATTTTTCCACTGCAATAGAGAAAACGAGCGGCCAGATGTTGGCTACGAACAAACCAATGAGGAAGACCAGCACCAGGCAGCGGCAGGAGACGGTATAACCAGAATTGCGATCAGGGCCAGTATACCGAGAAATGACGTCCCCATAAGAAATTTACGTGAAGAGATCTTTGTAAGAAGCAGGGCGCCTGCGAAAGTTCCAAGCATACGGCCGAAGAAATAAACACTCCGGCCCGATTCGGCTGCAGTCTGTTCTATGCCGAAATGTTTAATGAGGAACTGACCCGAGTTCGAATTGAAGCCTACATCAACTCCAACGACAACAAAAATAGCAAGCACCATCAGTAAAATAAAACCGTTGCCAAGCAGGCTGAACGCCGAACCGAACGTCACCCTGATGTCTTCCTGCTTACGCTCATCCACCTTAGTCATTCCTAACCAGAGCGCAGTGAGTATT
>Ga0182011_10003632_pt1 | contig 12604 bp, 11 predicted proteins | sample 711E1DmetaG_FD_120481 | JGI IMG/M metagenome (GOLD analysis project Ga0182011, IMG submission 120481) | Permafrost microbial communities from Stordalen Mire, Sweden - 711E1D metaG | ecosystem: Environmental > Terrestrial > Soil > Wetlands > Permafrost | place: Sweden: Stordalen | collected... | reverse complement strand
CACCCGGCCTTCCCGGCCGAGATGCACAAGGCGATCGAGGAGTGGGTCTTCGCCAACTGCCAGGACGAGCGCAAGGAAGGCCAGACGGACATCCAATTCGTCTACACCGGACGCAAGAAGGCGATCGGCCCCTTCAAGCGTCAGCTCTGGGATCTGCCGACCAAGGACGCGATCCTGGCCTCGCAGGCCGCCAAGGTGGACTTCCTCTTCAAGCAGCTCGGCACCCCCGGCAGCCGCGCCCTCGTCGAGAAGTACGTCAAGCCGGTCGAGTACCACAAGCCCATGCCGGAGGCCCTCAAGGCCGCTCGGTAGGGTCAGTCAGTCGCAACTCTGAAGGGCGTCCCGCGAGGGGCGCCCTTCCCATAACCAGGGCCCGCCGCAGGCGGAGGCCAGGCGGCCCAACTTGTCGTCGGGTGTCGATGAGGCCGCCCGGCGTCCCGCGAGGGGCGCCCTCCTTGCTACTCGGCCGGGTCGACTTCCGGTCGCGGCGGACCGTCCCGCTGGTCGAATCTGGACCAGCTCCGCTAGGATCCGCTTGACCGGGCGCACTGGGTCTTCCAGAGCTCAGGAAGGGGCCAGAGAATGGGGATAGCCGAACTTCCATTCCATCGCGTCCGGATCGCCATTGCGGTTCTCCTTGCCGTCGGTCTGGCGCTTGACTGGGCGACCACCTGGGGCCAATGCCAGCCGCACGCCGACGTCGCCTCGTACCTCGCCTTTCTGGGGTTCGCGGCCTTGATGGGCTGCGTCTGCTGGGCCGCGGCATCCGGCCCCGCGCTGCTCGCGGGCGATCGATGGCCGCTTGTCATGCTGGCGCTCGGCCTCGCATTGGCCGTTCTGATCGCGCTCGTCGCCGGGAACGCCATGTTCACCCACGATGCCCTGTGCACCGGAGACAAATGGGAAGGTTGACCGCGCCTACGGCCGGCGTCGGTCCGCTTACCGCTAGGATGCGTGCATGACCGAGCCCGCCACTTCTCCAACCGAGATGGCCCGCTGGCGTGAGACGGCCCTCTCGATCTGCGACCTCGCGGATCAGATGGCGCTGGCCGGCTTTCGGCGCGACGTCAAGGTTTCGACAAAGCCCGACCGATCGCTGGTGACCGAGGTCGACCAGCTGATCGAGCATATGGCAAGGAGCCGCATCAACTCCGACTACCGCGGCTGCGGCATAGTCGGTGAGGAGGAGGGGACCGAGGCCGCAGGGGCCAGCCTGTGCTGGTACGTCGACCCCATCGACGCCACTCACAACTTCGTCCGCGGCATCCCGATCTTCGCGACTCTCCTTGCTGCGGCCGTGGACGGGGAACTGCAGTTGGGCGTCGTAAGCGCGCCGGCCCTTCGCGAGCGCTGGGTCGCGTGGCGCGGCGGGGGGGCGTGGCGCGGCAAGGAGCGCATCCACGTGAGCAACGTGTCCGCGATCGCGGATTCGCAGCTGCTCTACGGCTGCCGCACCGACGACATGCGCTCGGGCTGGATGCCCGGCCTCGACGCCACGCTCGCCGACGCGTGGCGGGAGCGTGGCTTCGGGGATTTCTGGGGCTACATGCTGGTGGCCGAAGGGGCCGCCGAGGCCATGATCGAGACCGGGGCGCATCCGTGGGACTGGGCCGCGCCGCTGGTGATCGTCGAGGAGGCCGGCGGCCGGTTCACGACCGCATCGGGCGAGCGGGCGATCGACGGAGGTTCCGCCGTCGCCACCAACGGCGTGATTCACGACGAGCTTCTGGGGCGGTTGCGCGGCTGACTTCGCCCTCAGGCGGGGCGCCGGTAGTGCGAAAGGGGCGACAAGATGTCGACGGGCGATGGCGGCACCGCAGTCCTGTGGCTGATCCTGTCATTGGTCGTGTTCTGGCTCCTCATCTACACGGCCGTGACGCTGGCCGTCGGGCATGCCCTCGATCGCACCCAACCGCGCCTCGTGGCTGAGGCGCGCACGACTCCGGAAGGCGTGGACTTCGTGGTCACCAACTCGGGCACCGGTCCGGCATTCGATCTCTTTGTTCGATGGACTGGCGACGCGGCGGAGTCGATGCTCGCCTATGCGCCTCTGCTGGCCGTGAACGGCACGCTCGAATGGACGATCGCCGCTGGACCCATTCGGGACGAGACCCCGGTGGTTCGGGGCCTGATGCTCGATTGGGCTCTGGGCGTGAAGCCGTCGTTGGGGCGCCACTCCAGCAGGCGTGAAGTGCTGGTGCCATCGCGACTGGCCAAACCAGAATAGTCGCCTGCGAAGATGGCGATCCTGGCGCCGGCCGACTCCCGGGTGGCAACCACCGCTCGCGCGGCTGTTCTACATCCGGCGACCCCGCTAGACTCGACCTCACACGCACGGAAACCATGCGTGCCCCAAGTCGGAGGAAGATCATGGGCGACAAGACCCCCAAGCGACCGCCTAAGGTGAAGAAGCCGAAGCCCGCCGCCAAGCCGCCCGTCAAGGGCGCCTAATTGACTCCCGAGAACCAGCCTGCGCAAGACGCCGCGGCGGCTCCGCCGGCCCCTCAGGATTCGCGGCCGGACGGAGGGCATGGCCATCGCTACAGGCGACGGGAAATCGAGCTGACTGAGGGCGGCAAGCTCGTCCTCGATTCGGACGGTTCTATCCGCCAGGTCGACGCCGAGGGTGTCGCCAGGGAAGCCTGGTCGCCCGGCGAACCCGAATGGGCGCGCCACGCCATCCGGTTCGGGCTGCGGCCTCAGAGCCAGACGGTCGCGCCCAACAGCCGCCGCGCCCGCGATGCAAGGACTCCGACCGGGTAGTCTCCGGCGCGACTGCGCGTCCCTTCTCTGAATGGCTGAGAATCCGCGTCTGATCCCTCACCAATCGACCGCCGGAGGTTTCATGCTCGCGCCCGTCCGTCCCGCAGTCTTTGTCGGGGCGCGGCTTCTAGACGGCCGCTCGCCCGACGCGATAGTCGACGGCGTACTCGTCACGGACGATCAGGGGCGCATCGCCGATGCGGGGCCAGGGACGATGGCCGCGCTCGCGAAGGATCTCGACCGCATCGACGTCACCGGCTTGACGATCCTGCCCGGCATCATCGACTGCCACCTCCACATGGCGCTACGCCTCGAGCCGGTCCACGATCGGGTCCAGCGCTCGGCCACAGACATCGTGGTGCGTTGCCTCCAGGCCGGGCGTGAGTTTCTCGAGGGCGGCGTGACTACTGTTCGCGACGCCGGCTGGGCACCGGCCGGGATCAAGCGGGCATTCGACTCCGGCACATTCCCGGGACCGCGTACCCAGGTCAGCTGCCAGCCGCTCTCCCAGACGGGGGGCCATAACGACGGGTGGACGCCGTCCGGCACGGTCATTGGGACCGAGATGAGCGACCTGCCGCCGGGCATAGCCGACGGACCGGATGCGGTTCGGCGCGCGACCAGGCTGCAGATTCGAGCCGGCGCCGACTGGATCAAGGTCATGGCCACCGGCGGAGTCTGGTCGGCCGCCGACGCCCCCGACGCGTCGCAGTTCACTGTCGAGGAGATGCGGGCCATTGTTGAGGAAGCCCGCGCCGCCGGCATCCACGGCACGCTGGCTCACGCCGAAGGCACGGCCGGCATCAAGAACGCGCTGCGTGCAGGCATCACCAGCATCGAGCACGGCGACCTCATCGACGATGAAGGGATCGACCTGATGCTCGAGCGTGACGTCCCACTCGTGCCCACTTTCAACATCAACTTCGCCCTGATGGACGAGGAGCGAATCGCCCGCGGCGAGGTTCCACCCTGGGCGGTCGAGAAGATGCGCTATCTCTTCGAACACCAGCAGCGCAACTTCCGCCACGCCGTCGAGCGAGGCGTCCGAGTTGTCATGGGCACAGACAGCTTCCAGGGCATGTACCCGCCGGCCGAGCTGGCCTACATGTCGCAGTACGGGCTGGGGCCTTTCAGGGCTATCCAGGCGGCCACGTGCGACGCGGCGGCGCTGCTCGGCCTTTCCGGCCTGGTCGGTACGCTGGAGGCGGGCAAGCAGGCGGACCTGATCGCGGTGTCGGGTGATCCGCTCGCCGAGCCCGAACTGTGGCGCGATCCGGCCCGGATCGTCTTCGTCATGCAGGGCGGGCGCGTCGTGGCGGACCGGCGCGGGGCGTAGCCTCTGGTCTTCCACTGGGGCGGCGCATCCCGGACGCATGGCTGGCTGTGACCCGCGGGGTTGGTGCGTGCCGTGGCCGGCCGCCCGGCACGGGGCCGAAACGTGCGGCGGTCATTGCCCGGCGACTTGCTCGGGCTGATGGTCATGCGCGGTTTCGGCATAGCGGCTGCCACGCGCGAAGTCGACGCCGACGACGTCAGAGCGTTTCTCGTCGAGGATCCTCGTCTCGGGCTCTTGGTTCTGGGCCGAAACGCTGCACTACGAAGCCGAGGCGCAGCCAAACGGCTCCATTGGCCCGAACGATTGGGCCGCCGTGGACGACCCGGCTGGGGTGGCGCCACGGCTGTACTTCCAGCGCGTGCCGGAGGAGAAGGTCGCCAAGAACCGGTTGCACCTCGACCTGGATATTGGCGGCGGTGCAGCGGTCTCGATTGAGGAGCGCAAGGCTCGCATCGGCGCCGAGGTGGAGCGGTTGAAGGCATTGGGAGCCGGCGATCATCGGGGCGCGATCGAGGAGGACGGTGAGTTCTGGGTCCGCATGAACGATCCCGAAGGCAACGAGTTCTGCGTGCAGTAGCCGGACCGTCGGCGACGAAAACCAGACCAAAGCCGTAGGATATTGATCCAAGCCGCGCCGGCCGTTAGCGCGCTCGCATCGACGAGGAATTCGCCCCACATGCCGACACTCACCGAAGCCGCCGTCCTCGAAGCCCTGTCGACCGTGCAGGAGCCCGAACTCGGGGGCAACCTGGTCTCGCGGAACATGATCAAGGACCTCGTGATCGACGGCAGCAAGGTGTCGTTCAAGATCGAACTGACGACCCCCGCCTGCCCTCTGAAGGACGAGATCCAGGCGCGCGTTGAGGCCGCCCTGCGGCCGATCGGGGTCGAGCAGATCGATGTCGAATGGGGCGCCATGGTTCGGCGGTCGACCGCCGCGAGCCCGCAGATGCTGCCAGGCGTCAAGAACATCATCGCCGTCGCGTCGGGCAAGGGCGGAGTAGGGAAGACCACGATCAGCGTCAACCTGGCCGTGGCCCTGGCAAAGTCGGGCGCGTCGGTCGGGCTCCTCGACGCAGATATAACCGGGCCCAACATCCCGATGATGATCGGCGCGGAGGGTCAGCCGGTCGCCAGCCCCAGCGGCAAGATCACACCGATCGAGGCCAACGGCGTCAAGGTCATCTCGATCCAGTTCTTCCTTCCAGAAGGCCAGCCGGTCGTGTGGCGCGGGCCCCTAGTTGGCGGGGCGATCCAGCAGTTCCTCCGCGACGTTGATTGGGGCGAGCTGGACTATCTGGTCGTGGACCTGCCCCCCGGCACTTCCGACGCGCAGCTGACGCTGGCCCAGTCCGTGCCGCTTACCGGCGTGGTGCTCGTCACCACGCCCCAGGCCGTGGCCCTCGCCGACGTGGCCAAGGCCCTGGCCATGTTCCAGCGCGTCAGCGTGCCCATCCTCGGTCTCGTCGAGAACATGTCCGGCTTCGTCTGCGCCCATTGCGGCGAGGTGACGGACATCTTCGGGCGCGGCGGTGGCGAGCGCTACGCGGCGGAAAATGGCATCGACTTCCTCGGCGGCGTCCCGCTCGACGTGACTGTTCGCCAGGGCGCGGACGTCGGCATTCCGGCCGTCGCTCAGAGCCAGCCGGGCCCGGCAGCGGCAGCCCTGGAGCACGTCGCTCGGGCGATCGCCGGCAAGGTCAGTATCCAGGCCGCGCGAGTGCAACCGGTTTTGACGGTCTCCTAGCCGCCGGGACACAAGAGAATATCGCGGGTCAAATGGCGTGCGATCGACGGTTCGCGGCATTAACATACGGGCGTCCCGTAGAGGTCCCGATGCTCTGCCCCGACTGCGCCACCCCGACGGCTCCTGGCGCCCGCTTCTGCCATGTCTGTGGCCGCCCGATCGGCACGCTCGCCGAGGGCCTCAAGATTGGCGATCGGCGGGTCGTCACCGCCCTGTTCGCCGACCTCGTCGGCTACACCCGTCTCGTCGATGAGCTCGATCCCGAGGAGGTAAGGGCGCGCGTCGACGGGGCGCTGACCGCGCTGGCCCAGGCGGTCATCCATTTCGGCGGCTTGCTCGAGAAGTTCGTCGGGGACGCCGTGTTGGCGGTCTTCGGTGTGCCGGTCGCCCACGATGACGATCCGCTCCGAGCGAGCCTTTGCGCGCTGGAGATGCAGACCGCCCTGTCGCGATGCGTGGCCGGCGACGACCGGCCCATGGAATTGCGCATCGGCATCGCCACGGGCGAGGTGGTGGCCGCTCTCCGGGAGGTGGCCGGTACACGCTCCGTGGCGCTGACCGGGGATCCCATGACTACGGCCGCTCGCCTCCAGCAGATGGCCGAACCTAACGAGATTCTGCTGGACGAAGCCACGGTCTCAGCCGCGGAGCCTCGCATCGGCACGGATCGCGTCGGCGAGCGCGTGCTGCGCGGTCAGCGCCGGCCGGTGTCGATCTACCGGCTTCGTGGCGAGAGACTCCTATTCAGCCACCCGTGTCGGGAGGCGGCGCCGCTCATCGGACGCGACGCCGAGAAGGCTCTCATGGTGGAGATCGTGCGCCGGGCCGCCGAGACGGGCCGGGGCGGGGCAGTCCTTCTCCGAGGCGAGGCGGGCATCGGCAAGTCGCGCCTGCTGTGCGAGATGGAGGACGATGCGCGAGCCGCCGGCTTCTCCTGGATGTGGCTCGACAACACCCCGCACGGCAGCGACTCGCCGTATCGGACGGTGCGCCACATGGTCGATTGGCTGGCCGACGAGCAGGGCGTGAAGCCCGGCATCATCGCGCGTCAGCTGCTCTTCGGCGACGATGTCGCGCCCAATCTCGACCGCGAGACGTCACGGCTGATGCTCGGCGCCATCGCGGCGCTGGCCAACGACTCGGACATGAGTCTACTGCCGGAGGAAGGCTGGGAGTCAGGGCTGGCCGGCCTCGCGGACCCGGCCGAGCTGCAGACGGGCCTGCGGCTGGCGACGCTGATGTGGGTCAGCCGCATGGTTGCCGGCAAGCCGCGGTGCGTCGTCATCGACGACTTTCACTGGATCGATCCGTCCAGCCGCGTCCTGATGGACATGATGATCCGCATGGCCGCCGATCTGCCGCTCGTGGTCCTGACCGGATCGCGGCCACCGGCGATGCCGGATTGGGCAGGCATGCCGCACGTCGATGTGATCGAACTCGGCGGGCTCGACCAGACCGCGACCGAGGAGCTGGGCACGGCCGTGGCCGGCGCCGCCCTCGACACAGAATCGGCTCGCTGGCTCTACCAGCGAACGGCAGGCAACGCCCTCTTCGTCGGGGAGATCATGCGGACGCTTCGCGAGGCGGGCCGGCTGGAACAGGTCGGCGAGCGGGTCCGGATCGGCCCCGGCGCCGTACGGAGAGGCGTTCCGCTCAGCTTGCGGGCGCTGTTGGGGGCACGCATCGACGCCCTGCCGCCGGCCCAACGGGGAGCTCTGGAAGTCGCGTCGGTCATTGGCATGACGTTCTCGGAGGCGGATCTGATCAAGCTGTGCGGCGACGGCGTGAATAGCGCCGATCTGGAGGAACTGGCCGAGGCGGGAATAGTCACAGGGGCCGACGACCCTGGTATGCCGCCCTGCCAGTGGCGATTCCGCCATCAGCTCTTCCTCGATGCTGCCTACGGGCGGCTGCTGGGGGACAGGAGACGGCTCCTCCATGGGGCTGTTGCCGACCTGCTGGAGACTTCCGAGCCTCGCCCCGACATCGCTGAGCTGGCGCGCCATCGAATGGCAGCCGGGGACGCGAAGCGGGCGCTGCCGCTGCTCGAGCAGGCCGAGCGCGAGGCGGCCGGGGTCGGAGCCGTGGCCGAGGCCGAGGCCTTCGCCCGCGCCGCCGCCGAGATCAGGGGAGAGGTTGCTCCGGCAGCGTCCTAGGCGCTTCTCCACACATCCGCCCGCCAGGCGTCCTCGGCCATCTTCGCCTGGCCCGACAGCGACGGGTGGAAGTAGTCGACCGTACTCAGGTCGTCGATGGTGAAGTTGGAGTCGGCCAGAAGCGCGGCGTTGTACGTGCAGTGGAGGGCGCCGGTCGCCCCCTCCTCGGCGTCGATCTCGTCGCAGGCTGCCTTGAGAGCGGCGTTGTACTGGGACAGGTTGTCGTTCGCCTTGATCATTGCCGATGGGCTGCTGGTACCCAGATACGGCGCGCAGCGGTTGAGGTTCTGAGGTAGGGCCAACAGAGCCCGCGCCGCCGCGTCGGCCTGGGTTATGTCGCGGAAGTGGGAGAAGTCGGGGACGGGCAGCATCAGGATTCGGCTGCCCGGAGGGAGGCCGGCCCTCAACGTTCCGACGGCCGATTGGAGTTGCGCGGTGAACGTGGCCGGGTCGGTGATGAAGTCCGGCGAGGCGCAGATGTCGTTCGTGCCGAGCTCGAATGTCACGTAAGCGGTCTGGCCCGGCCCGAGCTTCCGCGCGGCAGCGACAACGAGGCTGGCCTGACGAAGCGCATCAGTCATCTTCTTGCCGGATGTGGCCGCATCGACGACCGCCGGCGAGCCTCCCAGCGCCCGGAATCGCTCGAGGAGGCTGGTGACGCCATCGCTCTTGTCCGTGCCGACGACCCATGAGAACTGGGGATGATCGAAGAGAAAGTCGGGCGAGACGCTCCAAGCTTGGCTGTACGAATCGCCGATCGCGCCGAGCAGAGCGGGGAGTGCCGGCGTATTCGGCGCGGCAGTGGGCGAGGGGATTGGCACAGGCGTTACCGGCGATCCTGAGGTGGCCGCGCCGGACTTCGTTGCGTCGGTCGAGATCGTCGGGGACGCGTCGGCCGGCTGCGATGAACTGAAGGTGGGGGAGGGCCGCGCCGCGCCGAATACGCCAGCTCCGGCGACGACGAGCGCGGCCAGCAGGAGCACGACAGCGAAAGCCACCGCGACTGCCGGGCCGCGCCGACTCCGCGTCGCCTGGGCCACGCGGCTATGCAACCGGCGCATCGGCTCGGGCTCTTGTGGCGGACTAGTTGGCTCGGGCGATGGCTCTCTCGAGCGTCCCGTCAAGTTTGGATCCATTGACAAATCGTATATGCGCCGGTCCAACCGCGGGCCGGCCGCTGCCACCAAGCGAGCCCCGATGCGGCTGATTCGTTGCTTCGTAGCTCAGGGACTCTCGTTCGCCGCTACGATGTGAGCGTGTTGCAGGCCGATTTCGCCGCCGACGCCCTGGGGCAATGCCGTCTATTCGCCGGCATGGGCCCGGAATCGCTCAAGGCAATCACCAGGACCCTGAGATCGAGGCGCTTCCGGCGCGGAGAGGTTGTATTCCACGAGGGCGATCCCGGCGATGCGCTGTTCGTCGTCGTGTCAGGTGCGGTCAAGATCGTGGTCCCATCGGAGGAGGGCGAGGAAGCGATCCTGGCCACTCTTCGCCGCGGCGACTTCCTCGGCGAACTGGCCCTACTCGACGGAGCACCGCGCTCCGCTAGCGCCATTGCGTTGGAGCCGACCGAGACACTCGCGTTGCCACGCGACCAGTTCCGTGCATTGGTAGCCAGCCAGCCGGCCATCCGCGACGCGCTGCTCGCCGCCGTCTCGGGCGAACTGCGGCGCCTGACCAGGCACGTTGCCGAACTCCATTTCCTGGATCTCACCGGGCGGCTGGCGGCGCGTCTGGCGCGTCTTGCTGAGGAGCATGGGGAACGTCTGCCGAACGGCTCGATCCGCCTGGACGCGCCGCTGACCCAGAGCGACCTGGCAGCGATGATCGGCGCGACCCGGCAGAGCGTGAACAAGCTTCTGGGTGAGTTCGAGGCCGACGGGTTGCTCCGGATGGAGCGCGACAGCATCGTCGTGCCGAGTCTGGATCGACTGTTGGGCGCGGCGCGGCGCTAGCCTCTGCCTCCGCTCCTCGCCGGTCGGCGCCCCCGTGGAGCGTTCAGCCGGCGGAGATCACCCCTTCTCGGCCGAGCTGCAGCAGTTGGGCGCGGCTCTCATCCAGGTGGTGCGTGGCAATCGCAAAGAGCCGCTTGAGCAGCAGCTCCGACTGCGCCGATCCGCCGGCGAGCAGGCCGAGCAGCCCGGATGCGGGCATGGAAATCAGGACGGCCGGACCGATCGCGCGGGCTGTCGACAGGGCAGTGGGATCCTCCCTCAGGGCCGACCAACCGAGTAAGTCACCGGCGTGCAGCGTAGACACGAGCACCCAGCGATAGTCGTGGCGAACCCGCAGGGCCAGCTGGCCGCTTTCCAGCCAGTGGACCTCGGAGATCGGCGAGCCCGCCTCGATGAGTGTCTCGCCGTCGGCAAGGCTGCGCCGGACCGAGCCTTCAGATAGAACCTCCAGATCGGCGGGCTTGAGGCCATGGAACAGCGGCAGGCCCGCCAGCTCTTCCGGACTGACTTTCTCCGTGGCGCACATGGTTCGCTCCCACTCCAGAGCCGTCGAATCCTCTTGGGCCTATTGTCTGCCACTTGACGGCGGGCCGCTCGACTTCTGACCCGCCGGCCCTTCGCGGACGAGTTGCCGAAGAAACGCCGCGGCCGCGATACCGGCTCGCCGCCGGCCCTCGGAGCCGCCGAGGAAAGCGGTCTGCCTCGTCTCGGAAACGCCCCACGGCCCGACAGCCGCCAGTTCGACATGGGTGTCCTCGCCGTTCTCCAGGGCCCGAACGGCCAGCCCGATCCACGCGCCCGCGGACCGACCGGCCTCTCTCGCCAGACCCGCCAGAGGCAGGTTCGCGCTCGAATCGCCGGCGGCGATGGCACGCGTTCCCTTGAGCCACGTGGCTTCGCCGAGGAGGCGAGCCGCAGAGCCGCCGGTTCCGACTTCGACGAGAGCGGCGTTCCAGCCGCGCCTCTCCAGCTCACGCCCGAGAACGGCCGGCCACGTATCGTCGTTGCGGCCCCAGACATACTCGCCGACGGCTGCCAGGACCGCGGCCTCGGCTTCTTCGGCGAGCGCGGCGGCCGGCCGGTCCCCCTCGGCCAGTGCGGAGATCCGGACGTCAACTGCATCCGCCCTGGCATACGTGGCAACGATTGGATTCGGGGCGCGGAGCAGCTTTTCCCCGAGGAGCGCTGCCGCGGCCGACTCGCCGATCCCGGTGAGCCGGTAGGTTCGCGTTACCCGTTCCTGTCCGAGGCCGCGTTCATTGAGGCGTGGGAGAACCCAGCCCTGCCACATCGGGCGCATTTCGCTCGGTGGTCCGGGCAGGGCCACTACGACACGTCCGTCGGGCCGGTCGACCCACCAGCCGGGCGCCGTACCACGATCGTTGGGGACGGCCGTAGACGAGGGAATCAGCCACGCCTGCTTGAGGTTCGTCTCCGGAAAGCCGATCCCGCGCCGCTCGAAGAGGTGGCGCAGCCACTGCTCGAGCTTCGGGTCGACACGGGGCCGCTCCCCGACGACGGCGGCGATCGCTTCACGGGTCAGGTCGTCGGGCGTGGGACCCAGGCCGCCCGTCGTGACGACGAGGTCCGCGGCGGAGAGCGCGTCGCCCAACGCGGCCTTGACAGTCTCCAGCTTGTCCGGGAGGGCCAGCATCCAAGCCACGTCGACACCAACGTCGGCCAGCGACCGCGCCAGGTCGCCGCTGTTGGTGTCGCGCGTCTCGCCGGCGGTGATCTCGCTGCCCACGGCCAGCAGGACGGCCGTGTGGAGTGGTCTGGTGGGTGGCTGCGACTTCTCCATGACGGGAGTTTACGGGCAGAGACCCGACCCGGCTTTGACCGCCTCCCGGACAGCGGGTTGTGGTCGCTGACCGCGCCACTGCTATGATCGACGTGCTGACGAAACCTATGCCCAAGGAGGTCCTTTGACCGACCGGTCCTCCTCTAGCGATTCAACTGCCGATAGCGAGCCGAACGACCCTTCCGGCGACCGGCCCCACTCGGGCAAGCCGCCCGGCCTCGGCGAGCAATTCGGGCGCACCAGGAGCGCCTTCTTCGGCCTGATCTCGGCCCACCTCAAGCTCGCGAGAGCCGAGTTCGGCGAGATCGGCGGCCAGATCAAGCGCGCGGCAGCTCTCGGCGGCGCCGCTCTCATGCTGCTGTTCCTGGCCGGAATGCTCATCGTCATCGGCTTGCTGCTTTTCCTCGGAGAGGCGATATTCGGTTCGATCGGCTGGGGCTTGCTCCTCGGCACGGAGTTGCTGCTCGGGCCGGCCGTGCTGCTGATCCTGGCCATCATCGATCTGAGCTGGCGCCGCGCCTTCTCGGCATTCGTCGTTGCGTTGGGCGTGGGCCTCGTTGTGGCGGGCCTGCTGGCCGTTGACTGGTCCTATGTCAGCCATCACTACTCGGGCATGCCGGCAGCCATCGTTCTCGCCGTCGTCGCGGGTGCTGTGCTCATAGGCGTCTTGGGCCTGGTCCTCGGGTCGGCCTTCGGGCGTGGTCCGGCAATGGCCGGGCTCAGCCTCGGCGTCATCTGCGGTCTGCTGCTCGGCTTGCTCGGTTCGGCCGGTACCGGGCCGCGTGTCGCGGCGGCGATGGGCGTGGCGGCGTTGCTGCTGTTCTGGCCCATCGTGGCGGCCGTTTT
>Ga0182011_10003631_pt1 | contig 12606 bp, 9 predicted proteins | sample 711E1DmetaG_FD_120481 | JGI IMG/M metagenome (GOLD analysis project Ga0182011, IMG submission 120481) | Permafrost microbial communities from Stordalen Mire, Sweden - 711E1D metaG | ecosystem: Environmental > Terrestrial > Soil > Wetlands > Permafrost | place: Sweden: Stordalen | collected... | reverse complement strand
GCGTCTGGTAGCGGGCTAAATCCACCTTGGCGTTTTCGAGATTGGCTTCATCCCTGGCCAAACCTGCCTGGGCCTGCTCCAGCATCACTTGATAGGGCCGTGGATCGATTTCCCCCAGCACATCGCCTTTGTGAACGATTTGGCCTTCCTTATACACCACCTGCATCAGGTATCCGGAGATTTGACTCTTGACAGTCACCGTGTAAATCGGGGTAACGGCGCCCAAACCGGTAAAGTAGACGCCAATGTCGCCCTTGCGCGCCTGGGCCAATACCACGGGAATCGCGCCCGAGCCTCGTCCGAGGTTGCCGCCCGGCCCTTGAGCAGCGCTGGCGGCAGCATGTGCGGCATTGGCGCGGGCGTGAAAATAGTAGTAGACGCCAACACCCGCTATAACCAAAATCACCAGCCATAGCCATCCGTACTTTCTGGGCTTGCCGGAAGGAGAGGGGTCGGTGGACCCAATGCTTGGCAGAGTCTCTTGCATCTGCTGCCGATCTAATGTGTTGGGCTGTTCCAGATTCATAATCGAGGAGCCTCTGTTATTGCCGCGGAAAACTCATCATCATACGCCATTTATTCACTAACGCAAGAAAGGGCGATGTTTGTTATTTTGATGCATCGTCGCCTTATCGTGAAAGGGAGATTTTCTTTTGACCGTCGCGAAGGAGCTTTTCTGGGATCGCGCAATGATTTTGTTCCCTAATACCGCCGCGCTTGCTGCAACTCCCGGGTCACTAGGAGGCAATCGCCTTAGCCACCTTACAAATTTAACACTTTCGATTCGACGTTGGAGAATAGCTCCGGGTTACGTCTCCCTGCAAAGGGGCTTCATTTTACCAACCGGGGAATCTGACGGGGTACTGCTCGTGCCATAGCCATCTTGGCCCTGCGTTCCTTCATGGGCGGTACGCCCGCGTTATATCGCAGCCTGTCCCAAAGGCCATCCTGACCATGTCCGCACAAGGGCGGGACGCCCGTGGCACGGGTTTGGCGGTTTTCTTTCGCGAGTCTCGCCGACGATTCATGAAGTGGTCCCCTCTACGGGGGAACAAGGCGGTGGAGGGTGGAAACACCAGGAACTTACAGCTTGCCAAGATGGTAGACGAATCCCGCCGTGTAAACGACGTTGTCGCAGCGTCCTTTGACGGGAAAGATCGCGCCAGTATTATACGTATTTGGCAAGCCGAAAGCGGGCGAACTGGTGACGTGATCACGGGCGTCAATGCGTAACGAAAGCCGTTTGGTAAGTTTGCGGTCCACGCCCACGCCCACACTGAAGCCGAATTTATCGTTGTGGTTGATCAATGCCGTGCTTGTTGACGCCCATCCGTTGCGAACAGCGGAAACAATCGCTGATTGCGTGGGGCTGAACCGGTCATACTCAAGCCCTCCATCCACGTAAGGCTGGAAATGATGTGCGGAAAAGGGCGCGTGCACTACGGCGCTGAGCGTGCCCAAGTAAACATTAACGGGGAACACGCTCACCGAGCCGGGTGAAGTGTGCGGGAAAACATTGGTATTGGTCAGGACGAGATCATTAGGTCCGTACGAGAACCCCGACTCAATGCTGAGGAGCTTATTGTAAGGCACGGCAACACCCAGGCTGAATTTGGGGCTTGGTTCAAAGCGCGTATGGTAAAGCCGTCCCGCGGAATCAAAATACTGTGCATCGATGATGGTCGATCCTCCCACCAACCCATAAACGTCAAACTTCGCATTCTGGAGGAGATCGCGGGCTTCCACGCCACCTGTGCTCCATAGCAACGCGGTCAGCACCATCAACCCCTGCACAGTCTTCTTCATCATGATCGAATGATCCTCCTGGGCTTCTTAACCTGAATTTCTCGCCGCGAGTCTGATAGACTGGAGCCTGACCATCTGCCGAAAAGCCTGTCATTGCTTTCAACTTGATCGGGCTCGCTCTATGCTTCGATGCCTACCGCCATCCAGCAGTTGGTTTGACCGGCTGAGGTGCGGAACCAAGTCGCGCACGATGGAGCCTCTGAAAAAGCAGGTGGGCACACTCCACGTCAACCTGCCTGGCGCTGAACCGAGCCCATCAGTTTACTACGCCGAGCCACAAATGAACTATGGGCGATTTAGAAAATCTGATAAAGGCCCGCCGGCATCGATGGCGCCGTTCAAGTCGACTCCCCGCCCTTTTTGCCTTTTGACTTTTGCCTTTCTTCCCGCCCTTCTGCCTCTTGCCTTTCTTCTCCTCCCGCCCTTCGCGCGGCAGACCCGGCTTGGCCCTTCGCCTCTTGAATCTTGAATCTTGAATCTTGAATTTTGAATTTCTTCCTCCCCTCCACCCACTATACTAGGCAAATGCTGATCTGCCCCGTCCGTGGCTGCCAACAGGCACTGGTGCGCGAGCGACGTCGTCTGCTCTGCGCGCAAAGGCACTCGTTCGACGTCGCCCGCAGCGGATACATCAATTTGCTTCAGCCGCAGGAGCGGAAATCGAAGCAACCGGGAGACACGGTGACGGCTGTTGCCGGGCGGCGGCGATTGCATGATCTTGGGGTAACAGAACCGCTGCTGCGCGCCGTCGAAGCGATCCTGGTACCGTCACCTGGCGACATTGTCCTCGACGCCGGCTGCGGAGACGGTTTCTATCTCGGTTCAATGGCTCGCGAGACCAAATTTGACGCTCATGGCGTCGATATCTCGATTCCCGCCATTGAAGCCGCGGCGCGGCGCTATCCCCAGTGCGAGTGGGTGGTGGCCAATGCCGACCGCGCTATTCCCTACGCCGATCGCTCCTTCACCGTTGTTCTATCCATCACAGCGCGCATGAATTCCCCGGAATTCCGCCGCGTACTCCGCCCTGATGGACGCCTGCTGGTGGCCATTCCCTCCCCCGAGGATCTCATCGAGTTGCGCGGGAAAGGCCGCGACCGCGTCGCCCGCACCCTTGAAACCTTCGCGCGAGATTTCACCCTGGTCGAAAAGCGCTGGTCTGCCACCTCCGTCAATCTGGACGCCGCCGCAGTTCACGACGTCCTGCATTCAATTTACCGGCCCCTCCGGCCGCAGCCCGCCGAAGCCATGCGCGTGACGTTCAGCCTGGATCTCCTGCTCTTTCGACCCAAGCCGTGAAGGTAAGCCTTAAGGAATTGAGGAGCTGATGCCGAAACGGGGTTCTCCAACCCTGTTTTCTCATTGGAGGCAGAGGTCCTCCGGGGCAGCATTAAGAGCAATCGACATTTTTCCTCAATCCAGACTTCTAACTTCTAGCCTCTTACTCCTCCGCTTGACTTTGTGCCTGTTTGGAACTACGTTTAGCTTGGATCGCAGAGTATTCGCGCCGTTTTAGGTGGATCAGGATCAGAGCATGAAGCCTCGGGTTACCATCGCAGCCCCTATCGCCCTCCTGGGAGCATTGCTGCTAGGGTCACCCGCAAACGCCCAAAGAGGCTTTGGGGGTAGAGCCGCTCCTTTGGGTCACCCAGCATCGGGCCGATCTTTTGGAATGGGAGAGAGAGGCACATTTGGAATGGGGGGAAGGGGCACATTCCGATCCGCTTATCGCCCTCGCTCGAACTTCCGTTTTCGACGAGGCGGTTGGGGATATGGATATGGATTGGGATGGGGCGATCTGCCTTTCCCGGAATACGAAGCCAACATTGATGAGTATGCCCGCCCTGATTACGGACCGCAGATGATGGCGCCGCCCCAGCAGGTCATGTACGAACCTCCGCAGCCGGTAAAACTTATCCAGCCCATTTTGATCGAGCGGCAAGGGAGTGAGTGGGTGCAGGTTTCAGGTTACAACGTTGCACCCGCGTCCGGACAACCGGAACCTGGGAAAGCAGAAGAATCGGTGCGTCTGCGCGCCTCATCGCCGGGCGAGAAAGAAGCCGCCGAGCCCACCGGCGCAATTCCCCCCGCCGTCCTGGTGTTCCGCGATGGACATCAGGAAGAAGTGAAGAGCTACACGATCATTGGCAGCACTTTGTTTGCAAAAGCCGATTACTGGGTCAACGGCTCGTGGACAAGGAGAATAGAACTCGCCAACCTGGACGTCCCCGCCACTCTGAAGCTAAACGAAGTACACGGTTCCCAATTCCGACTGCCCTCCGGACCGCAGGAAATTGTGATCCGCCCGTAGGTTCACGTTCTTGAATCCACATTATTCTGGCCGCGTCACACCAGCCCGCAAAGCGGGCGAAAGATCGTGGCCCACGGCGTAAGCCGTGGGATCAGCGGCATCACCCTGCCCGAGCCCGTTAGCGGCAGGCACTTCCGTTATTTGGGATTCAAGTACAGTTTAAACTGAACGTGCAACCACTTCCCTACCGAGGTCGTTCAATTCCGGCGCCGCCGTCTGCATTCGAAACGCCAGCTCGAAGTTGCTGATGCGCGGCTGGTGTCATGCGTTTGCGCGCGCGCGACGCCAGCGGAAGAATTCCACAAAGCCCCAAGTAAAGAAACCGTCAGCAACCCTGGCGACGTTCTTGTTCGCATAGTATGCGCCGATAACGCCGCCACATTCGGCTTCTTGATAAGGGGTTATCTGATTTTTAGGTTCGGGCCGCCCTAAGTTACTGTCTCAACAATGCCCATCTTTGGGCGGCCAGTATATTGCCGCGCTCGCTGAAGCTCAACGTAAGTAAGGGCGTAGGACCTGCCAGATCGGCAGTCGTCAATTAACAATCGTCCATCATCAATGTATGCTCTTGACATCTGCCCCCGTTGGCTCTAATACTACGGCGCTTTGAGCGGAAGCCCAGCCGCGGATGGGGATAAATGACCTTTGACCGGAAAGAGGTGGGAAGTCTGAGTTACAGCCAGGGGATTGGCACTTCGCCCTTGGTGGGACTCACCGTGGGCGAGTTACTCGACCGCACCGCCGCCCGTTTTCCCCACAACCCCGCCCTGATCGCTCGCCACCAGAACAAGCGCTACACGTACCAAGAATTCCTGCGCGAGGTTGACCGCGCTGCGAGGGGACTTCTGCGTCTGGGCATCTTGAAAGGCGAAAAGGTGGGAATATGGTGCACTAACTATGCAGAATGGGTCATAACCCAGTTCGCGGTTGCGAAGGTCGGCGCCGTCCTGGTAAACCTTAACCCCGCTTACGGCACAGTGGAGTTTGAGCACGCTCTGCGGCAATCGGGATGCTCTACCTTATTCATGTCAAAGGGGTTCCGCGATCGCGACTACCTCTCCGTCCTATTTGAAATCTGTCCCGAGGCCGCACGCAGTGTGCCCGGGGCGCTGCAATCCGCCAAGCTTCCCAACTTACGAAACCTGATTTTCACGGGTTCCTCACCCCCGCATCCCGCTCTATTGCCCTGGGATCGTCTTCTCCAGATGGGCGAAAGCGTTCCTGATAACGCTCTGGCCGCCCGCGCCGCGACCCTGGAGTTTGACGACCCGATCAACATTCAGTACACCTCAGGCACCACCGGAACGCCCAAGGGAGCACTGCTGAGCCACCACAACATTGTGAACAACGGCCTGCTGATTGGCCAAGGCATGAGGTTTACTGATAAGGACAAATTGTGCATCCCGGTACCGTTTTATCATTGTTTTGGCATGGTGCTGGGAAACATGGTCTGCGTGGCCCACGGCGCGGCGATGGTGATTCCGGCGGAGTACTTTGACGCGCTGGCCACGCTCCAAGCCATTTCGGAAGAGCGCTGCACGGCCGTCCACGGCGTGCCCACCATGTTCATCGCCGAATTGGAGCACTCGCGCTTCGCCGAATTCGACCTCAGCTCGCTGAGAACGGGCATTATGGCCGGATCGCCCTGCCCCATCAACATCATGCGCCGCGTCGTGCAGGAGATGCATTGCTCCGAGCTGACCATCGTTTACGGCCTCACGGAAACCTCGCCGGGCATCACCCAGACCACTCCTGACGACCCGCTGGAACTGCGTGTGACCACCGTAGGCAAGCCCATGGCGCACACGGAAATTAAGATAATAAGCGCCCGTACGGGCCGCATTGTCCCGCGTGGGACTCCGGGCGAATTGTGCGCGCGCGGATACGCCGTCATGAAGGGCTATTACCAGAATCCCGAGGCCACCCGCCAGACGCTCGACGCCGACGGCTGGCTGCACTCGGGCGATCTGGCCACCATGAGCGAGAACGATTATTGCAAGATCACCGGCCGCTCCAAGGACATGATTATTCGCGGCGGCGAAAACATCTATCCGCGCGACATTGAGGAGTTTCTGTACACCCATCCCGCCATCAGTGAAGTGCAGGTGATCGGCATCCCCGACCGCAAATACGGCGAGCAGGTGATGGCTTGGATCAAGCTCAAACCCGGCGCCACCTCCAGCACTGAGGCCATTCGCGAGTTCTGCAAAGGCCGCATCGCCCACTTCAAAATCCCCCGTTACGTCAAATTCGTCGATTCCTTCCCCATCACCATCAACGGCAAAACTCAGAAATATAAAATGCGGGAGATCTCGATCAAGGAAATGCAACTGGAAGACGCCGCGCAAATCGCCACGGCGTAGCGAAGAACTCCGAACATGGATAGACAGAATGGACAGGATATTTAGACAGAATACGAAACACCAATAACACCCCCCGTTCTGTTGCGCCAGCAAAATGCGCTTGCCTATGCCGCTATGCCTAGAGCCTTATTCGCACTAATGCGCACTATCGGACGATCAGAAAAGCCTCCAAAGCATCCTGTTTATTCTGTCTATCCATGTTTGTAGTCCTTGCTGCGGGTAAAGCGTTTGTATTCCAACCTCGGATTTCCGAAGTTAATCAGCAGTCCCACCTCGATCCCCGTAGCATTCAGATAATTAATGATCTGCGCCTGGTGTTCAGGGGCGATGGCTTTCACCGCCTTCAACTCCACAATGACCTTCTCTTCCACAAAGATATCCGCGTAAAAGTCACCCACGCATTCCCCCCGGAATATCACTCGAGCAGGATGCTGGGCCACCGCTGATAAGCCTTTTTGCCGTAGCGCCAGAAGCAAAGCCTTCTCATAAACCGACTCCAGAAATCCCGCGCCCAGTTCGTTGATAACCTCGAACGCGCAACCTATCACGGTCCTGGTGATCAACTCGTGCTTTAGTTCTGTCTTTGATTCCGTATCGTACCGGTCTTGATTTTCCATATGGGGTCTGTATAACTCCACGCTCTCCGCTTTGCGAATCCGCTGTCCGGAATTCAGAAGCCGGAATTGTTTACTCCCGGCGTGCGGCGCGCCTCGGCCTGGCCACACTAATTCTTATCGGCCGTTCCCGAGAGGAATATGAAATTGAATTTGTTTCAATTATGAAAGCGGCTAGCGGGCACCACGTTGTGACCGCTCCAATCCAGCGGCTGCGCGGGTTCTAACAATTCACATCAATGGCTGGGAGCACGATGAATCCTTCGTCTTCCCTGCCAAATGGCGTGAAATGGCATTGGCGGAATTCCTCGGCTGCGACGGCACACAGGGCGGCGTCGATGTAGTCGATGTTAGCGAGATAGCTGACATCGTAGCCCCGCGCGATCAAGACCTTGCGGCGATTGGTTGCTTTCGGTTTCGTCACGACGATTCTCCCCGCAAGCGCACAAACGATACCGTGGGGAAAGGTTTCAAAGCAGCACTGCCCTTTCCGGCGTTTTCCGTCGTAGAGCGGATAACGAGGTACGAGCAGCTTGTAGAGTCTTTCGCCGTTGAAAACCCAATCGTAGAAGCGCTTCTTGTGGGCGAGGGCTTGGGCGCGGGTGGGCGTAGCAAAAATCTGGATTTTCTTCTCCCCCAATTTTAGGTCGCGCTCCGCCTTCCGGGATGGACCTGATTGGCTCCAGCCGCAGGGGGCATCCACAGCAACGATTCGCGCCTTCAGATGAAGACACCACTCCAGGATCTCGGCCGGATTGGTCGAGGTTGCTTTCTCAAAGACCCCGTCTCGAAGGGCGACGGCGTGGAAGCCTTTCTTTTCGCCGCCAACATCAATTCCAACTACCACCGGGCCGTTCAGGCTCATGCTTGTGCTCCTGGGCAAGTGCAGCCCAGACCTGTTCTTTGCGTCCGCAGCTCGTTCCCATGGGCAGGAAATGCCGCACCTCAAGAGCCGGTCCGCGATACTCTTCTCTTCCGAGGCCGCGGGGAATCGCGTCGGAAGGGGTCATTTTAATACCGCTGGACCCCAACCGGCGAATTCGATACCATGTCGCAAGGGTAGTCAGAAGTCTCAGTAGGTAGAGGTGGCCATTATGAGAAGCCGTCTTGCGTTCCTTGCTTTGTTCGCAACGGTGTTTTGCTTGCCGGCAACTCTGATTGCTCAGGCTGCGGCTAATGCGGGACCGGTTAATGCGGGAGCGATTGTGGGTGGCTTCGACGTACGCCCCGGCCAAATACGCACCTATGCGCAGAAGGTCATTGCGTGCAAGGTTTTTACGCCCCAGGGTGAAATCGTACCCCACGCCAAGGTCGAGATATTGAACAACGCGGGAGGTCCCTTCTACCTCCTCCTGACCGACGGGCGGGGAGAATTTGATGCCGTTTACGAGTTCTTCGAGGAAAGTGAAGCGGTCAAAAACTTCACCGCGACCATAAAGATCTCCAAGAAAGGCTTTCAGACAGCGCGAAGGATTGCGCAGAGTCCTGCGTCCGCTGGCGCCCCCCGCACCGTAATTACCCTGCGCCCTGTGGAGCCGGAGGATCCCGCCCTACTCCCCCTCGCCGATTTGATCGAAAGCGTGGCCCCCAGGCTTCGGCAGCTCGGCCCCGCCGACGGGTTGCCAGCCAAGTTTCAGAAAGACTACGCCCGTGCCGCGCAGGAATTTCTCGATCGCGGCCGTGCGGACCGTGCCGTGCCCAATTTCTTCGAAGTGGCCAGGCTCAACCGCTCGTGCCTGAAGTGCCGGACCATGCTGGCTCTGGCTGAGTTGAGCTGGGGGGATTGGGACAGCGCCCAAGAGGAGATTACGGATTCCGTCAACATGATGATTGCGAATCCTAAACTCGGTATCCCCGAACCGTTTGTGGTAGACGGGGTGCTGGTGAGCTGGGGGCACGACCCCGCCAAGGCCAGTTCCTATTTTGCGGAAGCGCTCACCTATGCACCTCAGTACGCCCTGGCGCTTCAGGAGCATGGGCGGGCCCAGTGTCTGAACATGGACTGGCGGGATGGCAGTGAATCGTTGAAGAAAGCTCTGGCCGCTGGTGCGGGGCCTGAAGCAAGGCTTTTGCACGCCGAGGCGCTTTTGTGGACAGGGACGCCCGCCGAGGCTGTGGCCGAGATGAACCTCTATCTGGACGGGCGCAACCCCAAAAGTCTGCCACCGCGAGCGCGCGCCGTTTGGGAACGCATCCAGTCCGGGAAGAAGGAGCAAACGGTAATCCTTGCTGCGAAAGCCAAGGCCAAAGCGCGGGGCAAACAACCGCTGGATTATATCCACAACCCTCCCAAGAATCTCGCGGACTTCGAGGCCGCCAGCGACCAGGAACCGCTGGAAGCCATTCTCGCGGCTGTAGGCAAGAATGTCTCAAAACTTTTCACCGACCTTCCCAATCTCAGTTGTGTGGAGAGTGTCCGTCTGGAAAAGCTGACCAGCAGGGGAGGAACGGACTTGTCGCAGCAATTCAAGTACCGCTATCTGGCGTTGGCGCCGGAACATCCGTGGGGGCCCTCCATCGATGAATTTCGTGCTGATACGAAGGGAAAAGAAACTCCCCAGTTGGGATTTTCCGATAATTTCATGCTGACGTCGGGATTCGTGTCGGCTCCGCTGATACTTCATCCTGCCTACCAGAGCGGAAGCACCTTCCGTCTGCTCGGACGTCAGAAAGTAAAAGGCCGGAATACTTACGTGCTTGCCTATGCCCAGGAACCCTCCAAATCCCATATCTCTGGGGCATTTCAATACGGAAGCACCACAAGGCCGACGTACACCCAGGGATTAGCCTGGGTTGATGCGGAGACCTATCAAATCATCCACCTTACCAAAGATCTCCTGAATCCCCTCCCCCAGGTCAATCTGGAAAAACAAACCACGGACATTGAATTCAGCGAGGTTCACTTTAATCAAGGGACACAGACCTTCTGGCTGCCGAACGCGGTGACAGTCACCCTCGATTGGAATGGTAAAGTCTTCCGCAACAATCATGCTTATTCGGATTTCATTGTATTCAATGTGCAGTCCTCACAAAAGATTGGCAGACCCAAAGGGGCGGATAAAACCGCCGAGGAAACCAACGAGCTGCCCCCGGGCAAAAACTCTCTGGAGAACCCTTCGCCCTCCGTGACTCCTCCGCCCTATAAGCAGTGAACGAACGGCAAAGCGGATTTCTCGGATGTCAACGATTAGGCAATCTCTGGGCTTGCGCCTGAAGTGTTGCATAATGCCCTGGCGATGCGCCATTCAGGCACGCCTGCTATGTCCTTCGGGTAACAAATCTGAATAATTTTCTGCGGTGACGAACCTTCCATAGCATTCCGTCCACAATCACTCCTGGCGGAAAGCACACTACGCTTGCATCTGTGACTTTCCACATCCCAACGCGCTAGCGCTATCCTGCCGTGGCTTATGCGGGTGCCGCTCGACGTCGCTGAGTTTGCGCCGCCAGCTTAGTGAGATGGTCGATCAGCAGAATCTCCGCGCGCGTTTGAAAATGATTGCGCAGCCACACAAGCCCTATGCGGCGGAAGGCGCGGTCGTCGGCCAGGGGAATGATGCGGCAGCCCTTCACCGCCTGACTGGCCATTTCCGGAACCACGGAGATGCCCATGCCGGCGGCGACGAGACCGAGAATGGTGGAGAACTGACCCGTCTCAAACACCACATTCAAATTCAGCCGGGAGTGCTGGCAGTCGGAGATGACCGTCTCGCGGAAGCAGCGCGATCCGCGCGGCTTCGCCCTGAAGTTCTATACCGAAGAGGGCAACTGGGATATGACGGGCAACAACACCCCGGTCTTTTTCATTCGCGATCCGCTGAAGTTCGGAGATTTCATTCATACGCAGAAACGAGATCCGCAAACAAATCTGAAATCACCCACAATGATGTGGGATTTCTGGTCGCTCTCGCCGGAATCGCTCCACCAGGTGACGATTCTTTTCTCCGACCGTGGGACTCCCAACGGCTACCGGCACATGGACGGCTTCAGTAGCCACACATTCAGCCTGATCAACAGCAAGAATGAGCTGTTCTACGCGAAGTGGCACTTCAAGACCAAACAAGGGATCAAGAATTTCTTCGGCAAACAAGCCAGCGAGATGCGGGGAATCGATCCCGACTACTCGCAGCGCGATCTGTTTGACCACATCGCCAAGGGCGACTTCCCCAAATGGCGCGTATGCGTGCAAATCATGGCGGAAAAAGGCGCCGAGACCTACCACATCAACCCGTTCGACTTGACCAAGGTTTGGCCGCATGGTGACTATCCGCTACATGAAGTGGGCGAACTCGCACTGGACCGCAACCCGGAAAACTACTTCGCCGAGGTCGAACAGGCGGCGTTTGAACCTCGCAACATCGTGCCGGGAATGGGCTGGTCGCCGGACAAGATGCTGCAAGCGCGCTTGATCTCCTACCCCGACGCGCACCGTTACCGCCTGGGCGTCAACTATGACTCGTTGCCGGTGAACAAGCCGCAGTGCCCGTACCACACTTACAACAAGGACGGGGCGATGCGTTTCGACGGGAACCAGGGGAGTGCGGTGAATTATGAGCCCAACAGTTTCGGCGGCCCGAAGCAGGATCCGGCCTACATCGAGCGGCCCAAGATGGTCTCAGGAACCGTCGCCCGCCACGACCACCGGTCCGATAGCGACTACTACACGCAGCCCGGGAATCTGTTCCGCCTGATGCCTACGGACGCGCGCGAACGCCTGATTGGAAACATTGTGGGAAGCATGAAGGGAATCCCCCAGCGGATCCAAGCGCTCCAAATCCAGCACTTCTACAAGGCCGACCCGGCGTACGGGACCGGCGTGGCGAAGGGGCTGGGATTGGATATCAAGGACATCGTGAAAGGCTCTCCCAAGAAAGCAACTGCCCGTTAATCCATGAGAGAGAAAGTAAACGAGGGGCGGGAGCAATCAAACCCGCCCCCGTGGGGTTCAAAAGCGGGCGGCACAGCGAAGTGGGGGCGCTCAACAGCAGCGAGCGCCCCCCACGACGCCGGATTCCTAAAGTCGAACTATTGTTTCAAGGTACGCACAAAGGCAATTACGGCGTCCACGTCCTGGGGTGGCAGACGATGCCGAAACCCTGATTCGTCGGTCTCGACAGGAGGCATCGCATTGCTGCCCTTGGTAATAATTTCCTTCAACTCCGCGTCCGACTTGCTTTGCACCGCTGCTGAATTGAGCCTGGGAATCGTGGTGTTGAAGAATTTGTCGGCACTCTTATCCCCTTTGCCGTTCGGACCATGACATCGGATGCAGGTCTGATTGTAAGCCGCCTTGCCGGAGTGGGTGCTCTTCTCGTTAAAGTCTTCCGATAGCAATACGACTTCGTGCGCATGATTTTTCGGAGTGCTGTGCAAAAGGATTCCATCCGATCCGGCCATCCAAACTTCGGAGAGGATGCGGACGCTGCCCGATTTGTCAAAAACTAGCGAACCACCCTGAAAGAGCGCGCTGGGACCGCCCAGCCTGGTGATGATGTTGGCGCGATATATCTCG
>Ga0182011_10003629_pt1 | contig 12607 bp, 5 predicted proteins | sample 711E1DmetaG_FD_120481 | JGI IMG/M metagenome (GOLD analysis project Ga0182011, IMG submission 120481) | Permafrost microbial communities from Stordalen Mire, Sweden - 711E1D metaG | ecosystem: Environmental > Terrestrial > Soil > Wetlands > Permafrost | place: Sweden: Stordalen | collected... | reverse complement strand
GCGGCTGCCGGTAACTTCACAACAATCGGTGTAACTACCCAAGGATCAGGTGCATTTACGACTTTAACTTCTACCGGAAACTCTTTCTTTGCAACAACAACTGGTAACGTCGGAATCGGGACAACAGCACCCACTAACGGACTACAAGTGGCCGTTCCCGGCAACGATCTCCAACTTACTCTCGGAAGCGCCACCACAAATAGAGATATCGCAATGAATATGGTTTCGGGCACGACCACTGCTGAAGTTTTACGCTTCCAATCAAGTGCAAATCTTCTTGTTGGTTTTGGCAGCAGTATTTCTAATCAACGATTTTATACAGGTGGAACCGAACGTGTACGTATCGATTCTGGTGGCAACGTCGGCATCGGGATAACAAATCCAAGCTATCCTCTTCATGTAGTTAATAGTGGCTCAAATAACACGATGCTCTCGTTACAAGATACCGGAGGATTTAGTCAACTTATAGTCACAAATGGAACTCAAATATCTGATTTTGGCGCCAGTACCACCGGCACATATTTTGGCTCAAATAATAATTATCCTGTACTAATAAGAACCAATGCAACAGAAAGAATCAGAATCGATACCTCTGGTAATGTCGGTATTGGGACAACTAACCCGGGTCAAAAAGTAGATATCTCAGGAAACCTACAGTTTAGTGGAGCTTTGATGCCAAATAGCACGGCGGGTTCAAGCGGTCAGGTTTTGACTTCAGCAGGTGCAGGTGCTGCTCCTACCTGGAGTTCCAGTTTACCCTCAGGAACCACGGTCAGTTTTGCCAATATCACTACAGGAACCAATACCCAACCTGCAGCCATGACTGTTAGTACCGGTTCATCTTTAACATATGCCTCAACAGGAACTATCAATGCATCAAGTTTGGTTGGAGCTACCTGGGTTACTCCCGGAGCCATTGGTACGACTACTCCGGCTGCCGGTAACTTCACAACAATCGGTGTAACTACCCAAGGATCAGGTGCATTTACGACTTTAACTTCTACCGGAAACTCTTTCTTTGCAACAACAACTGGCAACGTCGGCATTGGGATAACAAATCCATCATATCTATTGGACGTGAGAAAGGATCAGAATGCCGGAACGTTTGCTTTTGTAGAAAATCAAACAACTGGTACAGCAGCGCGTGCATCCATTGGTTCTTTTGTTGATTCAAGTAATAATGGAGGTGAATTATATGCGTTTTCTACCGGATATACCTCCAGTAATCAATATGCTGCTGGGACCGCATTGTTAGAATCGAATACGACGAATGGTTTGGGAATTTCTACTATAAATGGCCCAATGAATTTCTATACCAATAACCTAGCAAGAATGACCATATTAAATGGTGGCAACGTCGGCATTGGGACAACGGGACCGGGAGAAAAACTATCCGTTGTAAGCGCGGATAATTCAACGACTACCAACATCGGGAGATTTTATGCTAACAATCTTTCTCAAAGCGTAGGTATAGGGTATCAGGATGTTCGGCAAGTGGCAGCAGGAGTTCAGCTCAATGTAAACGCAGGGACTTCTGGCGTGCTTAACCTTGGAAATACCAGTACTGGCGGAGTCAGCCTAGCAGCAGGAGGCGGCAATGTAACATTTCCTGGTTCTGGTATCTGGAATAGTTCTGGTAATGTCGGGGTTGGGACGACGGCACCAGGAGCAAAGTTGGAATCTAACGGTGATGTGTCAGCCGCTTCAGGATATCTTTATACAACTGATGGTTCAAATGGCGCAGTAGTAGCGAGAAACGGTAGTTTGTTCCTCAGCTCGAATGGAACAGGAGCTGTACTAATAAATAATTCTGGTAACTATGGTTACAACGGGCACGCTTTAACAAATGGGGGCACAGGTGGTCTTTCCGTTTATGCTGGTGGCGGAGGTGCACTACAAGCACAAATCGGCGGAACTGGCAACACTTGGTTTAACTCCGGCAACGTCGGCATTGGGACGACGAGTCCGGGGGCAAATCTACATGTGTTGGGTGGGGGCACAGCTATCGCAGGATATTCAGGTCAGACAACGGGCATATTCCAGAGAACTACATCCGCTGGTTCAAACAGTCGCCTGTCCATCATTGCAGGCAATCAAGGTGAAGCACTCCTTGATTTTGGAGATACGGACAATTTGAGTTCGGGCTACATTGATTACAACCATTTGTCTGATTTTATGAGTTTTGCCACTGCTGGGACGGAGAAGGTCAGAATACAATCAAGCGGCAACGTCGGCATTGGGACTACTGCACCAGATAGAAAGTTGGATGTGGCTGGCGATATTTATGTTTCTACTTCACAAGCCGGCAACCCGACTACGGGAGCGGGAATTAGATTAGAGGGTGGAACTGCTCCATCTATCTATGGTTACAATTACGGGAGTTCTGCATGGTTAGATTTACCGATTTATGCTAAAAACATCTTGTTAATGCCACAAGGTACAGGCAACGTCGGCATCGGGACAACGTCGCCAAACACCACCCTCCAGGTTGGAGCGGGAACAAATACCCACACACTTGGGGCCGGAAGCGCTTTCATAACCAACAATCTTGAACTGGACTCAACCTTATATCTTGATGGCGGCCAGATAGCCAATTCTTCAGGAACCGCTGCGGTAATACTCTCGTCTACCCCGACAACCAGTCCCAGTTCTCTTTCTGCCAGCAGCTGGGAACTGGACAATACCGCTAATGTAGGCCAAGCAGCATTGATAGTCAATCAACTCAAAGGCGGAGATATTTTCACCGCCTCGGCATCAGGAGTTCCTAAGTTTGTGATAACCAACGCCGGCAATGTCGGCATTGGTACAACGACTCCAAAGGGAAATTTATCCATTACCGCAGATAACGGTGGTTATGGCGGTATGAGTGCATACGCCCAAATTGAGCTTAACGGAGCTTCAGCACCCGCAAACCGTCTTGCCATTGGGCTTAATTCTGGCGGCACCGGATATATTCAAGCTCTAACAAATTTGGTAGGGTATAACAATCTAGTTCTCAACCCCAACGGTGGCAATGTCGGCATTGGGACAACAAACCCAACAGCAAAATTACATGTAACAGATAGTAGTCCGGCCTCCGGTGGTGAAAATGCAATTTATTCCTTACTGCCATCATCTGCGGTTGGTACTAATGCTGATTTCAGCGCAGGTTATTTTGAAAACCGAGTTACAGATGTTAGCGGTCAAGGAAAGAGTATGGGTATTAAAGCTTACTCAAATCTGTCAGCTGCCAGCGCATATACCGCAGGTATTGGTGTTTACGCGGTGGCAACAACTAATGGATCTTTTTCAAGTACAAATTATTTAGGGAAGGCTGTTGGTTTACAGGCATATGGGAGTGACTTTGCAATTGCAACTGATTACGGTAATGTTGCTATTATGAGTGGCAACGTCGGCATTGGGACGACAAGTGCGGCACAAAATTTATCCGTCTATAGCAATACCGCCGGGGTTTATCCTACTATTGGTATTCAATCCGGTTCTTCGGCCAATTTTCCGTTATTAACTGTGATTGACGGACGTGCAAGCGGTTCGACTTGGAATATCGAAAACGGCCGGAGCGCAGCAGGAGGCGGTCTTGGATTTTACCTTAGTGGATCAGGTAATAAAATGCTAATAGATACCGGCGGTAACGTCGGGATTGGGACAACGAGCCCAGCGCAACTTCTTAATCTTTCTACAACCGGACAGGACACGAATTTGCTTGTCGACGCTGCAAATCAGAACACATATAGCCCCCTTTTGTCTTTCCGCCGTCTCAGTACCCAGATTTGGAACGTCGGTATGGATGTTACTGACAGCAATAAATTCAAAATTGCGGCAGGTGGAAATTACAACAACATGACCACCGCAGCAGATGTTTTTTTGACGATTACAGGGAGTGGAAACGTCGGCATTGGGACAACGGGACCAACGGCAAAATTGGAAATTAACGGTACCTATAATACTGCCGCACAAAAATTACGTTTCGCTGACAACACTACCGAGACAGGATATATTATGGGGGATGCCAGCCGCGCATTATATATCAATGCTACGTCCAGCGACCTTAGAACTTGGACTGCTACAAACACCTGGATGAGGGCAACTACGAATACTTATTTCGACATTGACACTGGTGGTGCCGGTAATTCCAGTCAGTTTTTCTTTAGATCCGGACTCCCTGCATCCCCTACTAACATTATGACTCTCACTGAAGCCGGTAATATGACAATCAATGGTACAAGCGGTGTCACTACTCCCCAATTAGAACTTTATAATATTGGCAATGATGGCGCTCGTCAGAATTTCCAAAACAATAATAATACCAACTATTGGACACTCTTTGGGAATCCCCAATCTACTGCAGCCAATGCTAACTTCGCCCTTTTTTACAATGGTTATGGTGCAAATGTCATAACTGCGTACGGAAACGGATATGTTACATTTAATGCTGCCGTCTACGGAAGAACTGTCACTTCACCGCGTACTATGTATATAGACTCGTCCGGAAATATTGGCGGTATTTCCTCATCTCTTAGATATAAACAGAATATTCAGGACATGGGTGACGTGTCGAGTAAACTTTATCAGCTTCGTCCGGTAACGTTCGAATACAAGAGTAACCCCGGTGTCACAGACTATGGGTTGATTGCAGAAGAAATGGTCAAGGTGTTTCCTGAACTGGTATATTTTGACGACCAAGGCCTCCCCAGTGGTATTGCTTATGATCGACTACCCATGATTGAGCTCAACGAACTTATTAAACATCAAAATGCTCTTACCAACCTCCAGGATAGTGTCGCTTCTATTTCAGGCCAACTGGCTAATCTTTCTGTTAACAACTCTGGGGATTTAAATATCACTCAAGATTCTAATAACAACTATCAAGTGGAGAATACAAACACTCAAACATTTATTACCCAGATTGCGGCTTTATCACAAGCAATCATTGCAAATATAAAAGCCGGCGCAATCACAACTACAGATTTTGTCGCCCAAAATGTAAATGCCGGCGCCGTCATTGCAGAAAATATTACAACAAACTCATTTGCGGCTTTCCAGGGAACAATTGATAATTTACTGATTAAAAGCGGTCTGGTAACGCCTAATTTGCAGGTGGCGCTCATCTCTCCCCTTCCAAATACAACTGACGTAACGGTCCAAATTGGAAACGCCAGCCAGTCCGGACAATTTGTAATTCAAAACGCCAGCGGGAGCGCGGTAGCAACTATTGATAACACAGGAAACGCCGCTTTCGCCGGCAGCGCCACCGTCTCGGGGACTTTATATGCCGATAACATAAAGTCCAGAAGTTTGGATGACATTCAAAATATTTTGACTCAGGTGCAAACTGATCAAAATCTTTTGAAAGACGCCGCAAACTGGAACGTTTTGACTGCAACGGATTCGGCTTCGCTCACCGCTATAGCAACGGCCGATCTTTATGTCACAAATCAGGCAGCTATCAATTCCCTATCCGTAAGTAAAACTCTGACAATCGGTTCGGACCTGGTAATCAGTTCCGTAAGTCAAATGGAAAATGGAAATTCGCAAATGGAAAATACTCTGGATACTTTGTCTGCTCCTTTGAGAATCCAGAGTTTGGCTATGGCCCCTGTTGAAATTATGAACGGCTTGGTAACAATTGATACTAAAGGAAATGTAAATATTGCGGGAGATCTCTTTGTTGCCGGCAGGATTAACTCGGCGGGATTAACTTTACGCGACAATCAACAATCAATAATCAACAATCCGCAATCTGCGTCCGGTTCCGCCAGTCTTTTAACCCTGCAAGATCAGACCGGACAACAGGTTGCTTCGGTTGATGCCTCCGGATCTGCGGCATTCAATAATCTTTCGACTCAAGGCCTGACCATTGCCGGGTCCAATGTTGCAACAGTTTCCTCTATTATTAACGGCGCGATTACAACCAATACAACTGTCGGGTCTGCTGTTATCCCTGCAGGAACAAGCGAGATTACAATTAAAGATCCTAAAGTTACCAACTACACTTTGATTTATGTTACTCCGACTTCGCCAACCAATAACTATGTTTTATATGTTAAATCAAAGCAAAACGGACAGTTTACAGTTGGGTTTAGTAACCCGATTGACGTAGATGCTAATTTCAATTGGTGGATAGTTCAGGTCACACAGTGACCTGGCAAATTGACCTAATTGATCTAATTTTTAATCACGAAGTGTAAACACTTGACCTAAAAGTGACAAATAACACAAAAACATACGATCTTGAGGAACGAACTGCCAAATTTGGGGAATCTATTATTGATCTATTAAGAAAACTACCAAAAGATGAGATCACAAGACCGTTGATTACTCAATTAATCAGATGTTCCACAAGCGTTGGTGCGAATTATTGTGAAGCCGATGACGCCGAGAGCAAAATGGATTTTAAACACAAAATCGGGATCTGCAAAAAAGAAGCCAGGGAATCAAAACACTTTCTTCGAATGATGGCTAGAGCTGAACCGGATTATCGAGACGAGATAATAACGCAATGGAAAGAGGCGAAGGAATTAAATCTCATTTTTAATAGTATTTTTCAGAAAATTGGATAGATTGGATTTTTTTTAGTGCAATTAGTGCAATTAGAGCACTTAGAAATTGATACCAAAGTATATCTAACTATATACTTTTATATACTGTGAAACAATTTGCTGTGAAAAGTAGCGATTTGTTCTAAAATGGCCTTGACATCAATTACAAAATGATAAATACTCTATCGGTACTATATATAAAATAAAAGAATGGACATAACCAATCACATCAAAAATTTTGAAAAGTATATTTTGCTGGCGCTGGCTGCTCTTTTTGCGCTATTTGTATTTCCAAAGTTCTATTCTCCTTATGTTGTCCCCAAAGAAATTTTTGGGGCAGTTGCTATAGCACTGGTTTTGGTTCTTTGGTCGGTACGCTCAGTTATTAAAGGGGAATTTTCGTTCCATATAGGTAAATTTGATTTAGGAGTACTTTTAGTTGCCCTTGCCTACATTCTTTCGGCAGTAATCAAAACGCCAAATAAAATGGAGGCCTTTTTCTATCCCGGAACGGTAACTTTCGTTATCATCTCCTGCTTATTTTATTTTTTGATTAACCAGTACGGTCTTAAAACTAAAAACTTGATTTTGACGGCCATTTTCAGTTCCGGAATTCTTCTTGCCGTTTTAGTTCTTTTTACTCAACTCGGGCTTTTTAGTAAAATTCCCCAGCTGCCGGCCTTTCTCAAAAACGCTTCTTTCAATCCGGTTGGAGGGTTTTTGTCATCAGCTATCTATCTCCTGGTCTTGCTCTCTATCGGAATTGCGTCGTTAGTCAAGGAAAAAGATCTTATCAAAAAGATCTTTTTCGGAGTCGCCTCAGTATTTATTATTTTTGGCGCAACAATTCTTTTAATTAATCTTCTCCCCGGAAAACCTCAGGCGTTGATAACTCCCGGAACGCAAACTTCCTGGGAGGTGGTTGTAGAAACTCTTAAATCAAGCCCCATTTGGGGAGCCGGTCCGGACAATTATGTTTCCGCATTTAATTTATTCAGACCCCTTGTCTACAACCAGACCGGTTTGTGGACCGCCAGATTCTCAACTGCCAGTAATTTTTACTTTACCCTGATTACTGAGGCCGGTTTTGTCGGACTTGCAGCTATCACCATACTCCTGATTGCAGTTTACAGAATGGTTCTTGCCGATTTGAAGCAAAAAAACTGGGAGATAATTTCGGTTGCGCTTTTGGTTATCCTTTTTGCATTTTTCCCTTCCGCCCCCGCTCTTCTCTTTCTTTTGATGGCTCTTTTGGCGGTTTTTTCCAAGTCTGAGGAAAAGTCAGTCAGTCTGGCGGCTACCAGAGTACCTTCCGCCATTATCGCAGCTCCGTTTTTAATTGGAGTGGTAGTTTTAGCGGTATTCGGCACAAAGGCTGTTATGGCCGAAGTTACATATAAAGAATCTTTGAACGCATTAGCCAATAATGACGGTGTGAATACATATAAATTGATGACGCAGGCTGTATCTCAAAATCCTTATGTTGACAGATATCATGCTTCGCTGGCCCAAGTGAGTATGGCAATCGCCACTTCAATTGCTAATCAAAAGAATTTAACCGATACGGACAAATCGAACATTACACAATTAATCAGTCAGGCAATTAATGAAGGCAAGGCATATGTGAGTCTTAACCCGGGAAGATCGCAAAATTGGGCGCTTCTGGCTCAGATTTACGGTAGCATTATGCCTTTTGCGCAGGGAGCCGATCAATTCGCAATTCAAACATATACCCAGGCCATAGCTCTTGACCCGATTGATCCTAACCTTAGGATCTCACTGGGAGGAATTTACTACGCTCTTGGCAGATATAACGATGCGATTGATACCTATAAACTTGCAATTTTGGCCAAATCTGACCTTGCTAACGCTCACTATAACTTGGCAATTGCTTACAGAGACAACAAGGACTACACCGACGCAATTACCGAAATGAATACCGTTCTGACACTGGTTGACAAGAATTCATCCGATTATACTTTGGCCCAAACCACTCTTAGCGATTTGCAGAAAAATAAACCCGCTACCGCCGCTGCCACAACCGGAACAGGAAGCTTGACTACTCCTCAAACACAGGTTCCGGTCATCAAACCCCCCCTTACTCTACCTAAAGAGGCCACACCTCCGGCAACTACATCTTCGTCGACCACGTCTCCAGAGGCCACACCTCCGGCAACTAATCAATAATTTGATATAATTCATAATGTTACTGTTCCCATCCAAAATTGCAAAGCAATTTTGAGAGGAGAAACAGCAAAGCGGAAAGGTTTAAGCGTTAGCAATAAACCGAAAAGCGAAGCTTGTTTCGACAAGGGCCGTTAGTATATCGGTCGTACACCGCATTCGCATTGCGGAGAGGGCGGTTCAATTCCGCCACGGTCCACATGCAAAAGAACAGACTTTTCCTCCTTTTTTCCTCAATACTTATTTTTCTCCTGTTTTTCCTGGCTCCTCTCGACACCGATCTTGGCTGGCACTTAAGATACGGAGAGTATGTTGTCCGAACGTGGCAATTCTTACGCACAAACACTCTTACATATTACCTATCGGGTTTTTACTGGCCTAATTCTTATATGCTTTATCAAATTCTGGTTTATTTTATATATAAAACTTTCGGCCTCGTCGGATTTAATATTGCCTGTTCCCTATTGATGTCGGCCTCGTATTATTTTTTCTACAAGACACATCCCCGCCTGGTCAAGACTTCGTTTTTTCTGTTCCTTTTTGTTTCCGTGTTTTCCTGGCAGGTTTTTTATTTAGGATTCAGATCGCAACTTTTCTCCTTCTTTTTTACAATATTCGTTCTTTATATTCTGGAAAAATCTGAAGAAAATTCAAAACTTCTTTATATTCTACCGCCCGTTTTTTTCATTTGGGCTAACGTTCATGGCGCCTTTGCTTTTGGTCTCTTTGTGTTTTCCGTCTTCTTTTTAGAAAAAATTTTTCGCAAGGGAAAAAATCTTTATTCAATTTTGTTGGTTTTACTTGTCTCTTTGCTTGCAACACTTATAAACCCTTATGGAATTGGTGTCTACACAGAAGGCTTAACTCATGTTACTTATCCCCTCGGAAGTTTGATTGCTGAGTGGGTTCCCCCAAATTTGATTTACAAGCTGGTCTTGGGATTCCTGTTTTACTTTACGGTAATGAGTTTTTTCCTTACAAAGTCCAAAAGAAAATTTTTTTGGATTACGGTTGTTTCTTTTTTTACCATTTACTCCTTTATTGCTAGAAGAAATATCCCCTTTGCCGCCCTTGCCTTTGCAGAGTCTTTTATTTTTATTTTTCGTGATAAGCTGACTGTTTTTGAAAATAATCAGAAATTTAGGATAGTTTCCGTAGTAACACTTGTGGCAGCAATATTATACATTTCCACAACCATGCTACCCGGCAACTTTATAACCTCCGTGGATCCAACCGCATATTGCAATGACAGTTTTGTCGTATATCCATGCAAAGCCGTGGATTTTCTTAAGGAGAATGGCGTAAAAAATGAGAATATTTTTGCCAATTACGAATGGGGAGGTTTTTTGGAATGGGCGCTTCCACAAGATAAATACTTTGTCGACGGAAGAATGCCTACGTGGAAGACACCCGAGAACCTGAGTCCATATACAGTTTTCCTTAACGTTATTCAAGCACAACCGGGTTATGAGATAACCTTAGATACTTACAAAACTGACCTGCTCCTTATTACATCAGGAAGCTATCTTGATCTTGAATTAACAAATAATAAATCTATCTGGCAAGAAGTCTATAGAGACGGTGTTTCAGTGATTTACTCGAATAAAAAAATATAATTCCTGTCGAGGAGATTGTCTGTTATTTCAAATAATTCAGCGGGTTAACGTGGACTCCGTTTAGAATGATTTCAAAATGTGTGTGTGGGCCGGTTGAGTGTCCCGTGGAACCCATCTTGCCAATAAGCTGTCCTCTTTGTACCGTTTGGCCGGATATTACCAGTATCTGACTGAGATGCCCATAACGTGTTTTAAATCCGTTTCCGTGGTCAATAAGGACCATGTTTCCATACCCCGTGGAATCCCAACCCGCATAGACAACGGTTCCGCTATCAGCAGCTACGTCAGGCGTCCCGCTGGAATCGGCGATATCAAGCCCGGGGTGATACCAGGAGAAGTATTGAGTAAGAACTCCGTGAGTCGGCCAGACAAATTGACCTGAAGCAGTAACTGTTCCTGCGTTGGGGGTCATCTGTCTTATTCTGGGGGTAGCGGCTACGGCCGGCATAACTCCATCCGGAACTATCACCGTCTGCCCTATCGCAAGTTCAAAGGTCTCATCATCTGTAAAGGTGTTAAACGGAAAGTCTACTATTGCCTGGGGATCTGCGTCATATTTTTTTGCAATCGAATAAACTGTATCACCGTTAGAAACGGTATGCACAACTCCGGTTACCGGAAGAATTTTCAGAGTTTGCCCTATTTTGATTTTATCGCCGGATAAATCATTTTCCCAACGGATAGTATCTGCCGAGACGCCAAATTTATTTGCGATAGATGCAACCGTATCTCCGTCCTGAACTTGATAATCAATGATACTATCCCTTACTTTACTGGATATCTGTGTATCAATAGCGGGGTTGTCGGTTGATGCGGAAAGAACGGTTGGGGCAACTTTGATGTTCCATGGATTAATGTTTTTTCCCGGAAACTCCTGAGCAATGATAGGAGCCATCATGGCCCCCACAATCGCGATAACCACCATTCCGGAATGAGTCAGTGTCCTTGAAAGTTTTCCGCGCTTTCTGTAAAGAGCCGTAACCATAACCCCTTTTCTCGCCTCAAATTTCAGAAAGCTCAAGTGAAGACTTTTAAAAATGAAGTTCACCAGTTCCTGGCAAAATTCCTTTACGTCGTTCCACAGTTCCATTAATACCTCAAATGTTTCGTCCATAAATTTTATATTGATCAGCCGTTTATCATATCGCATGAAACATTCTGAAGCAAACATTTGAAGAGAGTAACAATATTGTCCATCTACAAATTTTCCATTTTCCATTTATTTGCCATTTAAATATTTGAACAGTTGCAGTAAAGTGAAACTGATGACTTATATAAACTCAGAAATTTTATACAAGAGATTCTTAAAATTTGGTATGGATTCCCAGAAATTGGTCGTAAATTTACCAAAAACTCAATACAATCTTGTTTACGGAAATCAGCTTTTGAGGTCTTCTAGCTCTCCAGGCGCCAACTATATTGAAGCGATTGAGGCAAGTAGCAGAAAGGAATTTATTCTTAAATTAAAAATCTGTAGAAGAGAGACCAAGGAGTCAATCCATTGGCTAACTCTAATAAATGATTCAAATAAGGAAATTGAAAGTATCGCTAAGGGGTGTGAATTGCTAACAAGGGAGGCTCAAGAGTTTATACGAATATTTACCTCTTCAGTTCTCACCGCAGAGAAAAATCGAGGAATCGAAAATGGCAAATAAGTGGTAGATGAAAGATGGCAGATGGAAAATCACGCTGTTTTCAGCGTGTCGAGGAACTCGTCGTTATTTTCGGATCTGGAAAGTCTGTCGATAAGAGTCAGTGTTTTTTCATCATCATTCATTAAATCTATCATTCTTCTCAAAGTATTAACTTTCTTCAACTTTTCCATCCCGAAAAGAAGTTCGTCTTGTCTGGTTCCGCTTTTTGATACATCAATTGCCGGAAAAATTCTGCGATCGGAAAGTTTTCTGTCCAAATGAAGTTCCATGTTGCCGGTTCCTTTGAATTCCTCGTAAATAAGGTCATCCATCCTGCTTCCGGTATCTACCAGACAGGTTCCGATGATTGTCAGAGATCCCGCACCTTCAATTTTTCTGGCGGCACCAAAGAATTTCTTGGCCGGGAAAAGTGCCATCGGGTCAAAACCCCCGGAAAGTGTGCGGCCGCTAGTCGGAAGAGCCAAATTGTAAGCTCTTGCCATTCTGGTAATGGAATCAAGGACTATGACAACATCGCGTCCGCTCTCAACCAATCTCCTTGCTCTTTCAAGTGCCAACTCTCCCACGCGGGTTTGATCCTGAGGTGCTTCATCAAAGTTACTGGCGGCAACTT
>Ga0182011_10003627_pt1 | contig 12610 bp, 10 predicted proteins | sample 711E1DmetaG_FD_120481 | JGI IMG/M metagenome (GOLD analysis project Ga0182011, IMG submission 120481) | Permafrost microbial communities from Stordalen Mire, Sweden - 711E1D metaG | ecosystem: Environmental > Terrestrial > Soil > Wetlands > Permafrost | place: Sweden: Stordalen | collected... | reverse complement strand
CCTTGAATGCCGCCCCGTGATTCCTTCTCGTACGTTTTGCCATAGTCACTGCTCCTTTCTGTGTCATTATAGAGCAGCTTTACCACTTATGTCACTGTCCAGTTTTCCCAGACCGGCTCTGTTATCATTAGACCCCAACACGCACTGTTGTAAGAACTCTTATATTGGAAAATTCCCCTGCCAAATCCCGATCCGATATACAATAATAACTCGGGCTTCCTTCCTTCCTGAAATGTTGTTTTTCATATTTTTCCAATTCACACAACATTTCAATCGGAAATAATCAAATTTGACCTTCCCCCCTCACATGTCCATAAAACGACTAACATTCATCATAAGAAATAATATCGATAAACGTTTTGTGCTCCTTATATCCTGTTCGATAGGCTGTATTATGGCCTCAAAGGCATGGCGAGGTCATATTCCTTCCAGCTCCACCGTCCCTGATAGATGAAAGGATGGAGATTCAAAGTCTTGACGCTCCGGCCGGCCTTTTTAAAAGCTAGATAGGCCGTGACAGACTCCCCGGGAACAATGTCAACCCCTTTGGTTCCGGCGGCGGACATGGCGATTTTTTTCGAACCTTTCGCGAAATTGACCCGGTTGACGTCGTGGTTTTTTCCGTTGCCGTCTGTCATTTTCGACTTTTTCCATTCGAAGGCATCGTCATACAGGGCAACGCTCTTCTCCACGCCGGACTTGTTTTGAGTCCGGACAATGAAGGTGATCTCGTTGCCCGATGTCTTCATTGCGGTGATCGTGAAAAGGATGTCTTCGGCCCGGGATGACACGGCCTTGAAGACCTCTCGTTTTGTTTCGGTCATTCGTTCCGATACAGTTCCCGGGGGAGGCGTCGTTTCCGTGACCGCTGCGGCAGGCGCTTCCGCCTTCGAAGCCCGGGTCGATAGCGATGTTGCAGCGGTTTTGCCCTCCACGGCGGCCTTTTTGGCGTCCGGCGGCTCTTTGCCTTTTGGAATGAACAGGACGAAGGCAAGGATCGCAGCGATAGCCACGGCCCCTCCGATGACCAACCCCCATTTTATTCTTGCCGGCTCTGTTGCCCGCTCCGGCCCGGCGCCGGCTGATTCCTTCATCGGCAGTTTTGCGGGGATGGCGACTGCGGCAACCTCCGTAAAATGGGTTTCCGGTGTTTTCTCGGGGGCGTGATGAAACGGTATGGGATTGAGTCCCGTGTTCTCAACGGCATAGATGTCGTGTTCACGGACATGCTTATCGGCCCGCGCACCCTGATATTGAAAGAGCTTGGCATATTCCTGCGACAGGCAGGACACGATGTCGTAATAGGATCGTGAAACCAGCAGTTGCCCGGGTTCGGCAAAGCTCATGATGCGCTGGGACACATTGATGCCGTCGCCGATCAGATTCGGCTGATTGTTGATGTCCTTCAGAAGTTTTACCGGGCCGAGGTTGATTCCCATGCGGACCTGGAGGTCGAGTGTCGCTTCGTCCTGATCATCCTTGAGGGAATCCCGGAGGCTCATGGCCACAAAAAGGGCATCCTCCGGATCGCCAAGGAAGCCAATGGCCGCTCCGTCGCCCGTGTCCAGGATGATCCGGTCGCTGACGGAGATGTCCTTGATGGCCTCGGAAAGGAGGGCATTGAAGTGTTCCTTGATCCGAATCTGCTCATTGACCGATTTTCTCGTATATTCAACAATGTCAATAAAAATAACACTGCAAATGAACGTTCGATTCGGCCGTAATTTCAGATTTTGGGAACCGTCGGGGATTGTCGTCACAGGCATTCCTCATTGTTAAGGCATGCTAACAAATTTGATTGTAAACAGTTTTGTTCAATATTACAAGGATTAAGAAAGACACGTTTTTATATGGTTTTATATTGACAATGGGGAGAGGCTTGAGTATCAATGTACAGCCATTCAGGGCGATCGGAAATTCTTTTCAGGAGATAGCGGACGGTTCGGTGGTAGCGTGGCGCATGTTTATTTCTTAACGAGAATTTTGCATAACCGGTGAAAAAGGGTTCGCAAGCGGAGAATCAAATGTTTTTCGCCTTTCCAGGAATGATGTTAACGGCTTGTTATACATCATGATGACACCTGATCTTCAGGTCAGCGAAAAAGATCTTTGAGAAGCGATAGTTCAGCCGCAGGCAAGAGAACAAACCCTATGAACCATGAGGAACTCGGCTTTTATGCCCTGAATCAGGAAATTCCCCGGAGTTGGTCAATATCTTGCTAATAACAGTTGGATACATGAAGGGCGTTATTGAAAGACCTATCGGTGTCCCCGAACCTACGTCCCTGCTTCTCCTCGGCCTTGGGCTGATTGGGTTGGCAGGGGTCAGGAGAAAGTTTAAGAAGTAACTGAACACATAAACGGTTAAGTGACGAAAGGCAGGGTCAGCAATGGTCCTGCCTTTTTTATTGAATACTTCAAGTCGTAATCATCAGTATAATCTCATCACGTAAGTTGAGGACTCGTAGGTAAACTGCGCAAATCCGATTTATAAAAAAGTGACATTCGCCAAACCTCGACTCTACCTACGAAGTGTTAGAAATAGGCATCTGTTAGAATTGGTGATTACGGATAGAAAGAAGTATGAACGAAAAAATCAGCCGGAGCGTCGCGATCGGCTGTATTGCTTTTGTTAGAATAAAAAATGCTTTTCCATGAATACACTATTTAATTCAATAGGAACTATGCTTCATACGCGTCGCCACGAAGAAGATCGGCAACGAAAGTAGCTGCGCAATCATGAGAAAGGCAACGAGATAGTGCAATGACCAGCCATAGAGTAATCCCGTTGCGATACTTCCTACGAGCCATCCGCCACCGTATCCTAGATAAAACAATCCGAAAGCAAAGTTTCGCTTGCCTTCCGGCAAAACGCCGGCGATGATTGCCTTAAGCAGAGTGTCTTGCGTCGCGTACGCAATACCCAAAAGCACCACTCCGATAAACACGCCATAATAACCACTAAGGAAAAGAAAGGGGGAGAAGAGTGAAGAAAGAAAAACGGCACCAAGCACCGTAGGAAGTTCAAAGCGATCATACAGTTTGCCGAGAACAAGACTTGCGATCACTCCGGAACCAGTGGCAAAGGCTAAGAGCAGTGGTATAGAGTTCGCAGTGATAATCTTCGTGGTAAGGAGATGAAATGCGACCAGCTCGTAACTCATCATGCCAATCGCGAAGCAGCTTCCCGCAATCATGTAGAGCCAATACGATCGAGAGAATCCTCCGTCCTGTGCTGTCTTTCCTTCCTCGAGGCGCGATGGAATAGGAAAAGTTTTGCGTGCGACAGCAAGCGAAAAAAGCGCCAACACACTGGAAATAAAGAGCATTGCGTATCCTGTCTGATAACTGCCTTTCAGGAAAAGTACTAAAGCGATAAGTAGCGGGCCGAGGGTTGCGCCGATCTCATCCATCGCGGTGTTCACTCCATACACCCACCCCTTCCCATGTTTGGAAGTCGTGTAAGAAAGCATGGCTTCGACAGTCGGCTTACGTATAGCACGGCCAATTCGTTCGAGAAGAATGAAAACGGCAGCAATTGGCCAGTTTCCGGCAAATACCATGGCAGGAACAGCGAGCAGGTTTATCGTATAGCCAACGAAAGTGACAGTCCAGTATCTTCCGGTCTTATCAGCAATGTAACCAGCGACCGGGCGCAAGGCATAACCGAGAAATTCGCCGAGACCTGCGGTAATACTAATAACCAATGCACTTGCCCCAAGCAGTGCCATAAATTGGCCATTCATGCTTGCGCCACCTTCATATGTCATGTCGCCAAAAAGGTTAACAACACCCATCATTAATACGAAGGTGAAGGCGGGCGACGCGCCCAGGATTAGTTTCCTCGTTTGAGTCTGCGTTTCCATTTTCCCCAACTAATTAATATTTGATACTCTTTAGTTTATTTTAGGTCATTAGTCCCGTTTTGGCACCAGATCACACAGGCAATTAGCTATGAGATCGAAGATATCATGGTTTCCCTCTTCCAGAAACTATCGTCAACATAATCGGAGCAATGATGGGTATAATGCCGATCTTTGCGGTGTATAAGTCGTTACCGCATTTGTCCGAGAACAAAGATTCTGGCGGGCAGGGCGGTCCCAACCGTAATATTCTTTTGGCAGACGCATGCAGACACGGCCTCCCGCATTTCCCGGACCGAAATTCCTTTGCGGATGGACAGCAGTCCGTCAGCCAGGATAAAGCTGTTGTGCATAAACATGCCGGCAAAAAGCGCGAAACCGGCATAGGCCAAGCGTGCGCGCCGGACATCGTTCAGCAGGAAAACATTTCTTGTCTTCCTGGTGAGGGTATCGATCAGCAGCGGCCATTGCTCCGAAGAAAGATGATGCAGCAGATGATTCGCAAAGACGTAATCGTATGGCGCAAGCTTTTCCAACTCCGCAGCGGAAGCTTCGATAACCATGATTTCCCGGTAGCCCCGGCATTTTTCGCGGGCATGGGCCACGACACGCGAATTATGGTCCAGGCATGTTATGCGGACATCAAGCCCGATCTGCCGGCATCGCTTCAAAAACCAGATGGAAATATCGCACCCGCCAGCGCCCAGATCCAGGAAATCATATGTTTTTCCCGGAGATTGCCGCATGTCGGCCAGAATATATTTTTCAATTAATCGGTGCGAGCGCGTAAAAAGAATATTCAACAAAGAAAATTGCCGGAGCGTATTAATCAATTTTTTCTCACTGACATCCGGCAAATCCATCAATTCAGGCCCGCCGTAACGCTCCCGTAGGTTGGGAAAAAGCCTTTCTAACATTGGACTTTCTCCATATAACCGGTTTCCAGGGTAAGTCCGGGGCCGAAGGCAACGCTGAATATCTTTCCATACCGATCGGACTCCATGATTTTCGCGAGGACAAACATGATTGTGGCCGAACTCATGTTGCCGAAGTCCCGCAGTACTTGATAGGAAATTTGCAGATCGTCCGGAGAAAGATTTAACGTATTTTCCATTTTTTCAAGAATGGCTTTGCCGCCTGGATGTATCGCCCAAATATCAATGTCCGACTGTTTGATGCCCGACCGTTTAAACAATTCGGCCATCACGGGCATTATATTTTTATCGATCAGCCCTGGTATATATGCAGAAAGTCTCATCGTGAATCCGTTTTTTCCCAGAGACCAGGTCATTTTGTCTTCACTGTTGGCAAGATAACGTGAATAAAAATCCCGCAAGATAATTTTTGGCCCGTAGGAATTTTCAATGTTCGCGGAAATGAGTGCGGCGGATACTCCATCGGCAAACAGGGAATTGGCCACCACAATATCCAGCTCAAAATTTTGCTGAAAATGCAGGGTGCAAAGTTCCGTATTAACCACCAGAACCCTGGCCTCCGGATGCGCCAGGCAAATGTCTGAGGCCAGCTTCATGGCCGGAAAAGCTGCATAACACCCCATAAAGCCAATGTGATAGCGATTTATATCGGGAGATAGACATAATTCCTTTGTAATATGGAGATCAAATCCCGGTGCCGAAAAACCTGTGCAACTTACTGTGATCAGATGGGTGATTCGTTTCTTATCAAAACCCGGAAGTTCGTCCAGTAATTTAGTGACGGCCGCCAGCGAAAGGCGGTTCGCTTCTCTGATAAAGACTTCATTTCTGACCTCGCTGTCCGGCTCTGGAAGCAACGCTGGATTCTTCGGGTAAAATTGATATTCACCAGGATCTTTATCATAGTCGGTGATGACGGTGTGACGTTTATCAATTGCCGATCTTTGATAAATAGTTGTTAAAAATTCTCTTTTTTGCGGAGTATCGCCCAGTAATTTCAGCAGAAACATCAGGCTGAATTCCTGAGTGTAGAATTTTTCCGGCACGACCGTGGCGATACGATGAATATATATTTCTCGCTGGTTCATGGAATACCTTCCTTTGACTTGACATAGTGTGGATATAATCTACTATAGTGTGTATTCATTTTACAAGGTTTGGACGAAGTCATGGAGCCACCGATGCCCGCTAAATATTCTCCGCTTAAAATCCGCACGCTTGACTTGTTAAATCCGGAGGAAAAGCTGTCATTAAACAAGCGGCTTTTTACCGTGGTTGCTCCTGTTTATCGATTCGTCACTATTGCTCTTTCCTTTGGCCGGGATGCCGCATGGAAAAGAAAACTTATCCAATGTCTTCCCACAATGAAAAATCCGCAATGCCTGGACTTAGCCTGCGGCACGGGTGATATTGCGTACGCGCTTGCTGAAAAATATCCGGGCGGCAGCATCATCGGCCTCGATATCAACGAAAAAATGCTGGCGTCAGCGAAAACAAATTCTGCTTTCTCCAACCTCCGTTTTGTTCTCAGGGATATGAGCCATACCGGTTTCGAAAACGACCGGTTTGACGTGATCACTGGAGGCTATGCTCTCCGTAACGCGCCTAATATCCCGGAAACACTTAACGAAATATTCCGTATTCTCAGGCCCGGCGGACATTGTGCAATGCTGGACTTTTCCAAAAGCCATCGCCCTTGGCTTCAATCTGTCAGTTTATTCTTTTTAACCATCTGGGGTGGACTGTGGGGACTGATCCTGCATGGCAACCCTGATATTTATACCTATATTGCCAAAAGCCTCCAATACTTTCCGGACCGAGCGGCTTTAAAGGGGTTACTGGCCGAAACAGGATTCAAAAATATTTCCTCCCGTCTTCTATTTTTTGGACTCCTGGAAATCGTCACCTTTGAAAAGTGATTTTTCTCTCCGTCTCACCTGCTCCAGATTATGAAAAGGAATATTCAGCATGGTAAAATAGGCGGCAATATACTTTTCCAATACCGGTATGAAACAAGCCGTCAACAGATTTCGGACGGCAGATGGGATCAGGCCCTGGATTGTACCCAGGCGCATGAATAAAGCCGCTCGCCCCAGGGCTGCCTTGGCCGCTCGTTTCCGGTACTGCTCGTATTTCCGGAAATAGGCTGCCTTGCTTTCCCGGCGCTTGATGATTTGATAAAGCATACCCGCACAGAATTCGGCGTCGGCAAAGCCGGTATTCATGCCCAGTCCGCCGATCGGAGACATGACATGGGCGGCGTCTCCGCAAAGAAGAACATTTTGCGTATAATAGGAAGAGGCCAGATAGTGCTGGACGCCGAAAGGGGTTTGGGTTATCCGGTCGGATTCATGCAAATGAAAACCGGTTCTCGTCCGAACGAGGTTTTCGAGAAAACCCGGCGGTGGATTTTCCAAATATTTATCGGTGATCACATTCCATCGCCGTTTCCCGCCGGGCCAGGGAAAGGTTTCGGCCATCCCCCAGCGGGTGAAAAAGAAATGGGTCTCCTGCCCCAGGGGAGTTTTATCTATATAATCGGCCATTAAATAGGTTTGCCGGTATCTCCCGCCTTTAAAGCCGACCCCTAGTCGATTTCTCAGCTCGCTTTTCTTGCCGTCGCAGACGCACAAGAAGCCCGCCGTATAATCTTTTTCCCTGTTCTCAGTTGCGTCCAAAACGCGCAGGGTTGCCCAATCCTCAGCCAGTTTGGCATTCAGGGCTTTTTGCCCACGCAACAGCACAACGCTGGCGTATTGGCGCAGATTCTCTTCCAGGATGGTTTCCGCCGTCTCCTGGGGAATTGACAGCACAAAGGGAAAAGGGGTGGGCAAGGCGGTAAATCGGACGATGCCCAGCATGTGCTTGGTTCCATGGATGAAGGCTTGGCGATTCTGCACGCCCCGGCGGATAAATTCTTCATCCAGGTTCAGGGCACGGAGTATTTGCAGTGAAGGTGGTGTAATCCCAATGGCACGCGAACCTTCTTTTCTTTCTATTTCCTGCTCGATCACGAGCGTTTTAACGTGGCATCGCCCTAATAAATTCCCGAGCATAAGACCCACTGGGCCCGCGCCCGCGATTATGACTTCATAGTCATCCGGTTTGGCTGGCTTTTGATTATTCAAAGGCACGGTCCGTTTTCACCCACGCACAGCATTTCCGGGTCCTGATGCATCATTCCTGCGTCCGCATGCTATTGTTTCCTCCCCTGACTAATGAGGTATTCCCGGGGATGATAACCGGCGCCCGCTAAGGAGCAAACGATTATGGGTTGCGATGATGTCCCAGAGTAAAGCGAATTTTTTACGAGCCCGGTTTCTGACTGCACGGTTACTGCATGGCCTTTTCGGCGGCGAGGGCTTTGCGTATGCGTCCGACCTCGTCGCTGCTGACGGCTGCCGCTTGATTGCCCCAGTTGCCGCGGATAAAACTGATCACATCCGCTGCATCCCCGTCGGTCAAGCGCCACCCGAATTCAGGCATGGCGAATGCGGACGGTGCTGTTTGCGTGGACGGCATGGCCCCCCCCGTAAGCACGATGTGAATCAGTGAGACCGGGTCTTTTGCATTGACCGCTTCGTTTTTGGCGAGATTCGGGAATGTCCGTTCTGCGCCCGATCCGTCCGAACGATGGCAGGCATTGCAATTGTCCAGGTAGATGCGTGCTCCGCGCATCCCGGTATCGCCCGCCCGCAGCAAGCGCGTTGCCGCAGCGGCGGCATTTGCCTGCATGGCCGCTTCTGCAAGGTCGCGCCCTTCATTATGGGAAGTCTGAAGCGTCTTCAGATAATCGGCAATCGCTTTCAGATCCTGATCGGTCAAATATTGGGTGCTCATGGCAATCACCAGCGCCATCATGCCTGACGCAGCGACACGTGCGGTGCGTCCGGTTTTCAGGTATTCGACGATGTCTTCCTTCTTCCAGGCAAAAAGCCCGACTCCGCGGTCCCCCGTCAGGGGAGATGCATGCCAGTTTTCCAGCGTGGCGCCCGCAAGATATTGTCCGCCGTCCTTTTCGCTCGCCGCTTTCTCGTGACCGAAAGCACCTTGCGGTGTATGACAGCCACCGCAATGCCCCAGACCCTGCACGAGATATGCACCCCTGTTCCACGACGCACTTTGGTTCAAATCGGCGGCGTACTCGCCCCTCTTGAAATAGAGCGCATTCCAGACCGCCATGAGGGAACGCATGCTGTATGGCCAGCTCAATTTCGTAGGGCGATTGGGATGTCGCACGGGCTCGATACCCCGCATGAAGTAGGTATAGAGCGCCGACAGGTCTTCCTGTGACAGCCGGGCGTAGGACGTATAGGGCATGGCCGGATAAAGGCGATGCTTGTCCTTCGCCACGCCTTCGCATACGGCCACGACGAAATCGTCCCTGCTGTAGCGGCCTATCCCGGTATCAAGGTCCGGCGTGATGTTGGTCGAATTAATCACCCCCTGCGGCGTGACAAACGGCAGCCCTCCGGCGAATGGCTTTCCTTTTGGCGCGGTATGACAGGCAACGCAATCTCCGGCACGCGCAAGATAGGCGCCCTTCTGCACGGATTCCTGTAAGGCGGGTGTGGCTTGCGACAGTGAGTACACCGCGATCAGCACTGCAGTCAATGCTGCCATCATGATTGAGGCGGCAAGACGGGATGGCACGACGATTCGCTTGGATGTCTTCATGTTAAGCACTCCGCGTTCAAGCCTGCACCAGCGGCCCGGGTGATTTCAGATAGGTCTTGCGGATGGCCTGGGCGGACCAGTACGTTAGTGCGCCCGCCAGTCCCATCGGGTTGTAACCGATATTCTGCGGAAAGACGCTCGAACCCATGACGAACACATTGTGTGCGTCCCAGGATTGCAGAAAGCGGTTGACCACGCTGCTTTGGGGATCCTCACCCATGATGGCGCCGCCGACATTGTGCGTGGTTTGGTATATTCGTGTATCGTAATGATCACCGAACTGTTTCATTTTTACCTCGGTCGACTTGCCGCCCATGGCTTCGGCAATCTCCTTGGCCTTGCCGGTTATAAATTGAGTCATCCTGATGTCGTTTTCCTTCCAATCGAAGGTCATGCGCAAAAGCGGCTGGCCGAATATATCGCGATAGGTGGGATCGAGATCGAGGTAATTGTCGCGGTGGGCCATGACCGTGCCGTGGGTCTGGATGTTGATGGTATATAAATAGTGGTCTTTGACCGCCTGCTTCCACTTAGTGCCCCACTGCGGCGTATCCTTGGGAAGCAGCATCTGCTGAATGGGCCGGCCGCCGGTCTGGATCACGCCGATATAACCGCCGCCGATGAATTTGAGGCGGGCGTGATCGAAATGATCGCCGTTGAGGTCGTCGATAACCTGGCCGCCCGCGCCGGTGCCGATGAATGGGTTCATCGGCTTGTCCTTATCGAAGAACACCAAAACGCCGCCGGTCATCTGATAGGTATAGTTGCGCCCGACAACCCCCAGGCCTGTTACATGGTCATATGGCTTGCCGATTCCCGACAGGAGCAGCAGCCTGGTGTTATTGAGTTGATAAGCACAGAGCACGACGAGATCCGCCGGCTGATAAACCGTGCGGCCCTGAGCGTCGATATAGGTAACGCCTGTGGCGCGCTTGCCCACCGAATCGAGATTGATGCGTATGGCCTGCGACTGGGTGCGCAATTCGAAATTCGGTTTCTTCACCAGCACCGGCAGGATGGTTGTCTGCGGCGAGGCCTTCGCATAGACATAACAGCCAAAGCGTTCGCAATAGCCGCAGAAATTGCACGGACCCAATTGCGCGCCATAGGGGTTCGTGTAAGGGTGCGAGGCATTCGCTGCAGGTTCCGGAAAGGGATGATAGCCAAGTTCCTTTGCTGTCCTGGCGAACAGAGCTGCGCCGTAGACGTCGGTGAGAGGCGGAAGCGGAAATTCCTGAGACCGTGGTCCCTCGAACGGATTGCCTCCCGAGACTATGGTGCCGTTCAGATTGCCTGCTTTGCCCGAGGTGCCGCAGACGCGCTCGAATCGGTTGAAACAGGGTTCGAGCTCCTCATAGCGAATGCCGAAATCCTGGATCGTCATGCCGTCGGGTATAAAGCCCTTGCCGTAACGCTCGGTCATGTGGCTCTTCAGGCGCAATTCCTCAGGGAGTACGCGCCAGTGCTGGCCGTTCCAGTGCACACCCCCGCCGCCGACACCGGTTCCCGGCAGAAACGATCCCAACTGACGATAAGGCAGAGCACGGTCCTTGTGTGAATGGCGAATCGTCAACGTTTCGCGCGAGAGGTTCTGGAACAGCTTGTGGCGTATGCCGTAGGTCAGCTCGTCGGCAATGCGCGGATAGGAGAAGTCCGGAGCGGTATCACGGTTCTCGCCACGTTCCAGGGCGACCACTTTCAGGCCTGCTTCGGTGAGTTCCATACCCATGATGGCGCCGGTCCAGCCGAAGCCGATGAGCACAGCGTCAACAGGGGGTTTCTTGATATCGACCATCGCAATCAGCCCTTTCCGCCTGCAATACCGACCGGGCCAAGCGGATAACGCGCACCGTATTTATCCACCCAATCGGCAAAATCAGCCCGTGCACCGGGAAAACCAATCATCTTCCAACTCCCCATGTCCTTGTTACCGCCATGTATAGGATCGGCCAAATAGCCCTCCTTAGTGTTCTGCAACAAAAATCCGAAGAAGGACCTGCCGGAAACGTTCTCGAAATCGAGCACGCCGTTTTCCAGGTCAGTGAGCACGAAGTCCTGCTGCGTTACGGGAAGATCGGAAAAAGGCTTGTTACCCAACATCCGCCTACAATGCGCGTCCACCGCTGCGATACCGGCACGATAAACCTCACGCGGCGTGAGCGACGACTGATAGCCGAGTTCGGGTAGAGCGGATGCAAACGGCCCCTGCATGTACCAGTTCGCAGCATGGCCGAATGCACCTTCCATTTCCCGGTCGATGAATTCCAGCACGCCCAGTTCCACGGCGCCGGGACCGTTCTTGTCAGTGGGAATCAGGCGCTCACAGGCGGCCTGAAGGAATGCCCATTCTTCCCAGGTAAAGTAGCTGGGCGAATAGGCATGTGCGGGGGATGTCATCAATACCGAGAAGGGTAAGTAAGCAGCGATCGAAAAAGTCGGGACCAGGGCAATCGTTTTGCACAAGAAATCGCGACGACTGAACGATATTTCTGATCTGCTCATAACGATTCCCAATTTGAGCGCCACGCTGTCAGGATTCTTCTCCTGGCTTCGCATATCGATCAGGCTATCCACTCTTCTGACCAGAGCTCTCAGGGATCTGATCTCCGGTGAAGACGGAATCCATGCACCTGGTTTCATCGCCAGACAGAACCGGGCAATTAAGGCGGCATCCATCTTATCCGTCTTGGTGCGAAGCAGTTCACTCTGAGCAAACCCCTTGATGCGGGCGGGATTGACAATGCTGACGATGTGGCCGGCCTCATGAAGATAGATCGCCAGGTCCTCTCCATAGTTGCCCGTGGCTTCCAGACAGGCATGGACCTTTCGAACTCCCTGTTTCTCAAGCCAGAGCGTCAGAGTCTCAAAACCTTCCGCCGAATTCTTGCAGGTCTTATGTTTTGTCTTTCCATCGACAAGCAGTGCGACATCGAATTTCTGTTTCGCAATATCTATCCCAAGAACCGATACGGACATATAAATACCCCATTAAATTATTAATTAAACCTCCAGTAAAATAGCTTCGTTCGAATCAACCTTGCAAGTGCAAACTCATTCCCATCTGAGAAGGTTTATGATACCGTACGAGTTATTGAACAAAGCAGTGGGAAGAGGATCTACTCTACAAACCATGCT
>Ga0182011_10003626_pt1 | contig 12615 bp, 9 predicted proteins | sample 711E1DmetaG_FD_120481 | JGI IMG/M metagenome (GOLD analysis project Ga0182011, IMG submission 120481) | Permafrost microbial communities from Stordalen Mire, Sweden - 711E1D metaG | ecosystem: Environmental > Terrestrial > Soil > Wetlands > Permafrost | place: Sweden: Stordalen | collected... | reverse complement strand
CCAGACAAGATTGCTGACGCCGCTGTTGTAGGCCGCATTGGTGAGGGTGATGAAATTCGTCGCGCCATATTTAAGTTGAGCGGTAATGGCAGGGCTGGCCGGCATCGAACCGCTGGTGACCGTGATAAAATTCGTGACGCTCACCGCACCGCCGGCGGGCAGGGCAAAATTCTGGCAGAACACCGGTGTTTGCGTGAATGTCGCCGTGTTCGCCGTAGCGACCGGCTTGATCGATACTGCGCCGATGACCCAATCCACCGAATTGGCGGAGGTCCAAGTATTGGTCACTGTGGCGGCACCGGCCCGGGTGCTGGCACCCGTGCCGACACGCGCATTGTAATATTGTTTCCATAATGCCGTTTGACCCGCCCCCGGACTTCCAGCCGCGCCGAAGTCGGAGCTTCTTAAGCACACCGTGTCGAACACCAGTTCACCTGCCGCCGAAGTGATGACATTGCTCACGCTGGTGCTGGTGCCCATGTTGGAAAAGAACGCGCCGTAGGGTGTGGTTTGATTGACGCCGGTGAAAGTGGCGGCGCCGGCAACGATGCCATCCGTGTCGGCTTTGTCGAGACTGACAACCACATTAAATGTGCCGGACTGCGGATTGGTCAGCGACCAAATATAAATGAGCACTTCGCTTGAAGTCGTGTTCGTCCGTACTCCGACCAGCACCATGGAAACACCGTTGTAAGTGACATTGGTGCAATGCTCGGCGGTCGCGGCGGTGGCACGATTCATCGTAACACCAACCAACAACAGGCGGTTGGTCCCGGTTGAAGTGGTATGCGGAAAAGTCACCGTGGCCGCAGTATTGTTTGAAACGGTTGTCACGGAATCCAAACTGATCGTGGAACTGCCAACCAAATCCGGCGTGTTCGTGGTTGTGTTCTGCACCGGCGGTGCGGCCGGATTGACACGGTTCAATTGGGGCCCGGTGTTGAGGTAGAGCACCTTGGTCAGCGCGGGAATCTGAATTGCGGCGGTATTGGAGGCGCTGTCGCCAAAATATGGGTCGGTGTAGCTCACGCTCAAAATATCGCCGGGAGTGACATTTAATATGCCATCCTGCTGGGCCAGCCCGGACGTGCCGGAGGTTGGCAGGCCGGTGATATTGCGAAAAACGCCGGTGTTCGTGCCGGTTTCGGTCAGAGTGATGGTCTGCAAATCGCCATGCGTCTGGTCAACCACCGTCACGGCAATCGTCTGCACCGTGTTGGATGCGGTGTTGCCCGCGGCATTGGTCATCGTGACATAAACATTCGCCCCGACGGAATAGAGACTCACCGGCACACCGTTGGTGTCGGAAAAATTCAACGTGACCGACGCTCCATTGGCCGGCGCCGGCGGGAGATAAGTCTGGGCGGAAATGGAGGTGCCGGCGATGTTGACGTTGTTGCTGACCCCACCGCTGGCGTTGACCTGGACAAGGTATTGGAAAGTGCTGGTGCCCTGGCTCAAAATGACTGGAATGGTGTAGCCTGGAGGATCGAGCGGGAAAGGCGTGCCGGTAACACTATCAGGAATTGAAACCCCGTTGTAGGTGGTGGAATTGGTGATGTAAGTCAGATTCGTGGTCGGGCCGTCAAACATCAAGGTATTACCGAGCGGCAATAGACCTTTATTATCAATCTCAACAGTGTATTGAATGATGTCGCCAATGCTCAAGCCGGCGGGCGGCGTATCAGTAACGATGACTGCGGATTTTTTCAACACCGGCACCGGAAACGGCAGCACGGTCGTGCCGGCATCAATGTAGGGATTGCCCGCCCCGGCTACGTCAGGGTCTTCGCCCCAGGCCGCGGTGATGAGCGTGCCGTCCAGGGTGTAAATCCGCATGCCCGTCTGGTTCTTGCTGGGATCGTAAATTTTTTGCGATTGCAGCACGGTCACGGTAAAATTCGTGTCGTATTGGTTGCCGTTCGGATCGGTCAGGGGCCCAAGATGATCGCCCTTATAATCCACGTACAACGTGGTGTTCGCCAGCGCGGTAACCCAGACTGGGCTGCCGTCCACCGTGCCATCCGCACTGCCCGGCCCCCAACCAACATCCGTCTCCGTCGTCAACGCGCCTTTGGGCACCAGTGTGAATCCCCAATTCCAGGACGTGTCGGAGGTGTTATTGGCGGCCACGGTGCAAACGGCAAAAAAGTTTTGTCCGCCCGCGCTCACGAAACTCGCCCCGGAACTTACCGGCATTTGAAATTGGTAAACGCCATTTGTGCCCGGCACGGAAAAACTGCCCGACCCGACCTTGGTGGTGTAATTGATGGTGATGGCGTTGGAACTGGGGTTGTAAAGATAAACATAAGCCGGCTGCGCAACCGTCGCCGCCGATCCGACCGGCGTGTAGTAACTGTTGTCCCATTCACTGACGGGATAAAGCGTGAACCAGTCGCTGGCGTAACTCGCGCCAACGTGGCCGATGATGATGTCGGCCTGGATCGGCTTGGTGGCCGTGACCCGGCCACCTTTCAAAATCCCGCCGTTCACCAGGTAAGATTCGCCCTGGTTCAAAACAATGTTCGTTGTGCCCACCCCATTGCCATTCGGATCAATCGTCACCGCCGTGTTGTTTTGCGCCGCCATGATGAACATGCCGACGTATTTGAAGAGGTTGTTGGGCAGGTTCTGGCCGACCGGGCTGATGTAATTGGTCCCGTAATCCATGGTGGACAAAACACCCACCGCCCCGGCGAACACCGGACCCGTGGGCATCGGCCATGCCGCGCGGGTAATGACCAGCGCCTTCGTCGCCGCAATGCGATCGCGCGCATCCCACAAAATCGTCGAGGGATTTCGCGGCAACGTCACATTGTTCGTCAGTGTGATAACCGTGCCGGCCGACAGCCCAAGCGGATTGTGTGCAAACCCCGGCGGGATGCCGTGCGCGTCGTTGCCGTCGCCCCAGATCTGGGTCGTCGGCTGCGTCGGATTGCTCAAGTCGGTTTCGTAGCCGTCCTCCCATTGATCGTAATAGATGATGGTCCCGTTGCCGGTGACCACGATTGAAAATGTTGAAGCGATGGTCGGGCCGGTGCCGGCCACAATGGCCGAATTGGCCTGATTAATCTGCGCTTCGGGCATTGGCAGATAAAATTCCTGCACCAGATTCACCGCCCGGGCCGACGGCGCAAGACAACCGAGCGCGCCAACGGCCATTACCAGCCGGCAGATCGGACGATAAAAGCTACACTTCATACGCATGTTTTTGCGAACAACTCAGACATGAACGCTTTTTGCCGCAGTTCTTATGCCGCGCAGGAAGCCAATGATGGAAAATATTCACAAGCTGTTCACATGTTATTCACAGCATAAATAAGGGCGACATTATGAAAAAACTCCGGGGTCAGGCAAGCGGTTTTGTTCCCCAAAAATGACAAGCCGGATTTGTGTCCGTTCCGGCTCAATTGCCCGGCTGTTTCGGGGACAGATCATATCGCCAGACTGTGAAAGCTGCTTAACCCAAGCATGATTGACATAAAATGAGTTGCAACGAAACGAATCAGGGACACACTGCGGAATTTAAGGGGTGAATTGCGCCAGATGAGGGGCGGTATTCTGGAGGAAAATCAGGACATCAGTATCGGTTTGTCCAGGCCAGCACGCCAACCCGGCGGAGTTGTTCCCGATAGCTCGTGCAACGAGCGTCGGCTGGTGCCGGTGGTGAGACTCGAACTCACACGTCGTTTTTGACGTGCTCATTTGTCAAATCCCTCAAATATCCAACATTTATAACACGCTTGACACCCATAGACGTTATGCGCTACCGTTATGCAGATATGTCAAGCATCCATAAACAACAGGACAGGGATAACTGGTTCTGCGCCTTTTACGACCCCGAAGGCTTCCGCCGCTTCCGCAGCACCCACACAGAGAACGCCAAAATCGCTCGCACGATCTGCGTCAACATCGAACACGCTGTCAATTTAACGCGCCAAGGCAAGCTGTCGCCCGAAAAGGCGTTGAAGCTCGTGCGCGAGACGTGCGCGGCCATTGCCGAGACGCACGGCAAACTCGCGGCAGACCGCGCCGAGAGCGTTTTGAATCCCATCGTGAAGGAGTTCATCCGAACCGCTGGCGGTGAATTCACGAGTTACACCGTGCGAAGCTGGCTTGATTCGTGGCTGGCCGGCAGGACGGATGCGAGCAAGGCGACGCTGGTTGAATACCGCCATGTCGTTTTTTTATTTTTGAAATATCTTGGAGCACGGGCAGATCGTTCGCTCACCACGCTGCAACCGAAACAGGTCGAGGACTTCAAACAGCATCTTGCCGAGCGCGTCGGGCCGTCCACCGTCAACAAGGCGGTAAAAGTTCTTAAGGCTTCATTCAACAACGCCGTCGCCAAACGCCAGCTTGAATTCAGCCCTGCCGAGCATGTCGAGAACATTGAAGTCGAGGACGCCAATCGCCGCCCGTTCACAGACAAGGAATTGAAGGCACTGCTGAAAGCGGCAGAGGGCGAATGGCGCACGATGATTTTGACGGCGTTCTACACTGGCTTGAGATTGCGTGACTGTGCAAATTTGACTTGGCGCAATGTCCAATTGCACACCGGCATCATCAACATCAAAACTGAGAAAACCGAACGCCAGCAAGACTTGCCGATTGCGGAACCACTTGCCCGCCATTTGTCCGGCATGGCCGGCGATGATCCCGACGCCGCGCTTTGCCCGACTCTTGCAGGCAAACCAGCTTCGCGCCTTTCAGCACAGTTTTACCTCGTCATGGTGAAGGCTGGAATTGTGGAGAAACGAAACTACGATGGCACCGGCAAAGGCCGGGACACACGCCGCGAAACCGGCTCTGTCAGTTTTCATTCCTTGCGTCACAATTGCACCAGCGCGTTGAAATCGTCCGGCGCGTCTGACTCTATCGCAATGGACATCGTCGGCCATGAAACCGCTTCCGTCTCGCGCAGCTACACCAAAATTGACGAATCTGCGAAACGTGCGGCCATTAACAAACTGCCGGACATCACGAAATGAAAAAAGGCCATGCAAATTAGAAAGCCATTGCGTTACAGATCGGAATGCGAGCCTGTTTTTGAGGACGTGAAACAACATTTCGGTAACAGGCTGCCGCCGGAGTGGGAGGACGTTGTTTATGCCGCGTGCTTTCCGCAGCTTTTGAACGTGACGGACGTATTATTTGACCAGAAACTTGATTCTGCGGGGAAGATTGAGTTATACGAAAACCCAGGTTTCACCAATTTCAGGAAGTGCTTTGCACACGAGCCTGATTTGGCAGGGGAAATTTGGCGCTACGCCCGCCAATGTTGTGCTAGATATGATGCCGGGAAAAAACACGAAACAAAGGCGGGCCTGATTCGTGCCATCTTGCTACGCAGTTGGAACGCCAAACTGATAAATGAGAATGCAGACTATCGGCATCCGACCTTGCAGGAGGCAAAACAACTACGCAACGGAAATCCACGGCGGTTGAAGGTCAAAAAGGTCTGCGAATTGATTGATAAGGAGATCGCTGATTGGATAACCCGCGACTATCACCAGAAAGTCACCAAAGCCGACGTTGAAAAAGCCCGCGATTCAATAAGCAAAAATCTCCGCCGCCAAACGAAAAAATGAGCGGCAATTCTTCGGTTTGAACTAGTGGTAAAAATTGGGCGCTTGATCGAAGGTTGTCGCATGACACGCACAAGTCAGGCGAAGAAAAGTGAAACGACCGTTGACCCGGTTCAAATTCCACCGGCGAACGTCACGCAATCACACGCGCCGGAATTTTTAAGACTTCCGCCACCCGGCCAACTTTGCGCGTGGACCGGGCTTTCAAGGAGTGCGCTCAATGAATTGATTCTCGGCACGCCGCGCAACAATTTCAAGCCGGTCGTCAAAAGTTTCTGCCTTCGGAAAAAAGGCGCGCAAACTGGTATCAGAATCGTGGACTATGCCTGTCTTGCCGCCTTCATCCGGTCGAATCCTGAAACCGGCACCGGGACGAACGGCGGTCCACGAACGGAGGCGGCGTTTAAGTGAACGCTCCGCCCGGCTTGGAAAAGCCAACGCGCCCGCCAGTGGGGAGCGCGGTTGACTCCATTTCCAATGCCGCTGGCGCGGCGGCTGATTCAATTTCACTTGACCCGGCAAAGTTGGAAAATGTTAAAAACCTCGACGGTGGCGCTATCCGGGCTGCCTGTCCTGCCTGCCGCGCGGATGGCTCTGACAAAACTGGCGACCACCTGCTAATCAAACCGGACGGAAAATTCGGCTGCGCGACTCACCCCGACGATCAAGAGCACCGCAAAGAAATTTTCAGGCTGACAGGCACCCGGCTTTTGCCTGTCCCGTCGCCCAATGGCCGCGCCAAGCGCAACGGCTCGCCCGCGAAATCAAATCCGGTTTTCAACTGGCAAAAGTGCGTTGACGCCTTCACGGATGAACACGCGCAACGGCTGGCGTCATGGCGCGGACTGTCTGCCGAGTTTGTCCGCTGGCTTCATGCGCAAGCCATCCTTGGAATTTTCGACGGCAAGACAGCTTTCGCGAATCACGGCGGCGGTAGCAAGGTCGTTTCGTGTCACGTCCGTCTCGAAAGCGGAAACTGGCTTTTCAAACCAACTGGACAAAAAACCGCCGCGCTTGTCTTTGGCGACGCAAAGGCCGCTGGCTTCATTCTCGCGTTTGAATCGCAATGGGATGCTTTCGCCGTCATGGACAAACTCGGCTGGCACGCGGCGAACGGATTGCCGGATGCAACGTGTTTCGTTACTCGCGGCGCTGGGAATGGCAAATTGATTCATGGCCAGTTTGCGCCGGACGCGATTTGCTACGCCTTCAAACAAAATGATGACGCGGGTGAAAGGTGGCTCGCAGACATTTCCCGCAATGCGCTTTGCAAAGTGCTCGTCGTTACGACTCCAGCGCCACACAAAGACGCGAATGATTGGACACGGGCGGGCGCGGGCAAAGCCGAGATTGAAACCGCGATTTTCCGTGAAGCCAAGCCGGTGAAGCTTGAATCGGCAAAAGTGGAATCCGCTCAGGCCGGCGACTTCGCAGAAGTAACGGCGCAAGTGCGCGGTGAAATTCTCGCAGCACTTGGCGACAAGAACACTGCGCCGGCATCGCAACGGCAGAAAATCTGTGAGTGTGTTGTGTCCGGGCTGGTGAAAATCGGCCGGTTTTATTTTCACGTCGAGCTGCGCGATTTCGACTCCGCACTTTTCTTCAACGGCTTCACGAAACGGCTGGAACGAATTCGTGCCGATAGCTTCGCGTCCTGGCTGTCCGACTGGCTATGCATCAATCGCGCCGCGCCGCTTTTTCGTTTCATCTTTGCAGCGGTCGAAACGGCCAGTTTGTCCAGTGCGGACACAACGGGAATCCTGCCGGAGAATTTTTGGGCGAGCAGGCCGGGTGCGATCTATTTGAGCAATGGCGACGGGCGGGCGGTCAAGATCACGCCGGGCAACGTACAACTGGTGGACAACGGCACGGACGGCGTTTTGTTCGCGGCTGGCAAGACGTGTGCGCCGTGGCAGTTTGTCACGCCGCAAGACATTTTCGAGACCTGCCAGCTTTTTCGTGACGCTCACACGACTGCCGGGCACGCACCGGATTTGTTGCGCCTTTGGCTTTATTCGTTGCCGATGAACCAGCGAACCAAGCCGCCATTGGTTTTGTCTGGTGAAATCGGGTCCGGCAAAACACGACTGGCAAAGGGCATGGCGGAATTTTACGGCGTGCCGTTTGTCGCGCACAAAGCTGAGGAAGCCGCTGAAAATGACTTTTGGCCGTGCGTGGATGCCGGTGGGATTTTCACACTCGACAATGCCGACACTCGCGTCAGATGGTTGGCCGACACGCTCGCCGCCGCTTCCACGGACGGATGCAGCCAACGCCGCCGCCTTTACACCAACGCCGAAACCATCACCCTAAGACCGCGTGCCGGGCTGGTTGTCACAAGTGCAAATCCGAGCTTCGCTGGCGACAGCGGACTGGCCGACCGGCTTTTACTGCTCCGCATGGCACGCCGTGACGACGCACAGACCGATGACACCGCGCTTGGTGACGAAATCCTCGCCAACCGCGATGCCGGACTGTCACACGTCGCCGCAACGCTGGCAAAGGCGTTGGCCGACACCGCGCCGACACCCGGGCGACTCAATGCACGGCACCCGGATTTTGCTTCGTTCGCGGTTCGCATTGGCCGGGCAATTGGCCGGGAAGCTGAAGCCGTAGCCGCGCTTCAGGCAGCCGAGGCCGACAAAAGCACGTTCTGCCTTGAAAATGACACCGTCGCGTCCGCGTTGATTGCGTATTTGCAAACGGTCGAATTATTCACCGGCACGGCAAAGGAATTGCGCGAGCCGTTGATCGCAGTTGACAGTGACCTCACTGACAGACTTTCCGCGAAGCGACTCGGCAAGCACTTGGGGAAAATCATGCCGCACCTGCGGAAAACGTTGGCAACTGCCAAGTCAGAGCACGACCGCAAGGGATTCACGATTTTCACATTCAAAGCCGCTCATCAAACCGGCTCTGCCGACTTTGCCGAGTTTCAAAGTGCCATTTCACCAAAACCCCTACGCGAAGGAGAATCATAGGAACTTTATGCAAAACAGTGAAACAAACTCGGCACACTCGGCAACCGTGAAATCGGACGCGGTGAGTTTTCGGAGTTTTTGGACGCCAGCCATGAACGTGACTACACCATGAACGCGAACCGAAAAGGAAAACGAGGTGAACGCGAATTTGCCGCCGTGCTACGGCAAGCCGGATTCGACGCCCGGCGCGGACGGCAGTTCTCAGGCAGCCCGGACAGTCCCGACGTGGCGTGCGCCGCGCTCCCGTGGTTGCATGTCGAGGTCAAGCGCGTCCAGAATCTCAATCTTGCCGCTGCCTGCTCCCAAGCTGAGGCCGACGCGGGCGGCAAGCCGTTCATTGTGGCGCATCGGCGCAATAACGCGCCGTGGAGGATCACGATGGACGCAGAATTGTTTTTCCGGCTGCTCCGTGGAACCAGCAGCGGCCCGACCGTCAAAAGTCTGCTTAGTTCGAGTCCAAAACCGCCGAAACATCAAGAGATGCCAATGAAATCAGGGACTTTAAGACTACCAGAAAATTCAGAAGCGGTTTGCATAACGCTACCGCATAACGTAGTTACCTAAAATGGACGCAGAAGCACAAATTGACCGCCAAGAAATTCGGGCACCGGCACCACCACCCGCCCGCCGCCGTCCCGTTGGACGCCGAACCGTCCAGACACCGGAGCGAGCACGGATTATTTGCGTGGCGCTTGGACGCGGCCTGCCTTTTGTCCATGCCTGCTCAGTTGCGAGAATCTCTTACCAAACTTTTTGCACCTGGCGCGACCGCTCTACCATTTTCCGCAAGCAAATCGAAACAGCAATCGCCAAAGGCGTCCTGAAGCGGCTGAAGGCAATCGAAAAGGCGGGCAGCAAAGGCGATTGGCGGGCATCGGCCTGGCTGTTGGAACATTGCCAGCCGGAACACTTCGCCAAGACTCGAATCCAAGTCGAGGCTGTCGGCCAGTTTGACCACGCCTTTGTAATCCCGCGAGAAACGCTCGACAAGATCGCCGAATTCCGCGCCCGGCATGAGCGCGAGTTGACGAACGGCAGTCCGCCGGCATCTTTGCCGATGCCGCAAACCGATAAAGGAAATTCCACACCATGAACGAACAAGATTTTTCATCACTGGCAACTTGCGCCGGATTTGTTCGCGGCGTGCTTCAAGTGAATTCTTACGGCTGGGCAGAGGAAATCTTTGCCGACTTGGACGCACGCGGCGCGGCGGTTGCGGCGAAGGGCGCGAACGGTTGCGGGAAAACGCAGCAAGTGGCCGCGCCTGTCGCGCTCTGGCACGCATCGGTTTTTCCCCGCTCGCTCACGATTTGCACGGCAGGCGTTTTTCGTCAGGTGAAAGAGCAGCTTTTCCCGGCAATCCGGGCGCACGCGAGCAAGTTCCGGGGCTGGACGTTTCTCGAAACGGAAGTTGTGGCGCACAACGGCTCGCGCATTTACGGATTTAGCACCGACGAGCCGGGCCGGTTTGAAGGCTGGCACGCGGAAAATCTTCTGGTGATTTGCGACGAGTGCAAGAGTATTAACGATGCGATTTTCGAGAGCGTGGAGCGTTGCATACCGACGCGCCTGCTTTTGCTCAGTTCACCGGGCGGATGTTCCGGCTTTTTCTATCAAGCGTTCAACGAGCGTCGGAAATTCTTTCGCCAGCACACAATCCCGGCGCAAATCTGCCCGCACATATCGCCAGCATGGATTGCGGAGCAAATCGAAAAATATGGTGAACAGCACCCGCTCGTTCGCTCCATGATTTTCGCGGAGTTCATGTCAATGGGCGAGGACGGCGCGGTTATCCCGCTGGTTTTCGTAGAAAGACTACTGGCAAATCCGCCGACATTCCAAGACGACGGAACCGCGCAAGCGTTTTGCGATTTCGCGGCGGGCGGTGACGAGAACGTGCTGGCCGTCCGGCGCGGCAACAAAGTCGAGATCGTCGCGGCGTGGCGGGAACCCGACACCATGAAAGCCGTTGGCCGATTCATTCTCCATTTTCAGGAGCAAAAATTGCAGCCGCATCAAATCGCCGCCGACGAGGGCGGGCTTGGAATTGCCGTGTGTGACCGGCTGGCTGAATCCGGCTGGCCAGTCACCCGCATAAACAACGGCTCGACCGCGCTTGACGCCGAGCACTACGCCAACCGTGGGGCGGAAATTTGGTTTGAAGGCCGCACACAAATTGAAAAGCAGCAAATCATTTTGCCGCGTGACCCGCAACTCGTCGCGCAACTGACTTCCCGACTTGGCTGGCCGAACAGCAGGGGCAAATTGGAATTGGAAAGCAAACAGGCCATGCGCTCACGCAACTTGCCTTCACCCGACCGGGCGGACGCGGCGCTTGGCACACTGGTTAAACCAACTGGCACCGGCTGGACGGCCAGCGCCGTCGCTCAAATGCGCGCGTCGTATCCTGAAATTTTCACGGCGGCGGCCACGCAACTGGACCGCGCCGCCGAACGCGAACCGTATCGGCTCACGCCCGGCGGACAATTTCCCGGCACGCCAAACCTGTCTCGAATGGGCACGTGGCCGTCAACTTTACGCCGATGGAAATAATGAATGAAACTCCCCAACGCTTTTGCGTGCGCTGCCATCATCGCCTGGCGGACGGAGTTTGCTTCTGGAAGAAACGGATTGTCGGCGACAGTGAAACTTGTATCGCGTTCACGCCACGTCAGGGCGATAACGCGGACACTTCACCACCGGCAACGGAACCGGCGGTTAAACCACTCCCGCCCGCGCCGCCGGTCAAGCCAGTTTTGGATCTGCCAGCGGATACCGTCACCGGCACGGAACCGGCACGAAGCGTCAGGCATCGCCCGCGATTCAGTTTTGCGGCATGGCTTCGACAAATTTTCCGCACCTGAATTGTCGGGCGCGGGATGAAGTCACAGTCACAAACACAACCACGAAAGGAACAAAATGAAGAAGAAAAAAACTTTTGAAATTCAATGCGCGAGCGCATCCGGCCATTCGGCCACGGAATCCGTCATGCCATGCCCGAATTGCGGCGAAGATGTTGACACCAGCGAAGCCGAAGGCCACGGGACCGGTACGGTCGTTTGCCCGCACTGCGAAAAGAAGTTTCATCCGGCAACACTGACAATCGAATCCAAATCGGCTGATGTTCCGATTGCCCGCGCTTGTCTCGAAGCGATGAAAGCACGGGGCATGAATCCGACGCTGGATCAAATCGTTGAAACCGTGCGTCTGGAACACGGCGTAATTCTGGACCGGCGCGAAGTCGCCATGCAAATCGAGGGCAGGCGTCAGGGCTATTCGTCCACAAGCGCACGGGCGCATTTGGCATCGTGCGCCGCCGCCGAAGCCAGCGCCAATGTTAGGAACGCCGCTGCGGGCTGTAATCTGAATGAACTACACACCACGGCGCTTGAAGCCCATGAAACCGCCGCCAAAGCCCACATGGATGCCTGCATTTTTCATGGCAAGGCCGGAAAATGGCACTCGGAAAAAATTAAGAACGCAGCCGTGGAAATATCCGAGCCGGAGGACGAAGAAACCACAGAGAAAGACAGCGATTAAAATTCACAATCCACAACTCACAACAAAAGGACAAAACGAATGAACACCGCGACTGAAAAACAATACTCATCGAGGGAAGAAATTTTCAATGACCCTCTTTTGGGGACATACGACAAATCCCTGGCACTCGCCGAATGGGATAAAACGCATTCGCCGGAAATGTCCGAGCGTGAAAAGATTTTGGCTAAAGGTTTGAGTGCCTATGAAGCCGGGCAACTCCTTTCCAAACTTCCGCCGGAGCAACCCACGCTGCCCCGCTTGCTGCCGGGAGAACGCGAAGCCTGTGCCGAAGCTGCTATCAATTTGAAGTCTCTGAAGGCGAGTTATACGGAATTGGTGGCAGGCTTGGAAAAATATCGCTCCGCGCATGAGCAAACCGTCAGCGAACTGCGGAAGCTGGAAAAGAATTTGATGCCGGATGACGAGCCGGGAATCCGAAGTCTGATTTACATGGAGGCAAGGCAGCGCGTCATCGTCAGATACCTCGACGAGGCACCGGGCAAAAT
>Ga0182011_10003624_pt1 | contig 12622 bp, 6 predicted proteins | sample 711E1DmetaG_FD_120481 | JGI IMG/M metagenome (GOLD analysis project Ga0182011, IMG submission 120481) | Permafrost microbial communities from Stordalen Mire, Sweden - 711E1D metaG | ecosystem: Environmental > Terrestrial > Soil > Wetlands > Permafrost | place: Sweden: Stordalen | collected... | reverse complement strand
TTTTTCATCAAGCGTATCCTCCTTAGGTTTTATTACTAATGAAACTGACACCCTAAGGTACGGATGCGCTTTTTTATTGTCTAAACGTACATTTTATTTACACACACTTTGAATGTAACTCATCTTGACCTTCCTAATTAAGTAAGAATGATGAAATAATAAATCTATTCTTACCCTCCCCCTACACCAACTCTCGTTTCAAATATTCTCCCGTGTACGATCGTCGATTCTTTGCTATTCACAGCATCGATGGAACGTCAGGAGAAAAATCCTGACAACACAATAATATTAACAGATCCATTAAGGCACATCGTGTTGCGCCCCTACAATAGAATTTCGCGTCACTTCAGCAAAATTAATTTCTTCGTTTCAGTAAATGTACCAGCTTGTAAACGATAAAAATAAATCCCACTCGACATATTTGCAGCATTCCATTTCTGTGTATATGTTCCCGCCGACTTTTGCTCGTTCACGAGCATTGCCACTTCTCTTCCAAGGATGTCAAACACTATGAGCGACACATACGATTTTGTCGGAATGTTAAACGTAATACTTGTGGATGGGTTGAAGGGATTGGGATAATTTTGCATCAACAAAAATTCCCCGGGCTTTCCATTCACCTGTTCGGCCACGCCGGTCGTTACTGGTGAAGATTCAACAATGGAAACGGAATCAATCCACACTTGCACCGTTCCTGATGATCCAAGATAAAATTCGATCTTGGCTTGATCGGTCGCGTTGATCGATACTGAATCTGTGAAAGTCTGAACAGATGTTGTCAATGTGTGCACTTTGTCGAGATACGTGGTATAAGGAGATGCAGCTTTTTGCAGAGCAAGATCGATCGTCTTCGAAGATGATGCCTTTGCTTTGAAGGTTATTTTATATTTCCGTTTCGGATAAATGGTGATCGGCTGCCACAATTCGATATGCCAGTTTGTTCCGGTAACTTGAGATATCGTAGCCACACATGAATTACGTCCCGAAATGATCGAGCTCGAATCAATTTGCATTGTCGCAGATGCACCAGTTGCGTATGTGGTGAGATTCCAGTCCCTGGTCCCTCCGTCGAATTCTCCGTTGAGCGCCTTGTTAAAAGTCGATGGAATGACAATCCGCATACCGGCTGTCGTCTGACTCTCATTCCCCGCCCTATCCATTGCTGACACGGCATATATAAGCGTGTCGCCTGTTTTGATTTTGTTATCGGCATAGGGAAGAGTGAGAGTGTAATCCGATAAAACTCCATTCTTGTATATAATATAATGCGAAAGTCCGGATTGATCTGTAACGGCGTCCCAATTCAAGCGAAGCGGAAATCCGGATTGAACGACCGAGATAGTTCCGGGAATTGGCGGCGCGATCGTGTCGGATAAACCGAACGTTTTCCTGAATGCACGCTCTGTCGATGCATGCAAGTATTGGAGCGAATCCATCTCGTTGGCAAAGTCACCGCCGACGATCGCGTTCTGCTCCAGGCGTGCATCTCCCCAGGTTGACCACTGCGGATATTGCGACCAGTTCCAGTCGATATAACTAAACTCTTTCACTTCGGGATGAGTGTGAATGAACGAGAAAAACGGAGCGAACCATTGATCCCAGCTTTGTTGACCATTCAGTACACCGACGTTGCGTGGAGTTGATTCGCCGATCATCACAGGCTTAGCATGAACACGGGCACTGTCGAGAAATTTCTGAGCATTGGGATCGGTGAAGTGACTTGCTGAGAATAAGTTGATTCCCCACCAATCGACATACGCATCTCCTGGATAGTAATCTTGAAAGTTCATATTGGAAGCCCCTGCATCCAATGAAAAATCCCAGACGGTTGCAACTTCGATTCCTCGAGCGCGAATCATATTTGTAATTCGTGTAAATGCGTTCTTATAATCCGTGGGCTGGTATCCGTTCCAGGCAACCCCATTGAACTCATACCCGATGCGGACATAAGCGGGAATCGCGAGCGACTGAAGCCCGTCAATGAACATCGAGATTTGGTTGTCGTATAAACCTGCTGCAACATTTTGCTCATAGTGCGCCGATGGGGTTCCATCCACGGTCATTGAGAGACCGATCTGCGGGATCTGAAACTTCCCAGTATTCGACATCAGGACGGATTTGAGTCCGTCCGCCCAGTTGCTCGTAGCATCGCTCAAATTGATGTATGTCATGTACACCAAAGGCTTGTCTTGCGTGTGCATAATATTCCAGTAATTCATATATCCGGAAAAGTCCTGTCCTGCGCCGTTGATGATTTTTCCCTGCGGCTCAAGAATGGCGCCTTGGTTCAGGCGAGTTTGGATTGATTGCGCTGCCAGTTGAAAGGTCGTAATCAATATCGCAGCAAGAGCGAGTGTCTTTCGCATAAAATATTCTTTCTTTTTTCAACGCGTGTAATGGTAGAGTGAAGTGCTGTTTTGCAAACTCTCTTTTATTAGCACTATTTTTTTCTGTTTTCAGTAAAACTTTTGGTTTGTAGTCGAAATAATTTACTTCGCTCGATATATTTACTGCATTCCATTTCTGAGTACATATTCCCGCCCACCTTTGCTCGTTTACCAGAGTTGTCACCTGTGTCCCAGCAATTGATCATTTATTTTCGTTGTCGGATTAAAGAGATTCGGATAATACTCCGCCAGGGCATAAAATAGTCCGGTAGCTTATAGGGTAGTACTTACCTGGAATTACTAAGTGCAAGAAATTCCAGGTAAGTATATCATCTGACAGCTTTATTGTAATGACAATTTATAGCCAGCTCTCAAACCGATACTACTCTTCTTGGATATGTCGAAATATCGGATAGAAACGTCTACGTTTCCGTTTGGACCTGCTGGAATCTCGCAACCAAGGGACGGAACAATGGTGAAATCAGTTTTTGACTCGGTAATTGTCAAGTAATGGCCAGAACCGGATACTGAGCCAATCATCAAACCAAGCTCCAAATGTCCATAGACACGAACCGGACTACCCTGAGTGGTAAAACGTGGATAGAACTTGATGCCAGCCAAAACTGGAACACCGCTATACGTAGCAGTGACCCCAGAGGGAAGATTCTTTCCGCTCCATGTCAAGTATCCAATCTTGCCTGTCACGTTCGTTCTCGGGGTGAGTGAATAATCGAATTCCGCAGTGCCGCCGAATCCGGTACCCCATGAATCGGCGAATGATCCTACCGGTAGCATAACATCAAGACCGGCGCCAACAGACATCTGACCTTGCGCAGATGCTTTCATAGATACAAGCGTCGCAACTGCTATTATTGTAGCACATAGGACAATCTTCTTCATGTTTCTACTCCTTTTCGAATGTATGTTTTATGTTTAGTGAATTGCATGTTTTCCCTGGCAACGATACTCAGACGTTGAACGTTTGGGTTGCGTTCACGCCTTCAACACAATATCCGATACGAGTGATTGATCTTCGAAGGAGGCAGAGCTTGCGTGTCTGCCCGAATGTGCCGGCAGTGAGACGGCAGAATTACTCGCTAATTGATACTGCGGAGTCATTCTATTGGGCATACAAATGGTTCGTAGCAATAAACAGACAAAGTAATACACATAGGTGTTGGAAGATGTTTATCTTCTCTATCTCCTCTAAATGTATTGTCTTAAACGATTCTAGTAGAACTTGCTTGCTGTGTCTATAGAAGTTTATATAATATTTTTCAAATTGCAAGTAAAATAAAAGCGGCACCCATCGCCGATTTCTGACCTTATTAATTAAGCCGGAATCGAGAGATTTACTTCTGACCAACGATGTTTATTATATCGGAAGTGGATTTATCCACCTTCTATTTTCGCGTTTCCCCAAATATCTCCAATCATACAGGAGTCAGTGCTGCCTTCAAATACTCTCCGGTATATGATCTTTTATTCATCGCTATTTCTTCCGGCGTTCCTTCAGCGATAATCTCGCCTCCTTCGTCTCCGCCGTCGGGTCCTAAATCTATAACCCAATCCGCTGTTTTAATCACATCGAGATTATGTTCGATAACGATAACGGTGTTTCCTTTATCAACCAATCTGTTCAGCACGAGAAGAAGCATCCGGATATCTTCAAAATGCAGCCCTGTTGTCGGTTCATCGAGAATGTATAGTGTTTTACCTGTACCGATTTTAGAAAGTTCAGTCGAGAGCTTTACACGCTGCGCTTCGCCGCCGGAAAGCGTAGTAGCCTGCTGACCCAATCGGATATACCCCATGCCGACATCATGCAGCGTCTGCAAATGCCGATGAATACGCGGCAGTTCGCTGAACTGTTCCATCGCATCATCGACTGTCATATTCAGCACATCAGCTATCGATTTTCCTTTATAATGCACTTCAAGCGTTTCGCGGTTGTATCTTTTCCCGTTGCAAACATCGCAATGGACATATACATCCGGCAAGAAATTCATTTCAATTTTTCTCACTCCATCGCCTTCACAATTCTCACACCGCCCGCCTTTCACATTGAAACTGAAGCGTCCCGCTTTGTAACCGCGAATCTGTGACTCGGGCAATTGAGTGAATAAATCCCGGATAAGCGTAAATAAACCGGTGTACGTCGTAGGATTTGATCGCGGCGTCCTGCCGATAGGCGACTGGTCAATGTCTATGACTTTGTCGATGTATTGCAATCCATCTATAGATTTGTATGGAAGCGGAACGAGTTTCGTCTTATAAAACTTGCGCGAAAGAATCGGAAAAAGCGTTTCGTTTATAAGAGTAGATTTGCCGGAACCACTCACACCGGTAAAGCAAACAAATTTTGCAAGCGGAATTTGCAAAGAGACATTTTTTAGATTATTGCCCGCCGCTCCTTTTATAAGGAGGAACTTTTCATTTCCCTGCCGTCGTTTTTCAGGAATCTCGATCCTATGTTCACCACGAAGATATGCAGATGTAAGAGATTGGAAATTGGAAGCCCCATTGCCGCCGTCTTCCTTCTTCCTTCTCCCTGTTGTCTTTGCATGTTTCAATTGTTCAGGCGTTCCTGTCACCACAACGTGTCCGCCATGTTCCCCTGCACGCGGTCCGAGATCAACAACAAAATCTGCGCTTTCAATCATTTCTTTGTCATGTTCGACGACAATAACGGTATTCCCCAGATTGCGGAGTGATTTAAGTGAATCAATCAGTTTAATGTTATCGCGCTGATGCAATCCGATGCTCGGCTCATCTAAGATATAGAGCACGCCAACAAGCTGTGTTCCAATCTGCGTTGCCAGCCGGATACGCTGTCCTTCGCCGCCGGAGAGTGTCCGTGCAGTGCGATTGAGTGTGAGATAATTCAAACCGACATTCAACAAAAAGTCCAGACGCTGCCGTATTTCCTTCAACACTTGACGTGCAATTTCCTCTTCGCGGGAGCCGAGTATGAGGGTTTCAAAAAATTGTTTGGCCTGCGTAATGGAATAATTCACCACGTCATGAATATTCGCTTTCATGCCTGTCTTTACATTTTCCAAGCGGATAGAGAGACTTTCCTTTCGCAGCCGGCCGCCTTTGCACAGTTCGCATGGACTCGTTGCCATAAATGATTCCACCCAATCCCGAACTTGATTGGAAGACGTGTCTTCGTACCAACGGTCTAACATTTTGAGAAGACCTTCGAATCGGTGTTTGTAGATTTGCACGCGTCCGGTTTTATCATGCGTGTACTCAATTTCCAATTTCTCGCCGTGCGATCCATAGAACAAGACATCCCGTGCTTCTGTAGAAATATTTTTTATGGGTGTATCGAAATCGAAATCGTATTTCTTTGCAACTCCGCTTATCTGGCTGAACATCCATGTCTGGCGCGGCTTGCCCATGGGAACAAGCCCTTCTTGATTGATGGAGAGATCCTCGTTGGGAATAATTAATTTCATGTCGAACGACCGCAGTTCGCCAAGTCCTTCACACTTTGGACAATACCCTGCCGGCGTGTTAAAGGAAAATGAGTTCGGCGCCGGTTCTTCATAACTGATACCGCATTCATGACATGAAGATTTTTGACTGAAGAGCTGGTCCTTTTCGCCGTCATGGACAATCAGAACCCCTTCGCCATAACGGAGTGCCATCTCGACTGAATCGGCAATGCGTGAACGCATTTCCTTTTTCAAGACAATTCTATCGACGACAATTTCAATGGTATGAATTTTATAGCGGTCAACCTTCATTCCCTTTTCGATTTGCCGCACTTCACTATCGACCCTGCAGCGGAGAAATCCATCTTTGAGAATGCGTTCAAATAATTCACGATAATGCCCTTTACGTCCTTTAATCACCGGTGCAAGAATCTGAAGTTTTGAACCAATCGGATAATTCAGAATAGCTTCAATAATTTGGTCGATGGATTGCCGTTGAACTTTACGGCCGCAGTTGTAGCAGAATTGTGTTCCAACGCGCGCGAATAGAAGGCGAAGGTAGTCGTATATTTCTGTCACAGTGCCGACCGTCGAGCGCGGATTGGTGCTAATGGTTTTTTGTTCAATAGATATTGATGGACTCAACCCCTCGATAAAATCGACATCGGGTCGTTCCATAACATCGAGAAACTGGCGTGCATATGCGGAAAGGCTCTCAACGTACCGGCGCTGCCCTTCGGCATAGATCGTATCGAACGCGAGGCTCGATTTCCCTGATCCGGATAGTCCTGTGATCACTGTTAACGAATCGCGGGGAATATCAACATCGATATTCTTGAGATTGTGAACGCGTGCACCGCGAACTATGATTTTATCTTCAGCCAAGATAGTATAAAATAAGGATTGGGGATTAAGATGATTTGTTGATTCTCAGCAAACCGGTATATACAAGACTCATATACTCATACGCTCACAGACTCATCGACTTCACTCAAATCATTCGTTTTCGTTTATTTAAATACTGAAACAGAGCTTTATCGAATGGAGTGCCCGTATCTAACAATACATAGTCGATGTTATTATCCCGGCAACGCCGTTTGTAGAAATCGAGAAACTCCTGCATAGATTGTTGATATGCTTTCTGAATATGCCAAGGCTGAGTCATCAACTCTTCTTGTGTTTCTAAATCTTTGAAAATTGCATCGCCTTCAAATGCAAACGATCTCTCCAGCGGATCGAGTATCTGCATTACGATTACTTCATGCCCCTTGTGACGAAAATGTTTTAGCGCAGTCATCACCGATTCCGGCTTATCGAACAAATCGCTTAACACGATAACGAGACCGCGGCGTTTAATTTGTTCGGCAATAAGATTTAACGATGCCGACGTTCCTGTTTTATTTGCAGGTTGCGCAGATTCCAATTCTTTCAGAATTTCTTTCAGATACGAGCGTGTGGCACGCGGTGGCAATGAAACGCGTATGCCCTCGTCAAACAATGTTAATCCCACTGCATCGCGCTGTTCGATCATCATAAACGATAGAGCAGCGGCAACGTAGGAAGCATATTCAAACTTCTTAAGATTTCCCTTGGACGCATAATTCATCGACCGGCTCGCATCAACGATGATATACGATTTAAGGTTTGTCTCTTCTTCAAATTGCTTTATGTAGAAACGGTCGGTTTTTCCGTATGCCTTCCAATCGATATGTTTAATTTCATCACCCGGCATGTATTGACGATGCTCGGTGAATTCAACACTGAAGCCGTGATACGGACTTTTGTGCAATCCGGTGATAAAACCTTCCACCACGAAACGCGCACGTAATTCCATATTGGCAAGCTGCGCAACAACGGCTGGTTGGAGATATTTGAGCGAATCTTGCACAGAATGTTCAGTTATCCGTGATCAATAATCTGCGCCAGAGGCGCATGCGCCCTCGGCGCAAGTTTTCAGCAGATAGATGCTTCAATACATTATTGCTTCCATAAGTCAATGACTCAACGAGTCAAAGACTCATCTACTTTATTTTTTTCTTCGGCGGTTTTGTTTCTTCTTGCGCCATCTGCTCCTGCGCTTTCAGAATCTCTGATGGATCTTTTCCCAGATTACTGATTTCGAACTGAACCGACTCCTTTAATTGGTTCGCGGGGTATCGTCTGAGAAATTCTTCGTATGCCATCCGTGCTGAATCGATATTCTTCAATTCATTGTTGTAGATGAAACCGATAAGAAACGACGCGTTCGAGGATGTGGCATGGTTCGGATATTTTTCTACTAGAAAACGAAATGTTTGAATTGCCTGATGATATGAATGTTTTTGGTTCTGATAAATTGTCCCGACAGCATAAACCGCTTCAGGCGTGCGGGCACTATCGGGATACGCTTTGATCAATTCTTGATATGTTGCGATAGCGGCGTCGTATTGCTCCGCCTTCTGCGAATCCGCGCCCTTATTGAACATCTCTTCCGCGCTCGGTTTGGAACAGCCGATAAGTGAAATCATGACAACTATCGAAATACCTATGAATCTCATCGCCGTAACCTTTCTTCTCTTATACGAAGTATGGTCTTTCAATTATGAATTTTAACTACTTACGAAGATAGACAACTTGCTGCTATTTTTTAAAGTATCAAAACATATCGGGAGAATCAACGAGCAGTCTTCTTTTCAAAAACAGCACAAAAGAAGCCGTCAGTTCCATGAATGTGAGGAAAAAGTTTGAAGAATGAACCTGGTGGTACTAATCCATTATTCCATTTCGGCGACAATTCCGCTGGCTCGATCAATTGAAATTCAGGATGAATCTTCATAAATTCTTCCACGACATCTTCATTCTCCTGTCTCAGCAGGGTACATGTCGCATACACTATTCTTCCCCCCGGTTTCACAAGCGGTACGGAGGAATGAAGAATGGATTTCTGCTTCTCTGATACTTCGTTGACTGTTTGTTCCGTCACCATCCATTTCATTCCTGGATTACGCCGAATAGTTCCAAGCCCACTGCATGGTACATCGACAAAAACGATATCAAAGAATTCAGAATATTGTTCGGTCAGGTCTTCAATGGACTGAATTTCCTGAACACGAACGTTTTGCGCTCCTGCCCGTTTCGTACGCTTTCGTAATTCCTCAAGACGAAAACTATTTATATCCGCGGCATAAATTTCCCCGCGATTCTTCATCAGTGCGGCAAATTCCAGTGTTTTGCCTCCGGCGCCGGCGCAAAGATCGAGTAATTTTTCATTCGGTTTGGGATCGATCAAAAACGGCAGCAATTGACTGCCCTCATCCTGTACTTCAAACCATCCATCCCGAAAAACAGGAAATGAAAACACATTTATTCGTTTTGAAAGATTAAGGCCAAACGGGGACAGGAGGGTCTTCGTTGTCTCCACTCCTTGCTCGCTCAATTTCGCCTGACACATTTCAACAGTCGTCCTTAATGTATTAACACGCAACGTGATGGGGGCTGGCTCATTCAAACTAGAACAAATTTTCTCCGCTTCATGTTCACCATATTGCTCGATGAATTTCTGCACCATCCAATCCGGGAACGAATGCTCAACACTTATTCGCGTTAAGGCAGGCTCATGGTAAACTGTTATGGGCTTTGATAATACAGTAAGAATAGAATCTGTTTTTTCTGCCAGCTGTCTACTTCTAAGTTTCGATGAAATCGCCTCCGGTACTACACCCTCCATCCTTCCTTGCAATGATAAGTAGGAAACAACGAGAAAAAGAATTTTATCTTCCTCAACGAGCGACTCGTTCAGTTCCTCCATTGCCGATGTGAGCATGAGTTCGCATTTCCGTAAATGGCGGACGGTACCGTATGTTGTCTCAGCAATGAACTTCCTGTCATGAGATCCGAGATACTTATGCGACCGAAAGAATGCATCGATGAGCGCATCTGCGGGTTTCTTTGAATTCAGGATAATGCCGAGCAGTTCCTGCGTATGTCCAAGAAGTGACGATAGTTGCATAGATTCAAAAAAAGAATCCTTCCCGTCTCTCTCACCGACTGGAAGGATTCACCCGAATAATAAGATTATACAAATGAATGAGAATTATGATTTCGTGTCTATGAATGTATTCTGTATATTTTCTTCAGTGCTGTCTGCTTTTTATTCATTACAGTATTTTATCTCTTCAACCATAAATAATATAACGGTTTTTCTGATGAAATATGAAAAAAGCGCAACAACACTATAGTCAATTAATTCATAAGTTCCGGTTTCATTTTTGTCACAATCTCGATCATACCGCGGTTGTTTGTCCCAATCTCGACAGTATCCCCTTCCACAACACTGCCGGAGAGAAGTTTTTCTGACAGTGTATTAATGACATATTTCTGAATAATCCGTTTCAATGGCCGCGCACCATAACTCGGATCGTACCCGATTGCGGCAAGCCGCTCTTTCGCCTCATCGGTAAATTCTAACGTAATATTCTTATCTGCTACCAGCTTCTGCACTTGTAGTAATTGCAGCTCGACAATTTTTCTCAGCTCAGTCATGGTCAGCGGTTTGAAGAGAATTATCTCGTCAATGCGGTTAAGGAATTCCGGCCGCACCGATTGTCTTAACATTTCAAGAAGCTGCACACGCAGTTCACCCATGAGTTCGTCACGGTTCTCTTCTGTCAGCGTACCAAGCTTCTCTTGAATGAGCTGGGATCCAAGATTCGACGTCATAATGACGATGGTGTTTTTGAAATTCACCGTCCGCCCTTTGCTGTCCGTCAATCTTCCTTCATCCAGCAATTGTAAAAGGATATTGAACACTTCAGGATGCGCTTTTTCAATCTCGTCGAGCAGTACAACGGAATACGGTTTTCTTCTTACTGCTTCCGTCAATTGTCCGCCTTCTTCATAACCGACATACCCTGGGGGTGCTCCGATCAGTCGGGACACAGAAAACTTTTCCATATACTCCGACATATCGATTCGCACGATAGCATTTTCATCGTTGAAAAGAAATTCAGCAAGCGCTTTTGCTAATTCTGTTTTCCCGACACCGGTACTACCGAGAAAAATAAACGAACCTATCGGTTTCCGCTCATCCTGCAGTCCCGCCCTGCTTCTCCGGATTGCATCCGCGACGGCTTTCACTGCATCCTCCTGATCGATCAATCTCTTATGGATGCGGTCTTCTAAATGCAACAGTTTCGTGCGATCGCTTTCTAACATGCGCTGAACAGGTATGCCAGTCCACTTTGCAACTATTTCCGCAATATCTTCCGCGTCGACTTCTTCCTTCAACATCTTCTGGATTTTCTGCACTTCGTTCAATTTCAACGATGCTTCCTTCAATCGCTTTTCTAATTCCGTAATGACACCGTAACGCAGTTCCGCCACCCGGCCAAGATTGCTTTGGCGCTCCTGCTGTTCTGCTTCCTTCTTTGCGTTGTCAATATCTCCCTTCATTTTTCGGATGGACTGGATCAATCCTTTTTCCAGCTGCCAGTGCGCTTTCAGTTCGGATCGGGTTTGATTCAACTCGGCAAGTTCGTGCTCGATTTCTTCCAAACGAGATTTTGAGTCGGCATCCTTCTCGCGTTTCACCGCTTCACGCTCAATTTCTAATTGTTTGATTCGGCGTTCCACATCATCCAATTCTTCCGGCATCGAATCGATTTCCATACGGAGTTTCGATGCCGCTTCATCAACGAGATCGATTGCCTTATCAGGCAAGAAACGATCCGATATATAACGATGGCTGAGCTGTGCCGCCGCTACAATTGCACCATCAGTAATGCGTACACCATGATGAACTTCGTACCGCTCTTTGAGTCCGCGTAAAATAGAAATAGTATCTTCTACGGTCGGTTCTTCCACAAGCACCGGTTGGAAACGCCGCTCTAATGCAGGATCTTTCTCAATATACTTTCGATACTCATCTATCGTGGTTGCACCGATAGCACGCAGATCACCGCGCGCTAATGCGGGTTTCAGCATATTCGACGCATCAACAGAACCTTGGGCTGCACCGGCGCCGACGAGTGTATGAAGTTCGTCGATGAATAAAATAATTTCGCCATTCGAATCGGTTACCTCTTTCAGTACCGCCTTCAATCGTTCTTCAAATTGTCCACGGAAGCTTGTGCCTGCAACAAGTGTCCCCATATCGAGCGCAACGATGCGCTTCGTCTTCAAACCTTCCGGCACATCGCCTTTCACAATGCGTTCTGCGATGCCTTCTGCAATCGCCGTTTTTCCCACTCCCGGTTCGCCGATAAGCACCGGATTATTTTTTGTACGGCGCGAGAGCACCTGAAGCACACGGCGGATTTCTTCTTCGCGTCCGATGACCGGATCTAATTTGCCTTTACGCGCGAGTTCGTTGAGGTCGCGGCCGAACCGTGCCAGTGATTGGTATTTATCCTCCGGCGTTTGATCGGTAACACGTTGTGTACCGCGCACATCTTTCAGTGCCTTGTAAATATTTTCTTTTGTCACTCCTTGATCGGTCAATACCTTTGTCGCTGTCGTTTTCGCAGCAAGCAATCCCAGGAGTAAATGTTCGGTACTGACATATTCGTCTTTGAGCTGCTCCGCCTCCTTTTGTGCAGATTCAAAGACCTGCCCAAGGGCGGATGATATCTGCTGATTACTCATATTCGAGCCCTGTACTTTCGGCAGATGTTCCACCATCTCGTTTATTTTAATTTTAAGATAGTTGACGTTTGTGCCGAGTTTTTGCAGGATAGGCACGACGATACCTTCGCTATCCTGGACAAGCGCAGCAAGCAAATGCTCCGGTTCGATAACTTGATTGCCGTAGCTTGA
>Ga0182011_10003621_pt1 | contig 12625 bp, 7 predicted proteins | sample 711E1DmetaG_FD_120481 | JGI IMG/M metagenome (GOLD analysis project Ga0182011, IMG submission 120481) | Permafrost microbial communities from Stordalen Mire, Sweden - 711E1D metaG | ecosystem: Environmental > Terrestrial > Soil > Wetlands > Permafrost | place: Sweden: Stordalen | collected... | reverse complement strand
TCGTCGTATTTCTTGGCCTCCAGGACGAAGCATCCCCGTTTGTACAGGTCGACGAACTTCGTGGTCCGCTTTCCGCCAGGTTGGACGACCGACATCGGGCGTTCGAATTGGTAGGCCTCCGAGTTGTCCGGACGCGGAACGCCCAGCAGATCGCACAGCTCGTTGAGGAATGACTGGCTGATCGCCCGCTCGGAGGCGTGGACGTTTGACCACCGAGTGAGGAACGAATCGATTGAAGCAGTAGGGGATACTGGGGCTGGCATGCTGGTGCTGGCGGCGACCGCTACGCAGCAAAGCGGAAGCCTACCCAGGCGGCAAGCGCGGCGAGGCAACCGGCGCGACGGGCGCCCCGTCCGACGCGGAGGGCGGCGGCGTGGCCACGCCCCAATCCGACGGTTTGGGTCCCATTTGGAATTCAAAGGTGGCACCCTGGCGGATTTCGGCGTGCCGGAACCACGCGCGGTCGAGCGGCTGCCCGTTCAGCGTGGCCGATTGAATGTAGATGTTCGCGCGGCTCGCCCCGTGCGCGATGATTGCCACCTCGCGGCCATTCTCCATGCGCACGACCGCGCGGTCGAACGCGGGGCTGCTGATCAAATACACGTCCTGCCCTGCATTCGGGAAGAACCCCAGACAATGGAAGACGAACAACGACGACATTGCGCCCGAGTCGTCGTTGCCCGGCAGCCCGCTCCGGGTATCGTTATAGTGGGTCTGGCGGAGATGAACAACGGCGGCGGCCGTCTTGTCCGGCCGGCCGGCGTAAACATAGAGCAGGGGTGTGAGGAAGCCCGGCTCGTTGTCCACGTGGAAAAACCCCTCGCGGAAAAACGTGTCGAGACGCGCCACAAAGGCCTCGCGCCCGCCGCAGCCTTCGATCAGCGCCCGCACGTCATGCGGAACGAAGAACGAATACTCCCAGGAATGGCTCTCATAGAACACGTCGTTCCAGCTTCCGGCGGACAACACGGTGAACGGCACAGCTTGTTCCCCTTGGCCATCGCTTGTTTTGATCACATCCACCCAGGTCCCGTCGGCCCGCCGCGGCATGATGAATCCGGTGGCGCCGTGGTCGGTGACCGGTCGCCACAGGTTCTTCCAGTTCCCCGCCCGCTGCAGATATTGCCGGACGGTCGCTTCATCGCCGACCTTGCACGCCACTTGCGCGATGGCCCAGTCGTCGTAGGCATACTCGATCGTGCGGCTGCCCGATCGCTCATAGGCGGTTGAGACATAACCCAGCGACCGATAATCGGCCAGACCGCCCCGGCCTTCCTTGCGTTCGTCGCCGCCCGGTGGAACTTCAGCGTCGCGCCGGATCGCGCGCAGGGCCTTCGGGTAGTCGATGCCCGGCAGTTCCTTCGCGCAGGCGTCGGCGATTACGATGTCGGCGTTGCTGCCGCCCTGCGTCCGGCCGTTGCAGTCGCCGCTGCGGGCGTCCGGCAGGTAGCCATCGTGTTCGGCGATGTCGATCAGCGATCGCACCATGTCGCTCTGGACCGACTCCTTCAGCAGCGTCAGCAACGGATGGCTCGTGCGAAACGTGTCCCAGATCGCGTAGAAGTCGTCGTAATACGGTTCGCCGGAGGACCACCGCGGATTCTCGCCGGTCTTGTCGACCGGCATCAACAGGGTGTGATAAAGTGCAGTGTAGAACGTGCGCTTGAGGGCCTTATCACCGCCCTCGACGGTGACCGAATGCAACGCCTGGCGCCATGATTCTGCGGCAGACCGGCGCACCGCCTCGAAATCCCAGCCCGGGTTTTCCTGCTCGAGATTGTGGCGCGCCTTCTCGCAGCCGAGGTAGGAGATGCCGACCTTCACGCGCACCGTGCGGCGCGAATGCGGGTCAAAGGTGAGGAAGGCGCCGGTGGGTTCGCCGGAATCGAATTCGCTGTGTCCGCCCGGCGTGATCCGGCCGTTCTTCCACGTGCCGAACGCTGTCGCCGGCGTGTCGAAAACCGCATAAAAAAACACGGTGTAGGCGTCGCCGGCGTTCCAACCTCCGCGGACCCGGCTGTAACCCTCCACGGTGGTGTCATCGAGGATTCGGACCTCCGAGCCGACGAGCGTCTGGCGCTCGCTGGCGTGGGCATAGTGTTGCCCCAGGAAGCTGCCCGCGTCGATCAGGACGTTGGCCCGCGTCGTGGCCGGAAAGGTGAACTGGTGGAATCCGGTGTGCCGCGTGACGGTCAGCGCGGCTTTGATCCCGAACCGGGTCAGCGTGACGCCGAGGAAACCAGGGCCGGCCGTCTCATCGGCTGCTGGAGAAGCGTGATCGCCCGGGGCGGGCTCGCCCGTCGTCGCCATCACCAGGATATTGCCGTACTTTGGTCCACCTCCGGTTCCGCTTACATGCGTATGGCTGAAACCCAGGATGGGACGCCCTGAGACATAACCGGAGTTAGAGAAATCGAGGTCGCAGTCGGGGCTCAGTTTAACCATCCCGAACGGCAGGCAAGGTCCGGGAACCACGTTGCCTCCGCCGTCGGTGCCGATGAACGGATCGACGTAGGAACAGGGATCATCGGCCCCCACGGCCGCTCCGGGCAGTTCCCAGGGAAGCAGCAACAGGCCGGCCGAAGCCGCGAGGAAACGCAGGACGAATTTCATTCGCATAACATAATCCGGTGGCATGAATTGATCACCCTCCGGTCCCCCGAGTCAACGGCTGGGTATTTCGTGAACGGTTCTCGCCAACGCAGCGCGGTCAGCCCTGCCGGCAAAGCCGGGAGTGCGGCCTACAACGACAATCCACACGGTTCGAATCCCCGTGAGAGATTGAGCGGACACCCTGAGAGGGTCAGTTACCATGAACAAACCTGCGTAGAAGTGATTGAGATTTAATCGAAGAACTAAGAATTGCCCGGCATCGTCGTTATCAACATGATGGCCTGAGAATTCTCTCTTCTTTCGAACCCTCCGCCGGAAGATCAACCCAGCTGCATGCTCTCCGATATTCGTTATGTCGCCCGCTCTCTGGGCCGAAGCAAGCAGTTTGCCTTCGTGACAATACTGACGCTGGCGCTGGGCATTGGTGCGGCTGCCGCGATCTTTCGCGCCGTGGACTGGGTCCTCTTCCGCGCGAGTGCATTCCCCGCTGGTCTCTACGCGATCGGCACCACGGACAAATCCGGTCAGACCAACAATTATTGCATCGATGCGCAGGTCCGCGCCTACCGGGAGCAGAGCAACGTGTTCCAAGAATGGTGCCTTGGCTCCAGCCGGCAGGCCAACATCTCGATCGCCGGCTCGCCTGTCGCCACGTACAGCGTTGAGGTCTCTGCAGATTTCTTCCCCATGTTCGGGATTGTGCCGGCACTCGGTCGAGGATTCGTTCCTGGCGAGGACGTGGAGGGCCGGAATCAGGTGGTCGTGATTAGCGACAATTTTTGGCGGAGCCATTTTGCCGGATCACCGGATGTGCTGGGCCAGAAATTCGTGGTCGGTGGGACAGTCTGCACCGTCGTGGGCGTGTTGAAAAAGAACCAGAGCCTCCCGCCGTTCTTCTGGGCGGAGGTTTTTCGACCGCTGGCTTACACGGTCAACCCAGCGATTCCATGGGATCCAAGTGTTTTTGGCATCGTCCGGCTGCAGCCCGGGGTGACCCGGGCGACGGCCGAGGCCAGCCTGGCCCGCGCAAAAGTGAACTGGCCGGCCAATTGGAACCCCTTTTCCCACGACGACAAGCCGACTCTGACTCCGCTGACAGAATTCAATAGGTGGAATCATCCCGAGATCTATTGGATGCTGTTTGGCGCCGTTGGTTTTCTTTACGGCATCGCATGCCTCAACACCACCAACTTGCTGCTTGTGCGGCAGCTCGGGAGGAAGCGCGAACTCAGCATCCGGCTGGGGCTCGGCGGCAGTCGTTGGGGGATTATCCGCATTTTGCTCATTGAAAGCCTCAGCCTGTCGGTGATCTCCAGCATATTTGGCCTGCTCGTGGCAAACTGGCTCGGCGTCCTGTTCGCCGCGCTCGGCGGGAATAAACTGAAACTGGACTGGTCGTCGCTCGTGGGCATTGACTGGCGGACATTCGCCGTCCTCGCTGGGGTGACCGTGCTCACGAGTGTCGCGATCGTGGTCGTGCCGGCGGTTGGGCTCTGGCGGCTGGATATTCAGGACGGTTTGAAGCATGGAGGAGGCGCCATCGTTGAAAGCCGGCGCCTCGCGCGCCTCCGCGGCGGGCTGGTCGTGTTGCAGGTTGCATTCGCCATCATTCTCCTCACCGGCGCCGGTTTGATGGTTCGGACGTTTAGGAAGCTGCAGAACGTGAAACTCGGTTTCGAAACGGACCACCGGGTGAAAGTGCTGCTCGATTTTCCAGAAGGCTACCTGAGCAGTAACGATGCGCGCATCGGCCTCGTTCACCGGTTGCAGGATTGCCTGCGACACTTGCCGAATGTCGCCGATGTCGGCTTTGGGTCCGACAACCTGATGGCGGGCTATTATTCTCCGTACCAACCCATTAAGGCAGGCGACGGCACTACGATCAAAGTGGTAATGGACACGTTCTCTCCCAATTACCGGGAGGTTGCCGGCATTGTGCTGAAGCATGGGCAATGGTTAGATGCGACATCGCAATCCGACGTCATCATTAATGAATCATTTGCCCGCAGGCTTTTCGGCGACCATGACCCGATCGGCCAGCCGGTGCGCCCTGAGGGGGCGCCGAAGGAATGGAAGGGCTGGACGGTTGTCGGGGTGCTGGGAGATCTGCGTGAAACAGTTCGCGCCGCTCCCGGTTATCATGTGTTTTTCGCGCCGACCTGGGCGGCTTGGAGTGTCAGGAGCTTTATTCTGCGATTGACGCACGATTCGGACGAAGCATTCGAGGGCACGGTCCGGCGAGCGATCTACCAGTTCGATCCGGAGATTGTCACGATGGCTGTCACGCTCCTCGCTGAAGCTCGCGATCGCCAAATGTACAATGAACACTTCGCCCTGTCGGTACTCGAAGTACTTTCAGCAATTGCGCTCTTCCTGACCGTCGTAGGACTCTTCTCGGTACTGGCCTACACGGTCGACCGGAAGATGAACGAATTCGGTGTCCGCCTAGCGCTGGGCGCTACCGCCCGGGATCTAATGACGCTCATCATCGGCCGGGGCGTTCTCTTCACCGGGATCGGGATCGTGGGCGGCATTGCCGGTGCCATGGCACTCACTCGCTTCTTGCAGAGCCTGCTCTATGAGACTCCGACCTACGACCCCGTAGTCCTCGGTGCCGTGGCCGTTTTGTTGATGTTGGCGGCCATCGCGGCATCGACGGTCCCGGCGCTCCGCGCCTCCCGCGCCGACGTTTCCCGGCTCCTCCGAGCGGAATAGGCGTAACACGGGCATCTTAGTTGCGCAGCAGGGCGGTTTCCGAAACAGAACCCAGAGGCGCCATTAACGATTCGAATCCCCGTGCGATAGCAGACTGCGAGGAGCCTCAGAATCCTCCAGTCTCGTCAGGCAAAGCAGCGGGCAGAACAAGGATCAGAATTTTGTGGATGTTAAAGTCGCCTCTGCCAGATTCGCGCCAAAGACTTTCCCCCATGAAAACCTGCTTTGCGCGAGTTCCTTTCATTTTGTTGGCGATCTGCTTTGGTGTCCTCCATGCGGCAGGGGCGATCCGACGGGGGGCGATCCGACGGGGGGCGATCCGACGGGATCATGTGTGAATTCTCGACAAGGGGATAACGTCCGGAATCTCGCGCACATTTTTTGACGGATGTAGTTCGGAGGAGGGGGGACGATCCGAAGGGGTCCGGATTCCCCCTCGAGCGGTCTTGTCGAGAATTCACACATGACCCCATCGGATCGCCGCCGCCTACGCCCACGGGCCCTGGCGCTATCAAATCATCCGAAATCCCCGCCGCCAATGACCGTATTACCGAAAGGCATTGGGGTTAGCCGGCCTCCCTGAGTCAGTCTTTCCAAAGCAGAACGGTGCCCTGGGCCCGGGTGGTGAAGAAGCTGCGGATGCTCCGCATCAGGCTGAGCCATTTTCGGGCGAACGCATCCGCCCCGCTCGTCGCATTGGAATAGCCAGGCCGGTACATCGTCCGCGTATATTCCCAAGGAAATGGCAGAACCAGGTGACGGCGGAAGCCGGCGGCACGAGCGTGGCGAAGGATCACCCGCGGCGGCATGTCCTTCTCATGCACCGCAAACTCATTGACCGCACGCCGCGAGGAGGGCGAATCGCTGTGCCCCTCCCCTGGTTCGATGCAAATCATCAGACCACCCGACTTGAGCGCGGCATGGGCAGCCCGCAAAGCTGCGGTCTCGGATTCGGCGTGATGGAGGGCGTCGTGAAAGACGACGTAGTCGGCGTTTGGTTCCAAATTAATCTCTTCATAGTCCGCAACCGAAAAATCCGCGGAGCGCAGCTGTCGCCCGGCTTGAAGCTGTCGGGCGATCGCGATCGCATCCGGAGAAATATCCACTCCGGTCACCTCGTAGCCCCGTTCCGCCAGAAACAAACTCAGCCATCCCGTCCCACAGCCGAATTCCACGACACGGGCCGGAGGAGGCCGCATCAGCGCCATGATTGACGTGAGGTTGGCGAGATTCTGAACGCAGCATGCATCGCTGAAAGGCTTGCGGGCGGCATGCAGGCGCCCCGCTTCGCCGATACGGGCGAAGTAATCTCGTTCACCCTGTTTTGGGTCGTTCACGGCGATCTCGACACTTGGGGCAAGTCGCTCTAGGTGACGAGTAGAATACCGACATTGATCATTGTCATTTCGTGGCTGGCCTCATTTTGGATAGTTGCGCGCTCCGTTTTTGCAGTCAGTGGTGCTCGCCAGACTCTTCAGGGCCGTCCCAAAAGGGTCAGGTTTCGGATTCGGATTTCGGGTCTGTCGCAGTCGTCTGGCGAGAAAGGGACAAGACACGCTCTCGAGAATCCAACCGATGGATGACCGGCAACGTGCATTCGGGCATGGGGCTGCGCTGAGTAGGAATCTGACGCGCTATCGCCGGGAGCGCCAATCCCAGGATCCAACATGGAATTGCTGACATCAAGATCCGCAACCTTCTCTGAGTAATCAGAGTCAACCAGGAACAGCGGTGCCGTTGGATACGGGTGCGAGACTGGAAATGATCAGGTCATCGGTGTTTCAAAGCGGTTGGGGGGCGATCCGACGGGGTCCGGATTCCCCCTCGAGCGGTCTTGTCGAGAATTCACACATGACCCCATCGGATCGCCCCCCCATCGGATCGCCTCGACAGTTTCTTGGAACGCATCTATTCGAGGTTGTTGGTCCTCTAACCCGCGGCGCATAGTTGCAGAGCAGCGCGCCCTCTGTAGTTGAAACGTCAGTGTTATCCCCATGACGACCCCTGCTTCTGGAGAATACCGTGACCGGATTGCCGGCCTCATTGTCTTTGGCATTTTGGAGATTCTGGGAGGCATTCTGTGTCTATTGCTGCTACCGCTCATGCTCTTTGGCTTGGCGATGGCCGCACAACAGGGCAATGTGGCACTATCCCTGCACGCGATGATTCCTGGCATGTGCATCTATGCGCTGCTTGGTATCGGCCTTATATGGCTGGGCGTTGGATCAATCCTGGCGCGTCGCTAGGCGCGCGCCCTGTGGGTTTGCCTTTCGGGCGTATGGCTTGGCTCAGGATTGGTGGCGACTCCGTTTGTGCTTTTCATGGCCTCTCATCTTGGCGGGACGATGGCGGCGAATGGCCAACCAGTGCCCCAACCTGCGATCCAGCTGATTACTCAAGTCATCATGGTCGCTTTCATGTTGCTTTTTTACATTGTCATACCCGGGGCGCTTTTCCTTTTTTATCGCAGCCCGCATGTGCGGAGCACCTGTGAGGTGCGCGATCCTAAGGGACGCTGGACGGACCACTGTCCCTTGCCCGTGCTGGCCCTGAGTCTGTTGACTTCGTTTGGCGCGGTCGGGACCCTGGCGCTCCTGGGCTTCCGCTGTGTCTTCCCGTTCTTTGGTTTTCTAGTGGATGGCGCGGGCGGCTGCGTGCTGATCTTGGCGCTGTCTGGGACGATGCTTTATCTCGGGCGGGGCCTGTACCGACTCCAGATAGACGCTTGGCGGCTTTTGCTCGCAGTCATAGTTATCATGGCCATCTCCGGAACCATAACATTCTGGCGCATTGATCTTGTCACCATGTATACGTCGATGGGCGTCGACAGTCACGTCGTCACCGCGGCCGCCAAGATGGGCCAAATGAACTTCCTCAGGTGGATGACTCCGATCTGGTTCTTGCCCTGGTTTGGGTGGCTTCTCTTCGTGCGCCGCTATTTCCCTAAAAGTTCGACCACCGCCGGAGTAAGCGTGTGACGGTTAGGCGCACATGCAAGTTGCTGAATCGCGAGTTCGATTTCCTTGGTTCGATTGGCGTGCCATTTGGCGGGATCTGGTGTTTTCCCTGCGATCCCTCGTGCGGGCCCGTGGGTTTGCCGTGACAGCGGTCCTGACCCTCGCCTTGGGCATGTTTCTCACGGTGACCGTCTGGCTCTTCAGTGCTTGGACGATGACGTCCTCTAGTTCCTATCCGCACCCCGAAGAGGTATATGCCATAGGGTTTACCACGAAAGATTCGACAGACTTCGCCCCCTACCAAATCGCTCCGCAGTTGCAGGCCTACCGGAAGCAGTTGGACGTCTTTGCGGAGTACGCGGCGATCACCAACCAATCCTGCAATGTTGTCTTCGATCGTGAACCGGTCGCATCTAGTGTCGGGCGGATGGTCGAAGGCTCATTCAAGACGTTGGGCCTGATTCCTTCCCTCGGGCGCGCATTCCTGCCGGAGGAATATCGCCCAGGCGGAGACGACGTCGTCATCCTCTCCGCTCAATTTTGGAAGGAGCACCTCCACTCCGACCCTGCGGTGCTGAACCGGACGATCACGATCGACGAGCGCATTTGCCGGATCGTAGGGGTTTTCTCCGAGAAACAAGACTATCCGATTTTCTTCTATGCCGGGGTCTATCGCCCTTGGGTGCCGGTTTTGGATCCCGCCAAGCCCTATGAATGGCCCATGATGACACTGGCGCGGCTCAGGAAAGGCGTCACTGCGGAGCAAGCCGGCTTGGCTCTCCAACACGTCAAGCTGGACCTCAGTCCGGATTTTCTGAAGTGGCTCAGCCAGGAAAGAACCTCGTTGCGCAAGCCGAACCAGACCTACCGCCCGGAGGTTTTTCACCTCCTGTTCGGCGCGGCGCTTTTCCTGTTCGCTATTTCCTGCCTTAACACCGTGAACCTCATGCTGGTGCGGGTGCTCGGGCGCAGCCGCGAGTTTAGCATCCGATTGGCCGTTGGCGGCACGCAAGCACAGGTGATCAGGCTCATCGCCATGGAGGCAACCATCATCGCCCTTGCGGCCGGCATGGTCGCGTTCGTGGCCATGGGATTGTTCGCGCCGCGGGTTCTGGCGTTGTGGACCGGATATGCCAACTACGGATCACTTTGGGGAGCATGGATCGCACACGAATGTCTCGCAGTGCTCGTGGTCGTGGCGGCCGTGCTCTTGGCGGCAACTAGCGCCTGGCGCCTCCGGCATACGAACATCAGCCGGGGTCTGAAGGAGGGCGGTGCGGCCGCAGGCGAGAGCCGCCGGACCGGCCAGGGGCGTGCGCTCTTGGTGATATTGCAGGCCGCCTTTGCCGTAGTCTTGCTCGCCGGGGCGGGACTGATGATCCGCACCTTTCAAAACACCGCTCGGGTGGATCTTGGCCTTGATCTGAACGGTAAGGTGACCGTCTGGCTGGCCTACCCGAAAAACGTCCACCCGACCGATGAAAACCGGCTCCAAACTTTTGGCGAAATTGAAGAGGTCTTCCGTCATCTGCCTGGCGTCCGGGCGGTAGGTTCCGGAACCGGCATCAGTTTTTGGGGCGGGGGCGGCGAAGGGGAGCCAAGTCTGCGCCTGCCGGACGGCAGCATGGTGGGTTTCTCTGCCACATTTGTATCAGAGCATTTACCGGATGCGGCCGGCCTCCACCTCGTGAGGGGACGGTGGATGAGCCAATCTAAGGGAGCCCAGGAGGTCGTCATCAACGAGACTCTGGCGAGAAAACGCTTCGGCGATGAAAACCCACTCGGTCAGGTGATGATGATCAAGAACAAGGAGGGGAAGGACTGGGTGTGGACTGTCACTGGCGTGGTGCATGACGTCCGACCTGGTTTGCGGGCAAAGGCATTTAACGAGGTCTACGAGATCAGTTCCTGGTGGCCCCCCGGAGTGTCGATGATTCTGATACGCTACGACCGGGACCCGGGGCCGGAGGCGGAAGGCCTCATCCGCCGGGCAATTTACAAGGCGAATCCCGGCATCATTACGCTGTCGATCCAGACTTTTAATGAGCAATTGCGCCAAAGTCAGGCGCTAGAACATCAGGCCCTGAACATTCTGCAGTGGCTGTCGTTGGCTGCCCTGGCGCTAGCCGCTGTTGGTTTGTTCTCGGTTCTGGCCTACAACGTGGATCAACGGCGTCCGGAGTTTGGGGTGAGGCTCGCGCTCGGCGCACCGCATGCCAGCATCATCTGGCTGGTGTTGCGGCGCGGTTTGGTAACGACGGGAATCGGTGTGAGCATTGGCTGCATCGCAGCTCTCGGTTTGGCGCGCCTTATGGCTTCGCTGTTGTTTGAAACCCGAACGTTTGAACCGGTGGTATACGCCTCCGTCGTCGCCGTATTGTTGGCGGCTGCTGTCGTCGCCTGTTGGATCCCCGCACGGCGGGCTGCGAATGTGGACATCTCTCGGCTGCTGCGAATGGAATAACAGCTCGCGACGGTTTCGTGTCGCATTTCACAATGCACCTCCGAAAGAGAATGCCCAGAGCGTCGCTGCCGGCGACCCCAGCCACCACGTCCTTTCCGGGGCAGGAGGCGCGTTAGCCGTAGGTCGCGAGTTTCTGGACCACTGCTCTCGCTTTGCCGATCAGTCGGCGCGAAGCGCTTCCATCACGGATAGAGGCAGGTTGGGTTTGTAGAAGAGGAGATAGTCGGCCTTCTTTGCCTCACCGCGGGTGATCTTCCTCCCGTGAACGATGACGCGTCCCTTCGTGAAGTAGGTCTCCTCCCGCACCTGAGTCATCAGATTCCACTTGCTGCCCTGCGGGCCGCCAAGCAACGCCGGAGTAATAAACTTTGTGCGGATGTCCGCCTCGGTGAGGATCTTCTTGTTCGGAGGCATCATTGGGGCACGGGACGGAAGCGGGATTCTCTATAGAATCTCCAAAATCGATTGTAGACCACCCGATGCCCATCTCACGAGACAGAAATTCCCACAGCATCGTGAGGCGCGCGACGAAGTGAGGTGGCACGGCTATTCAAAATTCCGCAGTTGCGGCGGAATCGGCTCGCTGGCGCTCGCGGCCACGAGGAGCGAACGCCCCGACTGCGAAATCAAAGACGTATGCATCCGGAGGAAAACGGCCGTTGCCGTTTTCCCCAAGGCGATGGGAGGACGGAACGTCCGACCAGCGCCTCAGCGGTATTCCTCGCCGGTAACGGCATTGATGATCTTGAAGTTTTCGACGTGGTAGCTGGGATCGGCGCGGAACGCGAGTTTCACGCCGTAATTCTGCTCCATGCGCACGAGCAGATCGGCGTCCTCGCTGCGGAGGCGTTCGAGGATGCCGGGGTGGACGTGCACCCGCAGCGCGTATTCCTTGCCGTCGTTGCGGGCGTGCAGGCGCCGGACGATCGACGAGAGCTTGCGCTGCAACTCGACGGACATCGTCGTGGCGCTTTTCACGATGCCGCGGCCGTGGCAGTACGGGCAGTTGGTGTAGAGGTTGGAGGACAGCGACTCCTGCTGGCGCTGGCGCGTCATCTGCATGATGCCCAGCAGGGAGATCGGCAGGATGTGGTTCTTCGCCTTGTCCTCCGACATCGCCCGCACCATCATGTCGTACACCTGATTGCGGTGCCGGCGCTCCTTCATGTCGATGAAGTCGATGATGATCAGGCCGCCGATGTTGCGGAGGCGGATCTGGCGGGCGACCTCCTGGACGGCCTCGAGATTGACCTGCAGGATGGTGTTCTTCTCCTCGCCGGGCCGGGCCTTGTGGGACCCAGTATTCACGTCGATGGCGATCAGCGCCTCGGTCTCATCGATCACGATCTCGCCGCCGGAGGGCAGGGTGACCCGGCGCTGAAACGTCTGTTCGATCTGCCGCTCGATGTTGAAGCGCTCGAAGATGGGGATGCTGTCCTTGTAGTGCGCGATCTTGGAGCGCGAGCGCTGCGAGATCTGGCTCACCTGCGCGAGCACGCGTTCGTAATCGGACTGGCTGTCGATCAACACGCGGTCGATGTCCTCGGTCAGGAAATCACGGACGGTCCGCTCGACGATATCCGGCTCGAGATACAGGGTGGTGGGAGCTTTCTGCGTCTGCACCTTCTGCTGGATCTCCTCCCACGTGCGGAGCAGGAGATGGAGATCGCGGACAAAATAGCGGGCTTTCTTCCCCTCGCCGGCGGTGCGCACGATGACGCCCATGCCTTCCGGGATGGTGAGCTCGTTGACCAGCTGCCGGAGGCGCAGGCGCTCCTTGGAATCCTCGATCTTGCGGGAGATGCCGCATTGGTCGGAATAAGGCATCAACACCAGATAGCGGCCGGGCAGGGCCAGGTTGGTCGTGGTGCGGGGC
>Ga0182011_10003620_pt1 | contig 12627 bp, 11 predicted proteins | sample 711E1DmetaG_FD_120481 | JGI IMG/M metagenome (GOLD analysis project Ga0182011, IMG submission 120481) | Permafrost microbial communities from Stordalen Mire, Sweden - 711E1D metaG | ecosystem: Environmental > Terrestrial > Soil > Wetlands > Permafrost | place: Sweden: Stordalen | collected... | reverse complement strand
TTTTTCATCAAGCGTATCCTCCTTAGGTTTTATTACTAATGAAACTGACACCCTAAGGTACGGATGCGCTTTTTTATTGTCTAAACGTACATTTTATTTACACACACTTTGAATGTAACTCTCTTACATTTTCAATCTTACTTCTTTAATCTTTTTTCTTCATTCTTCAATCTGCAATCTTAAATCTTCAATCCTGTTGGTGAGGTGACGAACTCGCTGAGGTAATGGGGGGGTGAAGCTGTAGGGTGGCTAGATGTAGTGTCTTTGGTGGTGGCAAAAATAACTTATCACAATCTAGCTATTAACTGTTCACACTGATAAGTTATTACTAATCTATTTTATTTAGTTTGTTTTCCCAAGCTGTTTTGCTTTCATTATCAGGAACTGCTAACATCAGAATTTTTCTCGGTCTTGTCATTCCTACATATGCGATCCGTATTTCTTCATGGTTGGATGGTGGATTGATAGTTGCTAATAGTTTTGTATACTTAGCATTGTGAGTTGTTTTTTCTTTAAGTATTAATAGTGTAGCATCAAAAGTTTCGCCCTTCACACTATGGACAGTTCCTATTCTATAATTATCTTCAGTGATATAATCATCCTCATTCAAAAATATTTGAGAAAATGAGAAATTGTTACTCGCAGGGTTTATTTGCAATGAAAACGGAATACCTTTTGATGCAAATCCTATGTTAGCTAATTGAATCCAGTTGCCTAGTAGGGTGTTTGTGTTTGGCAGAAGTTGGATGAAATTGAACACTATGGTCCTGTGTTTTATAAAGCCAATTTTTTCGATTTTCTTATCAATCAATTCCTCTGAACAAACTGCGATATCATTTTCCATTTTGATTGTTGCTTTTTCAATCAACTTGAAACCCGTTTTGAAATCGCCTTGATCATAATGGTATTTTCCTTTGGCAAAATCTTTAGTGAATTTATTCTGATTATCCCAGTGATTTACTCCGAATGGAATTTTTTGAACACCTATAATTTCGTTTATCATTCCTTTCCCTCTGTATAAAACAGAAATCGTTTTGTCTGAGAGTTGTATTTGGTTTGCTGTGCATATATCAAGAAAGGAATTAACGACCTCGGGCAAGTTGTTATTATATGTAATTACCGTTGGATGAAAGTTCCAATTGATGACATCAATATTTATAGATGTTGAAGGATGATCCAAAGAAGAAAAATTGTAAGTGCAATTGCAAATATGTTGTGAGCTTCTGCGGTTCTCATTTAATAGAACTTCATTTCCCCATTCTACAATTTTGTTGTTATATAAGGCAGGCTTTGCACCGTTCCACTCAAAAATTGCCTGATCTGGGTCTCCAACGAGCATAATTTCATTCAGTCCACTACTTGCAAGCAAGTCAATAATTCGCATTTGAACTTCCGAAGTGTCCTGAGCTTCGTCAACTATCAATGTTGAAAACCTCAAAGCAATTGCTTGCCTTATCAAAAGGAATTGTTCTAGGATTCGCATCGCAAAATAATTTGCATCAGATTGGTTCGCATAGCCCGATGCAATTAAGATATTTTTTGCTGCCAACAAATTATTCACATTTCCATTTGTATCTCCGTTTTTATTTTTCTTCCAACTAAACTGAAAATTTTGTGCATGAGTAATCGGAATTAACTCACCATTGACATCAAAACTGCACTTGTCAAAATATTGATTCGGGTCTCTTTCGTAATTTCTCCAAGTCCAAGAACCGTAAGGTTCACCAACAAGCGTGGGTCGCCTATTGCATTTCATCACCAAATGACCAAAAGGAAGAAAAATGAATTGATTGATAAAGCTGTCAAGTGTTCCAAGGAAATGAGGAAAAGAAATTGACTGGTTTGAACTGAATTCTTCTTTATAATATTTATCAAATTCTTTCCATGCCACATTTGTAAAAGATAAAGCAGCGATTCCTGTATAACCTTCTTTCCAATAGTTTATCAATCTTGCAAGTCGTGCACTAACACAATAGGTTTTGCCACTACCCGGACAAGCCCTCACTACAAATTTGCCGGACTTATTGAAAACTATTTCCCGTTGTGTTTGTGATAAACTTTCAAACACTGACTTCGCCTTTTACTGCATATTTGATGGCTCGTTGAATATAATCTGGAATAATGAAATCTCTATAAGCCCTGTAATCATTCTTATCTGTTGTAGTGAGTCTTTGCAAATGGATTTTTACAGATGAATAATTTGGTTGCTTATTTAGTCGCTTAGATATTTCAAACCCGTTTTCTAAATGTGTTGCCAAACGCAACGCAAGTTCTGATTTACTTTTTTGCTCTTTTACTGTATTAGCAAAGTATTTAGAATATATTCTTACATCATCGTTTTTTGTGATTTCAGTCTTCGGATGTAACTCTTTGTAGATTTTCAATAATAAATTTCTATTTGTCTCGTTTACCAAAAATAATTCATATTCAAACGTCACATCCCCAGTAAAGGTTTTTAAATTACCACCTGCTAAATCTTTTACTTTCTCTGCTCTTGGCGACGCATCTTCGTCCAAGTCTTCTCTATCGTCATCTGTAATGATTGCACAACGGGTTTGCAAATTTTTATCTGAAAGTGTATTGTTGAAAAGATTGGCGAAATGTGAAAATGCAACGCCGTTTAAGTTAACCAATTCTATTCCTGCTTTTTCAATATCATAGGTCTCGCCAACTATTCTACTGAACACTTTCATAAGCAATGCTTCAGAAATACCTTCTACTAAAATGACTGCATTTGAAAAGAAGAGTTGCGATTTAGTAACATCTAAAAACTTTTGGAGGTAGGTTTGGTTTTCGGGTAAAAGCCCTGAATTCTTTAGTGATAATGCATGAACTTTGTTTAATAGGTTTTGTAAAACAATGATAGAGTTTAATTCGGCTTTTGCCGTAATTGTTGGTGAATGGGAAGTAACGAAAAGTTGAAACCCTTGTTCTTTGTCTAACTTATTAAGGTAGTTGAAAAATAAATTTTGTAGTTGCGGATGCAAGTGTGCCTCGGGTTCTTCAATGAGCAAAGCAAAATAGCTTTCTTTATCAAGTTTTTTTCTCTGTTGCAAGTCACCCAAAACAGTCGCGGTATAAACAAGATTGTTGTATCCGAGTCCGTTTTGTGTTAGCTCAAAATGCTTTTGCTGTGTCGGATTTCCATTCAATAGTGTGTCAGAATATAAAGGCATTTGAATTTTCAAATTCTCAACAAGTTTGTTGAAATCGTAAGGTAAAAAATCTACATCAATAATTTGTTCTTTGCCAGTAAAACTTGTTTCGTTAAGATGTTCGTTGATTTTGTCTTTTCCGCTTTGCAGGTGCGCAGTCCATTCTGCATCACTGTTAACGGCGGTATGAACTCTACTTGCCAGTTCCTTCTTCTTTTGCTTGTCGGCATCAGCACTCGTGGTATCAATTGGAATATTGGTGTAAAGTTGTCCAAGTTTGTTACCTCTAACTGGTCGCAAAAATTGTTCTGCATCTCGCAAAGCATCCAAATGAACCTGATAGAGAAGTGATAAAACATCTGGTGAAATAAGTTGTCCTTCGTTTGCCCCTCCCCATACTTTGTATTTTATTTTCTTGATTCCATTTCTTTCATCGGTGTAAAACTTGAAGTGTATTTGTAAATCTTGCGTTCCATTATCATAGGAGTTTAACAAATCGATAAACCAACCTGCCTCATTTGGGACTTCAATTTTGAAATAAAGGTGAAATTCTATTACACTTGCAGCCTCTGCAATGATATTCCGTTGGTAATGGAAATCGCTATCCCTAACATACAGGTCTCTGCGTAAATTGCCATATCCAATACATATCCTTAAAGCGTCAATAATAGATGTTTTACCCGAATTATTTTCACCAATTAGAATGTTAAGTCCTTTATTGAAAATCAATGTAAGGTCTTCAATTGTTCTGAAGTTTTTTATATTAAATTTTTCTAAGTACATATTTCCGCCTCTCTGAATGGCTTTCCCACCTTGCAGTCGGTTCGTGCTGTTTTATTTAGTGCTCAATTTAATCGACAAGAGTGTTTTTGCAGTCCCCTGAGTAGCGATGAAGCGAATCCCTAAAAAATCTGGAAGTATGGGAACCACTTGGGTAAAAGGTAGAAGATTTGATTAATAAATGCAAGGATTGTGAATGGTAAACAGTAAAGAGTGAAGAGTTTATGAGTCGATGAGACGATCAGTCATGAGTCTATGAGTCTTTGAGTCGATGAGTAGAGGAGTAAAGGCGGAAAACAGTGAACGGTATAGAGTAAAAGCGGTAAACAGTGAATGGTAAATAGTGAACGGTAAATAGTGAATGGTGAAGAGTAAACGGCAAAGAGCAACCCGATATACTTTATCTTCATTTCATCCGCTATCATAACTTTTCCATGGTAAATTCATCATTAGAGAGAAATATCATGCGTTTTTATGATTCAAGAAATGTAATATCGCGAAGCTCCAAAATCCGGAAGCAACACCTCTACTCATTATGAACGGGCCGGGGCTTGAGTTTAATATCGAATTTAATAAGTCTATCCGGTTTCGCCTGGATGTCCGGTAAATCTTTTTGGATATAGCCCACACAAAATATCTGCAGCGTGTACGTTCCCGGCAATATATCGATGATCTCGAACTGTCCGTACAGATCCGTGACGCTGCGTATCGGCTTGGACGATACTACTACATTTGCTCCCCTGATCGGTTCGTTTGTATTGTAATCAAGAATGGTGCCCGTAAGAATACAACTCCCTTTTAATGCAAGGCTGTCTTGCACGGTTATAGTGTCTTTGGTACTTGAAAAGTATCCCGAACAACCTGTCAGGAGAAGAGAAATAAATACCAAGACGGCATCGACGACGAATAGTCTTTTCATAATTCTCCTTTTCTAATGTCAAGATGAATTCGACATTAGAAGGGCATAAGCTCCGCCGATCGATAGTACACCTCGGCTCCTTCCGATTGCAGGAGAATTTTTCCCTTCGACACAGAAGCATTTGTTCCGCAATTGACTAAGCGGCCATTGACGTAATGTTCCGATTGGTTTCCGGAACATATGATTTCCATAACATTCCATTCGCCCGTGGGGTTTTCAAAATTCTCGGAGCGGAAAATGTGCTTCATTCCCCACGCGGTTTCATATTTATTCGGAGAATCGATCATGGTTCCCACGCACCAGTAATCGCCGCAGTCGCCCTCCTGAACCTGGCACTCGAGCGATTTTGGCCAGACAACATCCTTCTCGGTGTCGCCGAAATGATAGAGGATGCCGCTGTCGCGTTTGCCATTTTCGCGCGGCGGATATTTCTTCACTCCCCATTTAAAAACCACCCGCAAATAATAATTTTCGTATGATTTTTCTGTACTGAGATACCCGAAATATTTCCCTTCGATATGCAGGAGGTTGTCGACGATAGAAAAATTATGAGAGGGATCATTATTCTTTCCGAGCGAATCAAGAAACGTATACCAGCCCTTCATGTCGGTTCCGTTCAAGAGCCGGGTGATGTTGATTTCCCTTATCCAAATATTTCTGTATGAAACCGGATTGCCATGCTCCTGCAGCATCAGCGGAAGCTTAAACGCATGTTTTGTATAGCGCGGCTGACCGGTATAGGTTGTAGCGCCTTTTATTTCTGCATGGTTTTGAACGACTACACCATTGTGAAGAACGGTGACAAAGGCGGGCGTTTTTATCGTGCTATCGATATTGAACCGGGGAGCAGTGTAGATGATATCGTATGTTTGCCATTCTCCAGGTCTGCGGGACGCGTTGACAAGAGGGATGTGCTGCTTATAGACCGACCCTGCCTGTCCGTTGGAATAGGTTGGATTATTGTAACTGTCTAAAACCTGAACTTCGTACCGGCTTTGTAGATAAATTCCGCTATTCCCGCGCCCCTGTCCTTCACCTTCGATTTTCGATGGAGAACACCACTCGACATGAAGCTGGCAATCGGCAAAAGTTCTTTTCGTTTTTATAGATCCGCTTCCCGGTTTTATTGTAAGAATACCGCTGCGCACATCCCAACTGGCCGGCTCACCTTTTTCATTCGTCCATTCGTCAAGATTGCTGCCGTTAAAAAGAAGGATCGCATCGGATGGCGCTTCATTCGTTTTTCCAGGTGTGACGATTTCCGGAACCGGATCCCAGATTTCGGTCAACTTCGGATCATCCTGGGATAGAAGATTGGCAGGCAATATAAAAAGGATCAGGAAATACAATGATAGGTTCTTCATGGTAATACTATTCTCCACATCGCAGGTTCTTTCTGTTTTATTTATTGTTCAGTTTTATCAATAAGAGTTTCTTCGCTGTTTCGACATCTTTTTTAAATTTGAAAAAAACCGTCAATCCCCGAATTTTACCGTACTGTTTTCCTTCTTTGAATTGTTTTTTCATTTCATCCGGAATGGAACTTTCTGCAATTGCCTCCGCTGCTTTGTCTGTAAAGTAAAAAGTAATTCTGAAAGTCCCTTTTTGAATGGATAACCAGAAGACCGTCTTTTTCTTTCGTGTATTCTTCATCAGCCAGCTTTTCCCGTCGTTGTAATACCGCCATTCCGATGTGATATCGGGATAGATTTCATGAAGATAATCAAAAAAGGAAACCCAGATGTTTTTCGTTTTCCCGATATGCGAAAATATTATTTCCTCCGTGGGAAATTGTGTTTTATCGAAAAGTCCCGGCTGATCCATATTGATTCCTCCTGAACAAATTTCACAACAGTTGCGATTGCGCTGCAGCGCTGAAGCGAATCCCTAACATTAGTATGAAGCGGGATTAAGTTGAGTAAAGATTAGTAAGTTTTAGGAAGAGAAACAAGCGGAATGGAGCCAATGAGTCTGTGAGTCGTTGAGTAGATGAGCAAAAGCGGTGAAGAGTAAACAGTGAACTGTGAAGAGTAAGCGGTAAAGAATGTAGATTCGTCAATCGTAGGGGCTTGATGTGTCAAGTCCCGTGTGCAGGGGTGAAGCGGATTCGCACGTTGGGCCGTTTCTGTTCACGACTTCCATTTTCCATCCCGCTCAAGACTCTCACGAACACGGAACTTGGTGATCTTACGGATCAAAGGGAGAGGCAGCGGGTTTTCCAGTGGAAACTGGATCGATCCTTTACCTGTTTTAAATTTCGAAAGATTCTTCCTGAACGCTTTCACTGCCGCCGGCGTAGGGAAGAAACCGATATGATGTTTGAACACGGCAAATGTGACCAGTATTCTCCGATACGAGAAGGACGGCATCCCCCATTTCAGGCTTTCCTCTGCTCCAGGGGCAGCGGCACGAATACAAGCATGCATTTCGCGCAATTTCTTCTGAGCTTCTTTCGGGGCCGCTTTAATATATTCTGCAATACTTTCAGGTTTTGTTTTTTTCGATGTCATGATTTTATTTCCTTCCTATCAAAATGTACGCCTGCCTTATGAGACGATGAGAAACGCGAAGACCGCGCGATTGCTTGAGCAACAGTAATTTCTTCGTTTCACTCAACTTGTTCAATAATTGAGTCTTCGTAAAATTTAAAACCAGAGAATTACAAAATACGTTCCGCTTGAGAAAAGAACTTGTATGAGAACTAGTAGAATGAAGTGGTGAAAAACGGAAAACAGTAAAGAGTGAACAGTGAAGAATCGTATGGGCTTGACGTGTCAAGCCCGAGACCGGGGGCGATGAGGAAACTTTTTAACAAAATTTTATGTATCTATATGCATCATGAAAACCAAAAAACAGCCGACCAAGAGACTAAAAACTCTTTCTGCATGGATCGTCTCCGCCGATATGGGATACGGACACCAGCGGGCGGTCTTTCCGTTGAAGGAAATCGCCGAAGGAGGGCTCATCACCGTCGGTAAGAATGACGGATCGAGTGAGAAAGAAAAAAAATCATGGAAACGGCTGCTCGATGTGTATGAATCGTTTTCCCGGGTACGAGGTGTTCCGCTGGTAGGCAAACCGATCTTCGGGATGTTCGACACGATGATGCACATACCCGAATTCTACCCGATCCGGAATCTTTCGCGCAGTACATACCAGGTCGATCTGCTGGAAATCAACCTCAAGAATGGTCTTTGCAAAGGGATGATGGAGAAGATATCGAGCAAGCCATTGCCGTTGATCACATCATACTTTGCGCCGGCAATCGCGGCGGATAAACACGGGCATGAGCCGATCTTTTGCATTATTTGCGATGCCGATATCAACCGGGTATGGGTCGCGAAACATCCATGGGAAAGCCGTGTTAATTATTTTGCACCATGCGGCAAAGCGGCGCAGCGATTAAAATCGTATGGTGTACCGGAAGAAAGGATTTTCCTGACGGGATTTCCACTACCGCTCGACCTCCTCGGAAAAAATCTTGTCACGGTAAAGTCGGATGTCGGTCAGCGGTTATGCATTCTTGATCCAAGCGGCAGGTTCTGGACATATCACCGGCGAAGCGTTGAACAATTTCTCGGAAAAAAGAACTGCACGATCAGCACCATGCGTCCACTCACCATTACTTACTCGGTCGGCGGAGCGGGAGCGCAAAAAGAAATCGGCGGACGCATTGCCGTGAGCATCAAAGAGAGAATCCTCGCTGGAACGGTACGCCTGAACCTTGTTGCCGGCATACGGCCGGAGGTGATTTCCTATTTCCGAGATATCAAGAATGAAATCGGGTCCGAAAACATCCGGGTTATTTCTGCGGATACGCTTCAAGAGTACTTCCAGAAATTCAACACAGCGATGCACACGACCGATATCCTCTGGACAAAACCGAGCGAGCTGTCATTCTATGCGGGGCTCGGTATTCCCATTATTATGACGCCAACGATCGGTTCTCAGGAACGCTTCAACCGTCAGTGGCTGCACGAAATTCATGCCGGCATGGACCAAAAGGATCCCGATTATACGCACCAATGGCTGTTTGAATCGCTGAACAAAGGACATATCGCCGATATGGCCTGGTCCGGATTTTTGAAAGTACGAAAACTCGGCACGCTGAAAATCCTGAAAGTCCTGGATACAGGAAAAATAACGAGCAGCAATTCGCCGTTGGAACGGTAAGCATTTCTCCTTGACCGCTTCCGCTGCGACAGATCGATCGCATGCAAAATCATAAAGAGAAATATTTTCTCCTTTATCTTAAGACCGGCGGCGGACATCTTGCCCCTGCCAGTTCGATTGCACATTATCTTACCGCAACCTATGGGGAAAGCATCGAACCGGTGCTGGTCGACGGCCTCGTGAATGCAAACTCCGTTGCACGCTATATCCTTGAGGACGGTTACCGGCTCTTGCAGGCCCGCTCGAAGCTCTCCTATGAATTCCTCTATGCAACTAATAAATTTTCCCTCATCAGACATTTCAACGCTACCATATCCGGTTTTTTCATGAAACCGTATCTCAAAAAGCGCATCATCGAAGAACGCCCCGCAAAGATCGTAATTTTCCATTTCTTTCTCATCGCGCCCGTTCTGGATATTCTGAAGGAATTGCAGTATGATATTCCGGTGCTGACGATTGTCACCGATCCGTTCACTGCACATCCGCTCTGGTTCCAGCGGGAGCAGGAGCGGTACATCGTTTTTAGCGAACGCTTGAAAGAATACTGCATTCAGAAGCGAAAAATTCCCGCATCGAAACTTCAAGTCTTTCCATTTATTCTCGACAAACAGTTCTCAGCGCCTCTTTCCTCCGCCGACGTAACGAAGGTGAAACAAAAGTTCGGGTTCGTTCCCGGGAAGAAAGTCATCCTCATCATAGGCGGAGGCGACGGCATTCCGCACGGGACATCCATTCTCCGGCATTTGCTGCATAGTTCGCTGGATGTTGAGATCGCCATCGTCTGCGGCAAAAACAAAGAACTTTATGCCGGAGCTCTTGAACTGCAGCAGCACAATCCTTCGTTGAAAGTCTTTGCGTTCGTCGATTTTGTCTATGAACTTCTCAATGCCTCGGATATCGTGATCACGAAATGCGGTGCCTCGACGATTATGGAAATACTCATCATGAAAAAGATTCCTCTTATCAATGACTATCTCTGGGAACAGGAATTGGGCAATATGGAGTTCATCTGCGATAATGAACTTGGCATCTTTGAACGTGACATTGCAAAACTCCCCTCACTCATCCAAGAACTAGTTTCTGTCGATGAAAAATACCAACGATACTTTAAAAATATCGAGAAGATGAATGTGCGAAGCGGAACGGAAGAAGTTGGGGAGTTTTTAAGAAAAATGGTGTAGGGGGCGAAGTGAATTCAAACGTTGAGCCAGCAACGGTTTTTACGTCAAAGTTTCTCGATGATTGTCGAAGTTTTAATGACTGCATCAAAGGTTTGCCGACCTCGGTTTGAGGCGGAGGCAGGTGAATGTATGTTAGGTCCTGAAATAAAGAGATGGAGAGAGAAATAATCGGAAAAATACAAAAACAGCCGATTTTCACTCTGGAATTTCTTATTAAATGGTGATCGAATAATCTATCCCCAATATTATAAAAAGCCTAATATATTGATTTTACGGTTTTCAAATAGACAGTTGATGATATTATCTATTGAATTCTTAAAGGAATTGTGAATTCTTTAGATAATCGCCATTTCTCTTTGACTTCTCCAACAAAATGCGTATCTTACCTGCGAATTTTCAATGTAATCCGCACCTTAAAAAAAGGAATCTATAAACTAATGGTTTTTAGAGAGAAACGGATAACGAATAGCGTAAAATTATCACTGAATAGACTCATGCTGATGACATAACGCTAGAACATAATATAGAGAACTAAATAGAGGAGCAAGAAGATGGATCGATATAAAGAATTACTGGATCTTGTAGCAACATTCCAAGGAGATTTCGAAAAATTTTATGTGAAGCAGAACAAATCAGCAGGTGTGCGTTTACGCAAACATATGGCAAACTTGAAGAAGAAAGCACAGGAAATTCGCAATGAAGTACAGGATGTAAAAGCAAAAATGGCGGAAGAAACATCACAGCCGACCCCGCCGGCTCCAGCGGCATAAATGTCTCTATACAATCAGCTTGCCCGCCGTATCATCTGCGGGTAAGTTGATTCTTATTCAATAATATTCTTTGCTTCATTATTATCTTCTCGTATATATAAAAGCGTGTGAGATGCCAAAACTCGAACACATCTTCGTATTCTGGAATAATCGCATTTCCCATGAACGTGAACAAAGTATTTCGTCGCGGTAGGTTTATTATTTGATAGTGGAGTTTTTTCATTATAGAATCTCTTGAACTGATTTTTATTGCGTTTATCAAACGTTTCTCAAGGATCTGAATCTGGTGAAGTGAAGGAATAAAAATCGATGAAAAAATATATACTACTAGGTATTCTAGCGGGAACTGCAGTCTCCTTGGCGCTGCTCCTGCTTCGACGTAAGAATTCTGAAGGAATGGAATTTCATGATTTTGTTGATTCATCGTCCATTGCAGACGATCTCTTTGGGAAGGCATTTCGTGAATTACCGGACAAACCGTGATATGGTGATTCTCGGTTTGGAGAACCATGGGTCTGTGATTCGTTGACATTCGGCGGTGATTTAGATATCTTAAAACGGAAAGAAATATTGCTGAAGTGGAACTCTTGCAACGAAATAAACGGGTTTGATTTTAGACAATGACAGACATAAACGAACAACGAAAAAAAGTAGAAGAGCTTAAGCGAAAGATTCTTGAGCAGAAAAAGAAAAGCAGCACAGATATGCCGTTTGATTCACTCTTAGATCAATTTACCCATGAAGAAAAGAGACGGACAGAAGATGCACAAAAACAAGATGAAGAAGTTCAACGCCAAACGGAATTAGAAAACCAGCACATTGTAGAGGAATCAAAACGCCAGGAGGAAGAAACAGTCCGCCGAAGGCAAGAAGAAGAAACTGTTCAACGGAAGCAGGAAGAAGGTATTCGCCATCAGAGGGAAGAGGAAAAAAAGAGGAAGATCATTTCAAAGGCTGCACAAAATGTTGAGGTTCAGCCTGCAGTACCAATAGCTTGTTTGCAGGCGTATGCCCAAGCTCTTAAATTTGCCTGGAGCGATGGAGAATTAAGCAAAGATGAGAATGCTCTTTTAGTCGTAATCCAAAAATCGATGGGTATTAGTGATCAAGAACATTCAAGTTTAGAACAAGAAGCTCAGCTTGAAATCTATTTGCAGGCAATTGTTGACAGCTGGAAAAACGGATCTATCACTCCTCAAGATTTTGATCGGCTTGATATCCTGCGAGAGAAGTTTAATATTTCAGCCGAAACACATATGCGGTTAGAAAAACAAGTTCGTCAAGAAATATTAAGACAACGTTAAAATTTTTCTTAATAATATGAAATAGATGTTGACTTTTTACGATTGATATGGTATATTAAAGTCCCGCACAATAGAGGCGGAAGTTCCTTATAAAAAAGAGTTTGAATGCCCATTGTTCATGGGCATTTTTATCGTAAGGATGTTCTTTGAAAAAGTGTGCACGACAAATGTCAATTTAACTGGGTTTCAACCCTGTTCGAAAAGTCTAACGACTCAGAGAACAGGTCATCAGACTTGAAATTGAGAATATAAAAATTCTACAATGGAGAGTTTGATCCTGGCTCAGGACGAACGCTGGCGGCGTGCCTAACACATGCAAGTCTTGGGAGAAAGAGGTAGCAATAT